>Ga0187842_1000661_pt1 | contig 16639 bp, 10 predicted proteins | sample SpaLakP09_SKY_41_FD_134514 | JGI IMG/M metagenome (GOLD analysis project Ga0187842, IMG submission 134514) | Oligotrophic lake water microbial communities from Sparkling Lake, Wisconsin, USA - SP09_SKY_41 | ecosystem: Environmental > Aquatic > Freshwater > Lake | place: USA: Sparkling Lake... | reverse complement strand
TACCAGAATGATCTGATCTTTTGCCATTGGTCCCAGCCAGTAAAAAAATGGCATTCTTTGCGGGTTTTGGCTAAATGCGGGTAGGCATAGATTGGCGGTGCGCTTTGCGGTTTCTTCCGCACGCATCCATGGCAATATGGCGAACTGTGCCTGGATGCCCGATTCATTCGCAATTCTCCTGAGCAAGTCTGCACCGGGTCCAATGGCTTGTCTGTTTTGATCAAGGTAGATCAGCGGCGGTGCTTCATTAATGGCAAACGTAATCGAGTCTGCTGCAGCATGACAACTTTGCCCAAGAAGCAACAATAAAAACCATCGACTCATTGTCATCATTTCAAAGGCACTTTCTTTTTATCCGGCTATTCGGCCAAGTAGCAGTCAGTGGCAACAGCGGGTGAGCTGGATCAGCTCTGTTCACGATAGACCAATCAGTACATCCCGCCAGCACACAGCACCAGAAATTGCAGGCGTGGCTCACACCTGGTATTGGCGGTAAGGCGCCCGGTTTGCTGTTCATTCAAGGGGCAGGCTGCTCAAGGTAGGCGCTGCGGTCTACCTCGTCTATCTGTTCCGCTGCCATATGGCGCTGCGCATAGTCCAGATAAATCCCCGAGCGCAGGAACAGGTCGAACAGGTCGGGATCAATATGTTGGTCTTTCTTCATGAACGACATGATGCGAATGGCTTCGGACAAGGTCTTGCCGTTTTTGTATGGCCGGTCACCCGCAGTCAGTGCTTCGAAAATGTCGGCAATGGCCATCATGCGTGCCGTCCAGCTCATTTGGTCGCGGGTGAGTTGGCGTGGATAGCCGCTGCCGTCCATCTTTTCATGATGCCCGCCGGCGATTTCCGGGATGCGGCGCAGGTGTCGTGGCAGCGGCAGCTTGTTCAGCATGATGATGGTCTGGATGATGTGCTCGTTGATCTTGTAGCGCTCTTCATCAGTCAAGGTGCCGCGGCCAATGGACAGGTTGTATAGCTCGCCCCGGTTGTACAGATGTTCGGGCACGCGAGTGCGGAAACCCATGTCTGTCGGTGGCTTGTCATGCTCCGGGCGTGGGTCGATATGTTCAGCTTTGTCTGCCAGCACGTTTTCCCATGCCGGCAATTGCTCTGCGCCTGCCGCTGCCTTGTTGTCGCGCTCGCGCCGGCTGATGCCGATCCGGTCGCTGAGGGTACGCAACCAGCGGCGTGCGGAAATACTCTGCAGGCGGGTTATTTTGTCTGGGCTCATGAATTCGCCCCCCTCGTTGCAGCTGGCAACAAAGGCAAATTCCGCATCCAGCTCTGCCAGTGTACGGGCCAGGGCATCTTGCTGTGTGGCGGCATCTTCTCCGGCGGCAATGGCTTTCCAGCAGGCCAGCTCCGCATCGCGCTTGAGTACCTCGAAGCGCATGCGCACTTCGTGCAGGCGATCGCACAAGGTTTCCAGCTTGGTGGCTTTGTCGACGACATATTCCGGGGTGGTGACTTTGCCGCAGTCGTGTAGCCAGGCTGCAATATGCAGCTCTTCCCATTCTTCTTCCGAGAGGGTAAAGCTGGCAAATACACCGTCCTGCTCCCGGCAGGCGGCTTCGGCCAGCAGGCGGGTCAGTTCGGGTACACGCTGGCAGTGACCTCCGGTATACGGGCTTTTGGTATCAATGGCGCCAGCTAGCAGCTGGATAAAGGCCGCGAGCAGGGCTTTTTGCTCTTCAATCAGTTGTTGGGTATGTACCGCGACCGATGCCGTACTGGAGAGCGCCTGGGCAAAGGCGCGTAATTCCGGGCCTAGCGGCTGTCTCGCTTCGTCGACAAACAGCGCCAGCACACCAAGCAGTTGCTGTTGACGGTCGTGCAGCGGCAGGGCCAGCAGGGTGAAGGCCTTGTCCGCTACCGGTTGGCTGACAAACTGCTGCAGCTCCTTGGCTTGCAGCAAGCGGACATGCTCGGATTGCTGCAGGGCTTCCAGCAAGGGATGCTGGAGCTGCTCCAGCGACAAGATGGGATAAGTGGTGGGGTCGCTGTTGATGAGGGTGTCTTGCCAGAGCGCATGGCTGGCATGCAAGGCCTGTGCATCATGATCCACCAGATAGATGATGCCGCCATCGGCATGGGTGAGCTGTTTCATTTCACGCAGGATGCGCTCAAGCAAGTGCTGGAAATTGCTCTCGTTGGCAAGGTCTTTGGACAAGGCGAGAAACTGGCGGATCGTGGTTTTCATGCCATCCATGGCCCGTGCCAGATCGTTCACTTCGGTAATGTGCGTATCAATGTCGATTGCGTCGGCGAACTCGAAATGCTGGATCTTGCTGGCTTCGCCGGCCAGTGCGCGCAGGGGCGTCGAGGCCATGCGTGCCAGGTGCCAGGCCAGTGCGACCCCGCCCAGCAGCAAGACAAGCGAGATCGCCATGCTTTGCTTGCGAATGGTGATGGCCTCGGCCAGCAATTCGCCATGGGGCGCGGCGATTAACAGCGTCAGCGGTTTGCTACCTGGCAGCGGAATCTGGCGTGATGTGCCTTGCCAGTCTGCTCCGTCTAGCTGGAAGGAAAGGCTGCTGCTGTCCTGCTGCTTGACCAGCAGGGACAGCGCGTTCAGTGCTGGCGCGGCCAGCTCGTCCAGCCGAGGCGTGCGCAGCGTGCCATCGGCCTGTTTGATGCCTTTGGGCAAACCTTGTTGCCAGGCAATGACGGCTCCATCGCCACTTACCAGTGCCAGGCTGGTATGGGGCGTGATCCGTGATTGCTGCAAGGCAAGGCTTACCGTGTCCAGCCGGATGTCCACGCCGATTACCGCCTGCCCGTTCTGGCTGGTCTGCGACAGCGTGATGCCACTGCGGCCCGTGGTAAAGAAAAGGTAGGGCGCAGATGCCACCAGGCCCGCACTGCGCATGGCGTGTTGATACCAGCTACGGCTGCGGGTGTCGAAGCGGTAGTCCGGGCGGAGTTCATCCGCCAGCATTTTTTGTCTGGCATCGAAATACAGGAAGCGGCCTGTTTGCTGTTCCTGGCTTTGTACGATATAGGCGGTACCGGCTGGCGCATGGAAGATGGCCGAAGGGTTATTGTCCGGCTCGTAGCGCCGGATCAGGAAAAAATCACCATTTGCATAACCAATGAAGCTGGCGGCGATTTCCGGTTGATGCGCCATGCCGCTGACCAGGTAGGGCAGGCTGTCCAGTCTTTCGGTTAGCGTTGTTGCCTTCATCAGGCGCTGATGGCTAAGCAAGTCGACGAAGCTTGCCGCAGGTTGCGACAGGGCATTCATCTGCAGCTGCGCCCGCTCGCCGATCAGCTTCATTTTGGTGTCGGCGGCATCAAGCAGGATACGGGTGTTTTCCCGGAAATAAAGAAAGTTACTGCATAGGGCGAAAAGCAGTATCAAGCCAATGAAGAAGCAGGCGATATGCAGTTGCAGTGAAATGGCACGCTTGGTAAAGGGCATGTCGGCTCATCGGCGGTGTACATATTTAATACTATAGCCCTGGCAGGGAATTTTTACGCAATAAGCATTAAATGCCGGGCAATGTACAAATCCGCATGTGGCCATCTCCAGGCGGAATGTGCCGGCGTGGTGGTGCATGATGGGCGAGCCATGGCCGCCTTGAGCAATGGGCGGCGAGGCGCGTGCGGGAAGTTGAGTCATCCGGACTCTTTTCTACCGCGTAATGCACCAGTTGCGAGCTAATGCAAAACCCCCGCAGGGCGGGGGTTTGTGGGGTGTACTTTACCGATGGTTATTGGCTGTTTCTCAGAACGGGATGTCGTCGTCCATGTCGTCCAGCTTGGGCGCTGCCTTGGCTTCCATGCGGCGCGGTGCTGCCGGCGGTGCGGCCGGGCGGGACTGGGCTGCCGGTTCGCCATAAGCGTAGTTGTCGTCCATGGACGAGCCGCCTTCGCGCTTGCCGCCTTGCAGGCTCAGTTCATTCACACGCACGTCGGGCGACAGCTGTTTCTGGCCTTCCTTGTTCTGCCATTCGCGCAGGGTGAGCTGGCCGTACACGGTCACTTGCTGGCCCTTGCTCAGGAAGTTTTTCAGCGATTCGCCGCGCTTGCCCCATACCTGGCAGCTAAACCAGTTGGTGGTCTTGCGCTCGCCAAAGCCGATGTCGCTGGCCACGCGGAAGCTCAGCACCGGTTCGCCACTGGGGGTGTAGCGCAGTTCGGCGTCTGCCGCCAGGCGTCCGTCAAAAGTGATGCTGTTCATGTGGGGTCTCCGATTCGATTCAATGATGCTGCGCCGGACACGGCCGACGCGTGATTGTAGGGCCAGACACGCTATGGCAATAGCCGCGCTGGCATTAATAAGTAGCCTGGATCAGCTGTTTGACTGCGGCTTCGTCCCAGGTTTGCTGCGATACCTTCAGGTAGGCGACACGGTCTTCCAGCACCACCACCGCTTCGCTGACACCGGCCAGGGCCGACAGCTGCTGGGATAGCTGCTGCGGGCTGCCACGCCAGTCTTCACCGATGTGGAACATGACCGAACGCACGGCCTGTGGTGCCTGCATGCTGAAGGAAGCCAGCAGCCAGCTGGCCATCAGCACGCTGGTAAAGCCGAATACGCCGGCTGGGCCATAGTGACCGTACAGCCAGCCGCCAGCAGCGGCGCCCATGAACAGGCCAAAGGACTGCGCCGTATTATACACACCGATGGCGGTGCCCTTGGCATCGGCGGGTGCGATTTTCGAAATCAGCGAGGGCAGGGTGGCTTCCAGGATGTTGAAGGCGATGAAATACAGGCCCAGCCACACCACGATCTGCCAGAAACTGTCCAGCGCCAGCGCCATGCCCAGCTGGGCGACGGTCATGATGGCGATGGCGGCGATGAATACCTGCTTCAGCTTGGATTTCTTCTCGCCGTAAATGATGGCCGGCACCATCAGCAGAAAGCCGATGACCGTGACGGGCAGGTAGACCTCCCAGTGGTGGGCCTTGTCGAGGCCGGCGGTCTTGATCAGGGCAAAGGGAATGGTGACGAACATGGCCATTTGCGCTGCATGCAGGGCGAAGATGCCGTAGTTGAGCCGCAGCAGCTGTGGGTTTCTCAGTACCGCCGGCAGGCGCTTGGTATTGGCTTCGGTGTCGGAGTGGAAGCGCGAAATGGCCGGATCGGGAATGATCAGCCATACGCCTGCCAGCGCGGCCAGCGACAGCACGCCGGTGAGGGCGAAGATGCCGTTGACGCCGATGTACTGCGCCAGCAGCGGGCCGGCAACCAGGCTGACAGCAAAGGTGGTGCCGATGCTCATGCCTATCATGGCCATGGCGCGGGTACGATTTTCTTCTCGGGTAAGGTCGGCCAGCAGGGCGGTAATGGCGGCGGAGATGGCACCGGAGCCCTGAATCACGCGGCCGATGGTAAGGGTGACGATGTCGTGCGCGCCGGCGGCGACAAAGCTGCCGATGGCAAACAGCACCAGCCCGCCGTAAATCACCTTTTTGCGGCCGATGCGGTCGGACAGCATGCCCAGCGGCAATTGCAGCAGGGCCTGGGTGAGGCCGTAACTGCCCAGCGCCAGGCCGATCAGCGTGTGATTGTCGGCCCCGTGCAGGGTCTGCGCATAAATGGCAAATACCGGCAGGATCAGGAACATGCCCAGCATGCGCAGGGCGTAAATACCGGCCAGCCCCAGGCTGGCGCGCAATTCAAGCGAATTCATGTGTGTTGTCGTTATCGATTCAGGAGTAAGACTTTTAACGCTGTCCATGGCTGGTGGTTTACCACCGCACCGGCTTCCGGCAGTGCCGGTTTTTTGCTGCAGCGCATACTTAGATGGAGCGGCAGTCGCTAAGTCGGGTATATTATCAGGTTCCCCGACCGACTGAGTAACGCTCTCTCACATGGACACCATCCGCATTCGTGGCGCTCGGACGCACAATCTGAAAAACGTCAACCTGGATCTGCCGCGCAACCAGCTGATCGTCATCACCGGCTTGTCCGGCTCCGGCAAGTCTTCGCTCGCCTTTGACACCTTGTATGCGGAAGGGCAGCGCCGCTATGTGGAGAGCTTGTCCGCTTACGCCCGCCAGTTTCTGCAGCTGATGGAAAAGCCTGATGTCGATCTGATCGAAGGGCTGTCGCCGGCCATTTCCATCGAACAGAAAGCCACCAGCCACAACCCGCGCTCCACCGTGGGCACGGTCACGGAAATCCACGATTATCTGCGTCTGCTGTTTGCCCGCGTGGGCGAACCGCATTGCCCGGAACATGGCGTGCCGCTGTCCTCGCAAACCGTCAGCCAGATGGTGGACCACGTGCTGGCGCTGCCGGAAGAAACCAGGGTGATGATCCTGGCCCCGGTGATTGTCGGCCGTAAGGGCGAAAACCTTGATCTGTTTGATGATCTGCGTGCCCAGGGCTTCATCCGGGTGCGGGTGGATGGCGAAGTGTACGAAATCGACAGCCTGCCCAAGCTGGACAAGAACAAGAAGCATACCGTCGAGGTGGTGATCGACCGCCTGAAAGTGCGCGAAGACATGAAGCAGCGGCTGGCGGAAAGCTTTGAAACCGCCTTGCGCCATGCCGAAGGCCGCGCCATCGCGGTGGAAATGGATAGCGGCCAGGAACACTGGTTTTCCGCCAAATTCGCTTGCCCGGTGTGCAGCTACAGCCTGCCGGAGCTGGAGCCGCGGCTGTTCTCCTTTAACAACCCGATGGGTGCCTGCCCCAAGTGCGATGGCCTGGGTGAAATCACCTTTTTCGACCCCCGTCGCGTGGTGGCGCACCCGGAACTGACGCTGGCTGCCGGCGCCATCAAGGGCTGGGACAAGCGCAACCAGTTTTACTTCCAGATGCTGCTGGCACTGGGCGAGCATTATGATTTCTCGCCGACCGAGCTGGCCTTTGAAGACCTGCCGGAAAAAGTGCGCCATGTGGTATTGCATGGTTCGGGGCGCGACAGCATCGAGTTTGTCTATATGTCGGAGAAGGGCACCCGTTTTACCCGTGCCCATCCCTTCGAAGGCATCATTCCCAATCTGGAACGGCGCTACCGCGAAACCGACTCCAGTGCGGTGCGCGAGGAACTGGCCAAATACCAGAACAATCAGCCCTGCCCGCACTGCCAGGGTTCACGGCTGCGGCTGGAAGCCCGTCACGTATTCATCGGCGGGCGTACCCTGCACGAACTGAACCAGCTGCCGCTCAAGGAAGCGGCTGCTTTCTTCTCCCAACTGAATATCAGCGGCCACAAGCATGCGGTGGCGGAAAAAATCGTCAAGGAAATCAGCGAACGGGTGTCCTTCCTCAATAATGTGGGGCTGGATTACCTCAACCTGTCACGTTCCGCCGATACCCTGTCGGGTGGTGAGGCGCAACGTATCCGCCTGGCCAGCCAGATCGGCTCTGGCCTGACCGGGGTGATGTATGTGCTGGACGAGCCATCCATCGGCCTGCATCAGCGCGATAACGACCGCCTGCTGGCCACGCTGATGCGCCTGCGCGATATCGGCAACAGCGTCATCGTGGTGGAGCACGACGAAGACGCCATCCGTGCCGCCGATTATCTGGTGGACATGGGGCCGGGGGCTGGCGAACACGGTGGTGAGGTACTGGTAGCCGGTACGCCGGCCGATGTTGAAGCCAGTGAAAACTCGGTGACCGGGGCTTTCCTGTCTGGCCGCCGCCGTATCAACTGGCCGGGCGAACGCCGCGCAGTCAACCCGGAACGGGTGCTGAAGCTGGAAGGCGCCACCGGCAACAACCTGAAAAACGTCAATCTGGAATTGCCGCTGGGCATGCTGGTGTGCATTACCGGGGTGTCCGGTTCCGGCAAATCCACGTTGATCAACGATACCCTGTACAAGATTGCCGCGCGCGATCTGAACGGTGCCAGCGAAGAGCCGGCGCACTACGAGCATATCGACGGACTGGGCCTGCTCGACAAGGTGATCAATGTCGATCAAAGCCCCATCGGCCGCACCCCGCGTTCCAATCCGGCGACTTATACCGGCTTGTTCACGCCGATCCGCGAACTGTTTGCCGGCGTGCCGCTGTCGCGTGAACGCGGCTATGGGCCGGGTCGTTTCAGCTTCAACGTCAAGGGCGGCCGCTGCGAAGCCTGCCAGGGCGACGGGGTGATCAAGGTGGAAATGCACTTCCTGCCGGACATCTACGTGCCCTGCGATGTGTGCCACGGCAAGCGCTACAACCGCGAAACGCTGGAAGTGCAGTACAAGGGCAAGAATGTTTACGAAGTGCTGGACATGACGGTGGAGCAGGCGCTGGAGTTTTTCAGCGTGGTACCGGCGGTGGCGCGCAAGCTCAAGACCCTGATGGACGTGGGCCTGGGCTATATCCGGCTGGGGCAGAGTGCCACCACCCTGTCCGGTGGCGAAGCGCAGCGGGTCAAGCTGGGGCTGGAACTGTCCAAGCGTGACACCGGCCGTACTTTGTATATTCTGGACGAACCGACCACCGGCCTGCATTTCCACGATATCGACCTCTTGCTGCAGGTGCTGCATCGCCTGCGCGAAAACGGCAATACCGTGGTGGTGATCGAGCACAATCTGGACGTGATCAAGACCGCCGACTGGCTGATCGACCTTGGCCCGGAAGGCGGTGCGGGTGGTGGCCAGATCATTGCTACCGGCACGCCGGAGCAGGTGGCGGACAACCCGGCCAGTCATACCGGCCGCTATCTCAAGCCGCTGCTGACACCGCGCAGTTAAGCGCAGCCAATACTGATGCAGTCATACTCCGCAGCCAGCGGCAAGCCGCAGCATTGTTGCCGGCTGTGGCAAACACCGTAGAATGAGCACGCGCCACCTGGTGGCCGCGTCACCCACACCCGATGAGGATGCAATGCTATCGCTTGGCAAGATTGACCATATCCATGTCCGTGTCACTGATCTGGCAAAGGCGCAGAACTGGTACCAGCGCGTATTGAACCTGGCGCCCGACACCCGCTACAAGCACATGCAAAGCGGCCCGCATGGTGTCGTGATGCTGATGAACAGCAATGGCTCGGTGCGACTGGCCATTTCGCAGGAAGACAAGCCGGTATGCGAGCCCGGCTCGGTGGCCTTTCTGGTCAATGGCCAGGACTTCCTGGAGTGGATAGACCAGCTGGCGGGTGAGCGGGTGATCGACCGTGCCGGCCAGACCGTGGCGCGTGATTCGGTGGTGGATCACCAGTTTTTCTGTTCCATCAGCTTTGTCGATCCCTTTGGCAACCCGTTTGAGATTGTCAGCTACGACCACACCTGGCTCGCCGGCAAGCTCAAGCTGGGCAACAAGCCGGCGTGACAAGCAGCTTGTGCAGAACTCCAACCCGCTACGGCGGGTTTTTTCATGCTGGCTGCGGCAGATTGTTTACTTAAAATCAATAGCTTGTGTATTGCGAGGCAAGGCTGTCGCCATCTAGCGACGGAAATAATACCGCCATTTCAATGACTTGTGCCACGGTGTGCTGCTGGTGTCGCCCATTGCCGACAAAGAGCTTGGTCTTGTGTGCTGTTTATGCTGGCAAGCTATTGTTTTTTAAGATTAATGTGCGGCTGGCATGGCGCTTGCATCAGCAGACTGGTCTTCCAACCATATTGAAAGAAGCTGATGCAAAAGAAATTGCTTGTTGTTGCCATGCTCTCCCTGCCCCTGGCCAGCCTGGGTTTGATCAATCTGGTCTTTGCCGCCACGCCTGCGCCGCAGACACAGTCAGAACAACCGCAGGCTTCCGCAGCACAAGGCAATCCGCCGGATGCCGCGCCAGAGCAGGGCAGCAGCATGCCGCAGCCGGCGGAACAACAGCAACAAACGCTGTTTTCCGGGAATAAGCCGGTAATGCAACAAGGCCCGCCAATGGCGGGCCTTGTTCGTGGCCGCTGCAGTATCAGGGTTTACAGCTCATGCAGCAGTGCCATGTCATCCAGCAACTGGCGCTGCAACTGCAGCATGGCCGCGCAGGGCTGTTGCTGACTGATGAAGTCCAGCAGCGGGTCGACCACTTCGCTGCGCAGACCGGACAGTGCCTCGATGGTGGCCAGGCCGCAGAACGGGACATAGGCTTCGGAGTAGCCACCTTCATGCGCCAGTACCAGCTTGCCGGCGCAGTGCTGCCCGGCGAAGCCACGCAGCAGGGTGGTCATCTCGCGGAAGGTATCGCTGTGCGCCTGCATGCGTGCCAGGGGGTCTACCGCATTGGCGTCATAGCCGCAGGCGACGATGATCAGCTGCGGCTGATAGCGGGCCAGCGCCGGCAGCACGATACGCTGCATGGCGTACAGATAGGCATCGTGGCCGCTGCCCGGCAGTAGCGGGATATTGATATTGGCGCCCAGTCCGGCCCCTGCGCCACGGTCCTCGCTGCCGTTGTAGCCCGGCGGGAAGCAGCCATCCTGATGGATGGAAATGGTCAGTACGTCAGGACGCTGGTAGTAGATGGCCTGGGTGCCGTTGCCGTGGTGTACGTCCCAGTCCAGGACGGCGACGCGTTCGATGCCGTAGCGCGCCTTGGCCGCTTCGATAGCGACGGCGATATTGGACAGAAAGCAAAAGCCCATGGCGGCATCCGGCAGGCAGTGGTGTCCTGGCGGGCGCGTCATGACATAGGCGTTGTCCACCTCGCCGCGCCATACCGCATCCACCGCAGTCATGGCCAGGCCGGCGGAGCGGCAGGCGATGTCGTAGCTGCCTGGGCCGATGGCGGCTTGCGGGCCGAGTTCGCCGCCACCGGCATCGCTGACCAGCTTGAAGTGATCCAGATAGGCTGCGCCATGTACCCGCAGCAGGTCGTCGCGGCTGGCCGGCTCGGCGGTGCATTGCAGCAGCTGGCGGCTGATGCCGGCCACATCCAGCAGGTTTTTCAGCCGGCGCTTGGTTTCCGGTGATTCGGCATGGCCGGCGGCGGCGGGTGGTTGTACCCAGCCTCCCACCGGCAGCGTCAGTGCATGCATGCCGGCGCTATGCCACATACAGAGCTCATCGAAATAAAAGGCGGTAGAGGAAGTCATGGCTGCTCCTTGTGTTCAGGCGTGGGGAGGGGTGATGCGGCGCTGCTGCAGCGACAGCAACAAGGCCAGCGCAATGGCGGCCACCAGGGTGGCCAGCAGCAACAGTTGATGCAGGCTGCCGTGATTGGCGGCGATCAGCTGGCCGGCCAGTGCCGGGCCAATCGCCAGGCCACCACCGATCACCAGATTGGTGGCATTCATCAGCTTGCCGCTGTGATCGATGTCGGCCAGCGTGGCCAGGATGAAAGGCAGGATGAAGGTCCAGCTGAATTTGAACAGCAATGCGGCAGTGGCAAAGCGCGCCAAGGCCGGGGCATTCAGCAATAGCAGCATGGCGGCCATCATCATGCCAAAGCCGGCCAGCAGCAGTTTGGCGCGCGGCAGGCGACGGCCAATCAGCGAGGCGCTGCCAGCACCTGCCACGCCCAGCAGGGTGGCGATGGCGAAGATATTGCCGCTGTGCTGGGGATCGATGCCGGACTGTTGGGCGATCTGGCCGATAAAGGTCCACACCCCGCTCAGGCTGATGTAAAACGCCAGCGTGGCGAGAATGCCCAGGGCGGCGCGGCCCCAGTGGTGGTCGCCGGCAGACTGTGCCGCTTGTGGCGTTGTTGCTTGCTGGCCCATGGGAAAGCAGCGCACCAGCGGCGTACACAGTGCCATCAGCAAGGCCAGGCCGATATAGCAGGCGGCAATGCCGAAGTGGCCGAACAGCGCGGGCATGACGACTAGCCCGGCTGCCCCCAGTGCCAGTTGGCCCATCACCCACAGGCCATAGACCCGGGCAGGATTGCGCATGGTGGCGGCGGCGGACAGGCACAGAATCATCAGCGAACCACCTGCCAGCGCACTGACAAAGCGCAGGCCTAGCAGCAGCGGATAGCTGACAGTGGTGGCGGACAGCAGATTGGCCGCGATGAATACTGCCACCGCCAGCCAGGCGGCGCTGCGCCAGTTGACGCGAGGCAGCCAGAAAAATGCCGGCAGGGTGGCCAGGCTCATGGCGCCCAGTTCGGCGGAGAACAGGTTGCCGATGTCGATCGGCCCCAGTTGCAGCTGGCTGGCCAACTGGCTGGCCACCGCCGGGGCCATCATCAGCACGGCGGGGACGATGGCGGCAAAGCCGACAATGGCAGCCATGGCCGAGCGCTCATTGTGCGGTACCTCGGCAGGCTTGGCCTGGGAGAGCGTGTTCATGGTTTTTCCTCTGTAGTGAGTGATCCGTCGGGCGGATTTTCTTGTCGGGCAAGCAGCCTAGAAAACATGTACCAGACGCAACATGGCCTGGCTGCTGTCAAAGCTGTTGGTGGTATGAACATTGCGCGCCAGCATCAGCATCAGCTGGTCTTGCTTGCCCACCCAGTGGCCCAGTTCGACGCCCAGTTGAGTGCTGTTCTGCCGGGTGTCGGGCAGATCCTGTCCATTCAGGCGCAAGGCCCCGCCGCGGGTGTGATACAGCCGCAGTGCGCCATAGGTAGCCGGGGTGAAGTCATAAGAAGCAAAAGCCTGCAAGCGGTACAGCGGCTGCTGTTTCAGGCTGCTGCCGAGATAGTTGTCGTTGTTGCCATACAGCTGGGCTTCCAGCGAGGCTTCCAGCACCCAGTTCTTGCCTACGCCACGGGTGTAGTTGTAGAGAAAGGTGGCACCCCAGCGGTTTGCCCCGGCGGAAACGTCCGGGTGCTGCGCGTCGTAACTGCCCACTGGCAGGGTGATCAGGGTCAGCAGGCCGCTGTATTCGCGTTTGTCCGGCTGGTTGATGAAGAACAGCGTGCCGCCCACTTGCGGGTCGCCAATGCCGCTATCGTGCTGGCTGGCCTGGCTGCCGGGCAGGGTGGCTTTGATCTGGGCGGCGGGGATGATGAACTGTGGCGTGCACAGGGTGCCGCAGACATCGGAAAACCACAGCTGGCGCCAGGCCAAGGCTTCTACATTCAGCCGGGCATGGTCGTCGTTGCCGCTGGCCGAATGAAAGCTGTCGGCCCAGGTGACGGGCAGGTAGAGCACGCTGAGCGAGGTGCCGACCGGTGCGCTGAAAAAGTCACGGGCATTGGTGTCGGCGGCATGGCCGGGATGGCTGGCGAGCAGCAGGCTGGCCGCCAGGGCGGTCAGGACAGGGCGAAACGGGGTCATGGCATGCTCCTTCGGGTGGGTGGGCGAAACACGTGGACGCAGCTGTCCCTGCCAGCCCTGCCTGCGATGGCGGACCATGGCAGCTTTGGCAGCTTCAGGGACGTACGGGTGGGATTAGCAGGCTGGGGAGATCAGCCGAATGGCGCTTGCTGGTGCAAGAGATGGGCAATGCCCGCCTTGCCGTTGATGCCCAGCTTGGCGTAGATGGCGCGGATGTGGTGGCGCACGGTATGTGGCGACAGGCCCAGCTTGCGCGCGATGTCCTTGTAGGTGAGCCCTTCGCCAAACAGGCGGGCGACATCGGTTTCGCGGCTGGACAGCTGCTCCATGGCGCAGCGGTAGCGCGCAGTCAGCAGGTAGAGGTCGCTGCTGCGCCGTGCCTCGATATTGAGCCGGGGCCCATCATGGCCTTGTGGCGACAGGCCGGCGGGCAGGGCGGGGCCGGTCCATTCCGGCCACTCGGTGAGTAGCAGGTCAACAAAACCGGGTTCGGCGCAGTGCAGGGTGCCGTGCTGGTCGCAGACTGCCATCGCCAGCCTTGGCCCGCTGAGGGTTTCGCGCAGTGCCTGCAGGGTGCGGATCTGGTTGATGGCCACGGTGGAGGCCAGATGCGGCATCAGACAGGACAGCAACAGGCAGTCGGCAGCATTGAAGCGTGGCGCACCGGGGCGGCGGTATAGCGCCAGATGGTCGCTCAGCTGGGTGACCGTGTCGATGTGGATCACGCACAACAGCTCGCCAATTTCATGACGTTGGCCCAGCCATTGCAGCTGCGGCGGAGCATCGTCCGCCTGCATGTCCACCACCACGGCCTGGCCGGGGTGGGCATGCACCCGTGCCACGGTGACATCGTACTGGCGGATGGATTTCCAGTCGTCGATGTAGTGATCCGGCAAGCCAAACAGAAATGAACTGTGCTCGTGCGGGCCATCCGCTGCCTGGGCAGCGCGGCCCCCCCAGGCCTTGTCAAAGGCTAGCTGCGGGCGCAGGCATTCCAGCACGGTGTGATGAAAGCGCTCAAGTGATTCTTCGCGGGCCAGACGATAGATTTCCAGCAGGATGGCGCTGAATACGGCCAGATCCGGCTGCCGCTCTGATGGCTGCTGCATGATGTTCTCCTCTGTATGGCGTGCGGTGGCTACGTGGCCTGCCGTCTTCCTGTTGTTGTGGAGACAGTGTCATGCAGCAATTAACAGCTGGCTATCCTGCAAATGAGGGATGGGGCCGCCATCGGCGAAGAATCTGGCTTGTTACCATGAAAAATCGGCTATTTTTGCCAATTTTGGATAGACAAAATGCAACACGTCGCCACTCCCCAGGCCAAGAGCGGCTAGCAAAGCCGCGTAGCGTCCTGGGCAAGGTGGGCTGATACAGGCAGGGCAAACAGTACCGTGCTGCCGCTGGGATTGGGTGAGTGGTGCTAAACCGCAGGGATTTCATCCCACAAATGGGTGATGAAGCCGCTTACCAGTGGCGAGCTGTCACCCGCGCGCGTGGCAATGCCCATGGCCAGATAGGCACCATCGTCAGTCAACGGGATATAGCGCACCCCCGGCAGCTGCACGCACTCCAGCGGCGATGGCAGGATGGCGATGCCCAGTCCGGCGGCCACCAGCCCCACCTGGGTGGTGGCTTCGCCGGCTTCCTGGGTGATGCGCGGCTCGAAGCCGCAGGCCTCACACAGCTGGCGGATCACACTGTGCAGGCCAGTGCCGGCGCTGCGCGGGTAGCTGATCATGCCCTCGTCGCGCAATTGCCCCAGCGACAGGCTGGGCGCGCCAGCCAGCGGGTGGCTGCTGTTGATCACCACCAGCAGCGGATCGCGCCGTAGTTCCTGTACCAATATCCTGTCAGCCGGTGACAGCCCGTTGAAGCGGACAAAGCCGACATCGATTTCCTGTTGCTGTAGCGCGGCAAACTGGTCGGTGGTGAACATTTCGCGCAGTGTCAGCCGCACCGCCGGAAAGTGCTGGCGATAAGCATGCAACGCCGCCGGCAGGATGGGGGTGAGCGGCAGAGAGGAGGTAAAGCCAATGCGCAGCTCACCGATTTCCCCGCGCGCGGCGCGGCGGGCCTGTTCGGCGGCATCCTCGGTATCCGCCAGAATGCGCCGGGCACGCAGCAGAAACTGCTTGCCGGCTGCCGTTAGCTCCACCTTGCGCTTTTCCCGTAGAAACAATGCGGTGCCCAGCTCGGCTTCCAGTGCCTGGATTTGCTGGGACAAGGGCGGCTGGGCCATGTGCAGGCGTTCGGCGGCGCGGGTGAAATGCAGTTCTTCGGCCACGGTGACGAAATAACGCAGATGGCGCAGTTCCATATTGATACTTTAAAAGTATTGATTATTGAGTAAAGATATATTGGACTGAGGTTTAGTCAAGGGCTAAGCTCAAGTCCTGTATCACTGCTAGTGGTTTGATCATGCCTTCCGACTCTGCCTCCTGTGCTGCTACGCTGAATTCAGCTGCCGCTGCCACCCAGGAGAACACCATTTCCGCGACTCCCCGTCTGCATGCCGGTTCCACTGCATTTCGCGCCACCGCGCGTGCCATGTTTGTGGGTGGCTTTTGCACTTTTTCCATGCTGTACAGCATGCAGCCGCTGATGCCGATGTTTGCCCACGACTTTGCCCTGTCGCCGGCGGCGGCCAGTAGCGTGCTGTCGGTGCCCACCACCGGCCTGGCGCTGGCGCTGATTCCGGCCAGTTTTCTGGCTGACAAGGTGGGGCGCAAGCCGGTCATGAATATCGCGCTGAGCCTGGCCGCATTGCTGATGCTGCTGGCGGCCTTTGCCCCCAGCTTTCAGCAGTTTCTCTATCTGCGTGCCATTTTTGGTGTGGTGCTGGCCGGCTTGCCTGCGGTGGCCATGGCCTATCTGAGTGAAGAGGTGGAGCCGTTGTCGCTGGGGCATTCCATCGGCCTGTATATCGCCGGTAATGCGCTGGGTGGCATGAGCGGGCGCTTTCTGGCAGCGGTGATTGCCGACCATTTTGGCTGGCGCGCTGCCGTGCTGGCACTGGGTGTGCTGGGCGTGGCCGGTGCCATCGAGTTCTGGCGCAGCCTGCCGGATTCGCGCCACTTCAAGCCGCTGCCATTGAATCTGGCCGAGTTCCGCCGCGATGTGGCCAGCCATTTTGCCGATGGCGGCCTGCCCTGGTTGTTCCTGTCGGCCTTCCTGTTCATGGGTTGCTTTGTCAGCCTGTACAACTACCTGGGTTTCCGCCTGCTGGCCGCACCCTTCAATCTGAGCCACAGCGTGCTGGGTTTTGTGTTCTCGCTGTATATGGTGGGCATCTGGGCTTCTGCCTGGGTGGGGCGCATGGCCGACCGCTTTGGCCGCCGCAACATGTTGTGGCTGATGGTGCTGCTGATGGCGCTTGGGCTAGTGTGTACGCTGGCGGATTCGCTGTGGCTGATGGTGCTGGGCATCGCACTGTTTACCTTCGGCTTCTTTGGTGGTCATTCCGTTGCCAGCAGCTGGATAGGCCGCCGTGCACAACGCGGCAAGGCGCTGGCCTCTGCCTGCTACCTCACCGCCTATTACCTGGGCTCCAGCGTGGTCGGTTCCTTCTCCGGCCTGC
>Ga0187842_1000655_pt1 | contig 16692 bp, 14 predicted proteins | sample SpaLakP09_SKY_41_FD_134514 | JGI IMG/M metagenome (GOLD analysis project Ga0187842, IMG submission 134514) | Oligotrophic lake water microbial communities from Sparkling Lake, Wisconsin, USA - SP09_SKY_41 | ecosystem: Environmental > Aquatic > Freshwater > Lake | place: USA: Sparkling Lake... | reverse complement strand
CGGCCAGGGCTTCGCTGGCCAGGGGTTCGTCCTCGGCGATCAGGGTGCGTATGCGGGGTGTGGCGGTGGTGTTCATGGGGTTCATGCAGTGAGGGCCTGTGGAATCCACAGGTCGACGCGGAAACCTGCGCCGGGTGCGGTGTGGATGTGCATGCGGGCGCGGCCGTCGAAGTCCAGCGCAAAGCGGCGGCGCAGGGCGCCCAGGCCGATGCCGCCACCGCGGTGGCCGCCGCCGACATGGGCGGCGTCGCTGGGCGAGGCCACTGCGTCCTGTGCGTTCAGCCGGGCCGGGTCGCAGCCAGCGCCGTCGTCTTTGACGGTCAGGGCCAGGCCTTGCGTCAAGGCATCGCGGCGCGCGCTGATGCTGATGCAGCCGCCCTTCACGCTGGGCGAGATGCCGTGGATGATGGAGTTCTCTACCAGGGGTTGCAGGGTCAGCGGCGGGATCTCGTCCTGCAGAGTCTGCGGGTCCAGCGCCCATTCAACGCTGAGGCGCTGCCCCAGGCGCAGGGACTCCAGGGCCAGGTAATCGCGCACAAAGCCCAGCTCTTCCTCCAGGGTCACGCGGTCGGCCACACCGCGCTTGCTGTCCAGCACATAGCGCAGCATGTCGGAGAAACGCAGCAGGGCGGTTTCGGCAGCCTTGGCGTCCTTGCGGGTCAGGGCGATCAGAGAATTCAGGGTGTTGAAGAGGAAATGCGGGTTCAGCTTGCCGCTGATGGCGGCCAGTTCGGCGCGGGCCAGCGCGCTCTCGGCCTGGGCCGCGGCCACCGCGTTGCGGCGGGCGCGCCGGGCATTCAGCACGGCCGCAAAACCGGTGGACACCGGCACGTAGACGAACACCCCGGTGATGGCGCGCCAGAGCGCCGTCTGCATCAGCGTGGCCTCGGCATGCTCGGGGCCAAAGAGCAGGCTGGCGAGCACGAAATCACTGGCCAGCCAGACCGTGCTGAACAGCAGGGCGGCGGCGGCGTGCAGGGCGGCCAGGCTGAACAGGCCGAAATCGCGCTCATGCAGCCAGCGCACCCAGGGGTAGACCAGCACGCCCATTAGCATCGGTGCCCAGAGCGTCAGCGTGGCCTCGTAGACGGCGGACCAGAGCTGCCACACGCCCTGCTGGCCGCGTTGGTAATCGAGCCCGGCCACCACATAAAGCAGCCAGGTCAGCAGGCAGGCGCCGCCATAGGCCAGCCAGAAACGCCGGCGGCTGCCGGTGTTCCAGCTCTGGCTCGGGTTCAGGGGCGTGCTGCTGTCCATGTCGGCATCTTAGGCAAAGCCTGCGCCGCGCCTGGCGCCGGCCTGACTAAGTGCGGGATGCAGGGCGCGAACTGCGGCCGCCCGGGGTCTGGGCTCTTGTGGCTTCAGGCCGGGAACTGCCGGATCGCGCGCACCCGGCGGTTCATGGCGTGGCGGATGGCGTGCACGAACAGCCAGCGCTTGAGGCCGCTGAGATTGCTGCCGTGCCGGGCATAAAAGTCATCGGGCGTGTCAAAGCGGCCGTAGTCGTGATTGATTCCGTCCTTCTGGATGTAAGTGCTGCGGCCGCACCATTCCACCCCGGGCGCCTGCAGATTCGGCGTGGCTGCGCCGTAGCCGCAGAAGGCCCGGGCTTGCGGGAAGCGGCGCTGCAGGGCGCTCAGGTAGGCGGCATCGAGGATGAAGCCTTCCAGCTCCAGCCAGCGTCCGTCCAGCCAGACCTCGACCCAGCTGTGCACGATGCTGCGCGGCGCCAGCCAGTAAGCCAGGCCGGTGACGGCGCCCTTCTGCAAGCGCTTGTCGATGGTGAAACCGTGGAAGCGGCAGGCGATGCCACTGGCCCGCAGCAAGGCCATCAGCAGGCTGCCCTTGGTGTTGCACTGGCCCAAGCCGTCGGCCAGCACCTGGGAGGCGGGGATCTCGTCGCCGCTGTTGTAGCCGAAGGCGATGTCCTTGCGCACGAAGTCATAGATGGCGCCGACGCGCTCGGCCTCCGGCAAGAGCGACCAGCCGCGCTCGCTCAGCAAGGCCTGGATGCGTGGATGTTTATAGTCCAGGATGGGGCTGCTTTGCAGCAGGGCGGGCTAGGGTGTGTCGGGCATCTCGGGCTCCTGAGCTCTTGTGGGCGATGCCCGCATTGGGAAGCCTGGAGCCAGTACGGGGTCAAGTTTGGGCAGGGCAGCGGGGGCGGCGGCATAATCTCGCGTTTATCGCCAGCGGAGCGCAATATGGCCTCGGTCAACAAAGTCATTCTCATCGGCAACCTGGGGCGCGACCCCGAGCTGCGCTACAACCCCAGCGGCGTCGCGTTCTGCACCATCAGCTTGGCGACCACACGCAACTGGAAGAACCGCGAGTCCGGCGAAAAGCAGGAAGAGACCGAATGGCACCGTGTGGTGTTCAACGACAAGCTCGCTGAGATCGTCGGCCAGTACTGCAAGAAGGGCCGCCCGCTCTACGTCGAAGGCCGTCTGCGCACTCGCAAATGGACCGACAAGGAAGGCAAGGAGGTCTACACCACCGAGATCATCGCCAACGAGATGCAGTTGCTCGGCGGCCGTGACTCCGGCGATGAAGGCGGCGGTGGTGGTGGTGGTGGCTACGGTGCCCGCGAAGGGCGTGGCGCAGGCGCTGCGGCCGGCGGCGGTGCTGCGTCCTACGGCGGCGGTGGCGACGACTACGGTGACGCTCCTGCCCCTCGCGCCCCGGCTCGACCGGCCGCTCGCCCCCCGGCAGCCCGCCCTGCGCCCGCCCCGGCGCCGCGCCCGGCGACCGGTTTTGACGATATGGATGACGACATCCCTTTCTGATTCCGCACTTACGAAATTTCGTTGTGAGAAGGCCCGCGCTCCTAGAGGACGCGGGCCTTTTTTCTGCATCAAGCCATGGTTGTCAGATGCCATCGGGTGTCGATTCAAGCGCGAGCTTTCAATTCGCTCGCGCTCGACCGGTCCTGCCCAGCGACATGCGCGGGCGCCTGCCCTGGGTTCAGATCAGCCTGAAGCCCAGCAGGGCAATGGCCTGCGCCGGCAGCTTGAGGCGCACCTGGTCGCCCCAGTCGGTATTGGCCTTGATGCTGGCGCAGTAGAGGGTGCGGCCCGTGGTGCGGCCATGGTCTTTGACCTTTTGGTCCATGCGCAGACTGGCCAGTTCGGTGCCGTCGGCCTGGCTCGCATGCAGGGTTTCGCCTTCACGCGGTGTGCAGACGTCGAAGCTGGCCTCGGAGCGTGAAAGCAGGCGCCAGCTCAGCGGGAACTGCTTGCGGTACAGCGCCTGGTAGGCCTGCAAGACCTGGCGAACGCTGGCCATGTCGGGGGTCTGGGCCGTGAGTTGAGGCACCAGCGCGAAGTTGCCCACGCCCCATTGGCCCTCGGCGCGGTTGATGCTGAAGTCGGCGTGCTGTGGCTGAACCGGCAGGTCATGCGGCACCACATAGAGCTGGCCGAGCAGCGGGGCAATGGGCAGGTCTTTGTCTTCGTCCAGGACGGAGCCCCGCAGCGGGCGGCTGGTGTCTTGGCTGTATAGCCTTGCGCCAAAGCGCAGCAGGCCGTGGCTGATCTCGTGGATCGGGGCTGCGGCCTTGATCCAGTTTTGGTAGGGCATGACCACGCTGCGCGAGCCACCGACCACCACCCGCTCCAGCGTCGCCTCGCTCGTAGTGGCGAGCTCGGGCGGGGCTTCGGTGATGGGTTCTGGCGCCTGGGCGCTGACCGGCAGCGCGATGCAGACCAGGGCCAGACTCAGGGCGAGGCTCAGGCGCGGCTTGAGAGGCTCGTGGTTTGCGGGGGTGGTGCTCAGGGTCATCAGAGGGGTGTGGCGCATGGTGGTCGCTCCAGCAGGGTTCAGGGTGTTGCGGCTCTTGGGCGGCATGGCGTTTTGCCTGATCAGATTTCATCCGGCCGGCCTGGGACTGACAACTGGCAAATTTGTCAGTCCTGTGGCACCTCAGTCCTGTCGCAGGCATTCGATGGGCAGCAGGGTGGAGGCGCGGCGTGCCGGGTAGTAGCCGAAAAACAGGCCGACCAAGCTGGCAAAGCCGACGGCCACGGCCATGTGCTGGGTGGACAGGCTCACGCTCATCTTGTCCAAGCTGTTGACGCCCAGCGCACCCAGGGCGGCCAGCCCCAGACCGATGACGCCGCCGATCAGGCACAACACCAGGGCTTCGCCCAGGAATTGCCAAAGCACGTCGCGTGGGCGGGCACCAATGGCCATGCGGATGCCGATTTCGCGCACCCGCTCAGACACGCTGACCAGCATGATGTTCATGATGCCGATGCCGCAGACCAGCAGGGAGATGGCGCCAATGACCCCCAGCCCGACGGAAAGCCCCGTGGCGATCGAGGTGCCGGTCTCGGCGATGCTGGCCAGATCGGTGATGACGAAGTCGTCTTTCTTGTCGCCGGTGATGTGGTGGCGGTCGCGCAGCAGTTCTTCGGCATCCTGGCGGGCGTCGTCCATGTGCTTGGCGCTGTGGGCTTGCAGGCTGATGTAGTGCACCAGGCCCGGCCGAGCCAGACGCAGAGGCATGGCACTGATGGGCACCAGCGTCAGTTCGCCCAGTTCGGTGCCGTCCAAGGTGCGGCCTTTGCCGGCCAGCACCCCGATGATGGTGAAGGGTTGCCCATCGAGGCGTAGCACCTGGCCGACGGGGGCACGATCGGCATAGTATTTGCGCGCCAGCATGGAGCCAATCACCGCCACACGGTTGGCGGATTGAACATCGCGCTCGTCGATGGCCACGCCGCGCTCGATTTGCCAGTTACGCAACTCCAGCATGGCGGGGATGGTGCCCAGCACGGTCTGGTTGCTGTTGGCGTCACCGTAGTGCAGCTGGAAGAAGCCTTGCAGCGCCGGTGCGGCCCCGCGCAGGCTGGGCAGCTGGGCCAAGGCGCGCGCATCGTCGAGGGTGAGATTGGGCGTGTCGCCGGCGCGTCGTCTAACGCCGCCCTCCACCGGTGTGCCGGGCTGCACGATCAACTGGTTGCTGCCCAGCACGGCCAGCTCCTTGGCGATGTAGCTGCGCACCGCGTCGCCCACGCTGAGCATCAGCAGCACCGATGCAATGCCGATGACCACGCCCAGCATGGTCAGCGCACTGCGCAGGCGATTGCTGTTGAGGGCGCGAAGGGCTTCGTTGAGGATTTGCAGCGGTTTCATGCGTGGGCCTGTTCCTGAGGATGACCATCGAATGCGATGCGTCCATCTTTCAGGCGCACCAAGCGTTGCGCCTGGAGGGCGACATCCGGCTCGTGGGTGACGAGGACGATGGTGAGTCCGGTCTCGCGATTGAGGCGCTCGAAGATGTCCAGCACCTCGGCTGTGGTTTGCGTGTCCAGGTTGCCGGTGGGCTCATCGGCCAGCAGCAGAGTGGCCTCGTTGACCAGGGCGCGGGCGATGGCAACGCGCTGCTGCTGACCGCCGCTGAGCTGGTTGGACATGCGTGAGGCCATGGCGCCCAAGCCCACTTGCTCAAGCAGTCGCTCGGCGCGATCGCGGGCGGACGCGCGGCTGCGGCCGGCGTAGATCAACGGCAGGGCGATGTTGTCCAGCACGCTCATGCGCTTGAGCAGGTTGAAGCTTTGGAACACAAAGCCGATTCGTGCATTGCGAACCTCGGCGTGCTGTGCGGCGCTGAGTTGGCTGACGTCGTGGCCTTGCAGGGTGTAGCTGCCCTCGTCGCAGCGGTCCAGCAGGCCCATGAGGTTCATCAGGGTGCTTTTGCCGGAGCCACTGGAGCCCATCAGGGCCACGTAGTCGCCGGCTTGCACATCGAGGTCGATGCCGTGCAACACGGGGGTTTGCACATCACCGCTGCGATAGCTCTTGCGGATGCCACGCAGGCTGAGCACCGGGGCCTTGGGACGGCTGGCGGTGGCGGCCATTTGGCCTTGGGGATGGGGCGCCATGAGCTCAAGCGCCATCGCGAGCGTCGGCCTTGGCGCGGCGGATGACCACCTGCTCGCCAGGCCGGAGTGTCGTGCTGAGCAACTCGGTGTAACGGGGGTTGGCGATACCGATGGTCACCTCATGGGCTTGCAGCTTGCGGTTCGGGCCTTCGGTGTACACCTTGAAGACACGCTGGCCCTGACGCACATTGCCGAGCACGCCGTCATCGCTGGCCTTGGCGTTGTGCTGACCGGCCTGCCGCGCCTGGCTGGCCAGTTCATCCTCGCTGGGCTTGAAGCGCAGGGCCGCGGTGGGCAGTCGCAGCGCCTTGGCCTGGCTGGCCACGACGATGCGGGTCTGGGCGGTCATGCCGGGTTTGAGCAGCCCTTGCGGGTTGGCCACGTTGACGATCACGGTGTAGCTGACGACGCCCTGGGTGTTGCTGGGATTCAAACGGAATTGCTGAACCTTGCCCTCGAACTCCCGCGCGGGAAAGGCGTCCACCACGAAGTGCACCGCTTGGCCTTCGCGGACCAGGCCCACATCCGCCTCGCTGACGTTGGCTTGAATCACCATCTCGTTGAGATCGCGGGCGATCAGAAACAGTTCCGGGGTTTGGAAGCTGGCCGCGACGGTCTGTCCCACATCGATGCTGCGCTTGATGACGACGCCATCGACCGGGGCACGGATGATGCTGTGGTTCAAGTCGGTGCGGGCGGCGTCCAGCTGGGCGCGTGCCAGGTCGAGGTCCGCGCGCGCCGTATCGACTTCACGCTGGCTCTGATCGCGTTGGGGCGCGGCGATGAAGCCCTGGGCCGCCAGGGTTTCGTTGCGGCGCAGATGGCCTTCGGCGTAGGCCAGCCGGGCCTGCGCCGCACTCAGCTGGGCCGAGGCCTGGCGCTCACGCGCCTCAAAGTGCGCGGCATCCAGTCGGGCCAGGACCTGGCCTTTGACGACCCGGTCGTTGAAGTCCACCAGGCGCTGCGCCACGGTGCCGCTCACAGCCGATCCGACGGTCACGGTGGAGACGGGTTGCAGGCTGCCATTGGCCATGATGACCTGTGTGATGGCGCCCTCGTCCAGCGAAGAAAACTTGTAAGGCGAAGGTCGCTGGCTGGACGAGGCCTGGCTGTTCCAGGCCCAGCCTGCGAGCAGCAGGACGCTGAGCACACTGCCCAGCATGACCCAGCGACGACGTTGCGGTTTCAGCATGATTGGCTCCTCAGGCCCCGCGCCGTTTGCGCTGGAGCTTTCGTGGGGGGAAGGGGTTCGGCTATCGGTTCGGCAGCGGCGCAGGCTGATGTCCTCAGGCCTCGGCGGTCTCGTGCGAGTGGATGAGGCCGTTCTGTCGGTTCAGCCGCACCATCTCCAGCGTCATGCGCGATTCGATGTTGTGCTTGATCGACGGACACGGCGAGATCCCTTCCAGCCACTTCTTGGGGCATTGGCCTCCGCAGATGGGCAGGATCCGGCAGTTGTGGCAAGGCACATCACCCGCGAGGATGCGGTCGTTCCAGTCGCCGAAGGGGCGCTCTCGGGGCGCCACAGGCGCGGGCTGGCCCAATTCACCAAGGCGGTAGAAGCGCACTTCCTTGTAGGCCGGCACCTGCGAGATCTCGGTGCAGTTGAAGGTTTCGCCGTAGGGGTCGGTCAATTCGGCGTCCGGCCGCAGGCTCATGCACACGATCGGTGTGAGAGTCTTGGGCAGCAAGCGTGGGGCATGGCCTGCATTCATCAGCCGGGCGAGCAGGTCGACCTCAAAGTCTGCGTACTGCTGCTGACTCAGCGAGGTCAGGTGCGCATCGTTGCCCCAGCTGTGGACCGGCGCGGTGTAGAACTGGAAATGGCGCAGCAGGTCGTGCGCGATCAGCGTGTCCAGCAGGGTCAGCGTGCCCTCGTGATTGCGACTGTCCACATTGCAACGGATGCTGATGCGGGCCCCGCAGTCCGCAAAGCGAGGGTCGGCCGCAATGCCTTTGAGGTTGTTCAGGATGCGCTTGAACGAAGGGCGGCCATCCTTGGTGACGCGGCGCCGGTCGTGGTCGGCCTGCGCACCGTCCAGGGTGATGTCAAAAGCCATCACCTGGTGTTGCTGCACCAGTTCGAAGAAGAGCCTCGGTGTCAGGGCCACGCCGTTGGTGGCCATCTGGGCGCTGTAGATGAGCTGGTGCTGGCGCGCGAGCTCTTGCAGCTGCGGCGTCATGATGCGGATGTTCGCCATGCCCAGCAGCGGCTCGCCACCGAACCAGCCGATCTGAAAATGCCGGGTGCAGGCGCGGCGCTTCAGTTTCTCCTGCGCGCGTTGGAGTACGCCGCGCATGATGCTGTCGTCCATGCGGCGGTTTTCGTGTTGCTGGCCGCAGTAGTCACAGCCCAACTGGCAGTTCGCCGAGGGGGCGATGGCCAGATAGAGCAAGTCGTCCGCCGCAATGGCGGCCTTGTTGTAGGCGATCACCTGGCTGCGCTCGTCCTCCTCAGCCGGGACCAGGATCTTGTGCTCCGTCATCGCCTGCCGCAGGGCGGCCGGCAACTGCGACAGATGACCTTGCTGCACATCCGACCAGTCCGCGTCGCTTACCAGCAGGGCGCGGGCGCTGCGGGTGGAATACACCATGCGGAAGGCACGCCGACCCACGGCGGGACTGACGGCCAGGTACCGGCTGATCTTGAGGCTGGGTGTTTGTGTGGACATGGTCATTGGGCCACCAGCAGCTCGCTGGCGACAATCTGTTGCAGGGAGTGGGCATCCTTGATCTGCTCAGCCAGCCACTGCCCGGGGATGGCGGCGGTGCGCTGGCGCAATTGGCCCAGCCACTTGGCATAGGACGCAGGGACGCGCTTGAGCTCATCGGTCTTGGCGTCCAGAAGCAAACCTTGGGCCGGCTGGTACAGGTGGTAGCGCTCGGCGTTGAAACGGTAGTGACGCTGAAGCTCAAAGCCACTTGCCGGCTGTGCGACGGGGCGGCTGCGGTAGCTGTGCCAGCCCATCTCCCATTGCGCACCGTGTACCCGAGCCAGCGACTCGAATCTGCTCCAGAGCTGCTGCAGGGTCTGCTGGGCAAAGGCCTCGCGGTCGCCCTCGGGGTGGATCGCTTCACCGATCTCCACATTGGCGCGTCCGTCGGTGTCGCGCCAGGACATCATGGGCACCAGGGGCACGCCCAGCTGGTGGGCCAGATACGCGGCTCCTGGGCGGACACGCAAATCTCGGCCGTTCAACCGAACGGTCAGGCCATGGCGGTCATGGGCAAGATGCGCGCTTTCGCCCCGGACGCTGCGGTGGCCATCCAGGCAGATGTAGAGGCTGCGTCCCTGCCGCAGCTGACGCATCATCTGAATCAGGGCGCTTTGGCCGTCCGTGTTGATCACCGCGAGATCCGCCTGCCAGCGTTCTTGTGCCAGGCAGACGCTGTTCATTTGCACCCACTGCGTGCCCTGTCCCTCGCTGACATGAGGCCCTGCAACGATGGTCAGCGGGATGTTCCGGTGCAGCAAAAGAACCGGTTGAACGGCCCAGCCGCCCATAGGAAAGGTGCAGTAGATGGCCGGTCCAGGGTGCGTTTGGCCGCTTTGCAGGGTCAGCAAGCCCGCCGCTTCCAAATCATCGGTCCGGCTGAACTCGAATTTCTTCAAATCCCGCCAGGCGAGGTTTTCGAGATAGAGCTCCCGATTTTCACCTGGCATCAATTCGGGGAAAAATGGCCGGTGGCGACGCGAAATCGGAACCAATCCAGACATGGTGCATCGGGCGCGTCGAAATTGAGTTCGGCAGCGCGAAGACGCGCATTGCACAAAGCGGATTGATGCGCGTGCCTTAGTTCTTGGTAGAGCCCTTCATTTGCTGACATGTTGGTACGCTCTTTTCAGCAAGGGGTAGATGAAGAAGTGCAGAACAATCACGCTCAGCACGCTGGACACCAGGGTTTGGGGGTGGCTGAGAAAAAGGGATTTCCAACCGGCGTCAGACAGTACTTCGACGCACCGTGAAAAATGAAAATGCGTGGACTTTGCCAAACTCCATATGCAAAAACTCAGGAATGAATAATTGCAAATTGCGTAGCAGGCAATAAACCATTCGATGCGGCTGACAGGTCGGACGTGGCGTAAATTTTGGAAAATAATCCAGCACATGCCGCCGGCGCGTTGATATAGATCGTGCAGGCCCAAAAAATCGGCCAGTAACCAGTAACCGTCATTGCGAATAAAGGGAATCAGAACAAACAAGGCGGTGGCTATGTTCACCTTGAATGCCAGCGACAACCAAACTTGCGGCCGCCCGTCGGTCAAAGCAATGCCTGCATAAAGCAGCACGGCGGCCAGCATTTGAAAGTAAATACCGCCCAGGCTGACCATGAAGCGCGATCGCCGGTCAACCAGCCAGGCATTGCTGACATTGGCGAAAAACACGTGGAAGATCAGATAGAAACCAAAGCCGATCTCTGCAGGCAGCTGGCCGGCCCGGCGCATACCCGTGGCATGGCCCAGCTCATGAAACAGAAGAATGGCGAAAATGCAGGCATACGACAGCAGCCAATCGAGCGCACTCAGATCAATGCTGCGCAACTGTGTGCCGCCCACCTGGTGGAAGAAGAGCAAATCGCCAAACACCAGCAGGCACAGCAGGCCTGCGACCCAGGCCACGCGGCGGTCAAACAAGCCGGTCAGGCGAGCCGACACGCCTTGCACCAGCGGTGCTGACAGGACGGTCACCGAGCTATGGATATAGGACGACTTGGCGGGCTTGGAGACCAGGCTTTCGATACTGTCCAGGAGCTGGGTACGAAATACCTCACGGGCATCGGCGGAAATAGCCCAGCGAACCCTGAGTTGCTCGATGCCGACTTCGACACCTTCGGCCTTCATCACGGTCAAGGCCTCGTACAACTGAGGTTTGATTTTGAAATGCCGGCCATTCAAGGTGGCCTGATGGCTGCCGTCAACCACCTGAATCTGCACCTGTTCAAGCAGGCTATGGATATCTGGCTTGCTCATGGTAGGACTGGTTTTCCGACTACGGATGGCACCCTGAAACCCAACCGTTTCAGGGTGCCTCTGGATCAGAGACAGGCAAGCCCGTCTCCGACTTGGGCCCAAATCAGTTGGGTGCTTCAGGCGTCGGCTGGGGGTTCGGCTTGCAGATGAAGTTCTCGATATCAATGATTCCGTCCATGACGCCGGCGTTGACCATTTCAAAACGCTGGTCCAGTTCGACAGTAGCCAGCTCGTCCTTCAGGTTTTCCAGATTGGTGTGTTGCATGATGTTTCCTAATTGAAGTTAAAAATGACCGTGATGGTCGTTCGGTAGATTCGACTTCCGGATCACTCCAGGAGCCATGGCTTTAGAATCGATACCACCTTGTTCGGCAGCGTTCCGGTGGTGTCCGGTGATTCGTTAGCGCATGAGTTGAACTTTATGGCGGTCGTTTCGGCGGCGCTACTAGCAGAAATGTTAGATATAGACCTGGTCGGCGCTTTGAAACCAAGATTGGCAGACTTTCAATTGCTGCAGATACTTGCCAAGCCGATTACCAAAAATGCCGGTCACAGAGATCGGACGAAAACATGTGCGCCGGACCAAGGCCTAGTTTGGCTGCGGTATGTCGCGAAAAAAAAGGCCGCCTTGTGCAAGGCGGCCGGTGCAGGACGGTGATCCGTGGGGAGGGTTGTGCGGATCAGGTGAGGCGGATCACCGCTGGTGCGGAGGCTGGCCTTGGGATGGCCACGGCGGCTGCGCTGAGTGCCAGGCTGTCTCTGTTGCTCAGGGCGCGCAAGGTCTGCTCGCTGAACTCGATCACGGCCGCCACCAGCAATTGCCTGCCATGGCGTACGGGCGGGGCCATGCGATGGATGTCCACACCCCAGCGCATGGCGAGCCGTTCGATGGCGACGGAGGTGCAGAACACCAGGCGCTCCGCGCCGCTGCCTGCCGCAGTCAGGATGGCGCGCAGCAGCACCTGCTTGCCAACGAACAGTTCGTCGCTGGCGTTGCCTGAACCGTGGGTGTCCATCGCGGCATAGCGGGACAGTTCCCAGACGGCGGCATCTTGCGGTGCTGCCTGCTGGCCGAGCAAGTCGGGAAACAGCTCGGCCAGCAAGTAGCGCCCGGTGGTGGGCAGCAGGCGCGCATAGCCGATGAGGTGGCCGTCATCGGCGCGGGCGGCCAAGTGCACAGCCTGTGGCAGGTCAAACTGGTCCTGATCCAGTCCCGGCTGGCAGGGCAGGTCCCAGCCGAGTCGTTCGACGAACACCTCATGGCGGTAGCTGGCAAGTTCGAAACGGGCTCGTTCGCTCAGGGCCGTGTCGGCGTGGCATTCGATGTGCATGCAGGCACTCCTTTAGGGGGGGCATCGGTACTGTCGTTGTTGCGGCCCGGATTTCAGTTCATGGGCGGTTAGTCGACAACTGACAGATTTGTGAGGCCACCCTGCGGAGTAGGTTCGGTATATTCACTTCGCGCTGCTTGGCTTTGTCCTGCTGGGACGGGCGCGGGCCGTCAGCCAGTGCTTGCTGACCCTGCTGCCCCTGCTGGCTCTTGGCCGAAACCCCCAAGTGCTGTGAGCCGCGCGCCTGAGGGCGCGGCGTGACCGGACATGTGCCAATGGCTGTTCCCATGACTATCGATTACTACTTGCGGCTGAGCCGTGAACAGCTGAAGCAGCTGAGCTTTCGGCACCTGGAATCCCATGTTGATCTTGATGCGTCAAGGGCGGCCGGCCGCGCAGATCAGGAGGGGGCCTGGCTCTCCACGGAAATTGGCGGTTACACGGAGTGGGCGGACACGGCTGACCAGGGCTATTCCCTGGGTTGGGACTGGTACGTTCATGTGCCGTCAGGTGCCATGGACGTTCGGCCTCATTCGATACGCACCAACATCATGCTGATCACGCCCGAGGGTGCGGACCTGGGCCGCGCCCAGACGGAACAGGGCTTGCAGGATTGGCTCAGCTGCTGGAATTGGGCCATCCAGGTTCTGGATGCACTGAAGTCAGAAGGCTGCGAGATCCGCTAAGGCAAGATCTGACCCTTGCGGGAGGCAAGGCTTGAAAGGCCCGGCGGCTGTAGGTACTTGCCCTAGCGAGTGAGCGTCGCCGGCCAATGTAAATTTCCCGGCCTTATTCCCTCAGCGCCGCCGTGGTGCGGCAAGCCCATGAAATGCTGGCAGAGCGATCAGCTTCGTCTGGTTGGAAGCGCCTCGTCGTCGCAGGAAGCCTTTGATCTGATTCGGGCCGAAGGGCAGCGCCTGGGCTTTGAATATTGCTCTTTCGGGATGAAGGGGCCCGTGCCGCTGGCGGCACCGCGGGTGGTCTGGTGCAGCAACTACCCGATCGAGTGGCAACGGCGCTACAGCGAGCGGGACTACATTCGAATTGACCCTTCGGTTCAACAGGCCATCACCTCGGACGAGATGTTTGTCTGGGACGAGTCAAACCGTGCCAAGGCACCCGAGTTCATGGCCGATGCCGCCGCCCATGGTCTTCGTTATGGGGTGGGCGTGCCGCGGCGTGATGCGCGCGGCATGAACAGCCTGCTGAGTTTTGTCCGGCCGGAGGGCGACATCGGTGCCGAGGAGTTGGCCGCCAAGCGTGAGCGTCTGTACTGGCTGTCCGTGATGTGCCATGACGGCATGCTCAAGGTCTGGGGCGATTTGTTGCGGGACGATGCCGAGGCCACGCTGTCCAGCCGCGAGCTTGATGTGTTGCGCTGGGCCTGCGAGGGCAAGACCTCCACCGACATCGCGCAGATCATGATCATCTCGGAGGCGACGGTGAACTTCCACACCCGCAATGCCTGCGCCAAGCTGGGCACCAGCAACCGCACCGCCGCCGCAGTGCGGGCCGCCTTGCTGGGTTTGCTGTGGTGACTGAGGAACGCGGCACAAGACGCGCGCCGGTCGGCGCTTGATCACGACCTCGACGCCAGCCAAGATCGTTCGCTGGCTTGGCCTCCGTCATGGAAGCCGAACGCTGGCCCTCGCCGTCCAGCAAGGCTGCATCCGCGTGCACTCTGTTCCAATCGCGCTTTTGCGCTCGCTCATCTTGCTCCATGTCCGCTGCTGAACGCCTTCCCGCACCCGACGGCACCTCCGCCCGCGCTCCGGCGCTCTGGCAAGTCTGGATTGACCGCGGTGGCACCTTCACCGATCTGGTCGGCCGTGCGCCCGATGGCCAGCTGCACACGCTCAAGCTGCTGTCCGAGAACCCCGAGCAGTACCGTGATGCGGCGGTCGAAGGCATACGCCGCCTGCTGGGCCTGCAGCCCGGTGAGGCGATCACGCCGGCGCAGCTCGAGTGCGTGAAGATGGGCACGACGGTGGCCACCAATGCCTTGCTGGAGCGCAAGGGCGACCCGACCTTGCTGGTCACCACCCTAGGCTTTCGCGATGCGCTGCGCATCGCCACCCAGGCGCGGCCGCAGCTGTTCGCGCGCCAGATCGTTTTGCCCGAGCTGCTCTACAGCCGCGTCATCGAGGCGCAAGAGCGCATGGGCGCCGATGGCGAGCCAGTGCAGGCCCTGGACGAGGCCGATCTGCGCGTGCAGTTGTTGGCGGCCTTCGAGGCCGGCCTGCGCGCTTGTGCCATCGTCTTCATGCACAGCTACCGCTACCCGGCGCACGAGCAGCGCGCCGCAGCACTGGCGCGCGAGATCGGCTTCAGCCAGGTCTCGGTCTCGCACGAAGTCAGCCCGCTGATGAAGCTGGTGCCGCGTGGTGACACCACCGTGGTCGATGCCTACCTGTCACCCATTTTGAAGCGTTATGTCGAGCAAGTGGCATCGCAGATGCCGGGCGTGCCGCTGTTCTTCATGCAGAGCTCTGGCGGCCTGACCGAGGCGCGGCGTTTCCAGGGCAAGGACGCCATCTTGTCCGGCCCGGCTGGTGGCATCGTCGGCATGGTGCGCACGGCCCTGGCCGCCGGACATCGCCAGCTGATTGGCTTCGACATGGGCGGCACTTCCACCGATGTGAGCCATTACGCGGCCAGCGCTGCGCAGGATGCCGCGCCGGCTTACGAGCGTGCCTTTGACACCGAGGTGGCCGGCGTGCGCATGCGTGCACCGATGATGAGCATCCACACGGTGGCGGCCGGAGGTGGCAGCATCGTGCGCTTCGATGGCGCACGTCTGCGCGTCGGCCCCGAGTCGGCCGGGGCGAACCCTGGCCCGGCCTGCTACCGGCGCGGCGGCCCCTTGAGCACCACCGACGCACAGCTGCTGTTGGGCCGCATCCAGCCCGAGTACTTCCCGCGCTTGTTCGGTCCGCAGGCCGATCAGGCGCTGGATCTGGCGGCGTCTCGTGCGGGATTTCAGGCCCTGGCGGTGCAGATGAGTGTGGCCAGCGGCCGACCGATCGCTGCCGAGGAGGTGGCCAGTGGGGCACTGGAGATTGCGGTAGGCGCCATGGCCAATGCGGTCAAGAAGATCTCGGTGGCGCGCGGTTACGACGTCAGCGACTACAGCCTGCAATGCTTTGGCGGTGCCGGCGGCCAGGCCGCCTGCCGCGTGGCCGATGCCCTGGGCATGAGCGTGGTGCTGGCCCACCCGCTGGCCGGCGTGCTGAGTGCCTACGGCATGGGCCTGGCCGACCAGATCGCCCTGCGCGAGGCCTCGCTGGAGCTGCCGCTGGACCAGGCCGGTCTGGCCGCCGCGCGCGCCATGGCCGAGCGCTTGCACGAGGCCGCCCGCGCCGAGCTGCTGGCCCAGGGCCTGGCCGGTGATCAGCTGCTGCAGCAAACCAAGCTGCAGCTGCGTTACCAGGGCACGGACACGGCGCTCAGCTGCGTGTTGAATGACGACGCCACGCTGGCCAGCTTGCAGGCGGCCTTCGGGGCCGCCTATCGCCAGCGCTTCGCCTTCTTGATGCCGGGCCGGGCCCTGGTGATCGAGGCCGTGGCGGTGGAGTGCAATGCACCTGGCGCCGCCTTGCCCGCTGCGCCAGCGGCGCAAGACCTGGCCCCACATGAGCCACGGGCGACCGCCGAGCTGGCCATGTATTGCCCGGCCGACGAGCTGCCGGCCGGCTGGCGCCCGGCGCAGCTGTACCAACGCGAGCAGCTGCAGCCCGGCGCCCGCATCGACGGCCCGGCCATCCTGGCCGAACGCAATGCCACCACCGTGGTCGACCCCGGCTGGCAGGCCGTTCTGCAGGCCGACGGCTTGCTCGTGCTGCGCCGTGTGCGGCCGCGCGTGAGCGCTCATGCCATCGGCACCGAGGCCGACCCGGTGATGCTGGAGGTCTTCAACAACCTATTCATGAACATCGCCGAGCAGATGGGGCTGCGCCTGCAGAACACCGCCTACTCGGTGAACATCAAGGAGCGGCTCGATTTCTCCTGCGCCTTGTTCAGCGCCGCCGGCGAGCTGATCGCCAACGCGCCCCACATGCCCGTGCATCTGGGCTCGATGAGCGAATCGATCAAGACCGTGATCGAGCGCAACCCGGACATGAAACCCGGTGATGTCTACGTGCTCAACGACCCGTATCACGGCGGCACCCACCTGCCGGACATCACCGTGGTGACGCCTGTCTATCTCGATAGTGCTGCTTCAAATGCCAGACCCGACTTCTACGTCGCCTCGCGCGGCCACCATGCCGACATCGGCGGCATCAGCCCCGGTTCCATGCCACCGTTCTCGACGTCCATCGAGCAGGAAGGGGTGCTGATCGACAACTTCAAGCTGGTGGAAGCGGGCCGCCTGCGTGAGGCTGAGCTGCTGGCGCTGCTGGCCAGCGGCCCTCACCCTTCGCGCAACCCGCAGCAAAACCTGGCGGACTTGCGCGCCCAGATTGCTGCCAACGAGAAGGGCGTGCAGGAGTTGCAGGCCATGGTG
>Ga0187842_1000654_pt1 | contig 16710 bp, 12 predicted proteins | sample SpaLakP09_SKY_41_FD_134514 | JGI IMG/M metagenome (GOLD analysis project Ga0187842, IMG submission 134514) | Oligotrophic lake water microbial communities from Sparkling Lake, Wisconsin, USA - SP09_SKY_41 | ecosystem: Environmental > Aquatic > Freshwater > Lake | place: USA: Sparkling Lake... | reverse complement strand
TTTGACGGCGCGACCACGCAACTGAGCGGCGTCACCACCAGCGCCATTCCGAATGGCGTCAGCGGCACGCTGGGCTGGGCCGGCGCACGCAATGCCGGCACCTACTATGTGGGCGGACTGTATTCAACCCAGTACGACATCAGCTATGCCGGCAGCAGCCCGCAACTGGTGATTACGCCGCGTCAGATTACTGCCACCGCCACGGCCAATAAAGTCTATAACGGCCTGCCGACGCTATCGTCCTACCAGTACGACTTTACCGTGCATGGCGCGATTGCCAACTATGGCGATCTGGAGGTGGAAGGTATTGTCAGCTTCGCCGACAAAAATGTCGGCAGCGGCAAGGCGCTGACAATTACTAACGCGGCACTGTCGGGCAGCGAAGCGGGCAACTATACGCTAGTCGGCAGCGTGACGGGGACCGGCACGATCACGCCGCGCGCTATCTACCTGAACAATCTGTCACTGCAGTCCAGCCGCCCCTACAACGGCACCAATATTGCGCAAGTCACTGGCGGTACCACCATAGGTTCAGGGCTGAACGGCGACGACGTCAGGCTGGCCACTGTGGGCACGGCCAGCGCCTATTTCGATAACAAGAATGTGGGCAACAGCAAGCCGGTGAACGTGGTTCTGAGCGGCTACCAGCTGGCCGGCGCGGATGCCGGCAATTATACGGTCAGTGTATCGAATGAACTGAGCGCCAGCATTACGCCGGCGGCGCTGACGTTGAGCGGCGTGACGGCCGTGGACCGGGCATATAACCGCACTCCGGATCCGGGCAACGGCTATGCCTACGGCACGCTGGCACCGCTGAATACCAGCCAGAGTGTGCTGAACGGTATCTATGGCAACGATCAGGTAACGCTGGCCGGCTTGACGGCATCGTTCAGCGACCGCAATGTCGGCACCAACAAGAGCGTCACCGTGCACGCGGCGACGCTGAGCGGGGCCGATAGTGCCAACTATACGGTGAGCCCCTTGCCCACCGGCCTGACGGCATCGATCACGCCGCTCACCCTGAATCTGACGCTGGCCAGCCGCCAGTACAACAACAGCAATCTGGCCAACCTCGAAAACGCCACGCTCAGTGGCGTGCTGACCTGGGGCGAGAGCGGTTCCGATAATGTGACACTGGTACCCGGTTCCGCCATCGCCACCTATGCCGATAAGAATGTCGGCACTGGCAAGGTGGTGTCGATTAGCGGCGGCCAGCTGGCGCTGGGCGGCAACGATGCCGGTAATTACGTCCTCAACAGCAATATCGTCGGCAATATCACGGCCCGTCCTAGCTCGACCTGGATAGGCACGGGGGGCGGCTCGTGGAGCAACTCCGCCAACTGGATGGATGGGGTGGCGCCGGATGGCAGCAATGTGCTGGCAGCGGTGCTGGGCAGCGGTGCCGGAACGATTACCTACGACGCCAATGCCGGCAATACCAGCGTCAACACCATCAGTGGCGGCAGCGGCACTTCGCTCACGCTGACGGGCGGCAATCTGACGCTGGCCAGCGGCAGTTCCAGTCTGTCGGGCGGCACGTTGACGCTGAACGGCGGCAATCTGGCCGCGAATGGCAATCTGAACGTTGGCGTGCTGAATCTGAGCAATGGTGTGCTGAGCGGCAGCAATAGCGCCTCCATCCTGACGCTGGGCCAGATCAACCACACGGGCGGCAGCATCAATACCAGCGGCATGCTGGCGCTGGAAGGCAGCGGCAACATCGCCATGGGCACGGTGCGTGCCCAGCACGGCATCATACTGACGACCAGCGGCGGCGCCATCACCCAGACTGGCCCCTGGACCAGCGACAGCGTAACCGTCTCGGCCAATGGCGGCGTGCTGCTGAACAATCCGGACAACCATCTGGGCGCGTTCACCGCCACCAGCGGCAGCGGCGATATCACCCTGTACAACACCGTCAATAGCGGGGCACTGATGCTGGGCGTGCTGTCCACTGAAGGCAATATCCTGATCGATAACCACGGCGGCATCGTGCTCAACGGCGCGGTCCATGCCTTGCATGCGCAGGCCAACCACGGTCATGTGTCGATCACGGCGCACAGCCCGGTCACGGTCAACGATGTGGTGGATGGAACGGATCTGGAGTTTTCCGCCAGTACCTCGATCAGCCTGGGATCGGCAGCGGCCCTGAATGCCGTCAACCAGATCCAGCTCACGGCCGGTACCGACATCGTGCTGGGCGGTGCCCTGAGCGTGACCTCGGGCTCGATTTCGGCCACCGCCACCAACGGCAGCATTTCGCTGGGCAGCGCGACTTCGATTTCCACCAATGGCGGCAGCCTGAGTCTGAGCGCGCCACAGGGCTCGGTGAGCTCGGGCGGCATTTCGTTTGGCAGCAATACCGTGCCGACTGTCAATTCCGGCAGTGCGGCGGCTGCCGCAGCCGCTGCCGCTGCGGCCCAGGCCGCCGCCGATGCCGCGGCCAAAGCGGCTGCCGACGCTGCTGCCAAGGCCGCCGCCGATGCCGCGGCCAAAGCAGCTGCCGACGCTGCTGCCAAGGCCGCCGCCGATGCTGCGGCCCAAGCAGCTGCCGACGCCGCCGCCAAGGCAGCGGCCGATGCCGCCGCCAAAGCGGCCGCCGATGCTGCCGCCAAAGCGGCCGCCGATGCTGCCGCCAAAGCGGCCGCCGATGCCGCCGCCAAAGCGGCCGCCGATGCTGCCGCCAAAGCCGCCGCCGATGCGGCAGCCAAAGCGGCCGCCGACGCCGCCGCCAAAGCAGCGGCCGATGCCGCCGCCAAAGCGGCAGCGGATGCGGCGGCCAAGGCGGCCGCCGATGCAGCAGCGGCCAAAGCGGCGGCCGATGCGGCCGCCAAAGCAGCCGCCGATGCCGCCGCCCAGGCTGCAGCCGACGCTGCAGCGAAAGCGGCCAGCGACGCTGCTGCCGGCAGCGGCCAGCCATCCCAACCGATTACCCAGATCATCAATACCACGGTGAGTCTGGTCAATGTCTCGCCCATCAGCCAGAGCGACCAATACCGCGAACCGCCGCATGCCGTCGCACCGGCATCGGTACCTGCGGCCAGCGGCACGGGCACGGGCACGGCGCAGGGCGGCAGCACGGCGCAGGCCAGCAACAGCGCTGCGAGCGGTCCGAGCAGCGGCAGTGCACCGCCCGACGACAAGAAAACCGACGAGAAAACCAGCGATAAGGCTGCGGACGTCAGCAAGCCGGCGACGGAAAAGAGCGTCGCCAAGACCTATTGCAATTGAGCGCCCCAAGACCGACCTATGAAAAAACGCCCCGAGTCTGTTCATCCCGTACGTTTGCTGGCTGGCGCCGTGCTGGCCAGTTCCCTGCTGCTGCCGGCACTGGCCCGCGCTGCCGACGACGACATCGTCCGGTTTGAAATCAGCCGCTTCGAAGTGCTGGGCAACTCCCTGCTGAGTGCCGCCGAGATCGACACCGCGCTGGCACCCTATACGGGCCGCAACAAGGATTTCGGCGACGTGCAGCGCGCGCTGGAAACGCTGGAAGCGATTTATCACGGGCGCGGCTATCGTATCGTGACGGTCGAGCTGCCGGAGCAGGAGCTCAATGGCGGCAAGGTACAGCTGCGCGTGGTGGAGACCCGCATAGGCCGGGTACGGGTGGTGAACAACCAGTATTTCGACGAAGCCAATGTGCGCCGTACCCTGCCGGCGTTGCAGGAAGGCCGCTCGCCCGAGCTGACGGCGCTGTCGGCCAACCTCAAGCTGGTCAACGAGAATCCGGCCAAGAATGTCACGATGAAGCTGCAAAGCGGCGAGGCCGATGACGAAGTCGATGCGGAACTGGACATCAAAGACCAGCGGCCATGGAAAGTCATGGCCAATCTGGACAATACCGGCACCGAGCAGACCGGCAAGACCCACGTCAGCACGGTGCTCCAGCATGCCAATCTGTTTGGCCGCGACCATGTGGCATCGCTGCAGTACACCACCACGGCCGAGGAACCGGGCCGCGTCAAAGTGTATGGCGCCGGCTACCACATTCCCTTGTACGAGCTGGGCGACACGCTGGACCTGTACGCCAGCTACTCGAACGTGGATTCGGGCAAGGTGACGGCCGGCATCTTCAATCTGGCCGTCAGCGGCAAGGGTGCCACTTATGGCGCCCGCTATACGCGCAATCTGGCCAAGCAGGGCGAGCTGGAATCGCAGCTGTCGCTGGGGCTCGATTACAAGGCCTACAAGAATAGCGTGCTGCTGCAGGGGCTGGAGCTGGGCAACGACGTCACCGTGCATCCGCTTAGCCTCGGCTATCAGGCCAGCCTAAGCAGCGGGGCCGGCAGCCTCAGCGGACAGCTGACCCTGCTGCAGAATCTGCCCGGTGGCAGCAAAGGCGACCAGCACGCATTCAGTGCTGTGCGCGATGGCGCCAAGGCCGCTTATACGGTGCTGCGGGCGATGGGCAGCGCGGTCCGCGGTTTCAGCAATGACTGGCAGCTGCGCGCCATCTTCAGTGGCCAATACAGTCCGCACGAGCTGGTGCCGGGCGAACAGTTCGGGGCGGGCGGCGCCAGTTCGGTGCGCGGTTTCCTTGAACGGGAAATTGCCAACGACTCCGGCGCCAGCGTGAATCTGGAAGCGTATGGGCCGAATATGTGCCAGCGCGAAGGTTGGAACTGCCGCCTGCTGGGCTTTTACGACAGTGCCTATATCCGCCGCAGCCATCCTGCTGCCGGCGAGCTGGCCAGCACCAGCATCAGCAGCGCCGGTATCGGCGCCCGATTTGTGCTGTCCACCTACGTCAATCTGCAGTTCGACCTTGGCCACATCATCAAGGTGGGCGCGACCAGCCACCACGATGCCAACCGTCTGCATATCCGCCTGGGCCTGGCCTACTAGGGAAGGAAATCTTCATGTTTTGCCTGAATTTCAAGTCATATGTGCGGGTGCTGCGGCTGCTGGTGCTGGGCTTGCTGCTGGCTGGTGCCAGTCCGGCCTGGGCTGCGCAGGTGGCCGGCACCATCGTCCAGCTGAGCGGTCCCTTGCTGGCTAAAAAAGCCGATGGCACGGCGCGCATCCTGTCGATCCGCTCGGAAGTGGAGGGCGGCGATACGCTGATGACGGAGAAGAACACCTATGCCATGGTGAAGTTTATCGACAACAGCGAAATTACCCTCAAGCCCAACACCACTTTCAAGGTGGAAAAATTCAGCTATGAGGCCGACAAGCCGGACGGCGATAGCGCTTCCTTCAATCTGGTCAAGGGCGGCTTGCGTTCCGTGACGGGCCTGCTGGGCAAACGCAACAAGGAAAAGTTTTCCATGAAAACCCCGAGCGCCACCATCGGTATCCGCGGCACCACTTTCACGGCCGAGTGGGTCGCGCCCGATGCCGAAGCGCTGGCAGCCTACAACATGGCCAGCACGGCGGCGCTCGATCCGCTGGCTGCGCCGGTGAAACCGCTGCAACTGGCGCAGGCGCCGAGCCCGCTGAATGCACCGAATGCTTCCGGCTTGACGCCTGGTCTGTATGTACAGGTCATCGACGGGATGATCAATCTGAGTAATAGAGGCGGTAGCCAGAATTTTTCCGCCGGCCAGTTCGGCTTCACGGCCAGTATCATCCAACCACCAGTCGTGATTCCGAATAATCCCGGGATTCAATTCAATCCGCCGCCGGCATTCAACTCGTCGCAGAGCGGCCCGGCCAGCAATACGGCCACACCGGCCAAGCCGAAGGAAGTCGATTGCATCGTGCGTTGATGAGGTAGCACATACTCAACGCTTGACCTTCCCATCGTGGGATACTCGATGCTATGGTTACCGAGTTGTCCCACGAGATCATCATGCCTGCTACCAACACTACTGCGCACACGCTGTCCTTCAAGGTCGAAGGCATGACCTGTGCATCCTGCTCCGGCCGCGTCGAGCGGCTGCTGGCGGCCATGCCAGGCGTGGCATCGGCCAATGTCAATCTGGCGACGGAAACCGCGCGCGTCAGCTCGGATCAGCCGCTGGCGTTCGACACGCTGGCGCGAGTCATCGAACAGGCTGGCTATCACGCGCTGGCACCGGCTGCACCGCCGCAGGCTGCACCCTTGCTGGCCACGGGCGGCGGCACGGCCGTGCTGCTGGCGGCCCTGTTTGCGTTGCCGCTGATGCTGCCCATGCTGCTGGAACTGGGCGGTGTGCACTGGATGCTTGATGGACGGCTGCAATGGTTGCTGGCCACGCCCGTGCAGTTCTGGCTGGGCGCGCGCTTCTACAAGGCCGGCTGGGCCGCGCTGAAAGACCGCAGCGGCAATATGGACCTGCTGGTGGCGCTCGGTACCAGTGCCGCCTATGGCCTCAGCGTGTACCAGTTGCTGGCGGCGCAGAGCGCCATGCCGCACCTGTATTTTGAAGCCTCGGCGGTGGTGATTACCCTGATCCTGCTGGGCAAATGGCTGGAAGCGCGCGCCAAGCGCCAGACTACCTCGGCCATCCGCGCCCTGCAGGCGCTGCGGCCGGAAACGGCGCGGGTGCAGCGCGGCACGCAGGAAGTGGAACTGCCCATAGGCGCCGTGCTGGTGGGCGATTTGGTGGTGGTGCGGCCGGGCGAGCGGATCGCCGTGGACGGCATCGTGCAGCAGGGCGCCAGCCATGTGGATGAAGCGCTGATTACGGGCGAGAGCCTGCCGGTGGCGCGCAGCGCAGGGCAGCGCGTGACGGGTGGGGCGATTAACGGCGAGGGCCTGCTGCTGGTGCAGGTGACGGCGGTGGGCGCTCAGAGCACACTGGCGCGCATCATAGCGCTGGTGGAAGATGCCCAAGGGGCGAAGGCACCGGTGCAGAGGCTGGTAGACCGCGTCAGCGCGGTCTTCGTGCCGGTGGTGGTGCTGCTGGCGCTGCTCACGCTGGTGGGCTGGCTGCTGGCCGGCGCCGGACTCGAACATGCGCTGATCAATGCGGTGGCCGTGCTGGTCATCGCCTGTCCCTGTGCGCTGGGGCTGGCCACGCCGGCCGCCATCATGGCCGGTACGGGCGTGGCGGCACGCCACGGCATCCTGATCAAGGATGCCACGGCGCTGGAACTGGCGCACCGCATCAGCAGCGTGGCCTTCGACAAGACCGGTACCCTCACCGAGGGCAAGCCGGCGCTGCTGGCGCTGTATGCGCTCGATCACGATCAGGATGGGCTGCTGCGGGCGGCCGCCGCCATCCAGCGCGGCAGCGAACATGCGCTGGCCCGTGCCGTGCTTGATGCTGCGGCGGCGCACGGGCTGGAGCAGAGTCTGGCCGCAAGCGAACTGGCGGCGTTGCCGGGGCGGGGCGTAGCGGCGACGGTAGACGGGCGGCGGCTACTGCTGGGCAGCAGCCGGCTGATGAGCGAGCAGGGCGTGTCGACTGCGCCGCTGCTGGCCGAGGCCGACGCATTGACGCGGCAAGGCCGCACCATCGCATGGCTGGCCAGCGTCACGCCCGCACCTGAGCTGCTAGGCCTGCTGGCCTTCGGCGACCGTATCAAGCCGCAGGCGCAGGCGGCGCTGCAGGCGCTGCACGCGCTGCATGTGGAGACTATATTGCTGACGGGCGACAATCAAGGCAGCGCCAATGCGGTGGGGCGTGAACTGGGCCTGACGCGGGTGATTGCCAATATGCTGCCAGCCGATAAGGCGGCAGCCATCACGGCGCTGCAGCAGCCCGGCGCCTGCATCGCCATGGTGGGCGACGGCATCAACGATGCGCCTGCGCTGGTTGCCGCCGATGTGGGCATCGCCATGGGCAGCGGCACCGACGTGGCCATGCATGCGGCCGGCATTACCCTGATGCGCGGCGATCCGGCGCTGGTGGCAGCGGCCATCAGCATTTCACGCCTGACCTACCGCAAGATCCGGCAGAATCTGTTCTGGGCATTTATCTACAATCTGGTGGGCATACCGTTGGCCGCCTTCGGCCTGCTCAACCCCATGGTGGCCGGGGCAGCAATGGCGCTGAGTTCCGTCAGTGTCATCAGCAATGCTTTGCTGCTACGCCGCTGGAGGCCTGCATGAATATCGGACAGGCAGCTGCCGCCACTGGCGTCAGCGCGAAAATGATACGGCATTACGAGAGCATCGCCCTGATCCCGCCCGGCAAGCGCAGTGCCGCCGGCTACCGCATTTACGCTGACAGCGATCTGCATGCGCTGCGTTTCATCAAGCGCAGCCGCAGCATGGGTTTTTCACTGGAACAGATACGCGAACTGCTGTCGCTATGGCAGGACCCCAGCCGCGCCAGCGCCGACGTGAAACGCATTGCGCTGGGCCATGTGGCCGAGCTCGATACGCGCATCGCCGAGCTGACGGCCATGCGCAACAGCCTGCAGCAGCTGGCGGGCTGCTGCCATGGCGACCAGCGCTCCGAGTGCGCCATCCTGCAGTCTCTGGCCGACTAGTCTAGAACGGTCTAGATCGCGCCAGACCGGTCTAATCTGGTCTGGAACGGGCTACATTAGAGCGGGATAGTCTGGAACAGACTAAATCGGCCAAACACAGACTGATTTAGACCGGATTAGACCGAGCTGAACCCGTATAGACCGAATTAGACTAGGCACGGACAAACATCCACACGGTCAGGCTGGCGCCCACCAGCACCACAAAACCGCGCATGACTTTTTCCGGCAGGCGGTGGATCAGCCAGCCGCCGACAAAGCCGCCCGCAATGCCGCCTACACACAGCGCCAGCGCCGCAGGCCAGCTGATCAGCGAAGAACTGGCGAAGATGGCTGCCGCCGCTGCATTCATGGCCATGGCCAGCACATTCTTGGTGGCTGCCGCAGCGCGCACCTGCTGGCCGGCGATGGTCAGCGCGGCCAGCATCAGGAAACCGATGCCGCCGCCGAAATAGCCGCCATACACGGCAATGCAGCTTTGCACCAGAATCAGGGTCCAGCGCGGCATGCTGCTGGCGGCGTGCAGCGGTTTTTTGCGGAAGCTGCCCCAGGCGAACACGCTGGTGGCGAACAGCACTAGCCAAGGCACCAATCGGGCAAAGAAGGAAGGCGGCGTATTCAGCAGCAGAATGGCGCCGAACAGGCCGCCGATGGCGCTGATGACCAGCATCTGGCGGAAGGTCAGCGGACCCACATCGGCCACCAGCTTGCGGCCGGCATAGCCGGACGTGATCTGGCTGGGGAATAGCGCAATGGTCGACGTCATATTGGCCGCCAGCGGATTCAGGCCGGCCAGCAGCAGGGCAGGGAAGGTGATGAAAGAGCCGCCACCGGCAAGAGCGTTTTGTACGCCGGCCAGAAAACCGGCCGTGGCAACCATCAGTATCAGGGTGAGATCAAGAGCAGGAGCGGAAGGCATGGGTGAGCGCCGGGCGGGCGTGTGGCAACGGTTAAGATGAAATTATTACCGTTGATTATAACCGCGCCAGCACCAGCCAGCCGGGGCCGGCCGGATTTCCTGCGCCACTGGCAGGCGCCAGCCTGCCAGTGTTTGCTACCTCAGCTGTACTTAGGCCGCTGCAGTAACGGGATAGCCGGCCTGCACGATGGCTGCCGTGAGGGCTGGCAGCGCCGTGCTGCTGTCGATACGTACCTGTTTGCTGGCCAGATCGATCTCGACGCGGGCCGCGCCATCGACTGCCTGTACGGCTTTGGTGACGGCGCCCACGCAATGGCCGCAGCTCATGTTTTCTACCTGTAATTGATACATCGCGATACTCCTGTTGAGGTGACGATGATCATACTGTAGCCCTTGCCACTGTGGGAAGGGCAAGCATTATTCAGGTTTCCGGCGGGTCGTCGAGTTTGGATAGGTCGAGGCAGACCAGCGCCCAGATGCCGCCCGCGTAGTCGGGCTGGCTCGACAGGCGTTCCACTTCCGAAGGTTTGATTTCGAAGGCCTTGCCCTGTTGCACCAACTGGCCCACATGGCCGTAGATGGCCTTGGTGGCATTGCTCATGGCTTTGCCCATGGTTTCCCCGCTGGTGACGCAGCCGGGAATGTCGGGCACGGTCACACCGTAGCGGCTGCCGTCACGCTTGCGGATCAGGATAGGGATGTCCACGGTCTCACCTCAGCTTGGTCCGTAGGGCAGGAATTCAGGGCTTGGCAGTCTAGTTTCATACAGCTTGCAGCCGGTTTCAAGAACTTTCGATGTTGATTGCACGACATGAAAGTTGAAAATTTACTCTTGACATCACTTGTTTCCACGGATAACATTCAATTAATTCTCTTGGGAATATATTATTACTTTTGAGAAAATAATGCGCTGGGTTTCTGGTGGTAAATAACGCTGGCGGATCGTAGTAGAAACGACAACTAATAAATAAGGGATTACCATGAAGAACTTCAAATTCGCCGCTCTGGCACTGGCACTCGCAGCTATCGGTAGCGCCAACGCAGCCGTTATCACTTTCCAGACCGCGAGCTCCTACGCGGATGCACAAAGCTCGGCCCAGGGCTACGCCGATGTGGTCAATGCTGCCGTTGCCGGCTCTGGCCATTCGGTCGTGTTGTCCTCGTACGACAACGTCTCCAACAACAGCGTGTTCAATACTGGCAGCAGCAATATCGCCTTCAAATCGACCATCGATTTCGGCCTGACCAGTGCCGGCACCTATTCTTTCCGTGCAGGTGTGGATTTCGGCAAGGGCGGCGCCGTGTTCCTCGACGGCCAGGCCGTAACCTTCAAGACCAATGATATGTGGTGGGGCGGTAGCTACAGCAATAGCAGCCAGTACTTCCAGGTGTCGGATGCGGCACTGTCGGCCGGTAACCACACCCTGACCATCTACGGTCTGGAAAACTGCTGCGATGGCGGCCAGCAGGTGCAGTTCGCCAAAGCAGGCGAAGGCTACCAGAGCTTCAGCGCCGGCGCGCTGGCTCCCGTGCCAGAACCGGAAACCTATGCCATGCTGCTGGGCGGCTTGGCCATGCTGGGCGTCGTTGCCCGCCGTCGCCGCGCTTAAGCGCTCGCCAGAAATACCCAAGCCTGCCAGCAGCGATGCTGGCAGGCTTTTTTTGTGCCTCAGAATTCCGTGTGCAGGCGTACCGAGGTCACATCAATGGGCCCGCGCGCTGCGTTGTAGGCTGGATTGCGGATGCGCTGCCAGTCCAGCGTCAGTGCCAGCGATTTGTTCACAGCCAGGCTGTAATAGGCTTCCAGCGCCTGTTCCTGGCGGTATTGCAGGGCGCCGTCGCCGATGAAGAAGCTGATGCCGCCGGCGGCCAGATAGGCGCGCCGCTGGGCCGACAGGCTATTGCTGGCCACGGCCAGCCCCACACTGTCCTGCGCGCGCTGCCAGGCCGCGCCCTTGAGCACGGCGCCTGCTGTGATGGACTGGTCGATTTCCGTGAAGGCATAGGTTTCAGTCTTGCCGTCCGCCTTGCTGTAGCGCCCGAACAGTCCCAGTTCGGGGCTGACGGCCTGCTCAAAGCTGATGCCGATACCACGCTTGTGCTGATTGCTGGTGCGTACCAGATTGATGTCGGGCGTGCTGCCGGTGAGAGCGCCCAGCTCGAGCGCATCCTGGTAGCGCGCCATGCGCATCCGGCTGTTGAAGGCCAGCAAGCGCACGCGGCCTGGCTGGCCAGCCAGCGTATGGCTGTGTTCAAGTTCGATCTGGTCGCCGTAGTGCTGCCAGATTTTCGGGTCCAGCGGCTGCTGGTTGGGCTGGCGCGGCTCGATGAAGCGTCCGGCGCGCAGCACCCAGTCATCGTGGTACCACTCCAGTGCCGCGCCCCAGCTATAGCCGCGCGCATCGGCCGCGTAATCGTAGGCGCCATAGGTCATCATGGCCCAGTTGAGGAACTGGGTGCGCGGATCGTGGCTGTAGCTGTTGGGATCGAACACGTCGAGGATGGACAGATTGCCCGCCGTCAACACCCAGCGGCGCCGGCTCTGCAGGCCGGCCAGCTGGTTGGCGGCCGATTCCACCGTGTCCTGTTCGCTTTGCGCTTGGCCGGCTTCCGGCCAGCTTTGGCGCAGAAACAGGCGGGCGCGGTAGAACTTCAGAGTCTTGCCGGACGCGCGCCCCATGTCGCCGTTGGTAAAGCCGCCCAGCCCCGTCAGTCCGGACAGGGGCACGCCCTGGGCCGCTTCCGGATTGAAGTACAGCTCGCCGCCCTGCCAGGGCCGCCAGCCCAGCGCCAGTGTGGTGGTCCATGAGTAACTGAGTTCGCGCTCGGGGCTCAGGCTGTTGGTCCCCGAGTAGGCCGCTGGAAAAGCATGTTTGTCTTGCCAGGTATAGGTCGATTGCAGGTGGGCATTCCAGTCCTCCGTGCTGATCTCATCGCCGGCATGGGCTAATCCCGGCAGCAGGGGCAGCAGGGTGAACAGGGTAAAACGTGACACGATACGACGCATACAAACTCCCGGCTCCTGTACCGCAGCCGGTACAGGAGCATGCCGGCGCTGGCGCGCCGGGCTGATTCATGATGATGTGGGCAAGCGTGTGCGTGGATGCTCTGATTCGCGCAGGCGGCTACCCGCCGTGCCGGCATGGTAGCAGCTCGATATGTCGGGCGGATTACCTGGCCGGCGCGGGCGCTGTGTGGACGGCCCGGTCCGCAGCAGACTCGCGCCATGGCGCGGAGGCGTGATTATAGCGGTTTCCTTTCCCCAATAAGCAACCCCGCCGGCAGCAGGCTGCGGGCGGGGTTGCGGGTGTGCCGTTGCCGGCGCTTACAGCACGTCGCTGGCGTGGTCGGCCAGACGCGAGCGTTCGCCCCGTGCCAGCGTTACGTGGCCGCTGTGCGACCAGCCTTTGAAACGGTCTACCACATAGGTCAGGCCGCTCGAACCTTCGGTCAGGTAAGGCGTGTCGATCTGGGCGATGTTACCCAGGCACAGGATCTTGGTGCCGGGACCGGCCCGGGTGACCAGCGTCTTGACCTGTTTCGGCGTCAGGTTCTGCGCTTCGTCGATGATCAGGAACTTGTTGACGAAAGTACGGCCGCGCATGAAGTTGAGCGACTTGATCTTGATGCGCGAACGGATCAGATCCTGGGTTGCCGCCCGGCCCCATTCGCCGCCGTCCGAATCGGACTTGATGAGCACTTCGAGGTTGTCGTCGAAGGCGCCCATCCATGGCGACATCTTTTCTTCCTCCGTGCCGGGCAGGAAGCCGATGTCTTCGCCCACGGGAACCGTGACGCGGGTGACGATGATCTCGTCGTACAGCTTGGTCTCCAGCACCTGCGCCAGACCGGCCGCCAGCGCCAGCAGGGTCTTGCCGGTACCGGCCTGGCCGAGCAGGGTAACGAAGTCGCACTCGGGATTCATCAGCAGGTTGAGGGCAAAGTTCTGCTCGCGGTTGCGCGCCGTCACGCCCCACACGCTGTTCTTGTTGTGGCTGTAGTCGCGCAGAGTCTGCAGCACGGCCGTCTTGCCGTTGATCTGCTTGACCTGGCCGTAGAACGGCGCTTCGCCATTCTTCGGTTCGAGGAACACGAACTGGTGGACCAGCAGGCTGGGAATGAAGGGGCCCGTGACGCGGTAGAAGGTAGCGCTCTGGCCGTTCTTGTTTTCCTGCCAGCTTTCCAGATCCTTGCCGTGCTTGCTCCAGAAATCGTCAGGCAGCTGCACGATGCCCGAGTACAGCAGGTCGGTATCTTCCAGCACGCGGTCGTTGAAATAGTCTTCCGCCGGCAGGCCCAGCGCACGCGCCTTGATGCGCATGTTGATGTCTTTCGACACCAGCACCACATGGCGGCCATCCTGCTCTGCTTCGAGCGAACGCACCACCGACAGGATCTGGTTGTCGGCCTTGCCGACCGGCAGGCCGAGCGGCAGATCGGCCGTCTGGATACGGGTCTGGAAGTACAGCCGGCCCTTGGCATCTTTGTTGCCCAGTTTGGATAGGGGGATGCCCTGATCGATCGCGTCGTCGTCCGTATTCGACATCAGCGCGTCCAGCGTGCGCGAGACCTGACGCGCATTGCGCGCCACTTCGGTCATGCCCTTCTTGTGGTTGTCCAGCTCTTCCAGCGTCATCATCGGCAGATAGACGTCGTGCTCTTCAAAGCGGAACAGCGAAGTAGGATCGTGCATCAGCACATTGGTGTCGAGCACGAACAGCTTGGTGGCGCCGGTCTGGTCGGCATGGCGGCTGGTGGACGATTTGAGCGGCACTTCCACCGGCTTGTGCTTGGCCGGATGGGGCGCCTTGGTGCTGATCGGCGTGACCTTGCTGCGCGCAGCAGGCGCTACCTTGGCCTTGACGGGCGCTTTGGCAGATGGTTTGGCAGGCTGGGCCGCCGGTTCGGCCGCGGTGCTGGCCGCTGCCGCTTTGAGTACCGCCGGTGCGGCTTTCAGGACGGCGGCGACAGCACTGACCTTGCCCGTCTTGGCCGGCGCTTTGGCCGGGACGGCCTTGGCTTTGGCCGGCGCCGCTTTCTTTGGCGCTGCGACCGGTTCAGCCGGTGGCGCTAGCGCGTGCGTGCCGCTGGCTTTGGGATAATCTTTGGCCAGCAGTATGGTCGCTGGCTGACTTGGAATTTTTGGCAGTGGCATCAGGATCTCATTTTCTAAAAAGCTGGAGGAATCCGCCCATAGGCGCAACACGCTGGCCCGCGCGCAGGGCGTTGGCAAGGCTGGTACCGGATGGGGTGGATGCGAGGGAAAACAACTTACAAGACTGCCGACGGGCGCTCATCTTGCCCGGGGAAAGAACCGCATGGCGACCGGCTGGCCACCATGTTGGGTGGGAGAAATTACAGTGCTGACTCAAGGATAGGTGCCGTTAAGGCTGTTCGCCTGCTTGGTTAACAAACGTCTCACAACGTTCAGCAACGCTGGCGCTTGCAACACGCAACCGGTGATTAAGCCTGGCGCGCTACAAATTCCAGCACTTCATCGACGTGACCTGCTACCTTCACGCCTCTCCATTCTTTCACTATTTGACCTTGAGCGTCAATCACAAACGTGCTGCGTTCAATGCCACGTACAGTCTTACCATACATCTGTTTCATCTTCATGACGTCGAACAGCAGGCACAGCGTTTCGTCGGGATCGGAGATCAGCTCGAATGGCAGGCCCAGCTTGGTCTTGAAGCCTTCGTGCGAGCGCAGCGAATCGCGGCTGATGCCGTAGATTTCCGTCCCGGCCGCCTGAAATTGCTGGTACAGGTCGCGGAAGGCAATGTTCTCGGTGGTGCAGCCCGGCGTATTGTCCTTGGGATAGAAGAACAGCACCGTGTAGCGGGCCGCACGGCCAGCCAGCTGGAAGGTCTGGCCACCCGTCATGGCGGCGGAAAAATCACTTACTGCGGTAGGGCGGTCAGCCACAGGCGTCTCCTGAACAGTTATGGTTTGCGCTAATGTGCACTAGCTTGTACTAGTTATGGCTAGCGGCACGGGCCTGGCCCTGAACGATCAACTGTCCCGAGCGGCCCGGCAGTTCGCCCCAGGTAATCGGGCAAACCGGCAAGCTCTGATGCTGCACTTTCTGGTAGTAGTCGGCCATGGAAGCGAGCTGATAGCCTTGCGCTTTCCAGCCAGCTAGCAATTGCTCGAAGATGGGGGCAAGTTTTTGTCCTTCAAGTTCGGCATGCAAAGTATAGACGTGGTCGCGCGTGGCGCCGGCCGTCAGCTGCAGCAGGAAGTCGGCGATATTCGCCGTGCTGATGGTCACGCCATTGATTTCGCGGCCCAGCAGTTCGTCCAGAGTCGGCAGGGTGGTGGGTAGCTGCACGTGTTTCAGCACGCTGGCGCCGTCGCTCAGGCGGTGCGGACCGTCGGCCGGATTCGCCAGCGTGCCGTCTTCGTTGAGGCGGCAGCGGCCATCGGATGCATAGGCATAGCCGGCCGTGTCGTGTTCGGCAAAGGCGGCGGCATTCATCTGCCAGCCGGCGGCGCCATGGGTGCGCGGCGCTACGCCGTACACCTGGCTAAAGCGGGCGGCCGCCTTGCGCATCATGCTGGCGGTCCAGCCGGCATCGCGCTGCGCCACATTGTCCTGCCACAGCACGTGGTCCCAGGTGTGGATGCCGCACTCGAAACCGGCGGCCTGCACGCTGCGCAGTTCGGCAGCGCACTGTTTGCCGATGTCGGGACCCGGTAGCAGGGTGCCGTACATCAGCGTTTTCAGACCGTAATGCTCGACCACCGAGGTGCGCGAGACTTTGCTGAAAAAACCGGGCCGTAAGGCGCGCCGTAAAGCCCAGCCCGTATGATCCGGCCCCAGCGAGAACAGGAAGGTGGCGCCGGCCTGATGGGCCGCCAGCATGCGCACCAGATTCAGGGTGCCTTCCCGGGTGCCGCGATAGGTGTCGATATCGATCTTCAACACCATCAGCGGTTTAGTCGTAGCAGTGGTCTCGCTCAAGGTCTGGTCTTAGTCCATCAGTTTCTGCGCTTCGGCTACCTGGCTGCGGTAGGCGTCGAAGATTTTTTTCAGGGCGTCGGCCATGGTGGTGGTCGGTTTCCAGCCCAGTTCTTCGCAGGTGTTGGTGATTTTCGGTACGCGGTTTTTCACGTCCTGATAGCCGGCGCCGTAGTAGGCACCCGAAGTGGTTTCCACGATCTGCACTTTGGCGGCACCGTCGGCGTACTCAGGGTACTGTGGCGCCAGTTTCAGCATCATGTCGGCCAGTTCGCGGATCGAGTAGTTATTCACCGGATTGCCGATGTTGTAGATCTTGCCGCTGGCAGCGCCGTTCTTGTTCTCGATGATTTTCATCAGCGCGTCGATACCGTCGTCGATGTCGGTGAACGCACGTTTCTGGTGGCCGCCGTCCACCAGCGAGATGTTCTCGCCACGGACGATGTGGCCGAAGAACTGGGTCACC
>Ga0187842_1000653_pt1 | contig 16715 bp, 37 predicted proteins | sample SpaLakP09_SKY_41_FD_134514 | JGI IMG/M metagenome (GOLD analysis project Ga0187842, IMG submission 134514) | Oligotrophic lake water microbial communities from Sparkling Lake, Wisconsin, USA - SP09_SKY_41 | ecosystem: Environmental > Aquatic > Freshwater > Lake | place: USA: Sparkling Lake... | reverse complement strand
AGCACCACCATCACCGCTGCTTGATGTTGCCTTTGTGTTGTAACCACAAGGCTTTACAGCTAAGAAAAATACCCTATTTGCATAAGTGCCTAATGCAAAGGGCTTAACGGAAAGTGGATTAGGGGATCGAAAAAACATATCGCGGCCATAGAAAAACAAAATGGCCTTGGCAAAAATAAATCTGCAAACCAACGATATAAAAATAATCCACTTTAATCCTACTTAGCTGTAAATATATAATAATAAGGTAGATACCAAGTGGATTAGACAAATTTGGTCAAAAATAATCCACTTACAGCTGTTACCCACTACCCGCCAAGGACTTACCGACTAAGAACTAGTGATTCTTTGTACGGCTCCTCTTGTATAGACGACGGTTATATAGCCCTTTCAGGATAAGGTCGTAGGTGGTGGCTAGGATCAACCAGGTTACGACCAGAGCTAGGGTGACTATTGATACCCCAACGACCCACGCTGTGAGCATAAGTAGGTTGTATATGAGGCCGTCAATCACCCTTCACCCTCCAACCGATAGGGTAATTTTCGCAACATGCGTTTTACTACATACGTATCAGGGGCTTTTGCTTTCTTTCGCAAATTAGAAGACGGCTTCTTCATTTAACCCCTCCCGATTCCAGCTGGTCATTGCCAGAATACCCACCACCCTCCAACCGATCATCGATCTTGTCTTTATCCGCATCCTTGAAGTCCATAGGATCCCTTGAGAAGACCCCTTTAGCTTCCAAGAATTCGAGCATAATGGCCTCTTCCTGAGCCTTTCGCTCTTTGTCTTGGTCAGGAGTGGTCAAGACTACTACCTACGTGAGGCAGCCGCGTTATCTACCAAATTAGGGTACCTGCGGCCTGCCGCCTTAGCCCGAGCCCTTGCCCAAGCCTTATCCCGAGGGGAAAGCTTTTTATCCTTTTTCGTGGGGTCCTTCTTTTCCCAGAACTTCATTAGCAGCTCCAAAGGACTTTCCGGGACCAGTAGTTGGCAGACAGCTTCCCATCCCCTCCCTTGATCCCCGCTGACCTAGCACAATAGCTTCTGCGTCGAGCTTTGCTTTTGTGTTGCCGATAGTCTTGCATCGAGCTGTCGCCAAAGTGAACCAGGCGCTCTTTGCCATTGGCACAAGCTTTGACCATTTTCTTTTTACCTGGCCGTGTGCTTTTGCGGGGCACGTTGCAAGGCATATTCGCTTTACCGAGTGGCATTTTATTTCCTCCAGGAGTTGTTGTTACGGCCACGATTCAACCCGCGACCCATCACCCGCAAATTACTGGGGCGATTGTTCATCGGGTTGCCGTCCTTGTGGTCGATGTCTTTGCCATCGCCCTTTCGGACTTTGCCCGCGGCCATTGCTTTCCTTCGAGCAGAGTTTCTATTCGCCCTCTCCTGTTTCGCTTTGTGCGAACTATGGTACCGGCGGTACTCCGTGGCGTAGTCTCTTCCCAAAGGCATGCGTCTATTGTAATGGGGGACTAAGTTTGTCCAGACCCAGCGGGAAAAAATAAAAAAATAATTTTTAATATCACTGCATCGTTTCCCCAACATAATAGAGGGGGGGTATATACCTACCAGGGTGTCTCTTATGATTCTGAATTATAGATAATCTTAGGTTCAAAAAAAGCCTTCGGCTTTTTTTGCGGTGGGGGTCGAGCCGATTTTTTCGGTGGGTTTTCGTTGGGGTTTTGCCGTCGGCAGAGCAGTTCTGCTGATGAGCAAATAACAATAAACCAAGGAGGTATGTATGAAGCAGTTAGCTAAATGGATTGCTGGTCTGACTAGTCCAGCTTGTAACCTAATCAATGAAAATGGTAAGCGAGTTCTTCTCGTTGCCTTCCCAGAGAGTTATATCCTCTCCAACTATAAGTCTGGAGATAAGTCCGATGGCTTCGGATTCTGGTCGGACTATCAGTTGTCCACCAAAGGTCGTCCCTTCCCTACTGAAGGAATCGATGGGAAAGTAGTCTATGTCAAAGGCACTTTCGCCTTTGTTCCCCAGAGGGAGCAGAAAGCCAAGGTTGCTACTGCCAAGGCTTCAGCAACTGAAGTATTCGGTAGCTGATTGATCGTCGAAGCCCAGAGGGTTCAATCCCCTCTGGGTTTCTTTTTTGTCTCTTAACCTTAATCCTGGAGGTATCTATGTTAAACCTACGAGCCATTCTTGTTACTGCTGGTTTCCCCGATACTAAATCCAACGCCACGATGAACAACATCCTTACTGCGGGCATTGAAGTTAGTCCTACCGCTAGAGCTTGTTACGAGGCCGAATTGTATAAAAGTGGTAAAGCTTTCTACAAGCGCCACCTCCGCAACGTCGGAGCAACCAAGGTCTCATATCCTAGCCGATTCAAGCTACAAGCCGCCAGACAGCGGGAGGACTATCTTCAACGCCAGAAGCAAGCCGAACGAGACATCATCAGAGAGTCGTACAACAGCCGGAAGAAAGCACCGACCACCCACAAACCTACGACAATCACTACGACTTGGGATAAGATCCTAAAGGGATGAACGAGTCACCAACTCAATTGGTATCTCTGTAGGACTAGATGTCTTGACAATTCTTGACAGGCTCTGGTTCTACAACTTGTTGAAGCACAGCGATGTTAATTAAATTGCCCTTTGTTCCAGTTCCTTGGTCGGTTAAGCCAAAAGTCGGACGAGCAATACGATCAATTTTACCCAAAGCCTCGAAATGCTGGTCGACTTCCTTGGTCGTGGCGGGTTGTTGAGCTTCCAACACGTCCAACCCTCGGTCGACTTGTTTTACAACCCTTTCAAGATATCCAGACGCTTTATTTGAGAGCGTTTGCATAGTGTTTTGAGTCTGACGGGCTTGAAGAGACTCCCTTAATGCAAGTCTCTTTGTAGCCCAACCCTTCCTACGAATCTTAGCGTCCAGAGTGGACTGCTTGATGTTGTACAGAGCAGCGATTTCAACAGGCCGAGTACCTCTTAAGTAGTCAGCCTCGATCAACTTCCAGTCAATGCCCAAGTCCTTCGGCATTGGCTACTTATAACAGAAGGACAATAAGGAGTCAAGACATATGAAACTAGGACAATGGAGAGACAACGAAAACCTACGCAGAACACTGAACCGCCTACAACCCAAGACCGATTGGATTGTATTGCGAAACGGACGAGCCGTGTCTGGCCTCCGTCACAAGTACATCGGTGATTGCCGTGAGGAAGTATTGCATTGGGCGAAGATCATCTCGAACTTCCCCGACGCTTCCAAGATGGCACTGATGGCGGCTGACGGAACATACGTCCCCTTGAAAGGCTGATGTATGGCACACCTACGACTCGTTCAGCCATTGCCAGTCATCCCCGAGTACCAACTACGGGATGCCTTCCTTCAGATTGATTCTCTCCGGGAGAGGAATCTATTCCTCGAACAAGAGAACGAGAAACTCAACAAGATCGTGAGTCGCATTACTCGTGAGACTCAACGCATCTTCGAACCCTATGAGGAGGTTATATGTTTGAAGTGATCTATTGGAATAATGTTATCAAGGGATTCAGAGTTATCAAAAGGTTCAGAAACCTTAACAAGGCGTTCCACTTCCTAGTCGCAGAAGGCTGGGAGTGGGACGACAAGGCCAGAGTACGAAAGGTTTCAGTATGAGTGACGTCTGCCCTTGTTGTGACAAGCCGACCGAGAAAGCACGACGAGACCTAGGTCTTGTCTACTGCTTTGCTTGTGCAACCCGCCACCCGACACCCAAATACAAAGGTGCGATGGTGTACGCCCACAAGACAGGAGCAACCATCGAGCTGATGGCACCTGATACCTTTGTGGATTTGCGTAGGTACTCCAGACGTATTGGTCAGCGTTCCACCTTGCGGAACGTGCTGTTCGCTGGCGGCCGAGCAGTTTGAATAACTAAGAATGTATTCTTGACAGATCCTTGTTCAGTCAGGGATGCTGCGTGTCAAGACAACCCATAAGGAGAAACAACTATGAGCAGAATCAATATTGGTACGAGTGAAGAGAAAGCCACATCGGGCGTCGAGTGCATCAGCATTCGAACTACCGCAGAGAAAGCAGACGTCGATCTCTTGAAGATGCTTGGGATGATTGCCGCCAAGGTAACTGGTGGCGAAGAAACCAAGACTTGCGAGAGGGTGAAAGCCTCTTTGTCTGCCCTTGGTTTGATTGCCAAGTGCAACGACGAGATGTTCTCCCAAATCGTGATGATGCTTTGCACATCATCCACGGCCTGCATTCCTGACCACGACTTTGCCAATAGCGGATTCGCTATGGATATGCCCAAGGAATTGCAAGAAGTCAGAGACAAGATCAAAGAAACCATTCTTGAGAATCGGAAAAGAAAGTCCGAGCAAGACACCAAGAACAACCAAGCTCAGTAAAACCCACAACCCACAAAGGAGAAACCCACAATGCCTACACCAAAAACCAAAACGAAATCAACAACAACCGACTGCTGGAAAGACATCGAGGACGCATTGAACGCTGGCGTAGATCGCCTTGTTCTTTACGGACCTCCTGGAACTGGCAAGACCTACGCTGGTCTGACAATGGCAACGCAAGAACGTCCGACGTTCCGTCTTATCTGCACCCCAGATATGACCAACGCTGATGTGACTGGTGCTTGGATGCCCAACGAGAAAGGTACTTTCTCTTGGCACGAGGGTCAGGCTGTTAAGGCTTGGCGTTCAGGTGGTCGCTTGATTGTCGACGAGATCGACAAGGCTGGCGGTGACGTGTTCGCCACGTTGCTTGCTATGACCGACTCCCCGGAATCCTGCAAGTGGGAGAATCCCCAGACTGGTGAGACCGAAACTCCTAAGAAAGGCTTCAGCGTTGTGATGACGACGAACCTTGAGGAGTTGACCGACTTGCCCGAGGCGATTCGTTCCCGCTTCCCTATCCGTGTTCGAGTCAACAAGCCACACGTCACAGCATTGAACCGCTTGTCGTCTGACCTTCGGGCTTACGCCGAACGTGCCGCTGACTTGGGCGATCGTCGTATTGACCTTCGTTCCTTCTATGCGTTCGACAACCTCCGCAAGTCGGTAGGTGCAGAACGTGCAGCGAACTTGTTGTTTGCTGGCTCGGCTCGTGAGTTCCTCGACGCCATCAAGGTCGACACCCTCACCCCGAGCAACGACTAACCCGCAACCTTTAACCCTCACAGAAAGGAGAATCAATGAGAGTATATCCAGAGTTTATCCGCCAGATGGGCGGTGAGCGTGGTGCTAACGAACGTTGGGACATCATCCGATGTGCTGGCATTCGTGGTGCACCCAAGACAAGCATCGCAACCAATACAATGCACGTCCCCTTGGACAACGACGAGACAGCTCGACACATACGAGCACACGAGTTGATGCACGTTCGGTTGAGTCCACCCGATCTGAAGCCTTGGATCAAACGAGGCAAAGCTTCCTTTGATTCTCTGATTGCGGCCGAGGAAGCACGTATCAATCGTGTCTTGTCGAAGCTCAACTTCGAACCCGAGACCCATCTGCTAGATATCAACGACGGCAACAACGCATACACCTGTGCGAAAGCTAAGGATATGAAACGCCTAGTTTATTGCACGTCTGCCGTTTATGGTACTGCCAGTTGGGACTCTTGGCTCAAGGGCATCGACAAGGCGTGTGATGAACTTGGTGACTCCAGTATGTTGGAGTCGATCGAGAATCTTGCTGACTCGATTGGTGAGATTCTCGATACGCATAGCTCCGAACTTGCTTCCGACAAACCCATACCGGGCAGTCGTAACAAGCTTCTCAATCGTGGCTTTGCCGTGACCGAGAGGATCGCAATGTTGTTGGACAAATGTGCTGCCTTGGCTGAAGAGACAGGCACTATTCCGTCCTTCAAGAAACGTAATGATGAGCACTTGAGTGCAGATATGAACGCCAAGTTCGGTGACCTTTGCCAAGGCCCAGCACCCTTGACTCGGTTACACAACGGCAACCTAGGCAAGGTCAAGCTGGCCTCTCCTACGGGGCGCAACCCTCGCCGTATCCATCGGATGCTGACTGACCCGTATCGTCGGATCTTTGATCGGACGAAGCGTAACTCAGGCGGTGTCGTGTTGATCGACGGCTCGGGTTCAATGAGCGTTCGGAGTGAGGACATCCTAGAGATACTTAACGCAGCACCTGGAGCTACTGTCGCCCTCTATGCCCACAAGGAAGGGAGCAAGAACGTTCCCAACTTCTGGGTACTAGCCAAGGACGGCAAGATGGTAGACAAATTACCCACACGTCACGGCTATGGTAACGGCGTTGACGGACCAGCCTTACGCTGGGCAATCAAGTCCAAGCGTTTCCAGAACGAGCCACTCCTATGGGTATGCGACGGACAAGTCACCGACGGCAGAACAGACAGCACCTACTCACATCTAACAGCAGAGGCAAGGGTGTTGGCCATCAAGGCCAAGGCCATTATGCACCGACACATTGGAGATGCGGTTTCGTATCTCAAGAAGGTTGCACAAGGACAAGCCCAGAGCGGTCCCCTTCTCATCGGTGAAGTTTCTTGCGGTTACTAACCAAGAAAGAAAAGGAGAAACAACAATGAGCAAAGATAAAGAATTAGGAATAGATATGAAAAGTATTATGGAGCAGATGGCGAAGGACAGAAAGAAGAGAGCCACTAGTGCAGAGCTGAACAAAGCCGCACTAGCCACAGCTGTTAAGCTACTCAGAATCACCCGAATTGAAGCAGAGTTCTCTGGTAGCGGAGATTCGGGTCAGATAGATGAGGTGCGTTACTTTGCGGGTAAGCAACGGATCAATAATGTAGACATGATTAAGAAACTTATAGTTGCAGATGCAAGTATAAACGACTCAACAACTTATTGTGAAACCAAGAAGGAGTGGGTCACCACTACTAAATCCCCGAACATCGAGGAGTTAGTCGAACAGATTTGTTACGACTTACTTGGGGCTAACCACGGAGGTTGGGAGATCAACGAAGGTTCATACGGAGAATTCGTATTCAAGTTCGGCAAAGGCAACAAGATTGACCTCACCTTCAACCAACGGGTTGAGTCCGTAGAGACAACCGAAGAGACCTACTAATGGCTAACCCCTACCACCACGCAGTCAGCTCGGCAAAGAAATGGGGTGGCAAGGCAGAGGATTACCAAGCCATCCACGATTGGTTCGACGAGAGCAAGATGATGATGGCCGACTTCCGGCATAGGGCACTACGGCATCACGCCGAGGGTTGCTTTATGGCAGAGAGAATCTTCGGTCATACGATCACCAATAGTGACGGACGCAAAGTTCCGACACGATGGGTGGCAGAGCAACACGTATCGGAAGACCTTGGGAGAATCCCAAGTATGCAAGACTGGTTTTGCCACATCCAACCACAAGTCTGGATGGGCAAGACGCAGAAACTTCCCGAAGAAAGTCGGGACTACCAGTCTATGTCAGTCGACCAACACGATTTAGTTAACGACAAACGCCACACGTTTGCCGAGGACATACAAGAAACCAACCCAATGCGAAGTGCATACGGGGTGAAAGGAGAATACTAATGCTCACAAAAGAAACAGCACTACGAATTGTTAAGCTGGCAGAAGAACAGCATGACCCCGAAACGGCATCTGGTTTATCCAGTCTAGTTCACCTGATTACTGGTTGGATGTATGATGAAGATTGTAACAAGTGGCAACAATACAACGAGGGTATGGGTGGGATGGACATCATAAGCAGTGATCGTGTGGCAAGTAAATTATGGCACAACATAAACGCCACATTCAAACTTTTGTCTATTGTTCACGATCAAGAGAAGAAACTACACGACGTTATCGTGGCGTATCGTGCCCTCAAGGCAGACATCAAGAAACATACGGAATGAAAGGAGAATACTAATATGGTTAAAAGAATCTTAATTGACCCGAGAGCCAAGACAGTTACCGAGTACACCTCTACGACTGGCTTTGATCTCGAAGAAATCTACGCCCTGCTTGGGTGTAGCTGCATCACTTCCTTCGGCATACGGGGTGAAGACGTTGCTCTATGCGACGACGAAGGATTGCTGAAGGGCGACCACTATATGGAACTGGCTGGTTGCTATACCCTCAAGGGTGCAAGCCAATCGCATCTGGTTGGACGAACCCTAGTGGTAGGCACCGGGAACGAGGGGCAAACAATCTCCCCTCAATCCTCTGTCCAGGAGATACAAGATCTCGTGGTGTGGGTGGACAACGTGCCAACCACCGAACAGATGGATGAGCTAATGGACATCAAGGTCACGGGGTGGGATGTATGACCTTCGGCCAATGGCGGGCACAGATGTCATCGCAAGTAGCGGCTGAGAGTGCTCGTGAATACTACGACCTTAAGTCCGAGAAGTTGAGGCTTGAGAACGAGAAGCTTAAGGAAGAAATCCTCAAGCTGAAGAAAGACCGATGAGCGACCTACAAACCTACCATCAATACACCATCAAAGATTGGGAAGTAGTCTTTGCTGTTGATGTCGACGGACATCTTACCTTTGAGTTGTCCCACAAAGACGGAAGCAAAGTCATTAAGTGCGGAGCTGATTGTGCTTGCGATGAATACTCTTGGGCAGATCGCTTCACTACTAAAAAGATAGAAGCCGATTACCTAGAGCGAGAGGCGATGGAGTCAAACGGAACTGACGGATTGTAAGCAACACATATGAAATCCAGATGGTTCGTCCACTACAACAAGCCAGCGAGCAGACAGAAAGGTCATACGGTTATGACCTTGCACTACAAAGACGTCTGCCATTTAGTTCGTAACATCAAGATCCAGACCCCCTGCGAAAGCCACGAGCGTCGGTCACAACCACGCTGCGTCATTCGTGGATGGGCAAGCAACGTAACAATCAACCAAGGAGTAGCGACAATACAATGAAGTCAAAAAACAAATTATGGTACGGAGAGATACCAGAGATATTCGGCTACGGCATTAGCTGTCTCGGTAATTCAAAGAAAGAAGTTATGGAGACAATGAAAAGAAGCTATCGGATATGGAAAGACGGACGACCAGACGAAAGCACAAACTTCAAGACTTCGTTTGAGTATTATAGTGGTTACGTATACGAAGTTGAAATAGGCAAGGCTTACGACGGAGGCTTGCGGTAGTAGCAACAATACAATGAAAGCACAATCCGACATCGTAAGGTTCTACCATTGTAAGAAGTGTCTTGAATGTATACCCGATGGAGAAAGCCCAGCAAGCTGGGCAAGACTGAACGTTGGGTTCAGCAAGGAGGGGATGCAAGTGTGGTGCGAGAGGCACAACATGAATGTCATCCACATTGATTTCCTCGGGCAGAAAGTTGGGATCGTTCCCAAGAAAGGTAGGAAATGAAACAGAAGATACCTACAAAGATAACACTACATCGCCACGTAACTACGGGTGGAGCTGTCTACCTCACCGACAACCATAGCTTTGCGAAAGCCAAGATTATCATTCGGTTGGACGGAGAGGCTGAATTATCCAAGTGCGACATTCTGATGAAACCCAAGAAGAAGAAGATGTGGAAGATCCAGGATCAAAGCGTCTACGGAGATTGGGGCGACATCAAATGTTGCGACGATGACACAGATATATACAAAGATTGTTTTTACGAAACTAAGAAAGAAGCGTTGGCAGAAGCCCGACAAATAGGTTACCCCAAGAAGGGCTACCGGGTTGTCCCATCTGACACACCCAGCCATTTCGACTTCTATTGAAAGGAGATAACTAAATGAAATTAAAAAGATGGAGAGTAACAGCTACCCAGAGTCAGCAGTTTGAAATTGAGGTTAAAGCCAAAGACCGATACGAAGCACGAGACAAAGCCGATGAAATCGATGGGGCTTTGTGGAAAAGAGAACACACTTGGTGCGACGATTGGGAAGTTACAGGAGTAGATGAAATCAAATGAAGATACAACTCAGTATTGAAATCGATAACGAGGACTTGCGAAAACATATTGCAGACCGCCGACCAGATACGTCCAAGCGGGCAGCTTTGATTGAGATAACTGACTGCGTTCTCAATGGCTTGTCCTGTATCGATGCGATGATTAGCCGTGTTTCAGGTGGGCATATCCCGCTTGTGGTCGGAACAACTCTGCCGTTTTCAGACGAAGACATAGAGTTAATCGACAAGCTAGTAGCTGAAGACAAACAGAAATAACTAACAACAAAGGAGAAACCTATGAAGAAAAAGAAAGTATCGAAACGTAAACTAGAAGCTTCACTCAGAGATTACGCAAAGAACTACCAGAGCAAATACAAAGGTTTGAAAGATGAAGAGAGACGGGCAAGTGCAGTAGAACTATTCAAAGATATCCGTGGCAAGTATGTCTTGGGTCAAGCTTGTGCCATTGCCTACAAGGAATTGCGTAAGACAGAACCTAGCAATGCCGACGACATCGCCTTGCTCGGTGAGCTTGTTGGGGGATTCTTCTACGCTATGAGCTTGAGCAAGCTTGGCTTAAGCGATGGCCGCAACGGAGCTTCCAACTAAAACATGAGGTGATTCCTAGCGTAGCGTTGTGCCAACTACTCGCGGGATAGTTGGACTCAAAGTGAACCAAGCGAAAGGCTCCGCACCTTTCATTAAAAAGCTTGGGTATTGAGCCGTGAGCTTCTGGAGCAATCCAATTCCATGCATGGGAGAGCGGTCATGGCAGACGCTAGGAGTCGCTTAACTAACAACAACAAAGGAGATATATGGACACAACATTAAAAGATAAGAAGACGAAAGAGCTAGAGGCCAAGTGGCTGAAACGATGCGAAGAATGGGATTGGAATCTTGGCATTGCTGATATTGCAAGGGAATTGAAGGACATGGGTATTGAATACAGAACAGCAGAGTTCGGCATTGTGGAACGAGCCTTCAATAAATACTTCGGTGGTAAGGGTGGTTTGAGTGTGAACAACAAGGGCATACCCGTAATGCCCACAATGGAGGCTATCGGAGAAATACTCGAACACATCTAAACCATTTGTCTTGACATTTGTTTGTCACGACAGGACCATACATAACCACACGAAAGGAGTAACCCTAATGAGAATCGACATCGACTACGCAGAGGCTGACTTCCGATACCAAGGGGCTTCGTATCAAGCCATTGGTGGAGTCGTCCACAACACGACATCAGAGGATGTTGGTATCGGTAGCTACGAATACTGGGGACATCGTGAATACGACAGCAAGATTGTCGAGGTAAGTGAGTACTCAGAAGCTGAGTTCATTACCCCCGACATCTACCCCGCTGGATCGGACACTCCCCTCACCGACCCATCACCCGCCCTTATCGAAGCAGCGCAGGAGGCGTTGTTCGAGAAGACACAAGAGAAGGCTGAAGAGATAGCCACGGAGAAGTCGTGATCACAAAAGAACAGAAGCTAGCAATCACTTGCGCCTACTGTGACTTGATTGGAGCCAAGCAAGCAAGAGATCGGGACGACATAGAAGTCCACGATTGGAAAGCACATCAAAGATCAATCGACGAAATGGAAAAAGCTTTTCCGTTCGTAAAGGAATAGGGAGGAACTATGACAAAGAAACAAGTGGGTGAAATATATAAGACCTTTAAGGAAAAGCTTAAGAAAGCAGAAGATGTTCTTGAGAACTCCGAAGGGACAAGAATGTCTTCCTGTTATATGAGCTACGACGTTGGGTATTGGCAAGGGATGGTACACCTTGTTGAACAATTGTTTCTCAAAGGTAAAACCAAATGAGAAGACTTGGAAGCGATGTAAATTACTTGGCGAAACTTTGTGACGCATCTGCACAAGGTTTGGAAAGAAGTTCTGGTGCTAGTGACCAGATAAAGAAATGGAAAAGAGATGCAACAACCTGGCGTGAAATTGCAAATGACCTGAGAAGTGTTTGCAGAAAGCTTCGCAAGGTTGACAACTATTAAAGGAGAAATATGAAAGAAACACTAAAGAAACTAGTAGAGCAATCGGAAGTACCGATCCTCAAGAACGAGATCGACCAGCTCCGAGGTACTCTATCCACCCTCACCAACCTTGTTCTTAAAACTGAACAAGACTTGGCCAGCTACCGCAAGGTTACTGAAGATCTAGCCAAGGAACTTGCTGAGCATCTCAAGGTACGGACATCTCATACAACCTTTGTCAACGTCAAGGGTTCGGAGACGTACTACCGGGATGTGGCAAGCGTATCGAAACGATGGAAAGAGTGGGAAGAAATGTACAAGGCTGGCAAACCCATCTCCGAAATTGCAAGGAAGTGGGGCGTCAACACCCACACCGTTCGACACGCCAAGGCTAAGAACTTCACCGCATCCGTTTGCAAGAAACCCAAAAGCAAGGAACAACCGAGGGATATCCAATTATTCCTAGGTCGTAAGAGACATATGAGGCAGAAGCCTCATCGCCTACGCCTTGCCGCTTAACCAAAGAAAGGACACCACAATGAAATCTATAATTCCGTTAACCACGGAACAGATCGACACGTTTGGCGAAGCAACCGCCAAGAGAAACCAAGCAGAGAAAGTACGGGAAGCAGTACTCCCCATCCTCAAGCTTACCTACCAGGAGACGGGCAACCGACTCTTCGAGGGTAACTCGTGGATCGTTAAGGCATCCGATGGAATGAAGAGAACATTAGACGTTTACAAACTAATCGAAGTTCTCTCAGCCGTCGGTGTCAAAGAACCCGCCACCCTCGTGGATGGGTGCTACACAGAAGCAACCTTCCCAACGTTTCGTGTTCAGCAAGTCCCATCCTTATGAGTCCAAGATACGTCAAAGGTAATGCTAAGCTTAAGGGTACGCACATCTTCAACCTCCCCGCTGGGCACACCTGCCCTTGTGCCAAGGAGTGTTTGTCGAAGGCTCACCCAGTTACTGGCAAGATTACTGACGGACCGCACACAAAGTTTCGTTGCTTCTCTTCGTCTGGCGAAAGCCAATATGAGAATGCAAGAAAGATGCGGTGGGCTAATCTCGCATCGTTACACCACAAGACTACCCTCGAGATGGCTGACTTGCTTTCTTCGGCACTGCCCAAGAAAGCCAAGCGTGTTCGGATTCACGAAGGTGGAGACTTCTTTAGCCTAGCCTACTTCGACGCTTGGCTTGAGGTTGCCAACAGAAACCCTCACGTTTTGTTTTACGCCTACACCAAATCGATTCCTTTTTGGTTGGCTCGTCTTGACAAATTGCCGTCAAACATTCGGCTGACTGCCAGCCTTGGCGGAACTCACGATGACCTAGCCATTAAGCACAACCTCAAGACTTCGTATGTGGCCTTCAGCGAAGAGGACGCAAACATCCGCGGCCTTGAGATCGATCACGATGACAGCCTTGCCTACGGACCCAACGAGAAATCGTTTGCTCTCTTGATCCACGGGACACAGCCCGCTGGGTCGGAAGCATCCAAGGCTAGGAGCTTACTACGAAAGAAGAGTGGCTTTACTGGCTACTCCAGAAAGGCAGTAACCGCATGAGATACTTGTCTGTTTGTTCAGGCATTGAGGCGGCCTCCGTTGCCTGGGAGAAACTTGGGTGGAAGCCCGTCGCCTTTTCAGAAATCGAACCTTTCCCGTCAGCGGTGCTGAAGCACCACTGGCCAGAGGTTCCCAACCTAGGAGATATGACTAAATATGAATCATGGAAATTCGAAGAAGCAATTGACGTTTTGGTCGGAGGAACACCGTGTCAAGCGTTCAGCGTCGCGGGACTCAGGAAAGGATTGGCCGACCCAAGAGGTGGTCTCTCACTCACCTTCGTCAACATCGCAGATCACTTCAACCCAAAGTGGATCCTCTGGGAGAACGTCCCCGGTGTCCTTTCCTCAAGGGACAACGGGTTCGGTTGCTTTCTGGGAGCACTTGCCGGGGAAGATGGTGAACTCAAACCGCCAGGGGAAAAATGGGCAGACGCAGGTTGTGTGTATGGTCCCAAAAGGTCAATCGCTTGGCGATGCCTTGACGCCCAATATTTCGGTGTGGCCCAACGACGCAAGCGTTGTTTCCTTGTCGCATGTCCTCGAGACCAAGGAGATCCAGCCAAGGTTCTATTTGAGTGGGAAGGCTTGCGCAGGGATACTGCGCCGAGCCGAGAAACGAGGAAAGGAATTGCCCCCAATGTTGCGCCAAGCCTTACAGCTAGTAACGACCCAAGCCGAAGCCCCCAATCAAGCGAAGTAACCCAGCAAGTTAATGCTGTTCTCGAGGCTAGCATTGTCAGTCCGACAATCACCCAATGCAAAGGGAGCCGAGGAGGATGTAGCTCAGAAGCAATAAGCGAGATCACGGCTGTTCAACAAGCTACTGCGTTTAGGATGCAAGCCTTTGGGGAATATACCGATGACGGCTCGGCATCCACGATGAAGGCTAGGGATTACAAGGATGCTACCGACTTGGTTGCCACAAAGAAGTCTCATTGGGATGGCTCAGGAGTTCATCCAACAATAATGCAATCGGGTGGATCTAGCTCAGGAAGAACAATCGGTTACTCCAACCAAGAACTATTTTCCCAAGGGGGATCTGGTTTAGTTGGGTCTCCTATTGTGATTGATCGTGCTGCCTTTAACCAAGGCGAGAACGCTCAGTACAAACCGCACATTGAGCAATGCGAAACAATGGATCCTCTGGTAGCCCGAGGACCCCACGCCGTTGCTATCCCTATCCACGACCAAGCCACCAGAAATGCTGGCAAGCGTGGCGACAAGCAAGACGGCAAAGGTAACGGGCTAGGTATCGGTAAGCCAGGTGACCCCTGCCCCACCCTGACCAAGGGCGACAAGCATGCAGTCCTATATGAGAATCACCCCAATGACTCTCGAGTTACTGGACCCCTCGATGTTGCCCCGTCTTGTGTTTCAAGGTACGGAACAGGCGGTGGGAATGTCCCACTTGTTCAAGAGGCAATTGCCTTTGAACCTGGTATTGCATCCAGAGAGGGCAACGAAAGCAGATTCGTGAAGGAGATGTCCCCTACCTTACGGAAGGAAATGGGGGATAACCAAGTGGCTGTTGCGGTTGATTGTTACAACAAGACAATCAATCATACTTCGCAGACACTTTCATCCTCTGCCTCTGACATTAATCATACGGGAGGTGTGATTAATCCAGCAGACAGAATGGCAGTCCGCCGCCTCACCCCCAAAGAGTGCGAGCGTTTGCAAGGATTTCCAGATGAGCATACACTAATTCCTTGGAGGGGTAAGCCAGCCGATCAATGCCCCGACGGTCCACGCTACAAAGCGTTAGGGAATTCGATGGCAGTTCCCTGCATGGAATGGATCGGCAACAAAATTAAGGAGGCATCAATATGTGGATAGCAACCAAGTTCGGTTTTTATTCGATGTCGAACAAGAAAGCTTATCAGTTCCCAGAGTATGAATCCGTGATTCATGTTCGAGGACGAAGCGAAGACGATATGAAGAGACTGATCAATGAGATCCGGGGATTATCCCTCAAGATCACCCCCGAGATCTCAATGCGTGAAGATGTGGATTATACTTACCGCATCTTCATCCACCCGAATGACTTGCCCAAGGTGTTAGCAAGGCTTGGCAACTCTGTGGATTACACCAGCTTTAAGGGAATGATTGGGGAGTCCAAACACCAGAAGCATAAGCTCAACGCTTACTGCCAATTCTGGTACGATATGGTCGTTGCGTTTGGACAAGACCCGTTAACAAAAGGATAACTTGAAAGAAGAACTAAAGACTAGAGAAGATAAACTAGGTTACTGGATGTGGGGAGCGGATGAACCTGCCACCCACGTTTGCGAACACGGCCACAAGGAGTGTGCCGTGGAATCTGCTGGAGTCTGTATGGATTGGTTACAACTCGAGATCGATCGAGAGTGGCCGACCAAAGAAAAGACCCTACCTATATCGTGGGAGGATATCTTCAATGAAGGAAAGGAGAACCAATGGTAAAGATTCTTTTGATGATAGCGACTCTTGCCAGCCCGCTTGTGGCTCAGGAAGTTTTGATCTCGGCCAACCCAGATCTGCTATATTCAACAGCTAATGACTACGGACCTTGGGGTTCGCCAGAGTTCCTCAATTCACCCAACAATGATTACGGACCTATTGGGAGTCCTGACTTCTTGGGTAGCGTATCAAACGATTATGGTGTTGGCCTAAAGGCAAGCACCCTACTTCTTTTGACTCCAAGCCTAATCACACCGATTGAGTTTACCGCTCCCTTCGAGGTAACTCCAGTTATTGAACCTTAGATTTAGGAGTTGAGCATCGCCCGTCGCTTGGCACAAGCTCCACAACTTTGGATGTTTGTGCCAGCGACTTGGTCGATAGCTTTTGCAATAGGTTGGGCAAAGGTATGAACGATGTCCCCTAACCCAACACCTTCACATAAGCTCTTATCAATTTTGTCGCAGATCTGATCGTGTATCATCTGCTCTTGGTTTCCGTTCAGGACAAGTCCGTTTAGGTGGCGGTGGCGATTTACATTCGCTAACAACTCATCAAATGTGACAGCAGTAATAATTGCTTTGGTATCGTGGTCTTTATAGAAGAATCCAGTTGGCGGTGTTATTGTTTTATCTTTTAATCGCACTTGGGTATCTTGACACACTTTGTTATAGACTCAACCTTGTTTGGTGGACGAATACGACGATATAGATGAAGTTAGCCCTAGGGAGGAGGACGAAGATGAAGAGAGAGAAGAAGTTGACCTTGTCCTTCTTAATGGGGCAAGTGACGCCGGGACAAAGCTTCTAAAGTTTTTCCTCGGTGCCGCCGTT
>Ga0187842_1000650_pt1 | contig 16829 bp, 22 predicted proteins | sample SpaLakP09_SKY_41_FD_134514 | JGI IMG/M metagenome (GOLD analysis project Ga0187842, IMG submission 134514) | Oligotrophic lake water microbial communities from Sparkling Lake, Wisconsin, USA - SP09_SKY_41 | ecosystem: Environmental > Aquatic > Freshwater > Lake | place: USA: Sparkling Lake... | reverse complement strand
TCTAGTCTGCGATGAAGATGCATAACGCAATTTTGAGCGACTACTTTGCTCAACAAAAAAGATGAGCAAGACAAAACTCAAGAGACCCAATGCTAGCTGCACAGCTGCTACCCGATCCCCAAATGAAAGCCAAGCTTTAAAGATGCCGGTAGCAAAAGTCTGGATACCAAAGTAAGACACTGCACCAAAGTCCGCCAAGACCTCCATCAGAGCTAAAGCCATACCAGCAAAAATGGCTGGCCTTGCCATGGGCAGTACTAGTTTCATAAAACCCTGGATTGGACTATAGCCAAGTGTTTCTGAAACCTCAATGAGCCGACCGCTGCGCTCTAAAAATGCAGTGCGTGTAATTAGATAGACATAAGGAAAAAGGCAGAAGGAAAAAGACCAGATTGCACCGCCCATAGATCTGGGGTCCGGGAAAAACCATAAGGAGTTTGCTCCAGTAAAGCTCGAATAGCGCTCTGTATCGGGCCAGAGAATTGTAAAAGATCTACAAAGAGGTAGGCCATGACATAGGTAGGCACAGCTAGGGGAAGAATTAAAGCCCACTCGAATATAGCCTTGCCTGGAAAGTCGTAGCTAGCAATAATCCAAGCGTTACCCACTCCCAGAATAAATACCCCAGCCCCAACACCCATAATGAGAGCCAAGGTCGAAGCAATGTACCCCCCCAGGACGAAGTTCCAAAGATGGTTAAGGGTACCAGTAGCCTCAAGTGCATTCTCAGAAAATAGGAATGGCGCTGCTAAGCCGAAAAGGGGCAAAAATAACAACAGGGCAAGTGGCAGAACAATACGATTCATTAAATCCGCAATCCGTTTAGACTCTAGCTACATATTTAACCACTAGCGTCACTAGCATTAATGAGAAAATTATAGGGATGAAATCCGCCAGCACATTACTTTCTATCAGAGAACTCGAGATTGACTACCCAAGTCGGGATGGAAATGGCCGAGTTACCGCCGTCAGAGGTCTCAATTTACAGCTAGAGCAAGGTGAGATTGGCTGCTTATTGGGCTCGTCGGGTTGCGGTAAGTCGACTGTACTGAGAGCAATTTGTGGCTTTGAACGAGTGAAATCTGGCGAGATTCTGCTCCGTGACAAGGTGGTGAGCTCTATTTCCAACCATCTTCCAAGCAACCAAAGAAAGGTTGGCATGGTCTTCCAAGATTTCGCCCTCTTTCCGCATCTGAGCGTTTTGGAGAATATTGCCTTTGGATTGCAACATCTTCCAAGCATTAAAAGATCTCTACTTGCTATGGAGTGGCTAAACAGAGTCTCACTCTCAGACAAGGCTGATGCCTACCCGCACGAGCTGAGTGGTGGTCAACAGCAACGCGTGGCGCTAGCGAGGGCAATGGCTCCAGAACCTGATTTAATTCTCCTAGATGAGCCCTTCTCCAGTTTGGATATTGAACTCAGAGAGCGCCTTGCGGGTGAGATGCGAGAGATTCTAAAAACAAATCATATTACCGCCCTATTAGTCACTCACGATCAGTTTGAGGCCTTTGCTATCGCGGATAAAGTAGGCGTGATGACGGATGGAAAAGTGCTGCAGTGGGATATGCCCTATGAGCTATATCACAAGCCAGCCAATCGCTATATTGCCGACTTCATTGGTCGCGGTGTATTTGTCAAGGGCATTGTTTTACCTGGAAACAAAGTGAAGATTGAGCTTGGTGAACTTGATTTAGAAGAAGACCGCAGCAAGGAGCTTGGTCAAGAAATTGATGTTTTATTACGTGCCGATGATATTCAGCATGATGACAACAGCACCATGCAGGCAGAAGTTGTACGCAAAACCTTTAGGGGTGCCGATTTTTTATACACCCTCAAACTGACATCTGGCATCGAGATCTTTGCGTTTGTGCCCAGCCATCACGATCACGCTATTGGGGAAAAAATTGGCATCCAATTAGTGGCTGATCACGTGGTTACCTTTAGTGATTAAGTACCTCAAACCAAATCCATCTGCATTGAAACGTAGCGCCTCTACAGAAGCCTTTCAGCTCAAGCTTTAGGTAATGTAATTGGCAAAGTCAAAGACAGAATTAGGGCCACGCGGAATATCTTCTATTTTCTTAAATTGCGCCTTGACAACTTTTTGCACTTCCCCTTTTTGAGCCTTCTCTTTCTGAGGAATAATTGGGACTAGCATGTTGCGTTCAGGGGCTTTTTTAATCTCACTAAAACTCGGTACGTAATCTTTGATTGTGGACGCCAAGGTAACATTAGAAATACAGCTCATCATGTAGGTTTCCAAAGATTGGTAGAGCTCTTTGGCAATATCCGATACCTCAACCTTGCGCTTTTTAATCAAATTCATCGCCAGCACAATATCTTTGATCGTAACCAATTGAGGATCCTTGGAGAGTACATATCCACCCCTGCGACCTTTTGTACCCTTGACAATTCCAGACTCTCTCAAGGGTCGCAATAGAAGCTCAACACGACTAATCGACAAATGCTGTCTCTTGGCTAAATCAGGCACAGGCACAGGTTGACCATTCATCGAGTGATTGGCGATATCTACTAGAGCATTCAGGGCCGCTTTTACTGCTTTGGTGATGTCCATGATAATTTTCGAAGAAATGTTAATTTGGAATTATTATGAAACTGATCCCAACTTTATGCTGCAACGCACTTTTTAACCCTATTAAGTTCATGGTTGAGCCATCTCAGTCTCAATACCCCTTAGCTTGCCAGCTACTGCGTTTTATCGCCTACATTCTGGCTGGCGGCATAATTGCTCAATTTTTTAGCTGTCTAGTTACTTATTTTTTAATTAGCGATTCACAAGCGGCAGGCATGGTCGCACAGCTGATAGTTCAACACCTTTCATACTACTTTTTAGGGTGCGCATTTGTTATTTTGAGTCTTGCCAATATGCTCGTAAAAAGAGGGGTATGTAGCCTCAGAGAAATTCGCCTTCCTTCTCTCGCCCTAATATTGGCAATTTCAGCAACCAGCTTTTTACTCATCCCTCGCATGGATTATTTAAGAGAAACTGCACTGCTTGATGGCATGCCGGTAATGCTCTCGCATTTTGCAAACTACTTTTTGATATTAAATGGCTTGACGGTCATATTATTACTAGCTCAGATTTTTTATAGCGCATTGCTAGCATGGAACTTAAGTGGCGCTCAGTCATCCTAAATGAGCTTTAATCGAGGCAATTAAAGGTATTTGCTGCTCCCGCCTCAAAAACTGGCCAAGCTCGACTCGCAAATCTGATTGACTGATCAAAAATATCTTTGACCCCTCGACAGGGGACTCAATTTTTGCCCATTGAATATTAAACTCATAAGTGGTTTCTCGATAGCTGATAAATTTTTTGACAATAAGCCGCTTCCCATCTATCTGAATCGTTTCACAGTCAAGCGCCTTTCTGCAGTAAATTAAAAAGCCAATACTGACTGCGGCTAGTTCTAGACTAGTGAAAATGGGTATGACCCAGACCCCTGCTAACAAAAATCCTGTTGCTACCGTCACCGAAAGACACACTAAAACAATGTAAAACTTGAGTAACTGCTTTGGAGTCAGCGCGCAATTTCTTCGCATTTGCCAAGTTTTCATACTGAATTGGGAAATTAGGGTGCTAATGAACGCTTGCTAATGCTTATTACGCTCTTGGGCTTTTGCCAATTGATCAGCACTTCTTTGCTGAAAATCGACCATATTGTGATAGCCCATTTGATAGCAGGGGCAATGTTTTCCCAGAATCCAACGGGCGAGCTTAATGCGTAGTTTTTGAACCATTTACATCTCCTAGTATTGAGCTTCAAATGTAAACGGAAATGAAGATTGGCGCTGAATGCAGACCAAAACATAGGGAGTTCTTATTTTTTGGCAGCATGAGCAGAAATGATTTAAATCCATTACATTAAATCAATGACCAATTTACCCACTTCCTCACGAAAAATACCCCTATTCCCACTCGGGACTGTACTGTTTCCAGATGGTGTCATTGCCCTCAAGATTTTCGAAGTACGCTACCTTGACATGATGAAACAATGCCTGCGTGATAAGACTGAATTTGGTGTTATCAGCATTATTAACGACTTGAATTCTGACGATGAAAGCCCATCTGCTGCTTTTTCTAATATTGGCACGCTTGCTCAAATTGAAGACTTTGACCCAGTTCAGCCAGCTCTGTACATCACTAAATCTTTCGGTACACAACGCTTTAAATTAATCAGCAGTGCACAAGAATCAAATGGTCTTTGGATTGGTGAAATTGAGCCCCTAGCAAACGACCCCGTTACTCCCATACCAGAAGAGCATCAAAAAGCAGTTGAATTATTGGATGAAATCATCTCAGTGATTCAAAGCGAAGATTTGTTAGGTGAGGCTCCCTTTAAAAAGCCCTTCAAGGTCAATGATTGTGGATGGGTTTCCAATCGACTCGCTGAGCTTTTGCCCATCTCTTTGGCTCAAAAGAATCATCTACTTGCGCAAACTAATCCTCGAATCAGACTAGATCTGATTTTGGAAATCATTGAAGATGATGGCTTAAGAAATATCAAGATGCATTAAAGCCATGCTTGATGATCTTATTCGAAATACCATTCGAGAGATGGTAGGCGGTGGTGGACCTCCAGTCGCCTTTCTAACCCCGCCTGGTGATCGAGGCCTTTTTGGACCGGAATCTATTGCATGGAAAGTTCATGCAGACTTCATATCCATGATGATCGGTGGCATTAGCTCACTAATATTGCAGGCACTACATCCTCAAGCCCTGGCGGGAGTTTGGGACCATTCTTCTTTTAGAGCAGATCTCAAGGGTCGCCTTGGAAGGACTGCTTTTTTTATTGCAGCAACCACCTATGGCCCCACAGATATGGCAAATAAAGTGATTGAAAAAGTAAATCACATCCATACCAAGATCACAGGCTTAGATGAATTTGGGAAATCTTATTCAGCTACAGATCCTCATTTACTCGCCTGGGTACATCTGACTGAAACGCGGAGCTTTATGAGCTCCTTTGAGGACTACAGAAAAGAAAAGATAAGCTCCAAGGCAAAAGATCAATATTTTTTAGAGATGAAATCCTTAGGCGAGAGAATGGGCGCTATTGACCTACCAAGTAGCTATGCCGATACCGAAAATGCAATTCAAGCCTATATCCCAGAACTCCATTTTGGCGCACGCGCTAAGAGCATTATTGATTTACTGGAAAACTTTCCTAGTAATTTGACTGCCAAGCCTTTTATCAGACTGATTAGTCATGCAGGATTTTTGAATCTTCCGGACTGGGCATATCCCATTATTAGAAAAAAAACACCTAGCTACCTAGAGCGCCTCGCCGTTAAAAAGAGTATTGATTTCCTTGCTTTACCAGTCCGGGAAGCCCTTAAGGATGGGGTGGCTGCACACTCTATGCGTCGGGTGTATGGCTCAGTCAATACTTGAGGACCTTCTTCCTCAAGCTAGACTCTATGACTCAGGCTTTAGTCTAGCGGGATCCTCCTCTTGAGTCTTGTCCGCATCTGATATCAACTTTAAGCTGGGGGCAGCCATTTTTTCGCCATCCCAAACCTGGCCACACCAGCATTCGCCTGCATCATTAATGATACAAACTCCTGAACCACAGCAACGTTTATCTGGTGCCTTCATAGCTCTGCCTTTATGTGCTGAATATGAATGCTAAAAGCAGGATCTTGAGCGTGACAATTACCACGTGCTCCTCCTGCATTAAATGTGAGTGAATGGTTCATGGGGACTCCTCTAGCAAAATGGAATTTAGGTCTATTCTAGAGTTTTTATAGATTTAGTGCTTCCCCAAGACTTTAGCCCCGCCATCATGCAAAGCGAGATTTTTGAGAAAACTTCAACAAATGACGATGTCAATCTATTGCCTCGAGATGGCCTTGCATACTACTACCAAGATATTTTTGAGAGGGCAGCATCCGACCACCTATTTCAGACTCTGATGAACTCCTTAGATTGGCAGCCTGACCAGCTATTCATGTTTGGCAAAAAAGTGGTTACGCAGAGAAAGGTAGCTTGGATAGCCGATAGCGGCGCCTCATACACTTATTCAGGAGTAAAAAAACAGCCACAAATATGGACCCCCGAGATTTTAGCTATCAAAAAAAGGGTTGAGGAGCTCACGAATTGTAAATTTAATTCTTGCTTACTCAATCTTTATCACAATGGCAGTGAAGGGATGGGTTGGCATAGCGATGATGAGCCTGAACTTGACAAGGAGGCTCCGATTGCTTCGATTAGCTTTGGGGCAATCCGCAAATTTGCATTTCAGCATAAGCTGGATAAGACTAGCGCATCACTATTTTTAGATAACGGTAGTGCCTTAGTAATGCACCCCCCAACTCAAGAATTTTGGAAACATAGCCTCCTTAAAACAAAGATTCCTTTAGGCCCACGTATTAATTTAACTTTTAGAGTAATCAGTGCTAAATATGAATCCTAGCAATAAGGAAGGCAAAAGTGTCGCAATTATTGGCGCAGGAATCGCTGGCTTAAGCTGCGCTACCCGCCTTCAGGCGCTTGGCTATGAAGTTGACTTATTTGAAAAAAGTCACGGACCAAGTGGTCGCATGAGTACTCGCAATGGGGATGGCTGGAGCGCAGACCATGGCGCTCAATACTTTACCGCTAGAGATCCTCTATTTATCAAAGAAGTGCATTCATGGGTCAAGCATGATGTTGCCAGAATTTGGCATCCTCATATCGAGGTTTTTGAATCAGGCCAATGGCATCAAAGCCAATCTAAAGAAACTCGCTTTGTAGGTTACCCGGGCATGAACTCTCCTGGAAAGTATCTAGCACAAAGTCTTAATATTCACTACGAGCAGACTATTGAGGCAATTAAATATCGGCATAATCAATGGCATCTATCTAGCAAAGAGTCTGGGGAGCACAATAAGCAATTTGATTGGATTAGTCTTGCATTGCCAGCCCCACAAACTCGAGCATTAGCCAACATCCTTCATAAAGATATCGATACGATCACCAGTAATGCCAATATGAAAGCCTGCTGGACTGTCATGGCACGATTTCAAGTAAAGCCCCCAGTTACATTTGATGCAGCATTTATCAATCAGCAGATTATTAGCTGGATGTCTAGCAATAATTCGAAGCCGGGTCGCTCTGGTATTGAGTCGTGGACAATTCATGCTAATCCACAGTGGAGTGAGGAATTTATCGAACTCCCAAAGGAGGAGGCAACTGCATTGATTCTTAAGTGCGCAAATATGCTGGGGCTCGATTGTCAAAACGCCGAGATATCTACCCATAAATGGCGTTATGCCAGCGGATTTACCTCACCAATACCAGGGTTTTATATCAACCCAGATCTTAAATTGAGTATTTGTGGAGATTGGGTCAATGGTGGTAGAGTCGAGGGCGCCTGGATGAGTGGCCATCAATTGGCCACTCAGATTAGTTTGCTCTAACAAGTCCTTTAGAGTAATGCTTAGAAATTACCCCTTCATTTTCTTGCAAAGCAGAAAGTCTTAAACTGGGCTAAATTGAATGGTCTTCAATTCTACTTTTAACTAAATCAAGATCATGCTACCTAATATTGAACTGCAACGCCTGAACGGTACCAAAGAGCAAAGTCTCGACTATGCAGATAAAGTATTGCTAGTAGTGAATGTAGCGAGCGAGTGTGGCTTTACCTCTCAGTACAAAGACTTGCAAACCCTATATGAGGAGTTTCATTCACGAGGCTTAGAAATTCTGGCATTTCCATGCAACCAATTTGGCGGTCAAGAGCCAGGCACACCGCAACAGATTGAAGAGTTTTGCAGCACTAAATTTGGCATTACTTTCCCTATCTTTCAAAAGATCGATGTCAATGGTCCTCATACCCATCCCCTCTTTGTCTATCTCAAAACAGCTGCTCCGGGATTGCTTGGTACAGAAGCCATTAAATGGAACTTCACGAAATTTCTGATTGGCCGCGATGGACTACTCGTGAAGCGATATGCGTCAGCAAGCTCTCCTGCCAGCATCAGTGCAGATATTCAAAAACTACTTTAATCAAACACCAATATTTTTATATGAACGATGGCATCCCCCTCTCTGAAGTAATTCGTAAACGTATCAAAGCTAAAAAAGCGCGCTTTCATGCAAACGATAATATTTCTGACTTTATTCAACCAGGAGAATTAGATGCTTTGGTTGAGGAAGTAGCCGGCAAAATGCAGGCTGTTTTAGAGAGCCTGGTTATTGATACCGAGAGTGATCACAACACTCAAAATACCAGTAAACGCGTCGCCAAGATGTTTGTCAATGAGGTTTTTAACGGTCGCTATGTAGAGCAACCTTCGCTGACAAAATTTCCTAATATCAGCCACCTCAATGAGTTGATGATTATTGGCCCCATCACAGTCAGAAGTGCCTGCTCTCACCATTTATGTCCAATTATGGGAAGAGTATGGATTGGAATACTGCCAGATAAGAACTCTGCTCTGATTGGGCTCTCTAAATACTCCCGCCTAACCGAGTGGGTGATGTGTCGCCCGCAAATACAGGAGGAAGCAGTCGTAGAGCTGGCAGATATGATTGAGAAGAAGGTCAAGCCAACTGGTGTTGCGATCGTGATGGATGCAGATCATTTCTGCATGCAGTGGCGAGGCGTTAAGGACCCAGACTCTAAGATGATTAACAGTGTGATGCGAGGATCCTTCTTAAAGGACCCTAATTTACGTCGAGAATTTTTATCATTGATTGAACGTAATTAATGAATTTATTTATGAGCGTCATATGACATCAAGGGCTTGCATAGAATTAAAAGATCTTCGGCTCAATACCCAAATTGGAACTTATGCTCCCGGCGCTACCATTCCCGATCAACATCTACTTGATCTAACTTTATGGATTGATCCAAGATTCATTTTGATCTCAAAAGATGTGATGGATCAGGTCTTTGATTACGATCCTCTGGTAGTTGAGATTGATCGATTGGCTGCAGACGGGCATTATGAGACCCAAGAAAGATTAGCTACCAGAATAGTTGAAGCATGTGCTTACCATCCTGAAATTGAGTCACTAGAAATTAGCCTCAAAAAAACTCCAGTTCGAGAGAACTCAGGCTTATTAGGAATCAAGCTATATGTTGACGTCAATACCCTCACCAGTATGAGAACAACTAAAGCTGAAGAAATCTAAACCTCTTCCGCAAGCGCCTCAACAAGATGGTCATACTTTAGGAAATTTTCACGATGTCTCCTGTAAAACAGAAGACCTTCATTTAAGCTAGCCACTGTAGCACCCTGCTCTCGCATCTTGTCCCAGAGATTCCAATCTTCTTGTGGGTGTACACCATCGGCATATCTTCTTTTGTAGCCGACTTGCTGACCTAGGGCTGTGCGATACATCATCGAGCCGTGGTGTTTGCCTTCGCGATCCCAATAAAGATCTCCTTGGTGGGACTTGGTCTCTCCAGGAACACGATCATGAATCTCTTCTTTTAACTCACCAGTAACGACTATGTCATAGGTAACAATATCTGCGCCGATGCATGACAACAGTTCAATCGCATCAGATCTCAGCCAGTTATCGGCACCAATAAAAAGAACATATTCAGTATCAATCCTCATCAATACATCATGAAAGTTATCCACAGTCCCCAAATTATGAGGTCTCAGGATATATTCAATATCAGGGTATAGGCCGGGTAAATGTCTACAATCCTGCGCCCCATCATCAACAAATAGAATTCTGGCGGGGGGTAGTGTTTGGGATAGTAAAGACTCAATGCAATGGGCTGCAAGATGACCATACTTATAGGAGGCAATAACGACTGTAATCATAATGCTGTGCATTAGAGCATGGAAATATGACCTGAGTATGAAGCCTGGCTTTAAACCACATACAATAGCCCTATGTTGATACAAATTGCTAACCTTCTCCTCCAAGTCCTCGTCAGCATTGTTGCCGGAGCATGCCTCCTGAGATGCTATTTACAATGGCTCGCATTTAATCTTGGTATGGGTCAAAACAAGACTATTGGCTCTTATGTTCTGCCGCTCAGTAATTGGATCGTGATTCCGCTTCGAAAAGTCATTCCTAGTATTGGTCGCTTTGATGTAGCTAGCTTTGTGGCTGCTTATTTACTGATATTGGCGAAGGTAGCAGTCCTTCTTTGGATATCTGGCGTCTTCTTACCAGGCTTGTCATGGCTAATAATTGCCTTCATTGATCTCTTAGACCTAATCTTGTCGGGACTTGTTGGCCTAGTATTTGCCAGCGTTATTCTGTCGTGGGTTAGCGCTGGATCTCAGATTCAATACCTAGTCTCGCTTTTGGTGAACCCTTTGATCGCACCAATCAGAAAAGCATTACCCAATTTTGGCGCCCTAGATTTATCCCCGCTAGTGCTACTTCTCATTCTGCAAGTATTTCAGATTGTGGTGAGTAACCTGAGATAAGGAATTCAACCTTGAATCACTAGTCATCGATTTTAGTGATCAACTTAATGGCGGAGAGAGTGGGATTCGAACCCACGGTAGGTTTGACCCTACGCCTGATTTCGAGTCAGGTACATTCGACCACTCTGCCATCTCTCCGGATCTTGCAATTCATTATAGCGACCATAGGCTAGATCCCTATGGGCGATAGTATTTTTACCAACAACTAGAACGATTAGGTAGATTCAAGTATTATAGATATACAAATATGTATATCTATAATTATGGAGGCTAGTTATTAACATCCAAATATCCAAATGGGGCAATAGCCTCGCCGTTCGTATTCCAGCATCATTCATAAAGCAAATTCATCTTAAAGATGGTGATAGAGTTGAAGCCACCCTATCTAACGATGGATCACTAGTTATCAGACCTCAAAAGTTAGATCGTAAAACCATAGCGAAGATGGCAAAAGAATTAAGGGATTCCATGAAGATGGGTAAATCAGTCATGGACGAAGTTCGTGCTGAGGCGCGTTATTAATGCTTTATGTTGATACAAGTATATTTGTTGCGCTTTGCACTAAAGAAGCAAAAAGTGTTGCAATCAATAAATGGTATGAAAGCTCTAGGGAGTCAAAATTGATTTCATCCATCTGGACCTTCACAGAGTTTGCTAGCGCCTTAAGCATCAAAGAGAGAACAGGACAAATTACCTCAAAAGAAAACAAAAGTGCCTGGAAGCTTTTTGAAACAATATGCAATAACGATATTGAATTACTGCCAATTGATAATAAGATTTTTTATTCAGCTGGATTACTGGTGTTGGATAGTTCATCTAAATTACGCTCTGGAGATGCATTACATCTTGCGGCTGCAAAATCCTTTAAAGCTAAATTCATCATTACTCTTGATAAAGTACTGGAGAAGAATGCTGTACGCCTAAAAATTAAAACTTTAATGATCTAATTACAGCGGCTTAAGTACTTCCAATCCACCCAAATACGGTCGCAAGACTTTCGGAATAGCAATACTGCCATCAGCTTGCTGGAAGTTTTCCAAAAGTGCGACACCAGTTCTGCCGACTGCTAGGCCTGATCCATTGAGGGTATGAACCAATTCAGGCTTACCTTGGCCAGTTTTAAATCTAGCCTGCATACGTCTAGCCTGAAAGTCGCCCATATTAGAGCAGGAGCTAATCTCACGATAAGCGTTTTGTGATGGGATCCACACCTCAAGATCATAAGTCTTGGAACTACCAAAACCCATATCTCCAGTACAGAGCAATACTCTTCTGTAAGGCAGCTCAAGTAACTCCAAAATCTTTTCTGCATGGGAAGTTAACTCTTCGAGTAACTGCATGGATTCTTCTGGCTTTACAATTTGTACTAGCTCTACTTTTTCAAACTGATGTTGACGAATCATCCCACGAACATCACGGCCATAACTACCTGCTTCAGATCTAAAACATGGTGTATGAGCTACAAATTTGAGTGGCAATTCTTCAGTAGCCGTAATAGTGTCACGCACCAAATTCGTTACCGGTACTTCTGCAGTGGGGATGAGATAAAAGTTTTCTATTTTTGCTTCGCCTGCCCCATCTTCACCACCCATCTGACGGGGCACCTTAAAGAGGTCCTCTTCAAATTTGGGGAGCTGACCAGTACCGCGCATTGATGCGGCATTGACCATCAAGGGCACATAAAGCTCTTCGTAAGCATGTTGACTAGTATGTATATCGAGCATGAATTGTGCCAAGGCACGATGCAATCTAGCGATAGGTCCCTTGAGAACCACAAAGCGTGAGCCACTGATTTTTGCAGCAGATTCGAAATCTAAGCCCAAAGGCGCACCCAAATCCACGTGATCTTTTACGGGAAATGCGAACTCTGGTATCGCGCCCCAGCGTTTGATTTCCTGATTATCGTTTTCATCCTTACCAATAGGTACAGACTCATCTGGAAGATTTGGAATACCCATCAAGAAATCAGCAATCTCTGCTTGCAAGACTGATAAGCGAGCCGTACCCGACTCCATATCGACGTTAATTTGTGTTGCCTCTGCCATCTCAGCAGCAGCATCTTCGCCCTTACCTTTTTTCATACCAATGGCTTTAGCCAATTGATTACGCTTAGCTTGTAACTCTTCAGTGCGAGTCTGCAAGGATTTGCGCTCGGACTCTAGGGTATTGAACTTCTCAACATCTAATTGGAATTTACGAGTTGCTAAACGAGCTGCGATAGCTGCGATATCTTTGCGGAGTAATTGCGGATCAATCATATATTGCTCAGTTTTTTAAGATTTATAGGCTCTAGTTTAAGCGCAAGACTTCTGCACCAGCAGGCGGGGTAAAGCTAAAGCGATTAGCAGGCAAATTTAAGTTAAGCTGGATCTTATCAAGAGTTACTAAGACGACGCTTCCTAGACCATCAATCAATTCCAGTGCTTTAGGCAGGCCATTGATCATGCCTACTGAAATCTTGGTATACGGTAAGTCATTGCCATTTTTTGCATTGGGATTTTTCTTTGGGTTCAGAGTCACCCACTTCATGCCCAAACGATCTTCACCATCTACTAAATCAAAATGTTGATCCAAGGAAGTTTCACCAAACAATATTGCCGCTGGTGTTGTAGCTAAAGCCTGCCCAGCAGGTCTGAAAGTCGCTTGATTTAAATCTTTGTCCCACAAAATGAGTTGCTTACCATCAGCAATCAGTTTTTGCTCATACGGCTTTTGAGTGTCCCAAATAAATCGTCCTGGACGCTGAAATACAAAACGGCCCTGGGTTTGACGAACGACCTTTAAGCCCTTGTCTTGCGGCTCATTAGCCTTAGGAGCGCGTAACTGTTGTTGCACAAACTCCCCTTCAGCTGTTTTAGAGTTGCGTACAAACTGACGTAACTGCTCCGCACCGCCCTCACCTTCAGCAAATACAGTACCCGAGAATAAAAGTGGCGTAAGACTTAATGAGACTGTTATGACAAGCCATGAAAATCTTCGCAAGGGGGTCGCCTTATTCAGAAGAACGATGAAGAATTTCACGATTACCGCCATTACCCATTTTGGATACAAGTCCTGCTTTCTCCATGTCCTCTAGTAATCGTGCTGCGCGGTTATAACCAATTCGCAAATGACGCTGTACAAGTGAGATGGATGGGCGTTTATTTTCTAGAACAATAGCAACTGCTTGGTCATATAAAGGATCAGCTTCGCCACCACCATCGCCCGTTAAAGCATCCATATTGGATTCGTCAGCGCCCTCAAGAACGCCATCAATGTAATTGGCTTCGCCCTTCTCTTTGAGCCACTCCACAACGCGATGCACTTCATCATCAGAGACAAAAGCGCCGTGAACACGGACAGGTAAGCCAGTGCCCGGTGCCATGTAGAGCATATCGCCCATACCTAATAGTGCTTCAGCACCCTGTTGATCGAGAATCGTACGGCTATCAATCTTGCTGCTGACCTGGAAAGAAATACGCGTGGGTACGTTTGCTTTAATCAAACCAGTAATCACATCGACACTAGGACGTTGTGTAGCCAGTACCAAATGAATACCAGCGGCACGAGCTTTTTGAGCAATACGTGCAATTAACTCTTCAATTTTCTTACCAGAAACCATCATCAAGTCAGCCAACTCATCAATGATGATCACGATGACGGGTGCTTTATAAATTGGCTCAGGATCATCTGGAGTCAAGCTAAATGGATTGGTGAGCTTCTCACCTTTTTCTTCAGCTTCCAATATCTTCTTGTTAAATCCAGCAAGATTACGCACACCAAACTTACTCATGAGTTTGTAGCGACGCTCCATCTCATTGACCGCCCAATTGAGCGCGTTATAAGCCTGCTTCATATCGGTGACGACTGGGCACAGGAGATGAGGGATCTTGTCGTACATCGCCATCTCTAACATCTTCGGATCAATCATGATTAAGCGCACTTCATCCGGCTTCGCCTTGAAGAGAATAGAAAGAATCATGGCATTGATACCAACAGACTTACCGGCACCAGTTGTACCCGCAACTAAGCAATGTGGCATCTTTGCTAAGTCAGCAACAATCGGACTACCAGAAATATCCTTACCCAAAGAAAGGGTCAAGTTGGAGTGACTGTCGTTATAAACCTGTGAACTCAAAATCTCGGAAAGATAAACCGATTGGCGAGTCGGGTTGGGTAACTCTAAAGCCATGCAAGTTTTGCCTGGAATCGTTTCAACAACACGCATACTCACTACGCCCAAAGAGCGCGCCAAGTCACGTGAGAGGTTCACGATCTGGCTACCCTTCACACCAACTGCAGGATCAATTTCGTAGCGAGTAACTACTGGGCCTGGGTAGGCCGCTATCACTTTGACTTCCACATTGAACTCGGCCAATTTGCGTTCAATTAAACGGGAAGTAAATTCCAGTACATCTGCTGAAATCGTTTCTTTCACTTCAGGTACAGCATCAAGCAATGCTAATGGTGGTAACTCTGAGTCTGGAATATCTACAAACAAAGGTTGCTGTTTCTCACGCTCCACCCGAGCACTTTTCACAACCTCTGCTGGAGCGCGCACAATTTGAACAGGCCTAGCGATTTCTACGCGACCACGAAACTCCTCGACAAATTCTTCACGCTCTTCAGCGGCAGCTTCACCAAGCTTACGATCTGCTTCACTATCTCGACGCTCACGCAGTCGGTTAAAAGCAAGCTCTAGGGCGCGGCCTACTTTTTCAGCAACATCTAACCAAGAAAAATGAAGAAATAAAGAGAGGCCTGCGCAAAAGGTAAATAACAAAACCAGGGTTGAGCCAGTAAAACCAAGACTCATTTGGAGTGGATCTCCAATCAACTCCCCCAAAATACCCCCAGGAGGCCTTGGAAGATCCCAGGCCAAGGAATGCAGGCGAATAGACTCAAGACCCATACTGCTCAGCAAAGTCAGTCCAAAGCCCAGCCAGCGCATTAATAAAGAGTCTGGTTTGGCATCTGGGTCTGGAGGTAGCGGAATACTCCACAACTCGCGCCAGCCAGTTAAAACGCGACGCCCAAAGAGAACAATCCACCAAAATGCAGAAACGCCAAAGATGTAGAGCAATAAATCGGCCAAATAAGCCCCAAAACGGCCCCCGAGGTTCTTAGGAGCCTCAAAACTGGCATGTGACCAAGCTGGATCGGCCTTGGAGTAAGTCAGCAAAATAGCCAATAAGCCCAAACAAAGGCCGCAGGAGATAAACCAACGAGCCTCCAGTAGTAGGCGGGGCATCCTACCCTGCCCTTGATTCTCTGGGGGCTGCGGGCTTAAAGGGGTTTTGGACTTCGGGTATGCGGTTCTGGCCATGTTCCACCAATTGTAAACAAGCAATCCTATAATTTGGATATGACTACAAATACCCCAAAACACTCCAAAGTTCTTATTCTCGGTTCAGGCCCTGCAGGCTATACGGCTGCCGTGTATGCAGCACGTGCCAACTTGCACCCAACCCTGGTTACTGGCTTGGCACAAGGTGGTCAATTAATGACCACTACCGATGTAGAAAACTGGCCCGCTGATCCAGATGGCGTCCAAGGCCCAGAGCTGATGGATCGCTTTTTAAAGCATGCTGAGCGTTTTAATACCAACATCATTTTTGATCATATTCATACTGCCGCCTTGACTGAAAAGCCTATCCGACTAGTTGGAGACTCTGGCACCTACACTTGTGATGCTCTCATTATTTCTACAGGTGCATCTGCTCAATACATTGGCTTGCCCAGTGAAGAGGCATTCATGGGTCGCGGTGTTTCTGGATGTGCGACTTGCGATGGATTTTTCTATCGTAATCAAGATGTTTGCGTAGTTGGTGGTGGCAATACCGCAGTGGAAGAGGCGCTCTACCTCACTGGTATCGCCAAGAAGGTAACTGTAATTCATCGTCGCGATAAATTCCGTGCAGAGCCTATTCTGAATGACCGCCTCATGGCTAAGGTTGCTGAAGGTAAAGTTGAGCTTAAGCTCAACGCAACCTTAGATGAGGTACTTGGTGATGAAAAAGGAGTTACTGGTGTTCGTATTCAAAAACAGGATGGCAGCACCGAGGATATTTCTGTAACTGGTGCTTTTATTGCAATTGGACATAAACCCAATACCGAGTTATTTATCGGCCAGTTAGATATGAATAACGGCTACATCAAGACGTACTCCGGCTTAGAAGGTAATGCAACTGCAACCAATATCCCAGGCGTATTTGCTGCCGGCGATGTACAAGATCATATTTATCGTCAAGCTATTACTAGTGCTGGCACAGGCTGTATGGCAGCGCTAGATGCACAGCGTTACTTAGAGACGTTGGCTTAATAAGAATTACATTAACAGATTAAGAGATCAACAGAACCATGAAAAATGCCTAGCATTGCTAGGCATTTTTATTCTTGCGTTTTACTCTTCAAAATTGCTAGCGGCTCACCACTGGTAAAAGCGG
>Ga0187842_1000648_pt1 | contig 16852 bp, 12 predicted proteins | sample SpaLakP09_SKY_41_FD_134514 | JGI IMG/M metagenome (GOLD analysis project Ga0187842, IMG submission 134514) | Oligotrophic lake water microbial communities from Sparkling Lake, Wisconsin, USA - SP09_SKY_41 | ecosystem: Environmental > Aquatic > Freshwater > Lake | place: USA: Sparkling Lake... | reverse complement strand
CAGCACGCGCGCCGTCATCCCCACGGCGAGCTCGGCTTCGCGCAGCGCCAGCCCGTCGCCGTCGATCAGCGCGGCGCCGCGGGTGTCGAGGCTGATGCCGCCCACGCCCAGTGGCGAAGTGGCCGTCACGGCGGCCGAGAGGAAGGCCATCGGCCGGTTGCCGGTGCCGCCGGTGGCCACGCCCAGCGGGTGGGCCGCTGGTTGCTCCTCGGCTGTGCCGCCGCCACCGCCGCAGGCAGACAGGCTGGCCGCCCCGGCCAGGGCGAACAGTTGGCGACGTGACATGGGGGCGTCAGGGCGTGGGGGTAGAGGACGGGTCATCGTCGGGCTCCGGTTCGGGTGCATGGAAGGTGAAGAGGCCCAGGCGGGCGCGGTGGCCGGCGGGCCGGCCGGCGGCTGTGTCTGCGGCGATCAGGCGCTCCAGCTCGGGAATGAGCTCGGCGCACAGTCGGCCCCACTGGGCGCGCGCCAGCTCGGCGATGGCGCGCGCCGACTCTTCGCTGAGTTCATCGGCGTAGATGGCCTGCTCGAAATGGCGGCGGTCGCGGTGCACGACGTTGGCAGTGGCTGCCGCCAGGTGGTCGCCGACGTTGGCGCCGAGAAAGGCAAACATCTGGGCGTCGTCTGCCGTGGGCGCGACGCGGTCGGCTTCGAAGTGCACGGTCTGGCCGTCGTCAGACAGGCGCACCAGGCCCAGGCGCAGCATCTCGTCGAGCAGGCTGCGCGGGTGGACGTGGCGGGTGATTGACAGGGCCAGCGCTTCGAAGCTGGGGGCCTCGCCGTTGCGCGGCAGCGCGCGAGGCTGGTCGTCGGGTCCGAGGTAGTCGGGGCTGGTCATCCAGTGGGCATACAGGCGCCCGGCGGGGCTGGGGCGTTGTGCCTGCAGTGGGGCGAGTTCGCCGCTCAGGCGGGCCACCTCGCGCCGGCTCAGGCCCGTGGCGATGCTGACCTGGCTCACGTCCCGGCCTCCACCGGCACCGGCGGCCTGGCGGGCGTCGCGCGCCGCGCGCACGAACGCGCGCTTGAGCAGTTCGTCGACGGGCGCGACCGGCAGCCCGTGGGACACGCACAGGCGCGCGAGTGGCACGAGCAAGGTCTCCACGGCTGCGAGTAACAACTCATCACGTTTGTCCATTTGACGGGTCAATTCTGATCGCGCAACATGAAATGCGCAATTTGTGCATTTGTTTGAAATCGTAAGCGAGAAGGAGACGACATGCCGAGTTACACCCTGAATGTGAACGGCCGCGACCAGCAGGTCACGGTGAGCTCGGCAGAGATGCCGCTGCTTTGGGTGCTGCGGGACGTATTGGGCCTCACCGGCACCAAGTACGGCTGCGGCATCGAGATCTGTGGCGCCTGCACGGTCTGGGTCAATGGCGAGCCGCAGAAGAGTTGCGACATGGATGTGTCGTCTGCCGCCGGCAAGCGCATCACGACCATCGAGGGCCTGTCGGCCGACCGCAGCCACCCGGCCCAGAAGGCCTGGATCGCGCACCAGGTGCCGCAGTGCGGCTACTGCCAGAGCGGCATGCTGATGAGCGTGGCCGGCGCGATGAAGGCGGGCCACCACGGCGCCGACATCGCCAAGGAGTGCAGCAACCTCTGCGTCTGCGGCACCTACCAACGCATCAAGACGGCCGTGGCCGGGCTGTGAGAGGGATGACCATGAACGCACGCATTCCCGAGTCGGCCGGCGTCGACCGCCGCCAGTTCCTGGGCGCCTCGGTGGGCCTGACCCTGAGCCTCACACTCGCCTCCAAGGCCGAGGCGGCCGCCGGCACCCAGGTCAATGCCTGGCTGAACATCGGCGCCGACGGCAGCATCACGCTGGCCAGCGGCGCCTCGGACATGGGCCAGGGTTCGTTCTCCGGCCTGGCGCAGATCCTCTGCGAAGACCTGATGGTGGACCCGGCGCAGATCCGCGTCGTGCCTGCCGCACCGTCGCTGGCCAGCCCGGCCCCGGTGGGCGCGGCCATCAACACCGTGGGCTCCAGCGTCACGCGCAGCAACTTCTGGCGGCTGCGTGACGCGGGCGCCACGGCGCGCGAGATGCTGGTCAGTGCCGCCATGGTCGAGTTCGGCGATGCCACTCGCGCCAACTACGGCGTGGCCAATGCGGTGGTGACCCACCTGCCCAGTGGTCGCAGCCTGGGCTATGGACAGCTGGCCGCGCGCGCGGCGACGCTACCCGTGCCGGCCTCGGCGCCCTTGGTGCCGGACGCCCAACTGCGCTGCATCGGCAAGTCGCTGCCGCGTGCGGACATCCCGGCCAAGGTGGATGGCAGCACGGTCTACGGCATCGACGTGCGCCGGCCCGGCATGGTGTACGCCGTCATCCGCCATTGCCCGACGCTGGGCGGCGTGCTGGCCGCCACGCCGGCCAAGCCTGCCGGTGCGTTGGCGTTGGTGCCCGTCAAGGTCGCGGCCGGCACCGCGCGCGGGCTGGAGGCGGTCGGCAACGTCAACGCCGTCGCCGTCGTCGCAGGCACGACCTGGGATGCCTGGCAGGCCGCCAGGCGGATCAGCCCCAAGTGGACCTTGCCCGCCAACGCAGCGGCGCTGAACAGTGCCAAGTTCATGGCCGATGCGCAGGTGCTGATGGCGTCGGCGCCGGCCTTCGTCCCCGGTGGCGCCAACCCGCCCGGCACGGCGTACACGGTGGAGCGCAGCGGCACGCCCGAGGCCGCCATCGCCGCCAGCGACATCAAGCTGGAAGCCAGCTACAGCCTGCCCTACGTGGCCCATGCGTGCATGGAGGTGCTGAACTGCACCGTCGAATACCAGGCCGGCGTGCGCTGCGAGGTCTGGGCACCGACGCAGTCGGCCAAGGCCGCGCTGACGCTGGTCATGGCCCTCACCGGGCTGACGGCCGACCAGGTGACGGTGCACGTCACGGCGCTGGGCGGCGGCCTGGGCCGCAAGGCCGAGCAGGACTTCATCAGCCAGGCCGTGCAGGTGGCCATGGCCATCGGCAAGCCGGTCAAGCTGATGTGGCCGCGCGAGGAAGACTTCACCCACGACCAGTACCGGCCCATGGCGCTGGTGCGGGTGCGGGCCGGGCTGAACAAGTCGGGCCAGGTGGCGGGCTGGACCTATCGCAACGTGTCGCCCTCGATCCTGGGCCAGCGGGGCGCCGTGCTGGGCGCGACCGGCGACAGCCAGGGCTACGAAGCCTCGCAGGCGCTGCCCTACGACTTCGGTTCGCGGCTCACCGAGTGGGTCAGCCACACGGCGCCCATTCCCGTGGGTTTCTGGCGCTCGGTAGGGGCGTCGATCAACACCTTCGCGGTCGAGTCCATGGTCGACGAAATGGCGCTGGCGGCCGGGGCCGACCCCTACCAGTACCGCCGCTCAAGGCTGACGAACACGCGCTGGCTGGCCGTGCTGGACGCGGCCGCGCAGGCGTCCGGCTGGGGCGGCGCAGTGCCGAGCGGGCGGGCGCGGGGCATCGCCATCGGCACGGCGTTCAACACCATCGTGGCCCAGGTGGTGGAGGTGACCGCGACGGCGACAGGCCCCAAGGTCACGCGGGTCTGGCTGGCCATCGACTGCGGCTGGGTCGTGAACCCGAATTCGGTGGAGGCGCAGCTCATCGGCGGCGTCGTCCATGGCCTGAACGCCGCGCTCTATGGCAAGCAGACCTTCGTCAACGGCGCGGCCCAGGCGAAGAACTTCAACAACAGCCGCATGATCCGGCTCGGCGAGATGCCGCAGGTGGTGGTGAAACTGATGCCTCAGCCCACCGTGCTGGACCGGGCGGCGGTGATGGGCGGCGTGGGTGAGTTGGGCGTGCCGACACTCGCGCCGGCGCTGGCCAACGCCTGGGCCAGGCTCAGCGGCAAGCGGGTGAGGGCGCTGCCCTTCTACCCGAACGCGACGATGAGTGACGGCTGAGCGACGGCCGCTCCTCGTCAAGGCGGCGGCCGTGACCCCTCAGGAGCGGCGCCCCTTCATCAACCAAGGACATTGCCATGCAAGGCTGCTGCAGCGTTGCGGGCTGCGCCACTGCAGTCCGCATGCTCGCCGCGCTCTCAGCGCGTGACGAACCAGGACTCCACCTGCCAGGGTTGGGCCAACACCCTGCCGTCCTCCAGGAAGGCATGGCGGCCACGGGCCATGGCCTTGCGCCAGGTGTCGAGATCGGCCACCTGCGACCCGTCCGGGCCGACCAGGCTTCTCGACAACTCGATGACGACCAACTCGCCAGCCTTGAGGCTGAGCTCAAGCGGCTTGCCACGCTGCTGGTCGTAGGGGTCGATCACATAGCGGCCCGCTGGCACCTCCAGCAGCGCGTGGGAGCCGTAGTCCATGGGCGGCGTCAGGGCCATTTCTGGCGGGTATTCCAGCCGCATCCACTCCTCGGACGCCCACTCGACCTTGCCTCTGGCATAGGGCGCTTGTGCCTCTGCTCGAATGCGGATCGACTTGCTGCGAAGAAGGTCCCGCGGCCCTGGGCTGGTGTGGTTGTTGACGAAGGCGATCGCGGCCCGCGCGTCGGACTGCCACGCCGTCATCTGCCCCGCGCTGATCCAGCGCCCGTCGGGGACCGGGGCGTGGTTTCGCACGGTGCCTCTGTTGCCGAGCGTGCTGGGCAGCGTGTACTCAAAGTAGCGCTTGAGGTAGATCTGCATGCCCCAGATGCGCCCGCCTTCGTAGACATCGTCCGTGTAGACATTGCGCAGCGCATGCCAGAGGGTGCGGTTGTCCGTGCGATCCCACAGCGCCTCCTCCACCACCCACCGCATGCGAGGAACCAGACCGTAGGCGTTCATGCCGACGTCGTAGGCCCGCCAGCGGGACAGCAGCACATAGCGTCGCTGCACAGGCAAATCCAGCGCTGCGACATGGTCCGCCACCTTGCGTTGCGTCCAGATCTGGCGTGAGAGCCGAACCGGCAGCTTGCCGGCGTAGCCATCGAGGTAGGCCGCCATCTTCTGGCAGAAGAAGGTCGCCGCGGGTGCCACCGGGACTGGCATGCTGATGCCCAGCAGCTTGGTGGACTTGGGTTTGCAAAACTCGTCACTGGCTTCGACCACCACGTCGATCTGGTCAGCCGGCAGCTCGTCCGGCAACGCGTCGAGTCGGGCCTCGAAATCCTTGGCGTTGTACTGATCGGGGCCCCAAGGCGCTTCGCGCAGTTGGGCGAGCACGAGGGGCGAGGCCGTCACCAGCATGAGCGCCAGCAGTCGGCGCAGCCAGGTTCGTGTGGTGGCGGCTGCGCGGACCGGCTTGATCGCCGCGCAGGGGCTGGAAGTAGGCATGAGGTTGCTGCTTGGCCCGGCTCCGGGCGGTGGGCTACGGAGGCGCGATTGTCAGCCTTCCAACAGTGCCGCCAAGGCGGCTGCGTCCAGCGGGCTGGCCTGTTCATGGCCTTCCAGCATGCCCTCGGCCAGGCCGCGCTTGTCGCGGTGCAGCTCGATGATGCGCTCCTCCACCGAGCCGGCCATCACCAGCCGGTAGACGGTGACGGGTCTTGCCTGGCCCATGCGATGGGCGCGGCCGGCGGCCTGGTCTTCGGCGGCGGGGTTCCACCAGGGGTCGACGATGAGCACGTAGTCGGCCATGGTCAGGTTCAGGCCGAAGCCGCCGGCCTTCAGGCTGATGAGGAAGACTTCACCCTCCCCACGCTGGAAGGCGGCGACGCGCTGGGTGCGCTGAGGCTGAGGCGTGCTGCCGTCCAGGCGCTGGAAGGGCAGGCCCATCTGCGTGAGGCGCTCGCCCAGCAGGTCGAGGTAGTCGGTGAACTGGCTGAAGACGAGAGCCTTGTGGCCGCCGTCGACCAGCTCGCGCACGATGCGTTCGAACTCGGCCATCTTGCTGCCCACCAGGCCCAGCTCGGGCGACACCAGGCGCGGGTCGCAGGCGGCGCGGCGCAGGCGCATCAGCTCGGCCAGCACCTGCATCTGGGCGCCACGCTCAGGGTCGGCTGCGGCGGCAGCCACGCTGGCGCGCGCGTCGCGGCGCAGGGCTTCGAGGAAGTGGCGCTCCTGTTCGGTCGGCTCCACGCGGTGGACGATCTCGGTGCGCGGGGGCAGGTCTTGCAGCACCTGTGTCTTGGTGCGGCGCAGCAGGAAGGGCGAGACGATGCGGCGCAGGCGCGCGCGGGCCGGGGCATCCTGCTGTCGCTCGATGGGGCCGGCAAAGCGTTCGTTGAACTGCTGCGCCGTGCCCAGCAGGCCGGGGTTGACGAGGTTCATGATGGACCACAGGTCTGCCAGCCGGTTCTCCACCGGCGTGCCCGAGAGCGCGAGGCGGAAGTCGGCGTCGAACTCGGCGACCGACTTGGCGCGCTTCGTGGCCGCGTTCTTCAGCGCCTGGGCTTCGTCCAGCACCAGCGTGGCCCAGCGGCGCGTGGCAAAGGTCTCGGCGTCGATCTGCGCCAGCGCGTAGCTGGCGACGATGACATCGCCCGGGCCGGCAGCAGCCAGCAGCGCAGCGCGCTCGCTGACGTCGCCGTAGCCATGAGCGGTCAGCGATGGCGCGAAGCTGGCGCACTCGGCCAGCCAGTTGCCACAGACCGACGTTGGCGCAATCACCAGCGCCGGGCCGTCAGCTGCGCGGTCGATCAGCAGTGCCAGCGTCTGCACCGTCTTGCCCAGGCCCATGTCGTCGGCCAGCACGGCGCCGAAGCCGGCAGCGGCCAGGCGGCGCATCCAGGCGTGGCCCTCGGCCTGGTAGCTGCGCAGCTCGGCGCGCAGCGACTTCGGTGGCTGCGGCTGCAGCGCGGCGGCGGCGGTCAGCTGCTCCACGCGCGCCGCCCAGGCCTTGTCGCCGGCCAGGCTCACGCCGGCCAGGCTCTGGTCCAGCCAGGCGGCGCTGGCCTTGGGCAGCTGCAGCTCGCCCTTCTTTGTCTGTGCGAGCGAGTCCAGGTCGCGCAGCTGCTGGCGCAGTTGTTCGGACAGCGCCAGGTAGTGCCCCTCGGCCAGACGCACGAAGCGGCTCTTGCTGGCGCGGTTCAAGGCCAGCAGCTCCTGCAGGCCGACGACGCGGCCTTCTTCCACCTGCGCCTCGCCCGTCACACCCAGCCAGTCGCGCCCGCTGCTGACCTGGATCTGCACTGCGGCGCCATCCACCGGCAGCACGCGCACCGGCTTGCCCTTGGGCCAGGCCAGCGCGGCGATGCCAGGCAGGCCGGGCAGGCGCTCCACGGCGGCAAGCGCCTCCTCGGCGTCGGCCAGCACCCAGGGCTGGTCGGGCGGCTGCTCGGGGTCGAGAAAGGGCAGGGCCTCGATGACGGCGGCGCGGTGGCCGGCCTCGGCTGCGAGGTCGCGTTCGGTGGCCAGGCTCAGGCCTTCGTGCAGGCACATCAGCCGGGCGCGGCCCAGGCCTGGCGTGACGGCGGGGCCGAAGTCGCCAAACGGTTGGGCCACCAGCAGCAGCGACAGGCCCTCGCCCTGCGGCGTGAGACGGGCGTGCAGGCGGCTGTCGCCGGCCACGCGCTGGCCGGCGTCGGCGTCACTGTGCAGCTGGAAGTGGCCGGTCAGCACCTGCAGCGCGGCGCCCAGTTCGGCGGTTGCGTTGGCCGGCACCTTCCAGCCCTGGGTTACCAACTCGGCCACGCGGCGCTGCGTGGGCGTGATGCGGATCAGCCGCGCGCGGCCGGGGCCTTCGCGCAGCACGCGCTGGGTATTGCGGCGCTCGCGCTCGGCGTCGGCCTGGGCGCCGTAGAGCATGCCGGCGTGCGGCGGTTCGGCAGAGACCAGCGGCGGGTGCAGGTGGAACTCGAAGGCTTCATTCGGTGCTGTGCCCACCCGGCGCACATCCAGCTCCGGCAGGCCTTCGCTGAGTTCCACCCACTGGCCCGGCGTGTCGGCAAACATCAGGTGCGGGTGGCCGATCAGCGCGACGATGGCCTGGCTCACGTCCAGCCGCAGGTCGTGCACGCCGGCCCAGGCGTCGCGCTCGATGTGGCGGATCACCAGGTTGTCGCGGCTGCGCTGGGCGCCTTGCTTCTTCAGCTTGGCCAGCGTGACGGCCTTGAACTTGGTGATGCCGCGCGCGCTGGTGCTCATCTCCAGCGGCTCCAGCGTGTGGATGCGGCCGGCGGCATCCAGCGTGAGCTGCCAGGCCAGTTCCGGCTTGGTGGCGGCGCCGGCGGGCTTGCCGTCGTCGCTGAGGGCGGCGATGGCTGCCAGCGCGTCCTGCCAGGCCTGGCGTGGCTGGCCGAGGAAGTTGACGACCTGCGTGGGTTCGGCGCCGCCCAACTCCAGGCGCTTCAGGGCAGGGCGCAGGTATTCGGCCAGCAAGGCCTGATCGGCGCCGAGGCCGGCGAGCAGGTCCTGCGCGAGCTGGGGCGTCCAGCCCGGTGCGGGCTTGCCCAGCCAGGCGGCGAGCAGCAGGCGGTCTGCCGGCGCCGCATCGCCCGGCGCGCGGGGCTGGAAGGCGGCTTCGAGAAAGCTGTCCTCGCCCAGCTTGACGCCGATGCCATGCGCCCACAGGCCCCAGGCTTCATAGGCCGTGGGGCTGCGGCTGCCAGACTCAGCAATCGCGTACTTGCGGGCCTGGGCCCAGGTCTTGGGGTCGTCCTGTGCCAGCAGGCTGAGCAGGTACAGGCGGGCGGTGTCCAACGACAGCGCGTTGCGGCGGCTGCGGCTGGCGGTGTGGATGGCCTTGATGGCGGCCTCGAAGCCGGCGCTGGCCTCGGTCCAGTGGCCGGCGACGAGGGCGCGGGTGGCGGCCAGCAGCGTGACGCCGGGACCTTCAAGGCCGCGCAGATGCTGCTCGGCGCTGTCCAACTGCAGGGCCAGCATGTCGGCCTCTGCCAGGCGGGCGCGCATGGGAATGCTGAGCGCGCCGGCATCAGGTTTCAGCCAGGCGCGCAGTTCGGCCCGCACAGGGTGGCCGGCGGGCAGCGCATCCAGCAACCGGGCCAGCAGGCTGTCGCGCAGCTCGGGGTCGATCTGGCCCAGCAGCCGGGGGCACCACGGGTCGATCAGCGCCTGCACGGCCAGCATCGGTGGGCTCAATTCAGGCAGGCGGGTACTCAGTAGCTCGCGGTACTCGGTGGCCGGCATGCCCGAGAAGATCATCAGCCGCAGCACCGTGCGCATGTCCTCGGGGTTGCGGAAGTTGACCCAGGCAATGGGGTCCTGCCAGTCGCCCCGGCCCGAACCCAGCAGCCACAGGCGCTGGCGCCAGTAGCGAGCGGCGCCGGGGGCGGCAAGCAACGTCTGCAGGCGCTCGGCATGGTCGGCCAGCGAGGTGCGCGTGCCCTTGCCCAACTGCCCTTCGGCGCGACCCTGGGCGACCAGCGCCTGCAGGCCGTCGCGGGTGGCGTAGTGGTCGAAGACCTCGCCGTTGGCGCGCTCGCGGCCGGTCAGCGTCAGCCATTGCATGACGGCGTTGATGCTGGCCGTGCCGCCCAGTAGCAGCAGGGCGTCGAGCAAGGTCTGCAGGTCGGCCTCGGGCAGGGCGCCGGGGGTGGCGAGTTGCTCGGCGCGCTGGGCCGCCTTGGCCTGTTGAATCTTGCTCAGCATCTCCTGGGCGGTAACGACCGTGCCGTCGGGCAGGTTGAATTTGAGCGAGTTGTCGAGCGGGGGGCGGGCCATGGGGCGGCATTAGATCTCCGTTCGGCATCGCACAGACCTTGCGTCGCAACGCTCCTACCGTGATGGGGGACGAGGTCGGCTTCTCCCAGGTTCATTCCATCGTGCCCACCACGAGAACCGAGATGGCAGCGACCCGCGCAACTGACTGGAGCAGGCATGAAGGGTTACGTTCAAGACATCGAGTCCATCGCCACCGGCAACAACGACTTCCGGCGCGTTCTCTACACGGCGCGGAACTGTCAGTTGGTCGTCATGTCCCTGAAGCCCGGGGAAGACATCGGCGCCGAGGTTCACAAGCTCGACCAGTTCTTCCGTGTCGAGGCGGGGCGCGGCGAAGCGGAGATCGACAGCGTCCGGACCGCGATCCAGGCTGGCTATGCCGTGATCGTTCCCGCCGGCGCGAGGCACAACATCATCAACACGGGCTCCGAACCGCTGAAGCTCTACACGCTCTACGCACCGCCCAATCATCGCGACGGGGTGGTTCACCCCACGAGGTCCGACGCGCAGGCCGACACGGAGCACTTTGACGGCAGGACATCGGAATGACGCGGCGGACCAGCTCTGATCGGCATGGGCCGATCTCGACCGGCGCGATCGGCCACGCCCTGATCTTCGGCCTGCTGCTGACGCACGCCAGCCCATGGGCTGCAGAGTCGATGCCTCCCGTCAACCTCGTGGGGCGCCCGGTGCCGCAGATTGACAGCCTGCCGGAAGGCCCCTACCGCACACTCATCGTGCAGGGCCAGGAACTGAGCACACGCACGTTCGCCGTGATCGGCCCGGAAGTGAAGAGCCCGCGCAAGCGCTACGCCGGCAACAACCTGGCCTGCACCTCTTGCCATCAGGAGGGCGGTACCAAGCCGTTCGCGATCCCCTGGGTGGGCGTCACGGCGACCTTCCCGCAGTACCGTGGGCGCGAGGACCAGATCAGCACGGTGGAAGAGCGCATCAACGGCTGCATGGAACGCAGCATGAACGGCAAGCCGCTGCCCCTCGACGGGCCTGAGATGAAGGCCTTGACCACTTACATCGCCTTCCTGTCCCGAGGCGTGCCGGTGGGCGCGCAGATCGACGGTGCGGCCGTCCTGCAAAGCGCGGTGCCCAATCGGCGTGCCAACCCCGAGGCCGGCAGCGTCGTCTACGCCGCCAAGTGCGCGCTATGCCACGGTGCCGATGGCATGGGCAAACGCGTGGGCCAGCGGGGCGACGGCCAGGGCTACACCTTCCTGCCGCTGTGGGGGCCGGACAGCTTCAACAACGGTGCCGGCATGAACCGCCTGCTGACGACCACGCGCTTCATCCGGCAAAACATGCCACTCGGCGCGAACCACACGGCCACCATGTTGAATGATGACGAGGCCTATGACGTGACCGCGTTCGTGTTGTCCAAGCCGCGCCCGGTGAAGGCGCACCTGGAAGCCGACTTCCCGGCACGGTGGAACAAGCCGATCGACGCCGCGTTCCCGCCTTACATGCTGGGCGCAAGCCCCGATCAGCACAGGTATGGCCCCTTTCAGCCCCTGGCTGAGAAGCAGCGCGAGATGGCCGACAAGCGCAAGGCCGACAGCGCAGCAAGCGGCAAGTAGCGACGCATGAGGTTCGCCATCGCCGCGTCGATCAACTTCTACCGCCTGGCCCTGCAGTACGACCTGCGCACTTGCGGTGCGGCGGGCGACCTGCAGGTGAACGTGATAGACACGCGTAAGCTGGGTGCCCCTCGGGGCGCTTGAGGAGGAGTCCCATGCATCTTGTCTGCCCCAACTGCGGCACCACGAACCGCATCCCTGATCAGCGTCTGCACGATGCGCCCAGCTGTGGGCACTGCGGCACCGCGTTGATGGCGGCCGAGCCCGTTGCGCTGAGCGACGCGGCCCTGCCCAAGTTCCTTGCCAGCACCGAGCTGCCGGTGCTGGTCGACTTCTGGGCAGCCTGGTGCGGGCCCTGCAAGGCCATGGCGCCCACCTTCGCGTCAGTGGCCAGGCAGATGCCCGAGGTGCGCTTCGTCAAGGTGGACAGTGACGCCGCACCGGCGGCCAGCGCGCGCTACGGCATCCGCAGCATTCCCACGCTCATCCTGTTCATGGGCGGCGCGGAGTTGGCTCGACTCTCGGGGGCCGTGCCCGCCGACCAACTGGCGGCGTGGATACGGCAGCATGCGCCGAGCCGACCGGTGTGATCTGCCGCGCACGGAGTTTGGGCGGTGGCGCTTGCCACGAAAGCGCCTGGTGCAAGCCGCAGCTGCGAGCAGTTGCACGCGCTTGAACCAGCGCCAGCGCAGGCGCCGATGAGCAGGCGGCAGGCGAAACGCCCTGCCGCCTATCGCTCAACTTCAGCGCTTGGGCTGCGTCAGGCGCGGGCCGTTGGTGTGGCGCGGGGCGCCGCCACCGTTGCCGCGTGCAGGCTGTGCGCCGGCTGCGCGGGGAGCGTGCTCGGCGTGCGGCTTGGGCGCGGTTCTCGCGCCGCCGACACCGGTGTGGCCACCGGGCTTGCCGCCCGGACGGCCCTGGCCTTCACGGCCGCCGTCGCGCTGACCACCACGGCTATCGCCGCGGTTGTCGCCGCCACGGCCACCACCGCCACCACCACCACCACGGCCGCCACGGCCATTGGCACCGGCCGGCGGGTTGGGGTTGCGGCCGCGGCTGCCGTTGGGGTTCAGCACGGTGCGGCCCAGCACGATGGGCTCGGCGCGCTCATTGGGGTCGGGCGCGAAGCCGGGCACGATCTCCTTCGGGATCTCGCGCTTGATGAGCTTCTCGATCTCGCGCAGGAAGCCGTTCTCGTCCACGCAGACCAGGCTGACCGCCTCGCCCGTGGCGCCGGCGCGGCCGGTGCGGCCGATGCGGTGCACGTAGTCTTCGGCCACGTTGGGCAGCTCGAAGTTGACGACGTGGGGCAGTTGGTCGATGTCGATGCCGCGGGCGGCGATGTCGGTTGCCACCAGGCAGGTCAGGTCGCCGGTCTTGAAGTCGGCCAGCGCCTTGGTGCGGGCACCCTGGCTCTTGTTGCCGTGAATGGCCATGGCGCTGATGCCCTGGTCGTTCAGGTAGTCGGTCAGGCGGTTGGCGCCGTGCTTCATGCGCGTGAAGATCAGCACCTGGTGCCAGGGCTCGCCACCGTGGCCGCCCTTGATGAGGTGGGCCAGCAGTTCCTTCTTGCGCTCGCGGCCGACCGGGTGGACCTTCTGCGCGATGGCATCGTTGGTCTGGTTGCGGCGGGCCACTTCGATCAGCGCCGGGGCGTTGAGCAGGCGGTCGGCAAGGTTCTTGATCTCGTCGCTGAAGGTCGCGCTGAACAGCAGCGACTGCTTCTTGGCCGGCAGCAGGGCCAGCACCTTCTTGATGTCGTGCACGAAGCCCATGTCGAGCATGCGGTCGGCTTCGTCGAGCACGAGGATCTGCACTTGCGACAGGTCCGGCGTACCTTGCTGTGCGTGGTCGAGCAGGCGGCCGGGCGTGGCGACGAGGATGTCGACGCCGTCGCGCAGCTTGTTGATCTGCGGCTGCATGCCGACGCCGCCGAACATGACCATGCTCTTGAGCGGCAGGTACTTGCCGTAGGTCTGCACGCTTTCCTCGACCTGGGCGGCCAGCTCGCGGGTGGGCGTCAGCACGAGCGCGCGGATGGCGATCTTGCCGCGCTTGTTCAGCACCTTCTCGCCGGTGGACAGGCGATGCAACAGCGGCAGCGTGAAGCCGGCGGTCTTGCCGGTGCCGGTCTGGGCGCCGGCCAGCAGGTCACCACCGTTCAAGACGGCGGGAATGGCCTGGGCCTGGATGGGCGTGGGAGTGGTGTAGCCAGCGTCGGCAATGGCCTTGAGCAGCGGCGCTGCCAGGCCGAGGGAATCGAAACTCATTCGGTAGGGGAGTGAGCACGCCTGGTCGCATCGCCTGCCGCGCCGCGGAGAGCGGCGCCAGTCTTCGGGCAGGGCGGGCGGCGTGCAGGGGCTGAAAAGAGAACGCCGCGCAAGACTGAGAAGCGCGGCGGATGTGGGCATTCTACTTGGGCGGGAGCTGCATCCAGTCGACGCTGAGCCAATTGGCCGGGGAATGCGGCACGCTGATGCCCGCCTTCATGGCCCAGGGGATGACTTGCCGGTGGAGAGGGATGAGGTTGATCTGCTCGCGGTAGGCCTGCAGCGCGGCCTTGACGAGGGGCTGGCGCTTGGCCGGGTCGGTCTCGATGCTGGACGCTGCGGCCAGCGCATCGCCCTTGTCGTTGACGATGCCGCCGTAGTTGCCCACGCCCACGCCCTGCTCGCCGCGGTTGCGCAGCACGGGGGTCAGCATGACCTCGGCGTCCACCGTGCCGCCGCCCCAGCCGGCGAGGTACAGGCTGGTGTCGAACTTCTCGATCTTGGGGAAGAAGAGGGTGCGCGTCATGGCATTCACGCGCACCTTGACCCTGAGCTGGGCCCACATGCTGGCCACGGCGACGCAGAGCTTCTCGTCGTTGACGTAGCGGTTGTTGGGACAGTCCATCGTCACCTCGAAGCCGTCGGCGTAGCCAGCCTCGGCCATGAGCTTCCTGGCGGCGGCCAGGTCGTACGGCAGTCGGGTTTCCAGCGTGGGGTCGTTGTAGCTGCCGAGAGCGGACGGCGTCAGCGCCCCCGTGGGCACGGCGTAGCCGGCCATCAGCTTGGCCTTGATGGCCTCGATGTCGATGGCCTGGTAGAGCGCGCGGCGCACGCGGATGTCCTTGAACGGGTTTTTGCCGCCTGGCGCCTGGCCGTGGAGCAGCGTGTCGCGGGTCTGGTCCATGCCCAGGAAGATGAGGCGGTTCTCCGGGCCGTCGATGACCTTGAGGCCGGCCGTGCGGCGCAGGCGGTCGATGTCGCGCGAGGGCGGGTCCAGCACGAAGTCGATCTCGCCGGTGATCAGCGCGGCGGTGCGTGTGGCGTCGTTGGTGATGGGCAGGAAGCTGAACTCCTGCACATTGCCCTCGAACCTGCCCCACCAGGCCGGGTTGCGCTTGTAGGTCGTCTTCACGCCCGGCTGGCGGCTGACGAGCATGAAGGGGCCGGTGCCGTTGGCGTGCAGGTTGGCGTAGTTGTCTTCCTTTTCCTTGAAGTTCAACGGCCGGGTGACCTTGTACTGCTCGCACCAGCGCTTGTTCATGATGAGTAGGTTGATCAGGTGCTCGGCAAAGATGGGATTGGGCCTGGCCAGCGTGAACTCCACCATGAGCGGGTCGACCGCCCTGGGCGTGCCCACCGCGTTGGCGTAGACGCGGAACGGCGAGTTCTCGTCGCGCAGTCGCTGCATCGAGAACACCACGTCCTCCGCGCTGAACGGGCTGCCGTCATGGAACTTGACCCCGGCGCGGAGCTTGACGCGCCACAGCAGCGGGTTCACCTGCGTCCACTCGGTGGCCAGCGACGGCCCCAGGCTCTGGTCCTTCATGCGCCGCACGAGGTACTCGTAGACCTGGTTGTTCAGCGAGTTGGTCATCAACTCGTTCTGGGAATGCGGGTCCAGCGTCTGCAGGTCGCCCTGGGCGGCCCAGCGCAGGGTCTGGGCTGGCACGGCGAAGGTGGTCAGCAAGGCAGGTATCAGGACAACGCAATGCAGAAGACGCATGGCCACCTCAGCAAATAGGACGGCACGATTCTCTGCGGCTACTAAACCACGCCCCTTATTCAGGGGGTGAGGCTACGAAAAGCGCGGTGAGAATCCGCCGCGCTGCGACCAACTCTTGAAGGAATATGTGATGGGAATCCCTCGCGTGCTGCTAGCACCTCTTCTCGCAGGCATGGCCCTCTCGGCCAGCGCGGCCAACTACCAGATGACGCGCGTCGATGTCACAGGTGCGCAGTACGTGCTGCTGAGCGACATCAACAACCACAACCAGGCGGTGGGTCATTACGCCATGTCGGATGCCGACTATGGCCACGCCTTCATCTATGCCCATGGCGCGATGCAGTTGCTGTCGGGGCCTAGTGGCGCGATTGGCTCCACGGCGTCCGGCATCTCCGACGGCGGCGCAGTGGTGGGCAGCTTCACGACTGGCTCGTCGCCCGATCCCGAAGGCGGAGTCATCTTCGAGGGCAGCCAGGGCTTCATCTACGCGGGCGGTCAGTACCAAATCGTGAACATTGCGGGTGCCAGTGACACTGTTCTGCGCGGGATATCACCGGACGGCCGCTACGTGACGGGCCGTGCACAGTTCGACAACGTCGGCCGCGTCTTTGCCCTGGATCTCGTCGGTGGCGGGCTAACGCTGCTGGGCCTCACCGACCGGTACGGTTACACCGTCGCTCAAGGTATCAACGCTAGCGGTGTGGTGGTGGGTTATGTGCGTGAGTTCACAGGCCCAGGCACAAGCTTCAGCTATGACCTTGCCACCGGGCAGCGTACCGACGCCAACATTGCCGGCGTGCGCACCTCGTTCCGTGACATCAGTAGTGACGGCACGATTGCCGGGTCCTACAGGGACACGCTCGGCACGCACGGTTTCATGGGGAGCACCACCAGCTACCAGACCTTCGATTTCGGCAGCAGCAACTTGACGGTCCTGAATGGCATCAACGACGCCCGCTGGCTCGTCGGCATGGCCGACGATGCCAACGGCCAAGGTTTCGGCGTGCTGCTGGCACCGGTGCCTGAACCCGCCACCTGGGCTCTGATGGCCACAGGCGTCGCGCTGCTTACCCTCCGCCGTCGACGCTGAAGCCCGCCGCCGGGTCCTTCGGCGACAATATCCGCTGCTACCAGGCCTCGACGCTGCTGTCGGGGCCTGTCGTTTTTGGCTCTCCAGGATTTGCCCATGGCCCAGTACGTTTTTTCGATGAACCGCGTCAACAAGACGGTTCCCCCCAAGCGCCACATCCTCAAGGACATTTCGCTGAGCTTCTTCCCCGGCGCCAAGATCGGCGTGCTGGGCGTGAACGGCTCGGGCAAGTCGACCATCCTGAAGATCATGGCCGGCGTGGACAAGGAATACGAAGGCGAAGCCACGCCGATGCCGGGCATCAAGATCGGCTACCTGGAGCAGGAGCCGCGCCTGAACCCCGACCAGACCGTGCGTGAGGCGGTGGAAGAGGGCATTGGCGGCGTGCTGGCCGCCAAGAAGCGCCTGGACGAGGTCTACGCGGCCTATGCCGAAGAAGATGCCGACTTCGACGCGCTGGCTGCCGAGCAGGGTGAGCTGGAGTCCATCATCGCCGCTGCCGGCAGCGAAAACACCGATCTGCAGTTGGAGCTGGCCGCTGACGCGCTGAACCTGCCGCCATGGGACGCCGTGATCGGCGTGCTGTCCGGTGGCGAGAAGCGCCGCGTGGCCTTGTGCCGCCTGCTGCT
>Ga0187842_1000646_pt1 | contig 16919 bp, 8 predicted proteins | sample SpaLakP09_SKY_41_FD_134514 | JGI IMG/M metagenome (GOLD analysis project Ga0187842, IMG submission 134514) | Oligotrophic lake water microbial communities from Sparkling Lake, Wisconsin, USA - SP09_SKY_41 | ecosystem: Environmental > Aquatic > Freshwater > Lake | place: USA: Sparkling Lake... | reverse complement strand
GCCGATGATGAAGCCACCGGCTTCGAGGCTGGTGCCGTTGATTACATCAGCAAGCCGGTCAGTCCTGCCGTGGTCAAGGCGCGGGTGAAAACTCATCTGTCGCTGGTGCGTGCCGAAGAGCTGGAAAAGACCCGTCTGCAGATCATTCATAAACTGGGCAAGGCGGCCGAATACAAGGATAACGAAACCGGCATGCATGTGATCCGCATGAGCCATTTCGCGCGCGATCTGGCGCAGGCTGCCGGTTGTGACGCGGTGTTCGTCGAGCAGCTTTTCCTGGCGGCGCCCATGCATGATATCGGCAAGATCGGGATACCCGATGCGGTTCTGCTCAAGCGGGGCAAGCTCGATGCGGATGAATGGAAAATCATGCAGAGTCATGTCGATATTGGCGCGGAAATTCTGGGCGACGATGATTCCAGTCTGCTCAATATGGCAGCCAGCATCGCCCGCAATCACCACGAAAAATGGGATGGCAGCGGCTACCCGCGCGGCATCAGCGGTGCGCAGATTCCGCTGGAAGCGCGCATCGTGGCGATCGCCGACGTGTTCGATGCGCTGACCAGTGTGCGCCCATATAAAAGCGCATGGTCGCTGGAAGAGGCGTTTGCATTGATCCGCAAGGAGGCAGGCACGCATTTCGACCCGGTGCTGGCTGAACTCTTTCTGACGCTGGAACCGCAGGTGCGCGAAGTACAGCGCAACTGGGCCGATTAAGACGCTGGAGGGGCAGGGGCACCATCCAGCGGACGGCAATATTGATAAATGTTGCCGATTTGCTAGCTTGCATTTGTGGAAAGTGGTATGGTGGCGGACTCTTTTGACCATAGACCTAGCCGCTATCTCATCATGCCCATGCTGTTCCGTCCTACTCAGTCCATTCTTTCCGCAGCCATCGCTGCGCTCCTTCTCGGCTGGCATGCCCAGACCCAGGCCCAGACCAGCGACAGCGCGCCGGCCAAGGGCAAGGAAGAAGCCAAGCCGAATGCCGCGCAGCTGGCGGCCCAGCCTGCCACTAGCGGGCAGGAGGCTGCACCTACGCCCATCGTGAATGTGGTGAGCGAACGCCAGACCAACCGCATCGACCGTCAGGTCTATGACATCAAGAACGACGCCAGCACGGCGGGTTCGTCGATTGGCGACGTGCTCAATAACGTCCCTTCCGTCAACGTTGACCCGAACGGTACGGTGCGCTTGCGTGGCAGCGAGCGTGTTACCGTGCTGGTGGATGGCAAGCCCACCGCCCAGTTGCAGGGCGATAACCGCGCCGCTGCCATCAATGCGCTGCCGGCCGAGAACTACGAGTCGGTACAGGTGATTAACAACCCGGGGGCGGAGTTCGGCAACGAAGCCGGTGGCGGCCCTATCCTCAATCTGATTTCACGCCGCTACACCAAGCCGGGTGGCAATGGCAGCGTGGCCGGCAATGTCGGCCCGGCCGGGCGCAAGAACGCCTACGCCAACGGCAGCTATAGCGCCGGCTATGCTTCGGTCAATGGTACTTTTAACTATCGCCGTGACGGCAATGCCTCGGATTCGGATGATCTGCGTGAGCGCCTGGACCCGGCCAGCAGCAGCGTCAGCCGCTTGCACCAGACCAGCCAGCGTAGCGGTCTGACCGATTTCATACAGGGTGGTGTGGGCGGCCGCTACAACTACAACGAGCGCGACACGGTGACGGCTTCGCTATCGTTGAACAAGCGCGGCAACGACTTCCGCAGCAACGAGCATCTGACTGATTTCGGCACCGGCAGCCTGCCGCTGGTGGACTATTTGACGCGCCGTGTCGGCAGCGGCGATGCATTGAACCACGAAGTGGTGGCGGGCTGGGAGCGCCGCTTCAGCACCGATGGCGAAAGCCTGAAGGTGGATCTGCGCCATTCGTCCAACAACAATAACGTGGATACGGCGGCCATGTACCAGCCGGTGATGCTGCCTGCCACTGGCGCACCTGTATTGCGCGACTACACCCAGAACCTGGAAAGCCTGATCCGTCTGACCGATCTCAGCAGCGATTACTCGGGCAAGGTGGGGAGTGGTTTCCTGACGGCGGGCGGACGCTGGCAGCGCACCCGCCAGACCACCGACTACCGCTATCTGTTCCTTGATAACGGTGGGTTGGATACCCACCGCAGCAATCTGTTCCAGCTGGCGCAGGATGTCACGGCGGCCTATGCGACTTATGAAATGCCGATCAACCCGCTGTGGTCGTTCAAGGGCGGCTTGCGGGTCGAGCACACGGCGCTCGATCTGGATCAGGTCACGACCAGTGTCCAGGCCAGCAATAGCTACACCAATTATTTACCTAGCCTGTTCCTGACCTACAAACTCGACCAGTTCAGTAATCTGCGCCTGTCATATTCGGACCGGATTTCGCGTCCCGCTGCGGGCGACCTGAATCCGTTCGTCAACTATACCAGCGACTACGCCATCAGCTCCGGCAATCCGCGCCTGCTGCCGGTCAAGCTGCACTCACTGGAGCTGGGCTACGAAACCAAGATCAAAGGCCTGATGCCGGCCAGCCTGCGTGGCTATCTGCGCCACGAATCGGATGTGATTACCGAACGCCGCACCTTCGTCAGCCCGACCACGCTGCTGACTACCAAGGAAAATGAAGGCGACCGCGCAGCCGGTGGCGTGGAGTTCTCCATCATGGCCATGATTCCGCCGAATATGAAATGGAATGGCATGGCCTTGCCGGCGATCCGCTTCATGTTCAATGGAAATTGGGGCTTTATCGAGCAAGACCGTCTGGGCCTGCTGGGCCCCACGGGCGAAAAGCGCCGCACGCCTTCGCTGCAATTGCAGGGTGGGGCGCAGTGGAGCATCACGCCGGAAGACACGCTGACCTTTATGACTTTCCGTCAGGGCAAGCAGCTGTCGGGTGAAGGCTACCGTGAACCGTACAGCATGGTAAATCTGGCGCTCGAGCATAATTCTCGCCGCGCCTGTCGCTCAATCTGCGTGCCAACGATGTGTTCCAGGGCACGGACCAGCGCTTCCGCGTCGATACCGATGTGCTGCGTGACCATAATGATGTGCACGTCCACCAGCGCCGCCTGTATGTGGGCCTGCGCTACACCTTTGGCGGTGTGACGGGCAACGATGCGGTGCGAAATGCGCTGCAGGCGGCCGGGGTGAATCCGGACAGCCAGGTGGCCAAGGATGCCATGCGTATGATGCAGGGGCAGCAGAGCAAGCCGGCTACGGCGCCGGCCCCAACCGATAAGCCGGCAAGCGAGAAAAAGGATTAGGGCAGCGCTGCCTGGACTCTGTGCGGCAAGCACCTACGGCCGTCTGTGGTGGCCGTAGGTGGCCCGCTGCCCAGTGCTAGCGCCGGGCGAATTTACATCCTGTTGGCACAACCGTCCGGATGGCCCATGCCCGGTGTCCAGTTAGGGGCGATGTCATTGGGGGTGCACGCCATGAAGGAGCTTTTCCAGACCGAGGTATTGTTTCGCATGACCCATTGCCACACCGCATCGATATGCATGGTTTGCATTTGTTGCGGGGTGAAGTGGACCCGCTTGGTAATGGACTCGCTGGTGGTGGTGTCAAAATTCGTTTCGAGCGCCCGTTTGGTGGTTTCAGACAGGGCACTGCCGCTGGTATCGCCGGTGCCGCCGCCTTCAAACACACTGACTTTCATCGATGCCTTGAAAGATGACTTGGTGCGTTCGGTAACGTTGGTTTCTTTTGTACCATTGGAATTAATCATGCCGGTGGTCATCTCCTGATCACAGATGCCGGAGCAAACCAGTTGCCATGAGCCGGCAGCGCGCTCTTTCGCGGCACTGTAATTCTCCAGGTACTCGACCCTTAGATTGTCCAGAAAGGTACCTTGCTTCCCGCCAAGACTGACGACTTTAACGTTTTTCAGATTCAGACAGTAATCGCCGCCGTCTCCGCCGCCTTGCACCACCTTGCCGTCCTTGGAGCGCAGCGAGATGAAATCGACAAATTTGCCTGCACGTACAACCACCTCGGTCCAGTAGTCTCCCGGATCAAGTTCCAGTTGAGGCGTGGAATTGCCGCCGTTGCCGCCGTGCAGTCTTCCATTGAGTACCAGACCGTCGATAAATTTTCCGTAGCGCAATCCGACCTTGTCCGGTGACTCGCTGGCGAAGTCGTTGCCGCCCTGTCCGCCGCACTCGCGCGTCACCGAGCCGGCCTGCGCCTGGCCGAAACTGGATACAAACAACATAGCTACTGCCAGAACCGATAATTTCATGGAGCCCTCCACGTTGATGGCATTAGAAAGTATTTCTAGAAGACCAAGTTGCTGCGGAAGAATAGGTCGCTTTCCAGATAAATGCTAATTTATTATGCAAAAAAGATGCAAATTTACCACTGAAATGGGGTGTGATCTGAGGCGGGGCTGGGGGCGGCAAAGCTTGCGGACTTCCAGATTACGCTTTCCGGATTGGCCAGACAGGTGCAAAATACTGCAGGGGACGGCTGCCGCCGGATGCCGCGCAGCACTGGTGCAGGTTGCCGTTTTAGCTGTTGCGGCGGCGGTTTTGTGGCAAAATGTGCGTGCTGTCTCCTATTATATGTCTTATATAAGACTTGTTGAGGTACAATAGTCACCAGAGTCGGCGGAGTCGCTCCGCTTCCCTGCAATCAACCTGAATGAGAGTTCTCCATGTTAGCTGCCTACCGCACCCACGTCGCTGAACGTGCCTCCCTTGGTATTCCACCGCTGCCGCTGTCGGCTGCCCAGACCACGGACCTGGTCGAACTCCTGAAGAATCCGCCTGCTGGCGAAGAACAATTCCTGGTCGATCTGATCACCAACCGTGTTCCTGCCGGTGTGGACGATGCGGCCAAAGTTAAATGCGCTTTCCTGTCGGCTGTGGCCAAAGGCACGGAAACCTCGCCGCTGGTCTCGCGCGAACTGGCAACCCGCCTGCTGGGCACCATGCTGGGCGGCTTCAACATCAAGCCTATGATCGACCTGCTGGACGACGCCGTAGTGGGCGACGTGGCGGCCGAAGGTCTGAAAAAGACCCTGCTGATGTTCGACTACTTCCATGACGTCAAGGAACTGGCTGACAAGGGCAGTGCCCGCGCCAAGGCCGTGATCCAGTCGTGGGCCGACGCCGAGTGGTTCACCTCGCGTCCGGAAGTACCGCAAAGCATGACCCTGACCGTGTTCAAAGTGTCGGGCGAAACCAATACCGACGATCTGTCGCCAGCCCCAGACGCAACCACCCGTCCTGACATTCCTATGCACGCCCTGGCGATGCTGAAAAACCCGCGTCCGGGCATCAACCCGGAAGAGCCAGGCAAAGTCGGCCCGATCAAGCAGATCGAAGCGCTGAAAGCCAAAGGCAATCTGGTGGCCTACGTAGGTGACGTGGTCGGTACCGGTTCGTCGCGTAAATCGGCCACCAACTCGGTGCTGTGGTTCACCGGCGAAGACATTCCATTCATCCCGAACAAGCGTTTCGGCGGCGTCTGCCTGGGCAACAAGATTGCTCCTATCTTCTACAACACCATGGAAGATGCGGGTGCACTGCCGATCGAGCTGGATGTATCGCAAATGGAAATGGGCGACGTGATCGAACTGCGTCCATTCGAAGGCAAGGCCCTGAAAAACGGCGCCGTCATCGCTGAATTCAAAGTCAAATCGGACGTGCTGTTCGACGAAGTACGCGCCGGCGGCCGTATTCCTCTGATCATCGGCCGTGGTCTGACTGCCAAAGCCCGCGAAGCACTGGGCCTGCCAGCATCGACCCTGTTCCGTCTGCCACAAGACCCGACCGACAGCGGCCGCGGCTTCTCGCTGGCACAGAAAATGGTTGGCCGCGCTTGCGGTCTGCCAGCCGGCAAAGGTATCCGTCCGGGCACCTACTGCGAACCGAAGATGACCACCGTGGGCTCGCAAGATACCACCGGCCCGATGACCCGCGACGAACTGAAAGATCTGGCTTGCCTGGGCTTCTCGGCCGACATGGTAATGCAGTCGTTCTGCCACACCGCCGCGTATCCGAAAGTGGTGGACGTGAAGATGCACCGCGAACTGCCTACCTTCATCGAAAACCGTGGCGGCGTAGCGCTGCGTCCGGGCGACGGCGTGATCCACTCGTGGCTGAACCGTCTGCTGCTGCCGGACACCGTCGGCACCGGCGGCGACTCGCACACCCGTTTCCCTATCGGTATTTCGTTCCCGGCCGGTTCCGGTCTGGTAGCGTTTGCCGCCGCCACCGGCGTGATGCCGCTGGATATGCCTGAATCGGTGCTGGTACGCTTCAAAGGCGCGATGCAGCCGGGCGTGACCCTGCGCGATCTGGTCAACGCGATCCCGCTGTACGCGATCCGTCAGGGTCTGCTGACCGTGGACAAGAAAGGCAAGAAAAACATCTTCTCCGGCCGTATTCTGGAAATCGAAGGCCTGCCACAGCTGAAAGTGGAACAGGCATTCGAACTGTCCGACGCCTCGGCAGAACGTTCGGCTGCCGGCTGCACCGTGCATCTGGATAAAGCGCCTATCATCGAGTACATGACCTCGAACATCACGCTGATGAAGTGGATGATCGCTACCGGCTATCAGGACAAGCGTACGCTGGAACGCCGTATCCAGGCCATGGAAGCATGGCTGGCCAATCCGGAACTGCTGTCGCCGGACGCCGATGCCGAATACGCTGCCGTGATCGAGATCGATCTGGCCGACATCCACGAGCCTATCGTGGCCTGCCCGAACGATCCGGACGACGTGAAAACCCTGGCCGACGTGGCTGGCGCCAAGATCGACGACGTGTTCGTGGGTTCCTGCATGACCAACATCGGTCACTTCCGCGCTGCTTCGAAAGTGCTGGAAGGCAAGTCGGATATCCCGGTCCGTCTGTGGATCGCGCCACCAACCAAGATGGATGCGCAAGTGCTGACGGCCGAAGGCCACTACGGCACGCTGGGCCGCACCGGCGCCCGTATGGAAATGCCGGGCTGCTCGCTGTGCATGGGTAATCAGGCACAGATTCGCAAAGGCGCTACCGTGATGTCGACCTCGACCCGTAACTTCCCTAACCGTCTGGGTCTGGAAACCAATGTGTATCTGGGTTCGGCCGAACTGGCTGCGGTGTGCTCGGCACTGGGCCGCATTCCGACCAAGGAAGAGTACATGTCGCAGATCGGCGTGATCGACAAGAACGCCTCGCAGATCTACCGCTACATGAACTTCGACCAGATCGAAGAGTTCCGCAGCGTGGCCGACACCGTCGCCATCGCCAAGTAATTGCGAGACCATACGGACAGCGCCTGCGCTGTCCGGCCAAGCCTGCCCGCTGTAATAGCGCGCAGGCTGTTTTATTTTGTGCGTGAAGGGAAGGGAGTTACTGGCCGGCGAGCGCGCCCAGTGCCAGCGTCTTGAGGGCGCGGATCAGCGAGGTTTCATCGGGCGGCACGCCTTCCGGTGCGGCGCGGGCGCGGTCGGCATAGAGCAGGCCGATGCAGCTGCCTTTGATTTGCAGTGGCAGCACGATGAAGCTGCAGGCGTCAGGCAGCAGGGCACGGTGCCATTCCGGCAGCAGCGGCACGATCTTGCTGTTGGCGGCATCGGCAATCATCAGGTCGGCATTGTTTTCCATCGCCAGGTGGAACAGGTCGCCGCCACTTTCGAGCGGAAACACAAAACCGGCGCTGCGCTGCTGGTGCTGTTCGCCGACTGCCACGCGGGCGCGGAAGCTGGCGCTGGCCGGATCTTTCAGGCACAGCGCGGCATAGCGGAAGCCCATGCTGTCGCACAGAGTTTGCAGGATGGCTGGGATAATCAGGCCGGGCTTGTTCCGGCCCGAAGCGGCGCTGCGGGTAATCTGCTGTACCCCGCTTAGCAGCAGGTCGCGCGCGTGATACGGTTTGCCGCTGGGGTAGCGTCCCGCCCCCGCAGTGGCCGGTGCCATGGCCGCTTCTTCCAGCAGACTGGACAGGCCCGCCATGGCGCCGGCCGGCGGCAGGTAGGGGCGCATATCGAGCCCGGCCAGCATATTGCCCACTTCATGGCGGACGCTACCGATCAGGCGGCGCAGGCTGCCCAGATCCAGTTGCAGTGCCGTGCCGTAAAACTGCAGCAGGCGCGCCATGTGGGCGCCGTCGGCGGGCTGCTGGCGCGCGATCAGCCGCCCCAGCTCGACACTGAAGGAGACTACCTGGCGCAGCCACAGCGCGCGGTTGGCGGTGCTCTTGCAAGGCTCGGCCGGCAGCGCCTCGACGCTGCTGATTATGGCCTCCGGCATATGCCATTCTTTCAGGATGGCGATCGCCATGCTTTCGTAGCTGCAGCCAAGCACGATGGTTTCCGCCTGTGCCTGTGTCACTTTGCCGGAAGCGGCCAGTTCGGCGATGTTCTCGTATAGCCGGTGTTCATGCGAAGCCACCACCAGCGTGCCCAGATTGCGGAACAGCGCGCCGATTGCCGCTTCTTCGCTGGCCTGGAAGCTGGTCTTGCGGTCCAGTTCGCGCGCGATCAGGCTGGCGTACAGCGACACTTCCAGTTCGAAGCGCACGCTGTGCGCGTGTGGGGTATTGGCCAGTGTCTCCAGCAGCAGCACGCTCATGGCGGCCGTCTTGACGCCATTGAAGCCAACCACGCCGATGGCGCGTCTGACAGTGGTGATGGGCGTGCCGCTGGCTTTGCGGAAGGCTTGTGAATTGGCCAGACGCAGGATCTTCTGGCATAGCGCAGTATCCGACATGACGTAGTGGGCCAGATCTATGGCACCCTCGTCATCCAGATCAACTAGCTGCACCACCTGCATGATGACGGCGCCCAGCGAGAGCAAGCGATCATCGACACTGATGCTCTTGACCAGCTTGCGGCTGCGGGCGCGTGGCTCCGTCTGCCCGGATGTTTGCGCTGCCTGCATGGTTCAGTCCTTTTCTCCGCGATGTCCCGCAGCCGATTGATGATTATCAGATAAATGTTGAAATCGATTCAATTCTACGCGATGCAAGCATGTAATTATTAAAATTGATGAAGTCTAATTGAATTTTTGAAAGATTACAAATTTACACGCGATACTGTGGCAGGATCTGTCGCAGGCCATCCTGCGCGTTAGTGAAGTGCAAATTTTTTAGCGCTGCCGCAGTGCCTTGCCGTGTAATATGTGATGTATCCAATTAGTGCGGAGGTGAAGCATGGACATGCGAAAAATTCTGGCAGCCGGTCTGCTTATACTTACCGGCGCGACGCCCGTGGCGCAGGCCAAGGGATGCATCAAAGGGGCCGTAGTCGGTGGCGTAGTGGGCCACGTGGCGGGCAAGCATGGTGTGGCCGGGGCGGTTGTCGGCTGCGTGGCAGGGCGCCACATGGCCAAGCAGAAGGCCAAACAGCAAAAGGAAGAGGAAGCGGCGCGCAAACAGCAGAGTGCGCCGGTGCCGGCCGAACCCGCCAAATAATGGCGGCTTCAGCTTGCCATCATGTGCGGGGCTAAGTGCTGTCCGCAGTGCACTCACCGTGGTCCGGCGAACGGCTGCGCAAATCCGGCGCTGGCGCGCTGGCCGCTTTGCTCCTGCTGCTGGTGCCCGCTAGCGGCATGGCCACGCCGCCACAGCAGGGGGTGCGCTTTATCCCTACCCAGCATGGCAATGCCATACCGGATGGGGTAGTCACCGCCCTGGCGCAGGACGAGCGCGGCTATCTCTGGGCCGGCGGTCCGACCGGTCTGGCCCGTTTCGACGGGTACCGCTTTCAGCGCTTCAGCCTCAAGACTGATGCCGCCAGCGCGGAAAAAATGGGCTTTGTCACGGCCATCGTTCCGGCCGGGCCGGGCCGACTGTGGGCCGGACTGGTCACGGTGGGGCTGGCCGGGGTGGATACCGATAGCGGCCGCTCGGTGTTCTATCAGCACGATCCGCAAGTAGCCACATCGCTGACCCAGGGCGTGGTTCGGGCGCTGGCGCGTGAACCGCAGGGCGGCCTGTGGATAGCCACTTCGGGCGGCGGGATCGACTATCTGCCGGCCGGCAGCCAGCAGTTCCGCCACTTCCGCGGCGCGGCGGCGGGCTTGCCTAGCGACTGGATGTTTGCGCTGCTGGTGGACCGCCAGGGCGATGTCTGGGCTGGTGGGCGCCAGGGACTGGTGCGCAAGGCGCGCGACAGCCAGCGCTTCGAGGCGGTGCCGGCTGAGCAGCAGGGGCTGGTGCACGATACGGTCACCATGCTGTACCAGGATAGCGCCGGTCTGGTCTGGGTCGGCACCCAGAATGGCCGCCTGCTGACGGTCGATCCGCAGCAGGCGCGCTTGCATAGCATAGCGGGGCAGGCAGACGATCATGCGGGGCCGGTGAATGCCATGCTGGCGGCCGATGCGCAGACGCTGTGGGTAGGGCGGGGCAATGGCATCGATGTGCGCGATGCGGCCACTGGCCAGTTGCGCCAGCGTCTGACCCACCGGCGCGACCAGCCCGATTCGCTGCCCGGCGCCGATATACGGGGACTGGTCCGCGATGCGTCCGGCGTGCTGTTTGTCGGCGAATACGGTGGCGGCGTGCAGCGCTATGTGCCGCCGCTGCCAGGCATCACCGTCCTGGTGCCGGACGGCAGTGATCCGCAGGCCGATATCAGTGTCCGCAGCGTGCTGCAGTTGCAGAATGGCGAAATCTGGCTGGGCCGCTCCGAGGGCGGCGTGGCGATACTCGACGGCGATCTGCGTCTGAACGGACATCTGCCCCTGCCACGCCAGGCGCAGGCCGGGGCCAGCCCGGTCACAGCGATGGTGCAAAGCCGTTCCGGCGAGATCTGGCTGGGTGCGGATTACGCGCTGTATCAGTTCGATCAGCGCCGGCGCTTGTTACGCAGCTATGACACCGGCGGCGGCAAAGTACGCCGTCTGCTGTTCGAACCGGACGGCGCGCTGCTGATAGCCACACAGGATGGCGTGCTGCGGCTGGCCGCCGGCGCCAGCACCCTGACGCCCCAGTTGCTGGCTCAGGGTGGGCCATTGCGCGGCTATGTGGATGCGCTCGACCTGGACGCGGCTGGCCGCATCTGGGTGGGGGGCGTGGACGGCCTGTACTGGCGCACTCCCGCTGAACCCGCCCTGCACAAGTTGCTATCCTATCCTGATGCGAAAGCGGCTGCTTGGTCAGTGAAAGGGCTGCTCTCGGCTGGCGGCGTGCTCTGGTGCGAAACCGATAACGGTTTATACCGTATTGACCAGATCGATGGCCAGCGCGGCCGCTATACGCTGGTAATTCCAGTACGTGCCGGCAGCCAGCGCAGCATAGGGGCCAATCTGCTCAGCGATCAGCAGGGCCGCATCTGGTCGCACCGGGGAATCTACACCCCGGCCAGCGGCAAGTTCTATGAATTCAGTCCGGCCGACGGGGTGGAGTTCGGCACCGGCTGGTTCCGTTCCTACAGTGCGCTGCGGGATGGCCGCATGCTGTTTGGCGGCAGTGCCGGCCTGTTGCTGATCGATCCCGCGCAATACGTGCCCTGGGCCTATCAACCGCCGGTCGTGCTGAGCAGGCTATATGCAGGCGGACTCGCCGTGCCAGAGCCGGCCAGTGGCGAGTTGCAGGTGGGGCCCCAGCAGCGCAACTTGCGGCTGGAGTTTGCCGCACTCGATTACAGCTACCCGGAAGGACTGCGCTACCGATATCAGCTGCTGGGACAGGACGAGGACTGGCGCGAAACGGATGCCACGCTGCGGGTAGCCAGCTATGACCAGCTGGCACCGGGCCGCTACACCCTGCAGATACAGGGCAGCAACCGCATCGGCGAATGGAGTCCGCATACGGTGAGTCTGGCGCTGGAAGTGCTGCCGCGCTGGTGGGAAACCTGGTGGGCCCGCAGCGGCCTGGTGCTGCTGTCGCTGGCGGCGCTGATGGCGCTGCTGCAATGGCGTACCGGCCAACTGCAGCGCCGCAAGCAGATGCTGGAACTGAGTGTCAGCGAGCGTACCGCGCAATTGCAGCAGGTGTCGGCAGCGCTGGAAGCCAAGACGGTGGCACTGGAGCAGGCCAGCGTGACGGACCCGCTGACAGGTTTGCACAACCGCCGTTTTTTGACCGAACATATTGACAGCGACATCGCGCAGTCGCTACGCCGCTATGCCGAGCAGGCGCGCCGTGGACAGCAGCTGGGGGATGACAGCGATCTGATTTTCTTCCTGATCGATATCGACCATTTCAAGCCGGTGAATGACCAGTATGGCCATGCGGCGGGCGACGCAGTGCTGCAGCAGATGCGCGCGCGCCTGCTATCGATATTCCGCGACAGCGATTATCTGATCCGCTGGGGGGGCGAAGAATTTCTGATCGTGGCGCGGGCCACCCGCCGCAGCCGGGCGCCTGAGCTGGCCGAACGGGCTCGCATGGCGGTGGCTGGCCAGCCTTTCGTGCTGCCGGATGGGACGGCGCTGGCGAAAACCTGTTCGATCGGCTATGCCTGCTTCCCGCTGTGCGCTACCCAGCCGCAGGCGGTGGGCTGGCCGGTACTGGTGGAGATGGCCGACGCTGCCCTGTATCACGTCAAGCATCATGGCCGTGACGGCTGGTGCGGGGTGAACGCCGTCCATGGCCACGACGCCGCACAGTTGCAGGCTCTGGTGCGGCAGGAACTGCGCCAGTGGCAAGAACTGGCCGAGGTGGAACTGCACTGCTCGTCGAACAAGATGACGGCGCCCGCGGCCTAGCAGCCGGGGCGCCGTGGCGTCCGCTTATCGTGCGGAATAGGCCAGCGCTGGGCGGCGCGCATTTCCCAGTGCAGCCTGGCCTGCCGGTGCCACCAGAGTGAGCTGGTGGCGCAGGGTGAAGTGGCTGATCAGTTCACTGAGGGCATTGGCCTGATCATTCATCGCCGTGGCCGCCGCTGCAGACTGTTCGACCAGGGCAGCATTCTGCTGGGTCATGGTGTCCATTTCGTTCATCGCCTGATTGACCTGATGCAGGCCCGCGCTCTGCTGCATGCCTGCATCGGCAATCTCGGCGATCACTTGTGCGACCTGCTGAATGCCGCTGACGATGTGTTCCATGGCGCTGCCGGCCTGGTTGACCAGTTCCCCGCCTTGATTAACCTGCGCCACCGAATCATCGATTAGTGCCTTGATTTCCTTGGCTGCTGCAGCCGAGCGCTGGGCCAGATTGCGTACCTCGCTCGCTACTACGGCAAAGCCGCGGCCTTGTTCGCCGGCCCTGGCAGCTTCGACTGCCGCATTCAGGGCCAGAATATTGGTCTGGAAGGCCAGTCCGTCGATCACGGAAATAATGTCGACAATGCGGGTCGAGGAAGCATTGATGGCGGCCATGGTATCGACCACGCGGGCCACCACTTCGCCCCCTTTGCGGGCAGTCTGGGAGGCATCGTCGGCCAGGCGGCGGGCATGTGCCGTGTGTTCGCTGTTGTTCTGGACAGTACCGGTCAGCTCTTCCAGCGAAGCGGCAGTTTCTTCCAGCGTGCCCGCTTGCTGCTCGGTACGGGCCGACAGGTCCATATTGCCGCTGGCGATCTCGCTGGAGGCGGTCTGGATGGCGTTTGCACCATGCTGAACTTCGCCGATGATGTCGTTGAGCTTATCGCTCATGGTGTTCAGCGCGCGTTGCAGCTGGCCGATTTCATCATTGCTGGCGATGCTTTCCTGGTGGGTCAGGTCGCCCGCAGCGACGGTGTCTGCCAGCGCAATGGCTTCACGCAGTGCGCTGATCAGGCGCTTGACCAGCAGGGCGCCGCCGGTGCAGATCGCGCCAGTCAGCACCAGCGTCAGCACGATCGACATCCAGATCGCATTCTGGTGGGCGCTTTCGGCCCGGCGCGAACCTGCATCGGCCAGCTTGACGTTGTAGGCCCGGTGCGCGGCAATGGCATTCTCTACGCGCGTAATTAAGGGCTGCATGGCGAGCTGCTGGTTGCGTGCTTCGGTGGAATTGCCCTGGGTGGACAGCTTCAGTACCTGATCGCGCGCCGGGTAGTACTGCCGCACTGCAGCTCTTACCTGATCCAGCAGCTGCTGATCCTGTGCATCGGAAATATCTTCTTTCTCGTAGCGGGCGAGCGCCTCGGTCAGGCTGCGTTCGGCAACTGCAATGTCTTTACTGTCCTGCGTCTTTTCGTCGGCATCGGTGGACGCCAGATGCTGCCAGGTCGAGACGCGCATGCGGAACATGGCCTGGCTGACGTTGTCTATCTGTTCGATGCTGGGCAGCGAATTGATGTTGGCGTAGTTGGCCGCTTCAAACACGGTGCCGATCTGAATGAAACTTATGGTACCCAGGGCGATCATGCCCAGTGTGGCGGTGGCGAGCAGTATGTAGAGTTTTTTTGCGAATGTCATGATGCGGCTCCGGGTCAGATAAATTATTTCCGTAAGTCAAGTATATGACATAAAATGCTTAAAACGAGAAAATCAATTAAATCTATCTGTAATTTAATGTTTCTGAATTGTGTATCAGGTCGAAAATTTGCAAAATTTTGTCAGATACCACTGAATTTACGCCATTTGCCCGCTAGCGCTGCACGCATATTTCCCCAATGCGCCTTAGCCGGTAGTAAACATTGTTGTTTAATGACGTATCGCAAGGTTATCCAAGTTATAATTCGTTACTAAAAAATTACATTTAACTTTTATGCAGCCAGTGGCACCTTCCCCGCAGGGCCGGCACCGTCTCGATTGGGTGCAAGCCCTGCGGGCCATCGCCTGTCTGGGTGTGGTATTTACCCATGCCCGCTATTTTTTGCTTGATACGCCAGAATGGCCGGCGGCCGAACACTGGCTGACGGTGGGTGCGGGCGGAGTTGATCTGTTTTTTGTGATCAGCGGCTTCATCATGACCTATACCACCATGGGACAGGGGCGTGGCGATGTCTTGGGGTTTTTGCAGCGGCGCCTGTTGCGCGTTTGGCCACCGCTGGCCGTGATGGTGCTGGTGTGGGCCTTTACCATGAATGGCGGACTGGCAGCGCTGCGGGCGGGCGCCAGCAACGGCCTGTTGCGCACCTTGCTGCTGATACCGGCGAATAGCCATATCCCCCCTTACTTTGAAATGTTCCTGCCGGTGGCATGGACGCTGGTGTTCGAAGTGTATTTCTATCTGGTATTTGCGCTCTCCATGTGCGCCCAGCGCTGGCGCTGGGTGGTGCTGCATCTGCTGATCATCGGCGGGGTGCTGCTGAATCCGCAGGTATGGCAGGGCTAGAATATGGATCCCCAGCATGATCCCGGCCTCAGTCCGGTCGTGCTGAATGTGGCCAGCAACCCGCTGGTGCTGGAATTCCTGTTCGGCGTGTGGGCTGCATGGCTGTACCGCGCACCATGGAAAATCGCTTCCGAACGGCTGTGCTGGCATCTGCTGCTGCTGGTGCTCACGGCGGGCAGCTGGCTCAGTCTGGTCCGGTTCTGGACTTTCCATGGACCGCTGGGCTGGGGCCTGTATGCAGGCGCGCTGGTGCTGACGCTGGCGCTGATCAGCAAGACGGTTACGCTGCCGATTCCGCGCCTGGTGCTTTGGCTGGGCGGGATCTCGTATTCGCTCTATCTGACCCATACCTGCACCCAGCAGTTGCTGCTGCGGTATGTGGCACGCCATGGCTGGAGCTCGCACACCTGGGACTTTGTCTGGTGCTCCACGGCCGTCTGCCTGATCGTGGCCTATGGGTATTACGAGTTGATCGAGCAGCGGCTGGTCGGGCTGCTGCGCAGCCTGCCAGCGCGATTTACTGCCTTATCAAGCCGCAACCGTGAAAATTTGATATAGGTCAAGGAAATCGGGCTTTACTAAAGGCAATGTTGTCGCTAGACCTAGACGCAGTGACCGACTGCGCCGGCCATAGCACAACATCATAAGGCCAGACCATGAAACTCAAATTCCTTGGTGCCACCGGAACCGTGACGGGTTCCAAATATCTGCTCAGCACGGGCAAAGCGACCATCCTGATCGACTGTGGCCTGTTTCAGGGCTACAAGCAACTACGTCTGCGCAACTGGGAAGAATTCCCTGTCGCGCCCGATTCCATCGATGCGGTAGTGCTGACCCATGCCCACCTCGACCACAGCGGCTATCTGCCGCTGCTGGTGCGCGAGGGCTTCCGCGGCAAGATCTACTGCAGTGAAGCTACCTACGACCTGTGCAAGATACTGCTGCCCGATAGTGGCCGGCTGCTGGAAGAAGAAGCCAACCACGCCAACCGCCACAGCTATTCGCGCCACGCCCCGGCGCTGGCGCTGTACACGGAAGAAGATGCGCTGCGTGCGCTTGAATATTTCCATCCGGTTCCGTTCGGCCAGCCGCAGCAAGTAGCGCCCGGCCTGACGGCGCAGCTGGCGCTGGGGGGGCATATACTCGGTGCCGCGATCGTCACGCTCAACGATGGCACACGCACGCTGTCCTTCTCCGGCGATCTGGGGCGGCTGCACGATGCCATCATGGTGGAACCGTCGCTGATCGAACGCACCGACTATCTGGTGCTGGAATCAACCTATGGCAACCGCAGCCATGATCCGGCCGATCCTGCCGTGCTGCTGGGGCAGACCATACGCGAAACGGCGGCGCGCGGCGGAGTCACCGTGATTCCTTCGTTTGCGGTGGGCCGCGCCCAGTCGCTGATGTACGAAATCTACCGCCTCAAGCAGCGCGGCGAAATACCGGCCTTGCTGCCGGTGTACCTGAATAGCCCGATGGCGACGGATACCACGGCGCTATACCAGAAGCACCGCAAGCTGCACCGCCTGAGCCGGGAGGAATGCCAGGCCATGTGCCATGCCGCGAAAATTGTCAACAGCGTGGAAGAATCGATTGCGCTCAACCAGCAGCAGATGCCGATGGTGATTATCGCCGCTAGCGGCATGGCGACGGGCGGACGCGTGCTGCATCACCTCAAGGCGTTCGCGCCCGACAGCCGCAACACCATATTGTTCGCCGGCTTCCAGGCGGGCGGCACGCGTGGCCGCGCCATGCTGGATGGTGTGGATGCCATCAAGATC
>Ga0187842_1000645_pt1 | contig 16920 bp, 15 predicted proteins | sample SpaLakP09_SKY_41_FD_134514 | JGI IMG/M metagenome (GOLD analysis project Ga0187842, IMG submission 134514) | Oligotrophic lake water microbial communities from Sparkling Lake, Wisconsin, USA - SP09_SKY_41 | ecosystem: Environmental > Aquatic > Freshwater > Lake | place: USA: Sparkling Lake... | reverse complement strand
GCGCCGCCAGCAACTGCTCCTTGTTGAACACCGTGTAGACACGGTTGGCCGCGGCCGACGAGCCGCCGGTGACCCGCACCTTGCCCTTGCGCGACTGCCCGTGCCAGCCGATGTCCGGCGCGGTCTCGCGCTCGAAGCTCAGCACGCCGTTGGTCGGGTCGACGGTGGCGAACTGCCAGGCCGGCAGGCGCGGTGCGGCGCGGTAGTTGGCGGGGTTGTGCAGGCCGCTGATCGTCGTCGGCGCGGTGTAGTTGCGCGTGCCGATGTCGAACAGCAGCGGCGCGGTCGTGTCGGTCAGGCTCTTGGCGTCGATGACCGGTGCAGGCGGCGGAGTGACGGGCCGCGGGTCGCGGGCTGCCAGCGCCTTGACGGTGGGGGAGTCCGTCGCGGTGGTGGCGTCGGCTCGGGAGGCCGTGGCCTGGTCGGCGGACTGGGGCGACGCGAAGTTCGCCGGGTTCTCCTGGCCGCCGCCGCAGGCCAACAGGCCGAGCGAGATGGACGAAGCCAGCAGGCCCCGCTTGGGCTTGCTTGAAATCATTGAAACGTCTCCTGGACGCGCTCTGGCGGCGCGCGATTGGTTGTGCATGACCGCCCCCGGCCGAGCGCCGCGACAGGCAGGCACAGGCCCACCCGGCACCCGACCCGGCAGGGGTCAGGCGCGCAAAGCGCACAGCAGTCAGAGGGCGGGGAATCGGCGGCAGGCCGAGAGGGGCTTGGCGCCCGCGCAGCACCGGCTCGCGAGGGCGTCAATCAGGGGAGCGGGCACAGCAGGCGCACCGCACTGCGTCGGCTGACGAGACCCCGGAAGCCCGGCGGCATCCAGAAATGAACTCGGTTCAGCGAGCAGCTGGAACAGTGTTTCGTTTTCGCATCCCTAGGTCAACGCCGGGCTATCCCTGAGGGCATTGATACAGGGGGGCGGGGCAACCCTTGTCAGGCCTCAGCGGGCAGCACGGTGACCTGCTGGCCGTCGAAGGACACGACCTGACCCGCGCGCATCTTGGCTGTCTTGCGCAGCTCGACCTGGCCGTCCACCTTGACCTCACCGGCCGCGATCAGCACCCGCGCCCGGCCGCCGCTTTCGACCAGGCCGGTGGCCTTCAGCAGCTTGTCGAGCTCGATGTAATCGCCGCGGAGTTGGAGTTCAAGCATGGGGATTCTTCAGAGCCGATTCGCGGATGGCGGTCAGCGTGGAGCGGGAGGTAGAGACGTCCGAAGACAGGCGCAGGTGCAGCAGCGCCGGCTTGCCCGCCGCGATGGCCGCGTCAAGCGCTGGGCCGACCTGTTCGGTGCTCTCCGCCTTGAACGCTGCGAAGCCGAACGCCTCGGCGAGCCTGGCGAAGTCGGGGTTGAACAGGTCGCTGCCCGACACCCGGCCCGGGTACTCGCGCTCCTGGTGCATGCGGATGGTGCCGTAGGTGCCGTTGTCGACGACGACGACGAGCAGCTTCTTCGCACCGTAACCGGTGGCCGTGGCCAGCTCCTGGCCGGTCATCAGGAAGTCGCCATCGCCGGCGATGTTGACGACCCAGCGGTCCTGCAGGAGAGCCGCCGCGACGGCGGCCGGCACGCCATAGCCCATCGCGCCCGAGGTCGGCGCCAGCTGCGTCTTGCCGAAGCGGTGCAGCGCCGTGTAGCGGTGAAAGCGATGCAGCCAGCCGCTGTAGTTGCCGGCGCCGTTCGTGAAGATGGTGCCCTCGGGCAGCTTGGCGTCGAGGAGATGGATGACCTCGGCCATGTCCAGCGGCGCGACCGGCGTGGGCACCATGTTGGCCTGGTAGTCGGCGTTGGCGGCAGCGGTCCAGTCACGCCATGGGATGTCGGCGGGCGGCGCCAGCAGCGCGAGTTCGGGGGCGGCCTGGCTCATGCTCGCGTTGATGAGCAGCTCGGCCGTGTAGACCCGACCCAACTCTTCGGCACCGGCGTGGATGTGGATGAGTTGCTGCGCGGGCCTCGGCGCCTGCAGCAGGGTATAGCCGCCGGTCGTCATCTCGCCCAGGCGCGGGCCGATGGCGAGAATGAGGTCGGCGTCCTTGACCCGCGCGGCCAGCTTTGGGTTGATACCGATGCCCACGTCGCCGGCGTAGTTGGGGTGGGCGTTGTCGAACAGGTCCTGGAAGCGGAAAGCGCAGCCGACGGGCAAAGCCCAAGCCTCGGCAAAGGCCTGCAGCGCGGTCGTGGCCTCGGATGTCCAGCCGCCACCACCGGCGATGACCAGCGGCCGTTTTGCCGCCGCCAGCCGCTCACGCAACTCGGCAAGCGCTGCCGGCGTCGGCGCGGCTTCGGCCGGCCGCGCGGGCGCGACGACGGGCGCCGTGATGGGCTTCGTCAGCATGTCCTCGGGCAGCACGAGCACCACCGGGCCGGGTCGGCCCTGCATGGCGGTGTGGAAAGCGCGCGCCACGTACTCGGGCAGCCGCTCGGCGTCATGCACCTCGCCCACCCACTTGGCCATGCCCAGCGTGCCGGGGCCGAACATCTGGCGGTAGTCGACCTCCTGAAAGGCCTCGCGGTCGCGCTGGTCGCTGGCGACCTGGCCGATGAACAGGATCATCGGCGTGCTGTCCTGGAAGGCCGTGTGCAGGCCAATGCTGGCGTTGGTCGCACCGGGGCCGCGCGTGACGAAGCAGATGCCGGGCTTGCCGGTCAGCTTGCCTTGCGCCTCCGCCATGAAGGCCGCGCCGCCCTCCTGGCGGCAGGCGATGAAGCGAATCTTGTCCGCGTACTCATGAAAGCCGTCGAGGACGGCGAGAAAGGATTCACCAGGCACGCCGAATGCGGTGTCGACGCCCTGGGCAATCAGCGCCTCGACCAGCTTGTGGCCGGCCAGACGCGGGGAGGTAGCTTGTCTAGTCATGTTGAGACTTTATCCGCCGAGCCGTCAGCGCACGCCGTCGATGGCGCGCTCCATCATCTTGTCCTTGAGCGTGGCTTCCTGCTTCACGTCCAGCGCCTGGTGCAGCAAGGGCGCACTGCTGGCCTCTGCCGCCTTGGGCACGCGCGTGGCCGGCACCACGTTGACGGGCGGCGCCGTCACAGCCTGCTCCTTGTGGCCGGGCGGGCAGGCGGCATTCGTATAGGACACCTGCTGGCCATTGACGCATTTGCGCAAGGGCGCCGCAGCTGGTGCGGCGGCCGTCTGCACCGAGCCGAACCAAGCCTGCAAGGGCTCGCGCTTCTGCCAGGCCAGCACCAGCGCGGCCAGGCAGGCCGCTGCAACAACAACCGTGCGAATCGACATGACGACCCTCAAGCCTCGGGCGCTGACGAGCCGGCATTCGCGTCGCCCTCGGGCTGCTCCGGCGCCATCGCCGCTTCTTCACGCGCGGTCGCGAACAAATCCCACACCGCCATGAACATCGCCGCGATGACCGGGCCGATGACGAAGCCGTTGATGCCGAAGACGGCCATGCCGCCGATGGTCGAGATCAGCACCAGGTAGTCGGGCATCTGCGTGTCCTTGCCCACCAGGATGGGGCGCAGCACGTTGTCCACGAGGCCTATCACCAGCACGCCGTACGCGATCAAAGACACGCCCTGCCAGATGGCCCCGGTGACCAGAAAGTAGATGGCCACCGGCATCCAGATCAGCGCCGCGCCGATGGCCGGCAGCAGCGACAAGAAGCCCATCAGCACCGCCCACAGCAGCGCGCCCTTGATGCCGAAGAACCAGAACGCCAGGCCACCCAGGGCGCCCTGCGTCGCCGCGACGAGGATGTTGCCCTTCACGGTCGCGCGGATCACGGTGATGAACTTCGCCGCCAGTTGCCGGCGGTGCTCGGGCGCCAGCGGCACGGCCGCGCGAATGCGACGGCTCAGGGACAGGCCGTCGCGCAGCAGGAAAAGCGCCAGGTAAAGCATGACGAAGAAGCCCACGACAAAGTCCAGCGCGTTCTGGCCCAAGCCGTAGACGTAGCTGGCGATCGCCTGGCTGCCACGCCCGACTGCGTCGGTGATGCGCGTCTGCAGCTCCTTGATGTCCGCCAGGCCGAAGTGGTCCAGCAGGTCGTGCAGCCACGCAGGTAGCACCGCAACGACCTGCTCGAAGTAGCGCACGAAGTTCGTCTCGCCCGACTGCATGCTCTTGTAGAGCGTCGTCCCTTCCTTCACCAGCATGCCCGTCAGCAGGACCAGCGGCAGCACGACCATCAACACGATGACGGACAGCGTCACCAGCGCCGCCCGCGTGGGCCGCTTGGGCCATCGGCGCAGCAGGCGCAGCTGCACCGGCATGAAGACGATGGCAATGACCGCCCCCCAGAACACTGCGCCGAAGAATGGCTGCAGGATCCACACGAAGGCAGCGCTGACAGCGATCAACAGCGCCAGGAAGGCGTTGTGCTCCAGGCGGGACGAAGTGACGAAGCTCTTGAAGTTCATGGGGCGCGGCGGTTCGACCCGAGGACGGGCGATGTCGCGCATGGTAGGGCCGCTCGGCCGCACGCCCCGTCAGACCGCGCCGCGTTGCTGACCCATCAGCCTGACGGCCAGCGCGCCCAGCACCAGGCCCATCACATAGCGCTGCACCGCCAGCCAGAAGCGGTGGCGCGCGAACCACTGCGCGACGCGCGCGGCGGACAGCGCCACCAGCAGGTTCACCGCCCCGCCGATACAGATCTGCGTGCTGCCGAGCACCAGGCTCTGCGCCAGCACCGACCCGCCCTCCGGCGACACGAACTGCGGCAGCACGGACAGGTAGAACACCGCCACCTTGGGGTTGAGGATGCTGGTCAGCAGACCCATGGTGAACAGCCTGGGCGGCGACTCCGGCGGCATCGGCCGCGGCTCGAAGGGCGAGCGCGCTCCGGGGCGAACCGCCTGCCAGGCCAGCCACAGCATGTAGAGCGCGCCAGCGAACTTGAGCAGTTCATAGCCCAGCGGCACGGCCAGGAACAGCGCCGTCAGGCCCACGGCCGCACAGACCATGTGCAGCGTGAAACCCAGCACCACACCCAACCACGACATGACCGCCGCCATGCGCCCCTGGCAGACGGCGCGCGAGATCAGATAGACCATGTTGGGCCCCGGCGTGATGGCCATCAGCAGCGCCGCTGCGGCGAAGACGAGCCAATGCGTGGTGGCGGGCATGGGCCAGCCTCAGGCTGCTGACGCAGCAACGCTGCGCCGCCGCGCCAGGCCAAGGCCCACCACGCTGGCCGACGCAATGCCCAGCATCAGCGCCGCAGCCGACCCCGCAAACACGCCGCGCGGCATGCCATGGTCCAGCAGCGCGCCGAACACCGGCGCGGCCAGCGCGAAGCCGATGTCCAGGCCCGAATACACCGTGCCGTAGACGCGCCCTGTCGCGCCCGGCGGCGCAGCGCGCTTGATGAGCATGTCGCGCGACGGCCCGGCCAGGCCGGTGCCGAAGCCCGCCAGTGCCGCCACCGCCGCCGCCAGCCCGCCCGGCAACCAGCCGCTGGCCACCAGCAGCAGCAACGCCGCAGCAAAGGCCATGGCGATGGCAATCGTGCGCTCCAGCCGCTCGGCCCGGGCGACCAGGAACCCGCCCACCACCATGCCCGCCGCACCCGCCAGCATGTAGCCGGTGACGACATAGGCCGTCAGCGCCAGCGGCAGGCCGTAGATCTGGTGCAGCGCGGGGCTGGCAAAGCTCTGGATGGCCGACAGCGCCGCCGTCGTCCAGAAGAAGAACGAGAAGCACAGCCACACCGAGGGCAGCTTCAGGAAGGCCATCGGGTGCTCGGCCTTGGCGCCGGCCGCCGGCTTGGCATGGCCCCAGGAACCCTGGCGGTCGTCGATGGCCCTGCGTTGCCAGAACAGCAGCGCCATCACGGCCAAGGCGATCAGCGCGGTGCCCAGGTAGGCGAAGCGCCAGTTGCCGGTCGCCTGCGCGATGCCGATTGAGAACACCGGTGCAGCCGCCCAGCCCAGGTTGCCGCTGATGCCGTGCACCGAGAACGCATGGCCCAGGCGCGGCTGAGACACGCGCTTGTTCAGGATGGTGAAGTCCGCCGGGTGGAAGGGCGCGTTGCCCACACCCGCCAGTGCCGCCGCCAGCAATAGCCCGCCAAAGCCTTGGGCCACACCAGCAGCCACCGAAGCCAGAAAGAAGCACGCCATCGCCGCGAAGAGCACCGGCCGCGCGCCGATGCGGTCGACGATGAAGCCCGACGCCGCCTGGCCCGCACCGGAGATGACGAAGAAGGACGTCACCAGCAGGCCCAGTTCCGAATAGCTCAGGCCGAAGGCCTGGATGAAGGCCGGGAACAGCGGCGGCAGCAGCATGTGGAAGAAGTGCGAGGTGCCGTGAGCGACGCCGATGGTCGAGATCGTCGTGACGTCGCGCCGGCGCTGCTGGCCGGCATCGAATGCGGGGAGTGCGGTGTCCATGCGCCCCATTCTGGGGAAACACCCTGCGGCGCAGTTACGATGGTTCGTCAATTTCTGTCGGAATCCAGCCATGGCCAGCCGCGCCAGCCTCCCTGCCCTGTCGCCAGAGCGCTTTGCGCCGACGCCCGAGCGGCCGCTGCGCGCCAAGGCACGGGTGCTGGAGCACCTGACCGACATCCAGCCTCACCGCCACGACTGGGCGCAGCTGGTGTTCTCGATGACGGGTGCGGTGCGCGTGAACACGGAAGCCTCGACCTACATCGTGCCGCCATCGCGCGCGGTGTGGATCCCGCCTGGCCTCGTCCACGCGGTGACGGCCATCGAGCGATGCGACCTGCGCACCGTGTACCTCGGTGCGGGGCTGGTGCCGGGCGAAGCCTGGCGCGTCGGCCGGGTGCTGGAGGTGTCGCCGCTGCTGCGCGAACTGGTGGCCGCACTGCCCGGCGAGCCCGACCCGCAGCCGCGCGAGGCACCCGACGACGCCGAGCGCCGCCGCGGTATCGAAGGCCTGGTGCTGGCCGAACTCAGGCGCGCCCGGCCGCTCGCGCTGGGTGTGGCCCTGCCGCAAGACACCCGGCTGCGCAAGCTCTGCGAAGCCATGCTGCGCGAGCCGGGCCGCCACGCCGGGCTGGACGACTGGGCCGCCGAGGCCGGCGCCAGCCCGCGCACGCTGAGCCGCCTGTTCCGCGAGCAGCTCGGCACCAGCTTTGCGCAGTGGCGCTCGCAGCTGCTGCTGGCCCACGCCCTGACGCTGGCAGCCCGCGGCCGGCCCATGAGCCTGATCGCCAGCGAGCTGGGCTATGCCAGCGCCAGCGCCTTCACGGCGATGGTGACGCGCACCGTCGGCATGCCGCCAAGCCGCTTCTTCGAACGCGCTTGAAGGATGAAGCCCCTCGTCCAAGGCGTACCTTGGCCGGTCCCCCTGGGGGACGGCGATGCTTGCCGGATTGACCGGCAAGCACATCGCCAGCGCGGGCCAGCTTGGGAGCGGCCCGGCGCTCGGCCCGAAGAAAATATTTCGATGGCCGCGAATCCGATCCGCCTGCCAGCGCCTCTTAGTCCCCGAGGGTCGTCCTCGAACACTGGGAGTTGCAACATGGTCTATGTGAAGAACGTTCCGAATGGCGAACGCGTGCTGCGCGTCGTGCTGGGTGCTGCGGCAGCGGGCGCAGGGATTGCAATGGTTGGCGGCATGGCCGGCTGGTTGATCGCCGCGAGCGCGGCCGGCCTGGTGCTGTCGGGCCTGTTCGGCTTCTGCCCCGCCTGCGCCATGGTCGGCCGCAAGCTCAAGTAGCCGTGGCCCTGGGCATCGAACACCAGCCCCTGCTCGCCGCCGCCCACGGTGGCGATCCGCAGGCGCTGGAGGCCTTGCTGAAGCTCACCCGCCCCGACATCCGCCGCTACGCCCAGCGGCATTGCCTGATCAGCGATGTCGATGACGCGGTGCAGGAGGCGCTGCTCATCGTCTCGCGCAAGCTGCCCTCGCTGCGTGTGCTGGCGGCCTTTTCGGGCTGGGCTTTCCGGCTGGTGCAGCGCGAATGCCGGCGGCTCGGGCGCGTGGCGCTGCGCTACGACCCGTATGACGAGGAGAAGCTGGCGCAGTGGCTGGTGACGCATGACGAGGCGGGCCTGCGGCTGGAGCTGGCGGCGGCACTGGAGTCGCTGCCGGCGCACTACCGCCAGGTCATGCTGCTGCGCGACGTGGAGGAGCTGAGCATCGAGGAGATCGCCAACCACACGGGGCTGACGCGGGCCAATGTGAAAAGCCGGCTGCATCGCGCCAGGACGCTGGCGCGCGAGTACCTGCTGGGCGGCAAACCCGGCCCGGCCTGAAACCGCAGCCAGCCCCAGGAGTTACCAGCTCTTACCGCCGCGTGGCCGGGTCAATCGTCCGCGCGGCGACCGGTCTGTGCGTTGTAGGCCCATGCGACGATCCGTCGCCAAGCCGACAACGAACAAGGAGACCGTCATGAAAAGACGCCACTGGACCCTGGGCGCTGGCAGCGCCCTCCTCACCGGCCTGCTGGCCGGCATCGCTTTGCCGGCACTGGCCCGCAACGATGACGACGGCGAATTCACCATCCTGCACGCCCGCTACGGCACCGAGCGCACCCACGTCGACGTGACCGGCCGCCTGCGCGACCTGGCGCGGCGCGATCGGCGCTTCAAGCTGGAGAACGAGCTCTTCGGCGTTGACCCCGACCCCGGCCGCACGAAGACGCTGCGCATCTTCGGCCGCGACCGCAGCGGCAGGGAACGGACCTTCGAGTACCGCGAAAACGACTGGATCGACGGCGCGCAGTTCATCGGCTGGGGCGGCGGCAACTGGGGCGAGGACGGCGGCGCACACGGCTGGCATGGTGGCAACGACCGCCGTGACAACGGCGAATTCACCATCCTCTACGCCAGCTACGGCACGCGCCGCCGCGAGGTAGACGTGACCGACCGGCTGCGCGAACTGGCGCGGGCCGACCAGCGTTTTCGCCTCGGCAACGACAACTTCGGCGTTGACCCCGACCCCGGCGAGACCAAGCGGCTGCGCATCGTCGCGCGTGACCGCGGCGGCCAGGAGCGCACATTCGAGTACCGCGAGTACATGGTCGTGGACGGCAGCCAGTTCATCGGCTGGGGCCGCGGTGACTGGGGGCGCGGCAATACAGGCCCGATGCGGCCGGGCAGCGGCCGCCTGGTCATCGAGAGCGCCAGCTATGGCAACGGCGGCCGCCGGGCCGACGTGACCGAGGCCGTACGCGCCCAGGTGCGCGGCGACCGGCTGGAGGCGGAGGTGCGCAACGAGCTCTTGCGCATCGACCCGGCGCCGGGCCAGGGGAAGGTACTGACCGTGACCTACCGTCGCGGCAACGAGCGCGCCCGCACGGTGCGCGTCAACGAAGGCGACTGGCTGCGCCTGCCCTGAGCGCGTTTCTGGCGGCCCCGGCCGGGCAGCCCGGCCGGCTCTGCGCGACACTTGGCGGGAGAACTGCAGCCTCCTGGCCCCAAGATGTCCCAAACCCTTTTCGACTACACCAAGCAAGACGCCGCGGGCGCCTGCTCCACGGCTCACGCCTGGGCCAAGGTGCCGGCGCCGCTGACTCCCGCCGAGCGCAACACGCTGGCCGAGCGCGCTGCGGCGCTGCTCAAGAAACACAACGCCGTCCTCGTCGCCCACTACTACGTGGACGGCGCGCTGCAAGACCTGGCCCTGGCCACCGGCGGCATCGTGTCGGATTCGCTGGAGATGGCCCGCTTCGGCCGCGACCATGCCGCGCAGACCCTGGTCGTCGCCGGCGTGCGCTTCATGGGCGAGACGGCCAAGATCCTCAGCCCCGAGAAGCGCGTGCTGATGCCCGACCTGGACGCCACCTGCTCGCTGGACCTGGGCTGCCCGGCCGACGACTTCGCGGCCTTCTGTGACGCCCACCCGGACCGGCAAGTCGTCGTCTACGCCAACACCAGCGCCGCCGTGAAGGCGCGTGCCGACTGGATGGTCACCAGCTCCTGCGCGCTGGAGATCGTGGCCGACCTGCATGCCAAGGGCCAGAAGATCCTGTGGGCACCCGATCGCCACCTGGGCCGCTACATCCAGGAAGAAACCGGCGCTGACATGCTGATGTGGAACGGCGCCTGCATCGTGCACGACGAGTTCCGCGGCCTGGAGCTGGAGCTGCTGCGCGAGCAACACCCCGGCGCGCTCATCCTCGTGCACCCGGAGTCGCCCAAGCATGTCGTCGAGCAGGCCGACGTCGTTGGCTCCACGTCGGCGCTGATCAAGGCCGTCGTTGAAGGCACCGCGCAGGAATACATCGTCGCCACCGACAACGGCATCCTGCACCGCATGCGCCAGCTCGCGCCGGGCAAGACGCTGATCGAGGCGCCCACCGCCGGCAACAGCGCAACGTGCAAGAGCTGCGCCCATTGCCCTTGGATGGCGATGAACGGCCTGGCCAACCTGGTCGACTGCCTGGAGTCCGGCACGCCCGAAATCCACGTCGACGAGCCCATCCGCGTGAAGGCCCAGGGCTGCATCAACCGCATGCTGGATTTCGTCGCGGCGAGAAAGACTGCCGCGGGCGGCATGACACCGGGCATCGGCGCCGCCTGATGGCGTTATAAAACCGCACTCTCGAAAGGCCTGCCATGAATGCCGATTTCAGCTCCCTCTACAACCACCACGAGCGCGAAGTCTTCGGCGCGGTGGTTGAAGCGTCCAAGGACTACCCCGACATCGCTGCCAGCAACGACCTGCTCTGCGACGTCTGCTGCGTGGCCCTGAACCGCCTGCCCCCGCGCTACATCCGCCACGAGGTGGACTTCAGCTTCTACCTGACCGAGCACGAGCGCCTGGAGATCGACAACGGCATCGCCGAGGCGGTGGCCTATGCCTACAACTTCGTGCAGGCACGCACGGCGTTGCGGGCGCGCAAGTAAGCCAGGCCAAGGTCGCCAGGCTTTGCACCACTGCCCGGTTCAAGCGGTCCTCTTCACGTCGTTGTTGCTGGCCGCGCTCCCCGCACGGGCCGAGCCAGAGCCAATCCCTGCCGATTCGCGCGCCGTCAGGCTGCTGTTCACCCGGCTGAGCGATGAAGGCCTGTACGGCGACAGGCTTCGCCGGGGCTGTGCCCTCTTCTTTCCGGCCGCTTCAACGCAAGCCGGTTGGCTGGAGATCAGCGTGCACGAAAAGCACGACAGCCACTGTGGCGGCGACCCGCAGACGGCGCCCGCGCTGGATCATTTCCGGCTCCATCCGGACACAGGGCTGATCCTTTGGCTCGACGTCGTGTCAGGCGACTTCGTGAGCTTCGAGAGCATCTGCCGCGTCCGGCATTGCGCCAAGTCGCGGCCGCCGGAACCGTTTATCCAATGACGCCTCAGCGCCGCCTTCTCTCGCTGATCAACACCGTCGGGAAACTCACCGGCAGCGTGCGCGGGTAGTCGCGGCTGAAGTGCAGGCCGCGGCTCTCATGCCGCATCAAGGCGGACCTGACGATCAGCTCCGCGCAGTCGACCAGGTTGCGCAGCTCCAGCAGGTCACGCGTGACGCGGAAACTGCCGTAGTAATCGTCGATCTCGCCGCGCAGCAACTGGATGCGGTGCAGCGCCCGCTCCAGCCGCTTGGTGGTGCGGACGATGCCCACGTAGTTCCACATCAACAGGCGCAGCTCGTCCCAGTTGTGGGCGATGACGACCTGCTCGTCGGCGTTCTCGACCTGGCTCTCGTCCCAGGCCGGCAGCGGCGCGGCCTCCTGGAGAGGTTGCTGCAGGATGTTGACGGCGCAGGTCTGGCCCAGCACGACGCATTCGAGCAGCGAGTTGCTCGCCAGCCGGTTGGCGCCGTGCAGGCCGGTGTAGCCGGTCTCGCCCACGGCGTACAGGCCTGGCAGGTCGCAGCGGCCGGACAGGTCCGTCACCGCGCCGCCGCAGGTGAAGTGCACGGCCGGCACGACGGGGATGGGCTGGCGGGCGATGTCGATGCCGAGCTTGAGGCAGCGCGCGTGGATGGTGGGGAAGTGCTCGATCAGGAAGGCTTCGCCCAGGTGCGTGGCATCCAGCCACACATGGTCCAGGCCGTGCTTCTTCATCTCGAAGTCGATGGCACGGGCGACGATGTCGCGCGGTGCCAGCTCCATGCGCTCGTCGTGCGACGCCATGAAGCGCGTGCCATCGGGCAACTTGAGGTGGCCGCCCTCACCGCGCAGCGCCTCGGTGATGAGGAAGCTGCGCTCCTGCGGGTGATACAGACAGGTCGGGTGGAACTGGATGAACTCCATGTTCGCCACCCGGCAGCCGGCCCGCCACGCCATGGCGATGCCGTCGCCGGTGGAAGTGTCTGGGTTGGTCGTGTAGCGGTAGACCTTGCCGGCGCCACCGGTGGCCAGCACGACGGCGCGGGCGGCCAGCGCCTCGACACGCTGGGTGTCGATGTCCAGCGCGTAGACGCCGTAGACGCGCGTCGGCTCGTCGCGCTGGGCGTGGCGGGAGGTGATGAGGTCCAGCGCCATCCAGCGCTCGCACAGCTTGATGTTGGGGTGGCGGCGCGCCACGGCCAGCAGCTGGTCGTGGATGGCCTTGCCGGTGGCGTCGGCCGCGTGGGCGATGCGGCGCACCGCGTGGCCGCCCTCGCGCGTCAGGTGCAGGCCCATGGGGCCGGTGTCGTCGGTCGTGAAGGGCACGCCCTGGTCGACCAGCCATCCCACGGCGGCGGCGCTTCGCTCGGCGATGAAGCGGGCCGCTTCTTCGTCGACGAGACCGGCGCCGGCGTCCTGCGTGTCGCGCACATGGCTGTCGATGGAATCGTCGCTGCCCAGCACGCCGACGATGCCGCCCTGGGCCCAGGCGGTGGCGGCTTCGGTCAGCTCACGTTTGGCGAGCACGACGACGGGCACGGTGTCAGCCAGGTGCAGAGCCACGGTGAGACCGGCCAGGCCGGCGCCGATGATGACGACGGGCGCGTCGTCTTGGGGAGCAGCAGTCATGGCGTGGCATTGTCCAGCAGCGCCAGGCCCGGCGCGGCGAGGCGAGGATTGCCGGTTCGACCACCCAGACTCCGCGCCGGGCTGAAGCAGTGGGACCTGGCCACGCATGACGACGTGACCGACGCGCTGCGCTTGGCGCAAGATCAAGTGACGCCCGCGAGGAATCGGGCGACGAAGTCGTTAGCTATGCTCCGCCCGCTGCCAGAGAAGCAGCCGTGGAGGAACCCTTTGAAGACTGTCAAGCGCTGGGCCGGTGTCATCGCCGGCTTCCTGTTGTCTGCCGCCTGCGCTCAGGCCGCGCCGCCGCCCACCGAGGTCTTCTTCAAGGACCCCGACATCGGCGAGGCCGTGCTGTCGCCGTCCGGGCGCCAGCTGGCCATCACCACCTCGCGCGGTGCCACGCGCATCGGCCTGGCCGTCGTCGACCTCGGCACGGGCAAGTCCGTGCGCACGGCGCAGTTCAGCGACGGCGACATCTGGGACCTGCAATGGCTCAATGACAACCGGCTGGTCTTCCGCCTCCACGACGCGACCAAGGGCAGCGGCCGCTCCACGCGCGCACCAGGCCTGTTCGCCGTCAACCCCGACGGCAGCCAGTTGCGCCAGCTGGTGCGGCGCGACTGGGGGCCTGTCATCACCAACGGCACCGAGCGCAACGACCGGCTGCTGGACTGGAACCACCGGCTGCTGCGCGTGCCGGTGCCGCGCGCCGGCGAGACCAACGAGGAGGTGCTGATCGCCTGGTTCGCCGTCGATGACCGCAGGACCGAAACGCCACTGTGGCTGAACACGCGCACAGGCCGCACCCGCCCCACCGCCGTCACCGCGCCGCCCAACACGGTGCGCTGGCTGGCCGACGGCCGGGGCGAACTGCGCGTGGCCTTCACCCGGCATCTGGGCCGCATCGGCGCGCTGTGGCGGGCACCGGGCCGGCAGGACTGGCAGCCTTTGTACGAGAGCGGGCTGCTCGATGTGCCGTTCGGCATCGAGGCGGTGGACGACGCCGGCCAGCTCTACGTGACCCACGCGGGCGGCAAGGCCGGCGAGACCGTGCTCAGCCGCTACGACTTCGAGCGCCGCGCCCCCGAGGCGAAACCCCTGGTGTCCGCGCCGGGCTTCGACTTCGACGGCCATGTCATCAACGAAGGCCATGGCGCGGCGCTGGGCGTGCACGTCACGACCGACGGAGAAGGCTCGGTCTGGTTCCACCCGGCTCTGAAGGCCTTGCAGGCCGAGGCCGAGACGCGCTTCCCCGGCCGTATCAACCGCATCAACTGCCGCCGCTGCGGCCAGCCCGACATGGTCGCGCTGGTCTACAGCTTCAACGACCGTGAGCCGGGGCAGTACTGGGTCTACCAGGCGCAGCCGGCCGCCGGCGAGAAGCAGTGGCGCGCAGTCGGCCGCGTGCGCGAGGACATCAAGCCCGCCGAGATGGCGTCGCTGGACTTCCAGCGCATCAAGGCCCGCGATGGCCGCGACCTGCCGGTCTGGATCACGAAGAACCCGCGCGCCAAGGGCCCGCTGCCGGCGGTGGTGCTGGTGCACGGCGGGCCCTGGATGCGCGGCAATGTGTGGCGCTGGGACGGCGAGGCGCAGTTCCTGGCGTCGCGCGGCTATGTCGTCATCGAGCCCGAGTTCCGCGGCAGCGAGGGCTATGGCGACGACCACTTCCGCGCCGGCTTCAAGCAATGGGGCCTGGCCATGCAGGACGACGTGGCCGACGCGCTGCGCTGGGCGCAGAAGCAAGGCATTGCCAGCGACAAGGCCTGCATCGCCGGTGCCAGCTACGGCGGCTACAGCACGCTAATGGGCCTCATCAAGGACCCTGGCCTCTACCGCTGCGGCGTAGCCTGGGTGGCCGTGACCGACCTGGACCTCTACGTGAGCGGCTCCGCCTGGGTGGAAGACGACATCAGCGACTTCGGCCGCAAGCACACCTTGCCCGAGATGGTGGGCGACCCGGTGAAGGACGCAGCGCTGATCGCCGCCAACTCGCCCGTCAGGCAAGCCGCGCGCCTCAAGGCGCCGCTGCTGCTGGCCTTTGGCGAGGAAGACCTGCGCACGCCGCTGGCCCACGGCGAGCGGATGCGCGAAGCCCTGAAAAAGGCGGGCAACGAACCGGTCTGGATCACCTACCCCGGCGAAGGCCATGGCTTCGGCATGCTGAAGAACCGCATCGACTTTGCCGAGCGCATGGCGGCCTTTCTGGCCACACACCTGGGCCCAGCGGAGACCTCCGCAAGCAAGTGAGCTCGCGTTTGCGCATCGAGGAACGATGCGGTGACACGCCGCCCCAAGCTGCACAGCGCTGCCGCAGAGCAGCAAGAGACCCATGAGAAAGACATGCACACACTGGGCCGGCGTCATCGCCGGCCTCGTCCTGGCCGCAGCCAGTGCCCATGCCGCGCCGCCACCGGCCGAGGTGTTTTTCAAGCAGGCCGACATTGCGGACGTGCAGCTGTCGCCGTCCGGTCGCCAGGTGGCCATCACGACGGTGCGCGGTCACAAGCGCGCGGGGCTGGTGGTGTTCGACCTGGGCAGCGGCAAGATGTCGCGCGCCGCGCACTTCGCCGACGGCGACGTCACCCGTGTGCGCTGGGTCAACGACAACCGGCTGCTGTTCAGCCTGGAGGACTTGTCCGAAGGCAGTGGAAAGTATCCGGGCCTGCTGGCCGTCAACCCGGATGGCAGCGACATGCGCCGGCTCGTCAGCCGCACGGGCGGCGGGATCGCCAAGGACCGCTTCAGCCGGCTGGAACGGCTGCTGAGCTGGAACCACCAGCTGCTGCGCGTGCCCCTGCCTCGCAGTGGCGAATCCGCCGACGAGGTGCTGATCGCGCACATCAGCGTCGACGAGGATCGCATCGCCACGCCGCTGTGGCTCAACACCCGCACCGGCATCACGCGCAAGACCTACGCCAACGCGCCGGCCCACACCATCGGCTGGCTGACCGACAACCGCGGCGAACTGCGCGCGGCCGTCACTGAACACGCGGGCCGCCGCGCCGCCTACTGGCGCGACCCCGGCCAGCAGGACTGGCGGCAGCTGTACGAGAGCGGCCTGTTCGACGCGCCCTTCGAGCTGCACTCGGTCGACGCCGCCGGCCAGCTTTACGTGACCACGGCCCTGGCCAAGGACAAGGAGGCCGTGCTGACGCGCTACGACTTCGAGCGAGGCGCGCCCGACACCCAGGCCCTCGTCGAGACGCCCGGCTTCAGCTTCGCGGGCGAGTTGCTCGATGAAGGCGGCGGGCCCGCTCTAGGCGTGCGCCTGGTCATCGACACCGAGACCACGGTGTGGTTCCACCCCGCGCTGCAGGGCTTCCAACAGCAGGTGGACGAGCACCTGCCCGGCCGCGTCAACCGCATCCAGTGCCGGCGCTGCGGCCAGACCGACATGACCGCGCTGGTGCTCAGCTTCAGCGACCGCGACCCCGGCCAGTTTTGGGTCTACCAGGCCCAGCCCCCGGCGGGCGAGCAGCGCTGGCTCGACGTGGGCCGCGTGCGCAACGACATCCCGCCTGCGCAGACGGCGCTGATGGACTTCCATCGCATACGCGCCCGCGACGGCCGCGACCTGCCGGTGTGGGTCACCAGGCCTGCCGACGCCAAGGGCCCGCTGCCGGCCGTCGTGCTGGTGCATGGCGGGCCCTGGGTGCGGGGCAATGTCTGGGGCTGGCGCCCCTGGGGTCAGTTCCTGGCCTCACGCGGCTACGTGGTCATCGAGCCCGAATTCCGCGGCAGCACGGGTTACGGCGATGCGCACCACCGGGCCGGCTTCCGGCAATGGGGCCAGGCCATGCAGGACGACGTCGCCGACGCGCTGAAGTGGGCGCAGGCGCAAGGCCTGGCCAGCGCCAAGGCCTGCATCGCCGGTGGCAGCTATGGCGGCTACAGCACGCTGATGGGGCTCATCAAGGACCCCGAGCTCTACCGCTGCGGCGTGGCCTGGATGGCGGTGACCGACCTGGATCTCCTGGTCAGCGGCTCCTTCTGGGTGCGCGACGACATCTCTGACACGGGCCGCCAATACCGCATCCACGACCTGGTCGGCGACCCGGTGAAGGACGCCGACATGATCGCCGCCCACTCG
>Ga0187842_1000643_pt1 | contig 16931 bp, 16 predicted proteins | sample SpaLakP09_SKY_41_FD_134514 | JGI IMG/M metagenome (GOLD analysis project Ga0187842, IMG submission 134514) | Oligotrophic lake water microbial communities from Sparkling Lake, Wisconsin, USA - SP09_SKY_41 | ecosystem: Environmental > Aquatic > Freshwater > Lake | place: USA: Sparkling Lake... | reverse complement strand
TATAATCTCTTCTCTCGAAGGGAAAGAGGTCATTTCAAAACGCTCGACATAAACCGGTTTGGTCTGTCCGATACGGTGGCATCTAGCGATAGCTTGGTCTTCAACGGCAGGGTTCCAATGTGGTGAAATGAAGTATATCTCACTATAATTCTCCTGCAAATTGAGGCCTTCACATCCGGTCTGAATTTGCAAAATAAGGGCCTCATTATTGGCTTTTAAAATCTGTAGTCGCTTACCGTTGCTGGTGCGTCCATCAAATGACGCGACATTCTCCATTCCTCCGGCCTTTAATCTGGCGGCGATTACGTCGATTTCTTCGCGGAAATGACAGAAGATAAGCTTGCCGCATCCGTTGCCCTTTCTCTCTAATATCTTATCTACCACTGCATCAAGTTTACTGCTACAATCAAACGCTTCATCGTAGAGTCCATTTTCCATCACTTTAGCCATCAATTTAGGGTAAATACAGGCCTGTCTAGCGCGCATGAGGAGTGCCAAGAGTCCGCCGTCTTCAACGATGTTTAACACGATGTTCTTCTCAATATTGGCGGAATGAATGTGACTGAACTCCAGGGCCGAGTGTATTTCTTCCGCCAATTCCATTTCCTTACGATTCTTCCAGGCGACGATATTTTTGTCGACGACCAAGGCAGGCATCTCAATACCGACCTGTGCTTTGGTTCTCTTGAGTATGAAGGCGCGCGCAAAGGCGACTAAATTGTCAGTGTCCGTATAGAAGCTGGCGGGTAGTTTCATCATGGAACACAAACTGTAAAAGTCCTTCCGGTTATTTTGCACAGGAGTTCCAGAAACGAGCCAACAAATGTCAGCCGTTAAGGTTTTGGCACTGAAGACGCGAGTCGTTTTATGGTTGCGGAGATGGTGTGCCTCATCGAATACTAGACGAGACCAATGAACCTTATGTAATAGAGTCTTTTCTTTTTCTTTGATTTGTTTTTTAGTTAGGTTGATGGCGCCGTATGTAGTGATGACAATTGGTGCCTGATTTAATTGTTGTTCGGTAATCGTTTTTTTATTTGGGCCGTGGTAGATGAGGGCACGGTGACCAGTGGTGCGGTAAACTTGGGCGTTCCATTGGTCAATGAGGACAGGAGGTACGACGATGAGGGTTCTCTGGACAAAATTGCAGAGCATGACTCCAATCATCATAATCGTTTTGCCGAGTCCCATTTCATCGGCGATGAATCCGCCGCGCACGTTACAGACCGGGTCAGGGCGGAGTTCATTATAGAGAATCCACTTGACTCCGTCATATTGGTATTGTTTATGGTCCATTTTGGTACGGTCGAGGTATTTGGTAAATCCAGCCATTCTCTCTTCAGAGATGATGTCATTTATAGCGGTAGTCATTTTGGTATAGTCGTTCGTTTAGTTTGAAACTTTGATATATTGTTGGGTACCTTTTAGAGTTGGGGGTAAAAGTAATCAATTTTCTTCAGTTTCCTCTTAAAATTGGCACCACTAAATTTCAGTGGGGGAGAGAATAAAAATTGAGTAAAACCAAAACCACGCCGATTTTATAAAAAAGTGAAATACTTTTTAGAAGACTACACTGTATTACCCTAAAAATCAAAACAAGTTTTCAAAATGTCTACCAACCCCAAATCAACCAAGAAGCCTTTCTGCAAAGTTTGCCACGATGCAGGTAAGCCAGAAAGCGAATATACGAGTCATTATGTGCGTTCATTGCCCGACCGAAACGGTAATACCATGGTTACGTGCCCAACGTTGTTGTGCACAGAGTGCCGTTATTGTGGTAACTATGGTCATACGGCCAAGTTCTGCTCTATTATGGCGGCCAATAAAAGTAAAAATCAATACCAAAGTAAAAATCAATACCAAAACAAAAATCAATACCAATCTCAAAATTACAAACAGAGAGAAATGTCAAAAAAAACCGTTTCTGCCTCCGCCAGTTTTGCCGTCCTAGCTGACAGCGATTCAGAAGACGAAGAATACCCTGCCTTAGGCGCCACCGCGAAAATGGAAGCGAAGCCGGCCATCACTGGCTGGTCCGAAATGGCCGCCAAACCGGAAGTCCTCCTTGTTAAAGAAGTAGATCGCGTGGAAAATCATCTAGTGTTGACCGCCACCTCCAAATTTGGAAAAATAGTGCCTCTACATACCGAAGAAAAAGTTAGAATCAGCTGGGCCGACGCAGTTGATTCCGATGATGAAGACGAATATGAAGACGAATATGAAGACGAATATGAATACTAATTAGATTATAAGTGTAACTTACATAAATAAAAGAATATAAAGAGAAAGGGGCTTCAAGCCTTTTTTCCTGCCGCTCACTGCTGCTCCTGGCACCTATTTTGCTCCTCCCTGCTGCTGCTCCTTGTGCATTTACCTAGACGGACGATTTTGCAGGATGTTTTGAAGGCGGGTTGAAGTACGGTGGGTTGCAGGGTGAAGTTGGTGGGTATCTGGCTAGAGGCACTGTGTTACAGTATTCTCTCTGCAACAATATTCAAAGACCAAATCAAAGACCAAATCAAAGACCAAATCAAAGACCAAATCAAAGACCAATTCAAAGACCAATTCAAAGACCAATTCAAAGACCAATTCAAAGACCAAATTCAAAGACCAATTCAAAGACCAATTCAAAGACCAATTCAAAGACCAAAATCAAAGACCAAATTCAAAGACCAATTCAAAGACGCAAAAGTATAAAATAAAATTGATAAATAAAACAACAAACCAACTCATACAAACGCAACTATATAATGCCACTCACCGAACTAACTATAGACGAATTAATACCCCAAAAGGAATACTACGTCGAAACCAATATTGGTAACCTCGTAGATAAATTTAAAGCCACCTTCTCACATATAGAAGGAAAATGCGCCATGTTTGTAAACACCTTTCTAGTCATCCCCACTGGTTTCAGAGAACTCAAAGTGAATACCAGACTCTGTATAATACCACATACAAGCTCTTCTGGGTGGCAAAAAATTTTCTACAAAATTAGCGACAATATTCGCCACAAAATAGAAAACCAAAATGAATTCATATATGAAGCAGCCTTTCAAAAAGTGATGCGCGACGTGTTTTGTCACACCATCCATTATAACGAAAATGGGCAACCCATGTATGACGAAAATGGTATGTTTTTAAATTATAAAGATGTATTTCTAAACATGTGTAATGCCAACAAGTCTACAAAAGTATAAACAAACCAAACCAACAAACCAAACCAACAAACCAAACCAACAAACCAAACCAACAAACCAAAATAAAATAAAATAAAATTGATAAATATCCCAGACCATTTAGCAAAGACAAATACAACCCATAATTAGCAAAAATGCAACAAAACGCTTATCCAAGTAACTCTCCTCATGGTATTTCATGGAAAACCAGACTATTATCCATTGGTCTAGCTATATTCATCCCTATTCTAGTCATAATAGTATCAAATTTATTTGTTATAATCCTATTCCCAATAATAAACTATGTAATTTTGAATGATATTTTTAAGCACACTAGTTTAATATTATTCGGTGTAACTGCCATTTATGTATATGATAAATTTATGATTACTAAATTTAATTACAATCCTTTACAAAGCAAACAAACCGAATTAGAAGAAAAATTGAACGAATTAGAAAATACCATAGCTGAATTAGAAAATGAAAATGAATATTTAGTTTCCATGGATACCATGCGTCAAGAAGAATGGGAAAAAATGATGCGCACCCAATCAAAGGTGTATACGCAAATACAAAGTTCTATCGATAAAAAATTCAATTGCTATAAAAAAATGTTGAAAAAAATGGAAAATGAATTATAACTGCAAACAAATAAAATTGATTTTTTCATAAAACTACTACAAAACCCAACCAAAAAACAAAACCCAACCAAAAAACAAAACCCAACCAAAAAACAAAACCCAACCAAAAAACAAAACCAAACCAAAAAACAAAACCCAACCAAAAATAAAATGCCACAACAAATACCATTAGAAAAAACATTAGGAAAGCGAAAATATGCTGAATCGTTTGACCCATCCACCTTTGATGATGACCGTTATGCGCAACATATTAGTCCTGATTTCTTTGACACTCATATAGGACACGGAGTTTTCCCCATTTCGAAAAATACCCAAACCAATAAACCAATAAACCAATAAACCAATAAACCAATAAACCAATAACGAAACAAACAAATAAAATAAAATTGAAATACCATATCATAATAGCATTATGACATACAACTCATCATAAACAAAAATACCATGGATATTCTCAGCTTATGTATTCCACGTGTTTTCTTAAATATAGACGAAAAACGTATACGAAAAATTTTCAATGAATTACACTTGGGCGAAATAAGTCGCATAGATATTGTGAATAAAATAACTGAAAAAGGAGAAAAATTTAACCGTGTTTTTATTCATTTTAAAAGTTGGTTCGAAAATGAAAATGCGAAAAATGCGCATGACCGATTAATGAACGGCAAAGATATTAAAATCATATATGATGAGCCGTGGTTTTGGAAAATATCCGCCTCACGAACTAGACACACCGTCTCCAAACCCACCAAAAATTAAGCACCAACGGGACCGCCACCTATTCGTCGAAAACATTTTTTTTATGTATCGCTGTATTGTAAATGAATATTGTAGTATCGCGCTATAACAAAAATATTGATTGGGTCTATCGATTCAAAGGCGAAAACAAAATTTTCATATACGACAAAGAAAACCCAGAAAATCCGTATAATATTCCAGTGAATAAAGGTAATGAAGCCTCTGTATATTTAAAATATATTATCGACCATTACCACGATTTAAGCACCTATACGTTTTTTATTCACGACGACGAATATACCTGGCATCATTTCGGTAGTATAGTAGATAAATTTGATGAAGCAGTAAGCAGTAATAAAATGTATTATAACATAAACGACAATTGTGTTTTAGGAAGCATACTCACGAATGAATGGTATAGTGACATTCTAGAATGGTATAAATTATATGTTGAAAACTATATTCCGCTGCATACTTTACCCAATAAAGATTGGACCAACGGATACCGCGGCTCCGCGCAATTTTTGGTGCACAAACAAATAATCACCAATTTACCCAAACAATTTTACGAAGATTTGTATCATTGGATAATTACTACAGATATGCCCAGTAGCAAATCTGGTAGATTTTTAGAATGGACGTGGCATTTATTTTGGGACATTTATCCTAATTCTATGGATTGTAATAGCTCTTCTGCAGCGAATCTATTGTAAATCTTAAACCTTAAACATATATCAATTGCATATGTACAAAAATATAATAACATGTTACTATATATGTTTAACAATATAGCGAATTTTAATAATGTAAATGACTATTTGCCATTATTGAATGCTGTGCTAATTACCGATTTATTTGTAATTTTATTATTAAATATACGGATAATTAAATCCGAGGTCTTAAGGAAATGGTATTCACAATACAACTTATCAGCTGTTATAGCGGATGTATTAATTATAATAATTGGATTAATTATTACCAGAGCAATTTATTATTACATATTTGACACTTTTTCAATATTAAAATTTATTATTATAGCCGTAATAGTGCAAATTACTCACGATATATTATTTTATATTTTTTTTAGCAATATACCTAGAGGAGTAAATAAAATGCTTGATACATTCAAGGATTATGCAAAGGATGTATCTTATAAAGCAATTTTAGCTGATAGTGGTATGATGATAATGTCATGTTTCATTGCTTCCTATCTTGTAAATAAAAACACAAATACTAATATCATTGTACTCATTTCATTTTTATATTTGTTGCCATATTTATTATACAACTAAATAATCAACGGTTGAAATGTTACAGGTGTAAAATATATAAATAACCTCCTTGACATTATTTATATATCACTTTTCTATATCACTTTTTCTATATCACTTTTCTATATCACTTTTTCTATCTTTGTTCATTTGTAATTCTATTTTTGTGAGCGCATATTGTCCACAAGGTCCACAATGGTCTTCATTGGACAAATCTATTTTGTGATTCGTTTTTGTGTTACATTGTTCTATATTCCATCTGCCAAGAGTTTTTGGAAGTTCTTTGGGCAAAAATTTTCTTAGAATGTTTGTAATATATTTCATATTACCTTATGTATTATAATATTTAAGTACTTTTGTTTTGTTTTTACAATAAAGTTACCTGTTTTGGAGAGAACCCCACCTCCTACACAATATATTTACACTGATAAGGTATATCAAATGTTTTGGCACACCAATAACTAAACCCACTACCGTGTTCATAATGTGAATAGGAAAAAATCGCCCCAGCGAATGACAACAAATAGAAATCCAGTAATGTATTTTTAACTTTTTCTTCTTCCAATATGACTCCTTCCCCAAAATGCGTAATGGGTTTCAACACCATTTTAAAGTCCGGAAAATATTCATGTAATACTGTTTTGATTCTATTGTTATCGGCCATCAATAAATAGTGCTGATTCATATGATTCATATTCGCAGAACCCTCCTGTCTACATCTATGAATATCAAACTGAATATGACGCACCAAATGATGAATATAATCATCGCTGAACGCATTCGTTTCATTTTTTAAATAACCATCACCAGCCCTTATATGAATGACTATATAATTTTTACTGCTCAATTGCATTTCCTGTAACGTATGTTGTATGAAAATCTTCATTTCATCAATAGGCTCCAACATCGTTCGCATATATTCCTTATTTTTTTCGGATATACTATGATGCCTTGGGAAAGAATTACAAAACACAAAAGCGTTCCCATAATGACAAACGCTTCCAGACATATAATCGACAAAATCCGCCATAATATGTTTGTTGTCTTTTTTAGGGTCTACTATATAATTATTTATGATATTATATGCACTAAAGTTATTATTCTTAAATATTTGTATGCCTGCTAAAACGTTATGAATAAGGTTTAATTTATATGTTTTTGTTCGCAAAAATTTTGCTATATAATTATTAAATACGATTTTCGGTTCAAAATTATATTCATCACAAAATTCTAAAATGAAATATGAACCTCGAATAAAATCGCCTAAGCCAGTGCAATTTGCACGACCAAAATTATATTTGCTTTGATACACATTATTAATAATTTTAATTCCTTTTGTGCGGATTCTCTCGACGTTGTATGGAAGAACATAATTTTCGTCTGCCAAAAAAGACTCATTCGACATCGATTGTGTTTCAATCAAACCCGCTATGTTTAAAAATTGACTGTTGAACTTTTTGCCTTCGTATAATTTACACATTTCAACGATTTCTTTATTATTTTCATAATCCTTACCTATGTTGGAAGTATCTGTACCCCCCTTTAGATTATCCATTTGAATATTACTTATTTCTGTTGAAGATTGTATACATATATGAGACACATTTTGAAATGTATTATCTACTTTATTGGTTAAATTAAGACAATTATTAATAGACATTTTCTCGTTTAATTTAATCAGCTCCTTTGTTTGTAGCTCTTTTAATATCATTTCTTTCTTTTTATGTTGATTACCTCTTTTATAACTAAAATTAATTTTAGAAAGCATAATAATACAAAACACTTTAATTTTATATTATTATTTAACAATCCTTCTACTAAATAAAATCCCCTTACTCTCTCTACTAAATAAAATCCCTACTCTACTAAATAAAATCATCACTATATATATATGTCTAATACAACCAATTATGGGACAGACAGTTTGAAAAATAACACTGGAGATAACAATACCGCGGTTGGTGCATATTCGGCAATTAATAACACTAGTGGAAATTGTAATACGACACTAGGTTCAAATTCGTTGTATCATAATACCACCGGTAATCACAATACGGCTCTTGGTGCCGGTTCATTGTGTAATAATACCACCGGTTCGTTGAATATTGCTATAGGCTCTAGCGCTTTAGAAGGAGCAACCACCGGTTCTGTTGGAGACCAAAATATAGCAATAGGTGCACAAGCATTGTATAGTAATAGTGCGGATAACAATACGGCAATAGGCAATTATGCATTATTAAATAATACCGCCGGAACAAACAATGTTGCCTTAGGCGATTCTGCGCTATATTCAAATGTAACGGGAAATGATAATATGGCACTAGGTATAACTTCATTATATAACAATACCACTGGGAATGCCAATACTGCTATAGGTAATTCTAGTTTATATGCCAACACTGGAGGCTTAAAAAACACTGGTGTAGGATATAATTCGTTATATTCCAACACAACTGGTAATGAAAATGTGGCAGTAGGTTTGAATACTTTATATAACAATACCACGGGGAATGCCAATACTGCTATAGGTAATTCTAGTTTATATGACAACACTACAGGATTACGAAACACTGGTGTAGGATATAGTTCGTTATCTTCCAACACAAGTGGTAATGATAATGTGGCAATAGGATTGGATACTTTATATAACAATAGCACAGGGAATGCCAATACTTCTATAGGTAATTATACTTTATATACTAACACTACAGGATTACGAAACACTGGTGTAGGATATAGTTCGTTATATTCCAACACAACTGGTAATGATAATATAGCAATGGGATTGAACTCGTTAAAAAATAATACAACTGGAGGTTCAAATACATCCATAGGTAGTGCTACTTTACGTTTCAACACTACAGGAGGGAATAATACTGGTATAGGCTATACCTCTTTGTATACCAATACAACAGGTTCTTATAACACCTCATTAGGAAGCAATTCGTTATATAACAATGTAGATGGTTCGTATAACGTAGCAATCGGTTCATCTGCTGGTCCAACTACTTCAAGTTTAACAAACACTGTTGCCATAGGATATAATGCACAGACAACCGCCAGCAATACAATACAAATGGGTAACTCGTCTATAAAACAACTGAATACCAGTGGCTCCATTGGTGTAGGAACATATGCGAGCGATTCGGCAGTATCAGGGATTACCGGTTCTATTTATTACAACACGACGGAATCCGTGTTAAAAGTATACAACGGTTCTGGGTGGACAGGAATATATTATAACAGTCTTAGAAACTCTACCATTTCAGGTTTAACTGGTTATACAGGACCAGTGGGTTTCACAGGGTCCATAGGTATTACTGGTAAAACAGGTCCTACCGGGGCAACAGGTCGCACAGGTCCTACAGGTCCTACAGGCATCATGGGACCTACTGGTCCGCCAGGCACATCATCAGGTTCTGGTCTCGCGGGCGTAACCACCCTTTCCACCGCCAGTTTAACAAATGGCGCACAAATAACAACAGATAATTATTTACAATTGGCATATGCAAATGGCGGAGGAACTACCAACACGCCAGGTTTACAGCCAGGGTCCTATTCAGATATTTTCTCCACCCAAACAATAGATTTTGCCAACTTTGGTCAAAATTGGGTCCAAAATACAAGTGCTCCACAGAACAGTTGGCAATCAGTAGCGATTTCATCTTCAGGTCAATACCAAATTGCCTGCATATATGGAGGAGATGTATACAATTCATCTGATTATGGTAAAACGTGGTCATCATCCAATTCTCCAACCAGCGCCACCTGGAATTCATTGGCAATCTCATCGAATGGACAATACCAAACAGCAGTAACCATTTACGGTTATATATATAGTTCTGCCAACTATGGTTCAACATGGACGACACCACCACAAAATATTACAAATAGCAGTTTTTTATTCGTGACAATGTCTGCTTCTGGCCAATATCAAACACTCGTTAGCACCGAAGGTTCTATTTATATTTCCGCCAATTACGGTTCAACTTGGTCAAACCCCTATAGCACCAGTAAAACATTGTCATCCGTTGCGCTGTCAGCATCCGGACAGTATCAAACGGCATGTGGAAACAAAATGATTCCAGCTGACTCACCAATGGGTTTTCCAACACAAGAAAATTCAATATACATTTCTTCAAATTATGGGGTAACCTGGACCGAAATAGTAAACTTTACTATTTCAAATTTTGCCACGTTGGTGTGTATGTCCGCTTCAGGACAATATCAAACAGTGGCTGTAAATTACACTGCATGTTATATTTCTTCTGATTATGGTCAAACCTGGACGGAAAACACTACTGTATCACCATATTACGTGACAATGTCTGCTTCAGGTCAATATCAAATTAGTGTAAATACAACTGGTATATATATTTCTGTAGACTATGGTCAAACATGGACGCTAGTAAGCGGTTTTAGCGTTAATTTAATATGTGTTGCAATGTCTTCATCAGGTCAATACATAACGGCGTGTGGAAACAATGGAATCATTTATACTTGTCAAAATAGTATTGCCAATGGAGTACTATCGATAGGAACTTATTCCTCATCACCAGTAGGAATTACCGGTTCTATTTATTACAACACAACTGACTCCGTATTAAAAGTATACAACGGTTCTACTTGGTCTGAAATAGGAACTTCATCTTCATCCGGTTCTGGTCTCGTGGGCGTAACCAGCCTTTCCGCTACCAGTTTAACAAATGGTGCCCAAATAACAACCGATAATTATTTACAATTAGCCCCAGCGGATAATGTAAACCCTGGTATAGTCACTACAGACGAGCAAACATTCAATGGATCGAAATCGTTTGTCTACGATTTAAGTGTAAATGGCGTAACCATTGGTTTAGGTGGAGGGTCAAATACCAGAAATATAGTGTTGGGTAAAAATGCATTATATAGTAATACCGAAGCTGTCATAGGAGGAAATGTGGCAATCGGTTCAGAATCATTATACACAAATACAACTGGAATGGGAAATATTGCTATAGGAGAAAAAATTTTGTACTCTAACACGACAGCTATCGATAATATTGGTATAGGTGTAAAATCTTTATACAATAATACAACTGGAGATGGTAATATTGGATTAGGGTTTAAATCTTTATACAATAATACAACTGGATATGATAATGTTGGATTAGGGTATAAATCATTAAACTCTAACATTGATGGTTATTCAAATTCTGCATTTGGTCCATATTCATTAATTCATAATACAAGTGGTATTGAAAATGTTGGTTTAGGTCATACTACCTTATACGGTAATTCTACCGGAGACCGTAATGTTTCCATCGGAATAAGTAGTTTACGAAATAACACAACTGGTTCGTATAATAATGCTATAGGATTCGAATCATTATATAACAATATAGATGGCTCATACAACGTAGCAATTGGTAACGAAGCAGGTCCAACCACTTCAAGTTTAACAAACACCATTGCTATAGGATATAATGCACAGCCAACCGCCAGCAATACAATACAAATGGGTAATTCATATATACAACAAATGAATACCAGTGGAACAATCGGCGTAGGAAATTATTCTACCGATGCAAGCGCAAATGGAATTGCAGGTTCTATTTATTACAACACCACAAGCTCCGTATTAAAATTGTACAACGGTTCTACTTGGTCTGAAATAGGAAGCGGATCTTCAACAGCAGGCCCAACCGGTGAAATGGGTCCAACCGGTGAAATGGGTGCAACCGGTGAAATGGGTCCAACAGGATCTTCATCCTTAGGAACCGGTCCTACAGGTGCAACAGGTGAAACAGGTGAAACAGGTGAAACGGGCGTAACCGGCCCCACTGGTCCTGCAGGATCTTCATCTGGTTCTGGTCTCGCAGGTGTAACAACCCTTTCCACCACCAGTTTAGCAAATGGCGCACAAATAACATCCGACAGTTATTTACAACTAGGACCTGCGGATAGTTCAAATCCAGGTTTAGTTACTATGGGTTCCCAAACCTTCGCAGGTTCTAAAACTTTTAATTCTGATTTAACAGTAAATGGTTTAACAATTGGCTTAGGAGGAAGTTCAGTATCAACCAATATAGCACTAGGAAAGTATGCATTATATAGCAACACCAGTGGTTCAAACAATACAGCACTCGGTTATCAAGCCGGATATGCAGGAACTGCAAATACCACCGGTTCGAATAATACCTATATTGGCTACCAAGCACAAGCAAACGGAACCTATTCAAATTCTACCGCATTAGGGAAAGGCGCTATAATAACCTCGAGTAACCAAATTGTATTAGGCACATCTAGTGAAACCGTAAAAATTCTAGGTAATTTAACTGTATCAGGAACCATAACAGGAACGTATACTATCTCATCCCTGTCCGGAAATTTAACTGTATCAGGTTCGGTAACTGCATCATCCTTCAAAACCACCTCCGATCATCGTATCAAAGAATCCGTAAAACCAATCGACGAAACTTATACCATTGACCAATTAAGACCCGTCATATATAAAAACACGCAAACCGAAAAAACAGATATGGGTTTCATTGCCCACGAAATCCAAGAAGTGTATCCATTTTTAGTCGAAGGAGAGAAAGACGGTGAAACATACCAAAACGTAAATTACACCGGTCTAATCGCCTTATTAATAAAAGAAATGAAAGAAATGAAACAAAAAATAAACAACTTAGAAAATAAGTTAAAATAAATGAAATGAGTGTAATAATTTCAAAAGACAATTTTAAAATTATTCAATACGACAACCATATATTTACTATAGAATTCGCCAGCCCTTGTCCTGCACTCATACATTCTCTCGTCAACACAAAACTCATCCTAGGTGCGACTACCACCAACGACTACCAAACTGTCAAATTCAAAGCCCATACCGTAAAAACGCTGCTTCAATACCAAGGAGAAAACCCCCGCCCCTCCATAAAAACCGCCCATCTGTTAACATCACATTTAGTAACCCAAATGCAATATTTATTACATGAAAATAGCACCATTCTTGGTTACCACCCAGAAAATATCATTGTGATTAACGACCAAACATTCGTCTTTTTAGGCACCGAATATGTAACCCACCTATACGATGAACAAATATTCATAAGCTATCCATTTTCCCACACAGATTTTTTCGTCTCGCCTGAACTATTAAAAATAAAGGATTTACCCTCCTATGTCCATTATAAAACGGCTTATTTTAGCCTAGCCTGTTTAGTAGTTTATACTTTATTAGGCAATCATGATTTCTATGATAAATATTTGCAAGCCCACAGTAGCGCTCTAGATATTATGCAAAATTTAGACCATCATTCAATCAAACATACCAAATTATATTGGCTTCTCTCGAGATGTTTCATTGCAGAACCAGAAAAACGAACAATATTATTTATATAATTATACCTTTGATTAAAATCTCATAATATGTTATAATGTCATTAACTGCTTTCAAAAAAAAATCGGTAATCAATTATGGTTCAAAACGTTCTGGAACCGCACCAGGCGGTGTTTGGTTACCCCAGGGTCCATTTGGTCATTCTACCACAGGACTCCAATTAGCCATCCATCATCCAGGACCAGTCGGATTTTCTATCAATGGCGGTCGTAGAAATAGTGGCGGAGTAGGCCGCGATATGAAAATGTCCAAATCAGGAACTCCTTATAGAGGAACCGAAGCTATTGGATTTGGTGGTTCCAGTGGCAAATATCCGTCTGCCATATTAGTTGGTAACAACACGGATAAAAATGTTCAAATCACAGGTGCGGTAGCCAATAGTAAATCGTCGTCGGTAGTCCAACCAGTCCTCAATTCTCGTGTGGTCGACACCATGGGTACCCAATACTTGTATATTAAGCCCTCTGTATTATCTACCCACGGCATGTTGGATAAAAAATACCGCTGGGCGTATTATGGTAAATATCCGAATTATTGGGTTCAGCCGAATTATACAGGCAATCAAACCGATACTGCGAGTCAATGGTTATATATTCAAAACAAAGCGGCGGCGAATACCTGCAATATTAAGGTCAACAATGTCGGTACATATGAAGGTCATCGTTCATCTTGTGGTCCTACTTTGTGCACCCCAGGAAGGTCCACCGCTGGTTTTAAATATAACGATATGGCGCGCAATGCTCCATATACCAAGACGCTTGGACAACCAGTTTCTTATGCGCAATACAATTTATACTTGACTAGAGGATGTAATAATCCAGTGGGTCCACAAAAACCTTTCCCTTTTGCAGAGCAAACAGGTAGTAGTCAATCTGCTAGTGGCACCAGTATTACTCGTTTTGCAACAGGCTGCAACACCACCCCAGTTTATGTGACACCGCCATCTTGGTATACCGCAGTACAACCAGGTCAGGAACCAAATTTAAAAAATAAAATACAAACTACCGTATTAAAAAATCAACTATAACTTTTCTAAAATATACTTTTCTAAAAAGTATATGTTTATTTTTTGCTATACTTTTCTAAAAAGTATATGTTTATTTTTTGCTATACTTTTCTAAAAAGTATATGTTTATTTTTTGCTATACTTTTCTAAAAAGTATATATATAATGACAATCAAAGGAACCTTCGGATACATAATTGGACGAAAAAAACGCATGATGTATGTAGAAAACGACGCGGACCTACTTTGGCAAATATTAGTGCGAGAGATTTATATTCTAATGCAACATTTCAAAACAAAAGAATCTTTAGAAGAAGTCTTTGAAGAAATAAGAGCTACGAAACCATCATCCATACCTAAAAAACCAGATATAGAAAAAAACAAGTTATTTATTGATTTTTCAAAAGATTCGCTTGAAAATGTCGATTGGTATTCGCTCCTTCATTTTTGTCAGAGTAGTTATATGAACCTCTTGCATGCGGAGCGCATCATAAATGAAAAGGAGGAAAGAGGTTTAATATTTATGCTCGATTTTAACAAAGGAACTGTTCAATTTTATGAAAAAAAATGGGACGGAACGATAGAAGAATTAAATAATGCGACGATTGAAGAAATAATGGAATTTGCGGACATGCCTACTAAATCCTACAATAAAATAATAAGCGATATGACAGCTAATTTCAACGACTATTATACCCGTCTGAATAAATTAGAATACGAAGTAGAAAAACTATCTGCAATAATGTATGAAGCAAAAAAACAATGTTCATTTAATATTGAAGAAAAGGCAACAAAAATGCTGGATACTATAAATGTTGAAAAGACAAAGCTACATCTAGGAAGGCGTGTATTTTACAATCGATTAAAAGCGCTGGATTTATTAGAAGAACCAGAAGAACCAGAAGAAGCAGAAGAACCAGAAGAACCAGAAGAACCAGAAGAACATAAAAACCCTGAAGAAGAATCCACGACCAAATAGTATCACAACAAATACTTACGATAAAATATAATCCCATACAAAATCCAACCATGACCTACAAATAACAACCTACAAATAACAACCTACAAATAAAACAATATAAACATTTTTATACATATAAAGATATAAGAATGTCTACTTTTTTAAACAATAATCTACGCAATATACATGTTTTGAACAAACTTCTATCGACGCATGATAGAGTAATGGTGTTAAAAATATTTGTCGATACCGATGACCATAATTTAAAAGATATGTATTACAATGCGGCACATAATCACAACACCAAGCTTTTAAATATATCAACCCACATAGACGCAGGATTTGATTTATTTGCCCCCAAAAATGACCCTCCTGAAGAAAGTATATATGGCGATTTTTTGCCATTTTTTGGTCCAGGATGGGAAGACACCCATCCTGTAAACAAATTGGATTTAAAAATTTGCTGTGCAGCGCGAATGTTTGTGGATTCTGGAAAGAATTACAATACAGGATATTATATGTATCCACGCTCTTCTCTTTCTAAGACGCAATTACGTTTGGCAAATTCAACTGGAATCATAGACGCTGGATATAGAGGCCATTTAATGGGTATGTTTGATGTCGTAAATATAGAACCAGAAAAAAAAATACCCGGTGCGGATTATTTTGGTAAAAAATATGAACGATATTTGCAAATATGCGCACCAGGATTAGCGCCCATTATAGTAGAAGTTGTTGGTACCAAAGAAGAATTGGGGGAAGATACTGATAGAGGTACAGGTGGTTTCGGATCCACTGGAAGTTAAACCAATAAACCAATAAACCAATAAACCAATAAACCAATAAACCAATAAACCAATAAACCAATAAAACCAATAAACCAATAAACCAATAAACCAATCACAACAATACTAAGACCTCAAGTGGGTAATATTGTGTTTGTATTATAATAATGTAAACATTTATTTTTAACAATGTAAACTGTTGATATGGTTAACAGTGAAAGCTCGGTAGAAGACCTGACCACCATAGGCATATCATCTAATTTAATGCTATAATATATCCACATACTCGATGAGAAAATACTCAAAATACAAAATAATAAAGATAGCGAATTAGCGCTTTTATTTTTATAAAGCAAGAACATAAAAATAAGCCTTCCTACAATAGACAAAGATGTCGCCGTATAAGGTATAATTTTCAAATCCGCATTATTCATAAGAATATTATTATATATATATTACAATAATATTCAAAATACAAAACAAACAAACAAACAAACAAACAAACAAACAAAACAAACAAAACAAACAAAACAAACAAAACAAACAAAACAAACAAAACAAACAAAATAAACAAAATAAACAAAACAAACAAAAAATCATGAATACAAATATTTAATAGTTTTATAATATATGAAATCATTATTCACAAATATTAAAAAACTAAAAACCTTAATAAATGACGAGAATCGGACAAAAATCATCGGATTATTAACAATATTGGTAGTTTTATGGTTAATTTTATATTTCATACCAGAGCTCTTGACTTCTCTCTTCAATACACTTTTAGGTAATTTAATATTATTAACAATGTCTATTCTGGTATTATCTTACAACATTAAATATGGCATAGTCCTCACACTTCTCATCGTATTAATGTATCAATTTCTGCAATTATCGAGAAGAAAAGAAGGCTTTGCTTGGGACCCCCAATCTACCAAGGATTTTATTAAGATTCAAAGCACTATTAATCC
>Ga0187842_1000637_pt1 | contig 17032 bp, 13 predicted proteins | sample SpaLakP09_SKY_41_FD_134514 | JGI IMG/M metagenome (GOLD analysis project Ga0187842, IMG submission 134514) | Oligotrophic lake water microbial communities from Sparkling Lake, Wisconsin, USA - SP09_SKY_41 | ecosystem: Environmental > Aquatic > Freshwater > Lake | place: USA: Sparkling Lake... | reverse complement strand
GATCGCTGGTGAGGCCGTCCAGCTGCGGGTTGGTCAGCGCACGCAGGGCGGCCGTGGACAGCGCCTTCATGTCGGCGGCATCGATGGCCGAGAGCTGATCGGTCGACAGCGCCGCGACTTGCACGGAGCTCAGCACGGCGACTTGCGCAGTGCCCAAGGCCGACATGTCAGCGGCTTCCAGGCCCTTGACCTGGACGCTGGTCAGCACGCCGACCTGGCCGGTCGTCAGGCTGCCGACTTCATCGCTGGTCAGGCTGTGGATCTGGTCGGAGGACAGGCCGCGCAGGGCTGTCGTCGTCACGGCGCGCAGGTCGGCCGTTTCCAGCTTCGAGAGCTGGTCGGTCGTCAGGGCACCGAACTGGCCGGAGGTCATCACGCCGAACTGGGCGGTGCCCAGGGCGTTGAGGTTGTCGGTGGCGAGGTTGGCGACCTGGGTGTTGCTCAGCGCTGCGACTTGGGCCGTGGCCAAGTTGCGGAACTGGTCGCTGGTCAGTGCGTTCAGGTCATCGGTGTTCAGGCCGTTGATCTGGGCAGAGGTCAGGGCGTTGACCTGGCCGGTGGTCAGCGCGCGCAGCTGATCGCTGGTGAGGCCGTCGACCTGGCCGTTGGACAGCGCGCGAAGCGCACTCGTGGACAGGAACTTGATGTCGGCGTTGTCCAGCGCCGAGAGCTGATCGGTGGAGAAGTTGGCGGCCTGCGCCGTGGTCAGCGCGGCGACCTGCGAGGAGGTCAGGGCCACCATGTCTGCGGCGTCCAGGCCCTTGATCTGGACGGTGGTGAACGCGGCCACCTGGCTGCTGCTCAGGCCCTGCACCTGGTCGGTGGTGAAGGCTGCGATCTGGTCGGACTTGAAGCCGGCGAGCGACGTCGTCGTGATCGCTCGCAGGTCTTCGGTTTGGAATGCGCGAATCTGGTCCGTGCTGAGTACGCCCAGGCCTGTGGAGGTGATGACCGCCGCTTGCGTGGTGGTCAGCGCAATGAGTTGGTCGGTGCTGAAGGCAGCCCAGTCTTCGGTCGTGAAGTCCCGGACCGTCGTCGTGGACAGACCAGGAATGCGCGAGACGGGAATAAACGGGATGACGGTTGCCATGGCTGCTTCACCTGAAGTTGTACTAATGGCCGTTGTCTGGGTCAGGCAACGGCCATGCGTCGAGTCGATCCTGCCCCGCGACGCCGGGGCTATTTCTTCGGTCCCGCTGGCGCCTTGCCGGTCAACGGCGGAGCGCCCTCAGGGGCTTTGTTCAGACCGGGAGATCCAGGCTTGCCTTTCGGCAGTTCCGTAAGTCCAGGTTTCTTGAGCTTCAGTCGGTTATCGGGCGGGCGGAGCGTGACTTGAGGAACTAGTTCTCAAATAGGCCCCTAAGCGCACGTAGCCGGGCATTCCGCCCGGTCGTCGAACACTCAGACCGGGGGGGGGTTTACCCACTGATGAGCATGCTAGTGACGCGGCGCCTGACTCACCCGGCGATAAGGGTGGCCTTTCGGTGGCAGTTCACGCCTGCGCAGATTCCTTGCAGCAAGCCGTCTGCGTGGCGTTCAAGCCGTTACAGAAATGAGCCGTGACAAGTTCACGGCAGTTTTGCGCATCCCGCGAAAGCAACGCCTTGACGATGGCGCGGTGTTCGTCCAGCGACTCTGCCAGCCGTCCCTCCCGGAACAGCGAATGGTGGCGGTTGAGTTTCATCAGCCGGCGCAGGTCGCCGACGATCTGCAGCCGCCAGCGGTTGCCGTCGATCTCCAGCACGCGCAGATGGAAGCGCTCGTTGGCGGCGAAAAACGCGTCGCGTTCGGGCAATGCCTCTTCCAGCGCTCGGTGCAACTCGCCCAGTTCCGCCAGCTCGGCGTCGGTGGCCCGGGTGGCGACCTCGGCGGCCGCGTCACTTTCTAGAAGAGACAGCAGTTGGTAGGCTTCCCGGACGTCCCGCTCGCTCATCTCCGTCACATAGGCGCCCCGGCGCAGCTTCATCGTCACCAGGCCTTCGGCGGCCAGTACCTTCAGCGCCTCGCGCATCGGCGTGCGGCTGATGCCCAGCTCGCCGCAGAGCTTGAGCTCGTCGATCCAGGCGCCTGGCTCGATCTCTCTGGCCAGGATTTGCTGGCGCAGTCGGTCGGCTACTTGTTCATACAAGGCCTGGGCGGCGAACGGGGCAGCGGACACGGGGGGCATAGCACCGAGTGTAGCGATTTTGAATTCATAATTATGAATAACGAGCTGAGCTAAGATGCCCATCAGCTTCAGGAGATTTGAGATGTCGGACGCCAGCCGCACCGGGGCCGCCCCGGAGTTCAAGACCGCCACGCTGGAGCAGTGGGCGAGGGCGGCAGCCAAGTCCGCGCCGAGTGGCGACGTGGCCGCGCTGAATTGGGTCACGCCGGAGGGGCTGATCGTCAAGCCGCTGTATACCGCTGCCGACGTGGCCGGCCTGCAGCACGCCGACACGTTGCCCGGCTTCGAGCCCTTCCTGCGCGGCCCGCAGGCCACGATGTACGCCGCCCGGCCGTGGACGATCCGCCAGTACGCCGGCTTCTCCACCGCCGAGGAGAGCAATGCCTTTTATCGCAAGGCGCTCGCTGCCGGCGGCCAGGGCGTGTCGGTCGCGTTCGACCTGGCCACGCACCGCGGCTACGACAGCGACCACCCGCGCGTGACGGGTGATGTCGGCAAGGCTGGCGTGGCCATCGACTCGGTGGAGGACATGAAGATCCTGTTCGACGGCATTCCGCTGGACAAGGTGTCCGTGTCGATGACGATGAACGGCGCGGTGCTGCCGGTGCTGGCCGGCTACGTGGTGGCGGCAGAAGAGCAGGGCGTGCCGCAGGACAAGCTGGCCGGGACCATCCAGAACGACATCCTCAAGGAGTTCATGGTCCGCAACACCTACATCTACCCGCCCGAGCCGTCGATGCGCATCGTCGGCGACATCATCGAGTACACGGCGCAGAAGATGCCGAAGTTCAACTCGATCAGCATCTCCGGCTATCACATGCAGGAAGCCGGCGCGACCCAGGCGCTGGAGCTGGCCTTCACGTTGGCCGACGGCAAGGAGTATGTGAAGACGGCCATCGCCAAGGGCTTGGCAGTGGACGACTTCGCGCCGCGGCTGTCGTTCTTCTGGGCCATCGGGATGAATTTCTATCTCGAGATCGCCAAGATGCGCGCCGCGCGCCTCTTGTGGACGCGGATCATGAAGGGCTTCGGCGCCACGTCGCCCAAGAGCCTGATGCTGCGCACGCACTGCCAGACCTCCGGCTGGAGTCTTACCGCGCAGGACCCGTACAACAACGTCGTGCGCACCACCATCGAGGCCATGGCCGCCGTGTTCGGCGGCACGCAGTCCCTGCACACCAACTCGCTGGACGAAGCCATCGCGTTGCCCACCGAGTTCAGCAGTCGCATCGCCCGCAACACGCAGCTGATCATCCAGGAAGAGACCCACATCACCAGCGTCATCGACCCCTGGGCCGGCAGCTACATGATGGAGAAGCTGACCCAGGACATGGCCGACCAGGCCTGGACGCTGATCGAGGAGGTCGACGCGATGGGCGGCATGACCAAGGCGGTGGACTCTGGCTGGGCCAAGCTCAAGATCGAGGCGAGTGCCGCCGAGAAGCAGGCGCGGATCGACTCCGGCGCAGACGTCATCGTCGGCGTCAACAAGTACAAGCTGGCCAAGGAAGACCCCATCGACATCCTCGACGTGGACAACGTCAAGGTGCGCGACGGTCAGATCGAACGGCTCAACCGCATCAAGGCCACGCGCGACACGGCCGCGGTGCAGACCGCGCTTGGCGCCCTCACCCGTGCCGCCGAGAACGGCGAGGGCAACCTGCTTGACTTGGCCATCCAGGCCGTGCGCCTGCGCGCGACCGTGGGCGAGGTGTCCGATGCGCTCGAATCGGTGTACGGCCGCCACCGCGCCGACACGCACAAGGTCAGCGGCGTCTACGCGGCGGCTTACGACTCGGCCGAGGGCTGGGCCAAACTGCAGGGCGAGATCGCCGCCTTCGGCGACGAGCACGGCCGCCGCCCGCGCGTGATGATCGCCAAGCTGGGCCAGGACGGCCATGACCGCGGCGCCAAGGTTGTCGCAACCGCTTTTGCCGACCTGGGCTTTGACGTCGACATCGGCCCGCTGTTCCAGACCCCCGAGGAGTGCGCCCGCCAGGCCATCGAGAACGACGTGCACGCAGTGGGCGTGTCCACGCTCGCGGCCGGCCACAAGACGCTGGTGCCGGCCATCATTGCCGAGCTGAAGAAGCAGGGTGCCGATGACATCATCGTGTTCGTCGGTGGCGTGATCCCGGCGCAGGACTACGACTTCCTCTACGCCGCCGGCGTCAAGGGCGTCTACGGGCCCGGCACTCCGATCCCGGCGAGCGCCAAGGACGTGCTGGAACAGATCAAGGCTCAGTTCGCCGGAGTGGCGGCTTGAACCTGGCCCTCGAGCCCGTCGTCGACGCCGATTTCGAGGCCATGCTTGCCTTGCGGATCGATGCGTTGCGTGGAAGCCTGGAGCAGCTCGGCCGCTTCAACCCGGACGTCGCCCGCGCGCGGTTGAAGGCGCAGTTCTGCCCCGAGTGGATGCGCCACCTCGTGCGTGACGGCGAGCGGGTGGGCTACTTCACCGTCGAGCCACGCGAGGGCGAGCTGCGCCTGCACCACCTCTACCTCACGCCAGCCGCCCAAGGGCAGGGCATCGGGGCCTGGGTGCTGGCGCAGGTCAAGCAACGCGGCCTGCCCATCTCGCTGGCTGCGCTGCGCGGGAGTCGCGCGAACGCCTTCTACCGCCGGCACGGCTTCCGCGTCGTGGAGGAGCAGGACTTCGACATCGAGTACCGCTGGGAGCCCCAGGCATGAGCGACCTGGCAGCCCGCCTGCAGTCCGGCGAGCGTCGCGCGCTGGCCAAGGCCATCACGCTGGTCGAGTCCACCCGGGCCGACCACCGCGAGCAGGCCGATGCGCTGCTGACCGAGTTGATGCCGTCGACAGGTAACGCGCTGCGCCTGGGCATTTCAGGCGTGCCGGGCGTCGGCAAGAGCACCTTCATCGAAGCCTTCGGCCTGCTGCTGCTGGAGAGCGGCCACCGCGTGGCGGTGCTGACGGTGGACCCGTCCAGCAGCGTGTCGGGCGGCGCCATCCTGGGCGACAAGACGCGCATGGAGCGTCTGTCGATGGACCAGCGCGCCTTCATCCGGCCCAGCCCCAGCAGCGGCACGCTGGGTGGCGTGGCCGAGAAGACACGCGAGGCCATGCTGCTGTGCGAGGCGGCGGGCTACGACATCGTCATCGTCGAGACGGTCGGCGTCGGCCAGAGCGAAACCGCCGTTGCCGGCATGACCGACCTCTATCTGCTGCTGCAACTGCCCAACGCGGGCGACGACTTGCAGGCGATCAAGAAGGGCGTGATGGAGTTGGCCGATCTTGTCGTCATCAACAAGGCCGACCTCGACCCCGCTGCGGCCATGCGCGCGCAGGCCCAGATCACCTCGGCACTGCGGCTGCTGCCCACGCACGCCCATGCGGCGCCGCGCGTGCTGCAGGTCAGCGCGCTCAAGGCCGATGGCATCGCGGCGCTGTGGGAGGCGATCAGCGTGCAGCGCCATGCCCGCCAGGCCAGCGGCGCCTGGGCGGCCAAGCGCCGCGAACAGTCTCTGGCGTGGATGTGGGAACGCATTCAGGCCGGCCTGCGCCAGGCCTTCGTCACCCACCCCGGCATGGCCGCCCGCCTGGAGGCCGCCACGGCCGAAGTGCGTGATGGCCGCACGCCGTCCTCTACTGCAGCACGCCAGTTGCTGGCGGCCTTCCAGCTTCGGAGCAATTCATGATCACCGGCCTGAACCACATCAACCTGCGCGCGCCGGCCGAACTGCTGGCGACGCTGCGCGACTTCTACCGCGACGTGCTCGGCCTGACGGTCGGCCCGCGCCCTGACTTCGGCAGCGACGGCTACTGGCTCTACGCCGGTGGCCACGCCATCGTCCACCTGTCCACGCAGCGCGCCCACGAGACCGTGCGCGGCCCGGTGAACCCGGCCGCGCCGACGACCTACGACCACACGGCCTTCTTCGGCACCGACCACCAGGCCATGGCCACCCATCTGGCTACCCTGGGCGTGACCTTCCACGAATCACGCTCGGACATCACGCGCCAGCACCAGTTTTTCCTGCAAGACCCCGCCGGCAACGGTGTGGAGATCAACTTCCCGTTTCAAGGCTGAACCCCATGCACGACATCCTGCAAGCACTGGAAGCCAAGCGCGCGCTCGCGCGGCTGGGCGGCGGCGAGAAGCGCATTGCCGCCCAACACGCCAAGGGCAAGCTGACCGCCCGCGAGCGGCTGGAGCTTCTGTTCGACGAAGGCAGCTTCGAGGAATGGGACATGTTCGTCGAGCACCGCTGCGTGGACTTCGGCATGGAAGGCAACAAGATCCCGGGCGACGGCGTCGTCACCGGCTACGGCATGATCAATGGCCGCCTGGCGTTCGCCTTCAGCCAGGACTTCACCGTCTTCGGCGGCGCCTTGAGCGAAGCCCACGCCGAGAAGATCTGCAAGGTGATGGACCAGGCCATGAAGGTCGGTGCTCCGGTCATCGGACTGAATGATTCCGGCGGCGCGCGCATCCAGGAAGGTGTCGCGTCGCTGGGCGGTTATGCCGACGTCTTCCAGCGCAACGTGATGGCCTCCGGCGTCGTGCCTCAGATCAGCATGATCATGGGCCCGTGTGCCGGCGGCGCCGTCTATTCGCCGGCCATGACGGACTTCATCTTCATGGTGAAGGACAGCTCCTACATGTTCGTCACCGGCCCCGAGGTCGTGAAGACCGTGACGCACGAGGAAGTGACTGCCGAGGAGCTGGGTGGCGCCACCACGCACAACACACGCAGCGGCGTGGCCGACCTGTCCTTCGAGAACGATGTCGAGGCGCTGCTGATGCTGCGCCGCTTCTTCAACTACCTGCCGCTGTCCAACCGCGAGAAGGCACCGTGCCGACCCAGCGGCGACCCGGCCACACGGCTGGACTACTCGCTCGACACACTGGTGCCCGAGAACGCGAACAAGCCCTACGACATCAAGGAGCTGATCCTCAAGGTCGTGGACGACGGTGACTTCTTCGAGCTGCAGCCCGACTACGCGAAGAACATCGTCACCGGCTTCGCCCGCATGGAGGGCCAGACGGTGGGCATCGTCGCCAACCAGCCGCTGGTGCTGGCCGGCTGCCTGGACATCAAGAGCAGCATCAAGGCCGCGCGCTTCGTGCGCTTCTGCGATGCCTTCCACATCCCCGTCATCACCTTCGTCGACGTGCCCGGCTTCATGCCCGGCACCTCGCAGGAGTACGGCGGCATCATCAAGCACGGCGCCAAGCTGCTGTACGCCTACGCCGAGGCGACGGTGCCCAAGATCACCGTCATCACCCGCAAGGCCTATGGCGGCGCGTATGACGTGATGGCCTCCAAGCACCTGCGCGGCGACGTCAACTTCGCCTGGCCCAACGCCGAGATCGCGGTGATGGGCGCCAAGGGCGCGGTGGAGATCATCTTCCGCGAGGACAAGAAGGACCCCGCCAAGCTGGCCGAGCGCGAGGCCGAGTACAAGGCCCGCTTCGCCAACCCCTTCGTGGCCGGCGCGCGTGGCTTCATTGACGATGTCATCCAGCCGCACGAGACCCGCAAGCGCATCTGCCGCTCGCTGGCCATGCTGAAGGACAAGAAGCTGGAGAACCCGTGGCGCAAGCACGGGAACATCCCGCTGTGACGTCATGAGCAAAGCAACCTGCGCCGCCGAGGCCAGGCGGCTGACCGACATCCCCAACATCGGCAAGGCGATGGAGGCCGACCTGATCGGCTTGGGTTTGCCGACGCCCGCGCACGTGAAGGCCATGGACCCGTACAAGACCTACGACCGCCTGCGCGACGCCCAGGGCCGCCTTCACGACCCCTGCGTGCTGGACACCTTCATGGCCGCGCACGACTTCATGAACGGCGGGCCTGCCCAGCCGTGGTGGCACTTCACCGAGCAGCGCAAGAAGCTGCTGGGCAAGACGACGAGATAACGAGGCACATCATGTTCACCAAGATCCTCATTGCCAACCGCGGCGAAATCGCCTGCCGAGTCATCGCCACGGCGAAGAAGATGGGCATCCAGACCGTCGCGGTCTACTCGGAAGCCGACAAGGATGCCCGCCATGTCGAGCTGGCCGACGAGGCCGTGCTGCTCGGCCCGGCGCCGTCGCGCGAGAGCTATCTCGTCGCCGACAAGATCATTGCGGCGGCCAAGCAGACGGGCGCCCAGGCCATCCACCCCGGCTACGGCTTCCTCAGCGAGAACGAGGACTTCGCGCGCCGCGTCGAGGAGGAAGGCCTGGTGTTCATCGGCCCCAAGCACGCCAGCATCGCGGCGATGGGCGACAAGATCGCGTCCAAGAAGCTCGCGCTCGCCGCGGGCGTCAGCACCATCCCCGGCCACAACGAGCCCATTCTGTCGGCCGAGGAGGCGGTGGGCATCGCGCAGCGCATCGGCTACCCGGTCATGATCAAGGCCAGTGCCGGTGGCGGCGGCAAGGGTTTGCGCGTGGCCTTCAACGACAAGGAGGCCTTTGAAGGCTTCACGTCCTGCCGCAACGAGGCGCGCAACAGCTTTGGCGACGACCGCGTCTTCATCGAGAAGTTCGTCGAGGAGCCGCGCCACATCGAGATCCAGGTACTCGGCGATTCGCAGGGCACGGTCGTCTACCTGTGGGAGCGCGAGTGCTCCATCCAGCGCCGCCACCAGAAGGTCATCGAGGAGGCGCCGTCGCCCTTCATCAGCGAGGCCACGCGTCGCGCGATGGGCGAGCAAGCCGTGGCGCTGGCCAAGGCCGTCAACTACCAGAGCGCCGGCACGGTGGAGTTCGTCGTCGGCAAGGACCAGGGCTTCTATTTCCTGGAGATGAACACGCGGCTGCAGGTGGAGCACCCGGTCACCGAGTGCATCACGGGGCTTGACCTGGTCGAGCAGATGATCCGCGTCGCTGCCGGCGAGCCGCTGTCGTTCACGCAGGACCAGATCAAGCGTGACGGCTGGGCCATCGAATGCCGCATCAATGCGGAGGACCCGTTCCGCAACTTCCTGCCGTCCACCGGTCGACTGGTGCGTTATCAGCCGCCCGAGACGACCATGCAGCAAGCCGAGCCGACCCGCTTCGGCGTGCGCGTGGACACGGGCGTCTACGAGGGCGGCGAGATCCCGATGTTCTACGACTCGATGATCGCCAAGCTCATCGTGCACGGGAAGGACCGCGCCGAGGCCATCGCCAAGATGCGCGAGGCGCTGAACGGCTTCGTCATCCGTGGCGTGTCCAGCAACATCCCGTTCCAGGCGGCGCTGCTGGCCCACCCGGATTTCGGCACCGGTAACTTCAACACCGGCTTCATCGCCCAGCACTACGCCGCCGGCTTCAAGGCCGAGGACGTGCCGCACGACGACCCGCTGTTCCTCGTCGCGCTGGCCGGCTTCATCCGCCGCAAGGCCCGCGAGCGCGAGGCTGGCATCAGCGGCCAGCTGCGCGGCCACGAGGTGCAGATCGAGCATGACTACGTTGCCGTCGTCAACCTGGGCGGCGGGCACAGCGAGCGCCACACGCTGCACATCAGCGAGTTCGGCGGCGCGCTCGGTGAGGCGCGCGTGCGGGTCGACGACAAGGACTACCGTATCGTCAGCCGCTCGCGCCTGAACGACGTGCGCATCGCCGGCCTCGTCAACGGCCAGACCTTCACGGCCCAGGCCGAGCGTGGCACGGCGAAGAACCCGCTGGCCTACCGCATCCACCACGGCGGCCGCTCCATCGAGCTGACCGTGCTGAGCCCGCGCGCCGCCGAGTTGCAGGCGCTGATGCCCTACAAGGCGCCGCCCGACACGAGCAAGCTGCTGTTGTCGCCCATGCCAGGGTTGCTGGTGCACCTGACCGCTCAGGTCGGCCAGACCGTGCAGGCGGGCGAGCGGCTGGCGGTCATCGAGGCGATGAAGATGGAGAACATCCTCACGGCGAGCCAGGACGTGACGGTGGCCGAGGTGCTGGCCAAGCCGGGTGAAAGCCTGTCGGTCGACCAGCCCATCCTGCGGTTTGCCTGAGCCCACCCTCGCCATCGTCGGCGCCGGTGTGGCTGGCGCGGCGGCGGCCGTGCGCCTGGCCGAGCGCGGCATCGCCGTCACGCTCTACGAAGCCGTGCCCGAGCCACGCCCCATCGGCGCCGGCCTGCTGCTGCAACCGACCGGGCAACGTGTGCTGGCCACCATGGGGCTGCTGGATGACGCGCTCGCATTGGGCGTGCGGGTGGACCGGCTGTTTGGCGATACGCCCTCGGGCCGCACCGTGCTGAACATGAGCTACCGGCGCTTTCAACCGCAGGCCTACGGCCTGGGCATGCAGCGCGGCGCGCTGATGGGCTTGCTGTGGAGGCGCGTGCGCGAGCTGGGCGTGCCCTGGCATTGCGGCGCGGCAGTCCAGGAATTCGAGCAGGACGCTGGCGGTGTGACCCTACGTTTCGCCGGTGGAGCTACGGTTCGGCACTCCGCATTGATTCTCGCCAACGGCAGCTTCTCGAAGCTGCGCGAGGGCATGAAGGTCGCGCAGCGTGCGCGCCTTTTCCCCTGGGGCGCCGTCTGGACGGTGCTACCCGCGCCGCCGGGCTTTCCGCAGATCGAGCTGCGCCAGCGCTTCCGCTCGGCCTCGCAGATGCTGGGACTGATGCCCGTCGGCAAGGCGGCCGCAGACGATGCCGAGCGCGGCATCAATCTGTTCTGGAGCCTGCCGGTGGCCGAGCTGGACGGCTGGCAGCAGCGCATCGGCCTGGGTCATCTCAAGCAGCAGATGGTCGATCTCTTTCCCGACGTTGCGCCACTGCTTGCTGGCCTGCACGACGCCGCCCAACTGCGCGAGGCTCGCTATGCCGATGTACATATGGCGCGTTGGCACGACGGCCGGGTGCTGACCATCGGCGACTGCGCCCACGGCATGAGCCCGCAGCTGGGGCAGGGCGCCAACATGGCCCTCATCGACGCGCATGAACTGGCGGCAGAAGTTGGAGGCGATTGGCCCGGCGTATTTGAGCGCTACACCCACCGCCGCCGCGCCCACCTGCGCTTCTACGGCCAGGCCAGCCGGGGGTTGACGCCGATGTTCCAGTCCCACGCCGTCGTCGCGCCCTGGCTGCGTGATCGCTTCTTCGGCTGGGGCGGGCGGCTGCCCTACATCCACCAACAATCCATCGCCACGCTGGCCGGCTACAAGACGGGCTGGCTGTGGGGCCGGCTCAAACTCTGAGGACCACCATGACCGACACGCGCCCCTTCCGAATCCTCGGCCTGCAGCAGATCGCCATCGGCGGCCTGGACAAGGGCAAGCTCCGCCACCTGTGGGTGGATCTGCTCGGCGTGCCGGTCACCGGCAACTTCAGGAGCGAGCGTGAGAACGTCGATGAAGACATCTGCACGCTGGGGCAGGGCGCGCATGCGGTGGAGGTGGACCTGATGCAGCCGCTGGACCCCGACAAGAAGCCCGCCGTCCACGCCACGCCGCTGAACCACATCGGCCTGTGGGTGGACGACCTGCCGGTGGCCGTGCATTGGCTGGAGTCGCAGGGCCTGCGCTTCGCGCCGGGCGGCATCCGCAAAGGTGCGGCGGGCCATGACATCTGCTTCGTCCACCCGAAGGGGAACGACCAGTTCCCCTTCGGCGGCGAGGGCGTGCTGATCGAGCTCGTCCAGGCGCCGCCGGACGTGATCTCAGCGTTTCAGGCTGGCTGACAGCTCGACAAGCCGCTCGAACTCCGCACGGTGGCCGTAGCGGTCGCTGCCGCGCGCGTCGTGCGCCAGTGCGGCGATCTGCTGCGGACCGTAGTCGCCTAGCTGCGTGCCGCCGCGCAGCCACTGCCCCCAGGCTGCCACGGCCACGGCAAAGCGCAAGTCGGCGTCCGCCTTGGCCAGCGCCGGCCAGGCTGCTGCCTTGGTGATGGGCAGTTGAACGAGCCTGCTCTCCGCCTGCCCCGGCGGCTTGTAGCGCAGCTTCAGCCAGGCCAGTTCCTTCGCGTGCGGATCGGCAGGCTTGGCGCCTTTGCCTTCGCCGTAGCGCAGCGGGTCCACCGTGCCCTTGGCGCCGGTGGGGATGATCTCGTACAGCGCCGTCACGGTGTGGCCGGCGCCGATGTCGCCCGCGTCCACCTTGTCGTCGTTGAACTGCTCGCGCGTCAGGTTGTTCAGCTCGTAGCCGATCAGGCGGTATTCCTGCACCAGCGCCGGGTTGAACTCGATCTGCAGCTTCAGGTCCTGCGCGATGACGGCCAGCGTGCTGGTCATCTCGTTGACGAGCACTTTGTGCGCCTCCTGCAGCGTGTCCAGGTAGTGGTAGCTGCCGTCGCCCACGTCGGCGAGCTTCTTCATCAGCGCCTCGTTGTAGTTGCTGTCGCCCACACCCAGCGTCGTCAGGCTCACGCCGCGCTTGCGCTCGCCCTCCACCAAGGTCTTCAACTCGTCCGCGCTGGTCACGCCGATGTTGAGGTCGCCGTCGGTGGCCAGCAGCACGCGGTTGATGCCCTCGCTGATGAAGCCGGTGCGGGCCTGGGCGTAGGCCAGGCGTATGCCCGCCTCGCCGTAGGTGCCGCCACCGGCGCTGAGCGTGTCGATGGCGGCGTGAATGGCGTCCTTCTTGTTGCCCGGCGTTGCTTCCAGCACGACGCGAGTGCCGCTGGCATAGCTGACGATGGCGACGCGGTCCTGTGCCCGCAACTGATTCGTCAGCAGATGCAAGGCGGAGCGCACCAGCGGCAGCCGGTCCTGCGGGTTCATCGAGCCCGACACGTCGACCAGGAAGACGAGATTGGCCGGCGGCAGGCTCTGCTTGGCCAGGTCCTGCCCCCTGACGGCGATGCGCAGCAGGCCGCGTTCGGCGTTCCAGGGTGACGCGACCAGGCGGGCATCGACGGCGAAAGGCGTGGCTGCGTTCGCTGCCGGCGCTGCGTAGTCGTAGCCGAAGTAGTTGACCAATTCCTCCACGCGCACTGCGTCGCGCGGGGGCAGGGCGCCGCGGTTCAGGAAGCGGCGCACGTTGGCGTAGCTGCCGGTGTCGACGCTGGCGCTGAAGGTCGAGACCGGCGCCTCGGCCACGCGCTGCCAGGGGCGGTCGTCGAAGCGGGTGTACTGGGCGGTGGACGGCGGCAGCGCGATGGGGCGCGGTGGCGCGGGCATGAAGGCCGGTGCCGCGATCGCCATGCGGGGCATTGGCGGCGGAGCCACGGCAATCGGACTGGGCGGCGGCGCTGCTTCGACCCGCTCCAGTTTGGGTGCCGGCGGGGCGTCCGGCCGAAGTGCCTCGGCGCCCTGGTTGAGTTGGTGCCCGCAGCCATTCAGGCCGACGGCAAGGAGCAGTGCAAGGCCGAGCCGACGCGGGCTCAGGGTCTGGGTCATGTAGAACTCCCTTGGGCGGTGAGCGCCCTGGCGTCGCAACGTGTCGCGCTCTCGTGGCGCCGACCGGCATGCCTCGGTACAAACCCGAGCCATGCGCTGGGGCGCCGCGCCACTTCCCCGCCAGAATCGGCGCCTTCGCCGTCCAAACCGCCCCGATGCGCCACTTCCTTCTTCTGTTGGCCCTGCTGCCCACCTTGGCGCAGGCCTGGGGCAATCACAGCCCCATGTGCTACCGCGCCTTCGAGCGCATGCCCGAGGTGGCGGGTGCCGCGGCCGTGAAGGCAGAGCCCCTCGTCGACTTTCTGCGCGAGCAGGAGGCTGCGATTGCCCGTACGCTGGACGCGCAAGAGGCCTGGGCCCGTGAGCACCTCAAGGGCCATGCCCCGCGGCCCGACGCGCTTCGCCTCGTGCCCGATGCCAAGCGCAGCGATGCTGACCGCCGTGGCGCGTTTCTGCGTGCGCTGCGGTTGTCGCCGCAGTCCAAGCTCGCGCTCTACCTGCAGGTCGATCCGCGCGAGCCCGATGGCAGCCGCCCGCCACTTGATGTCACGCAGGTCAGCGCCGTCCCCAACAGCAAGGGCGCGACGCAGCGCTTCGTCGCGCTGCAGGCGGGCGAGGTCGTCGCGCCACTGGCTGTACTGGCCTCGGCCTGCGACGAGCCCGACTATGGCCATGACCTGAATCTCTTTGACGACAACCCGGGCAGCCCGGCCAACCCGTCCTACGGCTTCGGCAAGCAGCCGTTCGGCAACCCTGCCGTCGCCATTGGCTCGCAAGCGCCGTTTCACATGGGGTTCTTCCACCAGGGCGCCATCTTCAACACGCTGGCGCCCAGCTTTGCCCGCACCTTCGCCGAGTTGCGCGTGCAGCAGTACGGCGGCCTGGCCCAACTGGCCTGGCAGACCGGCCATGCCTACTGGGGCTGGCGCTTCGCCGGCATGGCGCTGCACCATGTCGAGGACCTGACGCAGCCCTATCACGCCAGTGCCGCGCCAGGCGCCACGCTGGGCCACATGATGTGGGTCAACCTGAAGGCCCAGCTCGGCGCGCCGGCGGACCGGCAAGGCCTGGTCGTGCTGCAGAGCAACCGCCACTTCGTGCTGGAGCAGTTCCAGACCCGCTGGATCATCGACGCCGCCCGCAAGCGGCAAGATGGCCCGCTGGAGACTGCGCTGCGCGACGCGGCCCGCGACGCGCGCTACCCGCCCTGGAGCCCGGCATACGTCCGTGAAGTGGTCGCCGCCGAAGCGTTCGCCGCCGGGCCGGCAACGGATGCGGCCGTCGTCGTCGGCGCGCCGGCGAAATTCGTCACTGACCCCAGTTTCGACTTTGCTGCCAATGAATCTCAGCTCGGCCCGGAACTCGCGCGTGACATGCAGGGCCAGCGCCAAGCGCTGCAGGCGCGCATCGCCGAGTTGTTGGGGCATTTCGGCGCCCACAGCCGCAACGTCTTGCGAGGCCTGTTGAAGCAGGCAGACAGCCCAGCGACACGTTGAAGTTCGTGCTTTGCGAAATCACAGTCGCTTTTTGGCGCAGAATTGCGTTATTCGCGAAGGCTATGCTGGAGTCAAACGATCATGCGCCACGATCTCACCACCCTCAACCTTGTGCTGGCCATCGAGCAGACCCGCTCGATCACCCGCGGCGCGGCCCAGGAACACCTGGCGCTGGCCGCGGCCAGCAAACGCCTGTCTGACCTGGAAAGTCGCCTCGGCGTGCAACTGTTTGAGCGGCGCGCGCGGGGTGTAGAGCCGACCGAAGCCGGCCGCGCGCTGGTGCGCCACATCCGCTCGCTGCATGCATCGCTTTACGCCCTCGAAACCGAGGTCATGGAGTTCTCGCGCGGCATCAAGGGGCATCTGCGCATCGCGTCCAACACCAGCGCGATTGCTGAATGCCTGCCGCCGTATCTGGTCGAGTTCTCCCAGGCCCATGCGCAGATCCGCATCAGCCTTGAAGACCTAACCAGCGCCGAGGTGCAGGCCGCTGTTGCCGAAGGGCGTGCCGACGTGGGCGTCTTCACCGCGCCGGTGCTGGACAACCGCGTGCAGACCTGGGTCTTCGCGCGCAGTCGCCTGGCGGCCCTCGTGCCCCTGAAGCATCCGCTGGCCGCCCGCGAATCCGTCACCTTCGACGACCTGCTGGCCTATGACCTCATCGGCCTGCATGCCGGCGCCAGCGCGCAGGAACTGATGCGCGAGCAAGCCGCCGCCCGCGGCCAGACCTTGAACGCGCGCCTGCAGGTGCGCGGCTTCGATGGCATCGCCCAACTGGTCGAATCCGGCCTCGGCGTCGCCGTTTTGCCCGAACAACCCGCCGAGCGCTTCACCCGCGTCTTCGGCGTGCGCTGCCTGCGACTTGAAGAGTCGTGGGCCGAGCGCGACTATTACCTGGGTGTGCTGCGCCAACAGCGCTTGCCCACCGTGGTGCAACGCTTCGTGGACACCCTCATTCCTCGAGAAAAGCAATGACCTCTAGAACGCTTTACGACAAGCTCTGGGATGAGCATGTCGTGCACTCCGAACCGGATGGCACGGCCCTGCTCTACATCGACCGCCACCTCGTCCACGAGGTCACCAGCCCGCAGGCCTTCGAAGGCCTGGACCTGGCAGGCCGCAAGGTCTGGCGCCTATCCGCCAACCTGGCCGTCAGCGACCACAACGTGCCGACGACGGACCGTTCGCAGGGTATCGCCGATCCCATCTCCAAGCTGCAGGTCGACACGCTGGACGCCAACTGCGACCGCGTCGGCATCACGCAGTTCAAGATGAACGACAAGCGCCAGGGCATCGTGCACGTCATCGGCCCGGAGCAGGGCGCCACGCTGCCCGGCATGACCGTCGTCTGCGGCGACAGCCACACGTCCACCCACGGCGCCTTCGGCGCGCTGGCGCACGGCATCGGCACCAGCGAGGTCGAGCATGTGCTGGCCACGCAGACGCTGTCCGCCAAGAAGGCCAAGAACCTGCTGGTCAAGGTTGAGGGCCAGTGCCCCAGGGGCGTCGGCGCCAAGGACATCGTGCTGGCCATCATCGGCAAGATCGGCACGGCCGGCGGCAACGGCTACACCATCGAGTTCGCCGGCGCGGCCATCCGCGCGCTGTCGATGGAAGGTCGCATGACCGTCTGCAACATGGCCATCGAAGCCGGCGCCCGCGCTGGCCTCATCGCTGTGGACGACACGACGATCAACTACGTCAAGGGCCGCCCTTTCTCGCCGCAGGGCGTGGAGTGGGAGCAGGCCGTCGCCTACTGGCGCACGCTGCATTCCGACCCTGGTGCGCACTTCGACAAGGTCGTCGAGCTGGACGCCGCGCAGATCAGCCCGCAGGTCAGCTGGGGCACCTCGCCCGAGATGGTGCTGGCCGTCGACGAGCGCGTGCCCGACCCCGACAAGGAGAAGGACGCCGTCAAGCGCGGCGCCATCGAGCGCGCGCTGACCTACATGGCGCTGGAGCCCAACAAGGCCATCAGCGGGGCCAAAGGGCGCAAGGATCGCCCGCAGCTCGATGCGTTGCTGAAGGGCGTGGCCCGCAAGGAGTTTGATGTGGTCGGTGCCTGGTCGGTGGATCGACTGGGTCGCTCACTGAT
>Ga0187842_1000636_pt1 | contig 17040 bp, 19 predicted proteins | sample SpaLakP09_SKY_41_FD_134514 | JGI IMG/M metagenome (GOLD analysis project Ga0187842, IMG submission 134514) | Oligotrophic lake water microbial communities from Sparkling Lake, Wisconsin, USA - SP09_SKY_41 | ecosystem: Environmental > Aquatic > Freshwater > Lake | place: USA: Sparkling Lake... | reverse complement strand
TATCCAGTCGCTGGCTGCGCTGACTTTGCTGCTGGGCAATCTGGGCATGGGCTGGCAGGTCAGTCGTGAGCTGATCTTTGCCCTGTCGGTGGTGGTGGGCTGCTGCCGCGCCTTCGACATGCCTGCCATGCAGTCGCTGTTGCCCAATATCGTGCCCGCCAGCCTGCTGGGGCAGGCCATTGCCATGGCCGCTTCGGCCAACGAGGCCGCCACCATCATCGCGCCGGCGCTGGGCGGTTTCCTGTATGCCGTGGGGGCCGAACTGACCTATGGCCTGTCGGCCGCCTGTTTTCTGGCCTGCCTGGTGCTGGTCAGCCTGCTGCCCTCCAGCCGGGTGCTCCCCACCGGCCAGCGGGTGTCGCTGGATTCCTTGCTGATGGGCGTGCGCTTCATCCGCAGCCGGCCGGATATTCTGGGGGCGATCTCGCTGGACCTGTTTGCCGTACTGTTGGGTGGGGCGACCGCCTTGCTGCCGGTGTTTGCCCGCGACATCCTGCTGACCGGGCCCTGGGGTCTGGGCCTGCTGCGTTCGGCCCCGGCCGCCGGGGCGCTGCTGATGTCGGTGTGGCTGATGCGTCATCCGATACGTCGTCGCTCCGGCCATATCATGTTTGCTGCCGTCGCCGTGTTTGGCCTGGCCACCATCCTGTTCGGGCTGTCACGCTCCTTCCCGCTGTCCTTGCTGGCGCTGATGCTGCTGGGCTCGGCCGATGTCATCAGCGTGGTGATTCGTGGCACGCTGGTGCAGCTGGAAACACCGGATGACATGCGTGGCCGGGTGAATTCAGTGAACTCGCTGTTCATCGGCGCCTCCAACCAGCTTGGCGAGTTCGAATCCGGTGTCACGGCCGCCTGGCTGGGAACCGTGCCGGCCGTGGTGCTGGGCGGAGCGGGCACCTTGCTGGTGGTGCTGCTGTGGATGCGCTGGTTTCCGCAACTCGCCCGGCGTGACCAGCTGGTATCCAGTCCGTGAAACCGTCTGAGCTGGCACATTTAATGACTTTGGTATATTAATGTGCGGCAAACGCTGAAGTTTGCCCAAGTCAGGAGAAGTGCCAATGCATGCAGTCAGCCCCAAGCTGACCGACTGGTTGTCCCAGCTCAACCAGCTCATCCGCCGCCTGCGCGACAGCGGCTACAAGCCCACCGCCATCGGTGCCCGCGAGGCACTGGCCAATGTCACCCGCAGCCTGGTCAGTGCCGGGCCGGACATTGCCTGGGTCAATGACGAAATCATCCACGGTCGCGATTACAGCGTGCCGGTACGTATCTACCATCCGGCACCGGGCGAGGCGCGGCCGGTGCTGCTGTTTCTGCATGGTGGCGGCCATACCGCCGGCAGTGTCAGCGTATACGACCCTATCAGCCGCCGGCTGGCGGCGGCCACCGGCCATATCGTGGTGGTGCCGGAATACCGGTTGGCGCCGGAAAACCCCTATCCGGCAGCGTTGCATGATGCTTACGCCGCCGCCCGTGGCGTGTTTGCCGCGCTGAGTGCACGCCAGCTGCCGTTTTTGCCCAGCCTGTCGCTGATTGGTGACTCTGCCGGTGCCGCGCTGGCGGCTACGGTGAGTGCGCGTTCGCAGCACGATACCGCCTTGCAGATTGCTGCCCAGGTGCTGATCTATCCCAGCCTGGACTACAGCATGAGCCTGCCGTCGATTAGCGAGAATGGCGAAGGCTATTTCCTCAACAGCGATCGCATTGCCTGGTATTTCGACAATTATTTCCAGCATGGTGAAGACCGGCTGGCGGCGTCGCCCTTGCACATGGCGATGACCGGGCGGCTACCGGCCACCCTGGTGGTCTCGGCGGGGTTTGATCCGCTGCGCGACGAGGCGCTGTGCTACCTGGACAAATTGCGTGCGGCTGGCGTGCCGCACCAGCATCTGCATTTTGATGACCTGGTGCATGCCTTCCTCAATATGGAAGAGCTGGTCGCTGCGGAGTGCGCCCAGACTTACCAGCAGATCGCCGCCTTCCTCGACCACTACTAGCGCGGAGCCGGGCTGGCGGCTGGCTCCAGTTCGCGCAGGGTCAGCCACAGCCGGGTATCAAATTCCAGCTGGTGATAAGCCGGCTCCATATGGCAGCACAGCTGATAGAAGGCCTTGTCGTGGTTTTTCTCGCGCAGATGGGAAAGCTCGTGCACGACGATCATGCGCAGGAAGGGCTCGGGTGCGTCGCGGAACAGCGTGGCAATGCGGATTTCGTGCTTGGCCTTGAGCTTGCTGCCCTGCACCCGCGAGATCTGGGTATTGGTGCCCAGCGTCCCTTTTACCGGGTGCTGGCGATTGTCGTACAGCACCTTGGTGGGTGCCGGGGCATTTTTCAGATAGCGCTGTTTCAGCTCGCTGACATACTGGTACAGCGCGTTATCGCTCTGCACGGCGTGGCTGTCGGGATAGCGGCTGGCCAGCCAGTTGCCCAGGCTGCCGTCGTCCAGACGGGCCTGGACTTGGGCGAGCAGGCTGGGTGGGTAGTGCAGCAGGTATTTGAGGGCAGACATGGCGCCAGTTTAGCAAAGCCGGCGCGGCCCTGCCGCAAGAGGCCTGCTGTTTATGCCTGGACGGCGGCCAGTTGTGCCGGCTGCGCCCAGCGATAGCACAGGGCAATGGCCTTGCGTCCGTCCGGTGCCAGCACGTTCTCGCGGTCTACCATTTCCCCGCCCATGCGGCTGTAAAACCGCCGTGCCTCGCTATTGGCCTCGTATACCCACAGGTGCATGGGCCGGCCCGGCTGCAGGGTGTCGGCCTGCGCTGCGGCGGCCTGCAGCAGGCTGCGGCCAACGCCACGGCCTTGCTGACCGGGCAGTACGTGCAGATTATCCAGCAGCAGGCCACGCTCGGTCTCGCCATCCGGCAACAGGCAGACAAAGCCCACCGGCTCGCCTTCCCACAGGGCCAGCAGCACCCACAGATGATTGTCGTAATGGAAACGGCGGGTCCACATGGTGTGGCGCTCGGTCGGGGCGACGTGGTCGAGATAGTCGTCAGACAGAATGGTGCGGTAGCTGTGCTGCCAGCTTTCGGTATGCAGCCGGGCAATCAGTCCGGCATCGTCAAAGGTGGCAACACGCAGGGTCAGCGAGGTCATGAGGTTTGGCTAGGGGCTAGGGATACCGGCATTTTACGACAGCCAGATGACGTTAAGGTTCGCTTTGCATGGCAATTAACGCGGCGCGCGCAAGGGGCGCGTCGTAATCGGGGTGGACAGGATGATGGAGGTGCGGGTTTCGCCCAGATGATTCACCCGTGCCACCAGTGTTTCCAGATGGCCGACATCGCGTGCCAGCAGGCGGAACAGATAGGAATCGGCCCCGGTAACATGGTGGCACTCCAGCACTTCCGGCATGTCCTCCAGTAATTGCAGCAGCTTTTTCTTGTAGGGCTGCGCCACGGTAATGCCCACCATGGCCGACAAGGTGTAACCCGCTTTGGCGGGCGACAGCCGGGCGTGGTAGCCCTGGATCACCCCGGCTTCTTCCAGCCGTTTGACCCGTTCGGACACGGCGGGCACCGACATTTCCACCGCACGGGCCAGCTCGGTCAGTGACAGCCGTGCGTCCTGCTGCAGGCATTCCAGAATCTTCCAAGCCTTGCTGTCGATTTCCATTAGCGCCCCTTTATGGTCGAAATGCATTCTGGCTTTAATTTATCAGTTATAGGCGCAGGTTTGCCTGAAAAACACCATGTAAGCCCGCCGGCTGGCCGGGCAGACTGGCTGTTCTTGTCAGGAGTCCTCTCATGCATTTGTTGATCTTGTTTGCCCAAGCCCTGTTGCTGGGGCTGGCCATTGCCGCCCCGGTTGGCCCCATCGGCCTGCTGTGTATCGACCGCAGCTTGCGTCAGGGACCGTGGGTGGGGCTGGCCACCGGGCTGGGCGCGGCGACGGCCGACGCACTGTATGCCACCTTGGGCGCGCTGGGCCTGAGTGCGCTGATTCAGCAGCTGACGGCGCTGGCTCTGCCGCTGGCGGTGGCCGGTAGCGTGCTGTTGTCATGGATGGGGCTGGGCATGTTGCGGCGGCATGCGGCAAGCGAGGCCGCCCGGGTGGCAAGTGCCCATGGCTTGTGCAGTGCCTGGGCATCGGCGCTGCTGCTGACCTTGAGCAATCCCATGACCATCTTGTCCTTTCTGGCCGTGTTCGCCAGCCTGTCCGGCCATGCCCAGCCGGGTATGGCCGAGGCCATGCTGATGGTTGCCGGTGTATTTGCTGGCTCGGCACTGTGGTGGTGTGTGCTGGCTTTCGGGGCTGGCCGCTTGCTGGGCCGACTGGGAGAGTCCGGGCGGCAGCGCATCGATATCGTCTGTGGCCTGTTGCTGCTGGGCATGGGCTTGCTGATGCTGTGGCGTGCTGTGAGCGGCTTGCCGGGATAGTGGTCCCTTGCCTGATGATAAAAGTGGACCTATAACAGGGCCATTGGCGAGCCGATAATGCAGGCTTGCCTTCAGGAGAAACCGCCATGTCCAGCCTGCGTCAGCCTTATGTCGAATTGTCCGGTCCCGCCTTGCAGCATTTGCGGGCCATCAAGAAACTGCTGGAAGACAGCCCCTTGGGGCGTAATCTGGTGGAGCTGATGTATTTGCGCGTGTCGCAGCTGAATGGCTGCGCCTTTTGTCTGGACATGCATGCCCGGGCCTTACGCAGCGGCGGGGAAAGCCATGCCCGGCTGGATACGCTGGCCGGCTGGCGGCTGAGTCCGCATTTTTCGGCAGCAGAGCAAGCCGCGCTGGCCTGGGCCGAAGCGCTGACCGATATTGCCGCCAGCCAGGCCGCCGATGCGGTGTATCAGCCCTTGTTGCAACATTTTTCCGCACAGGAAATCTGCGACCTGACCATGGCCATTGCCAGCATGAATGCGCTGAACCGCCTGGCCATCGCCATGCGGCAATAAGGAGACACAAAATGTACGTGGTGATTTTCCGGGCAGTGGCCCGCCAGCTGGACGAGGAATACAGCCGCGTGGCAGCACAATTGCGCGAGCTGGCGTTAAGCCGTTTTGGCTGTATTGAGTTTGTCGCGCTGAATGAAGACGGGCAGGAGGTGGCGCTGTCTTACTGGCCGGATCTGGACAGTATCCGCGCCTGGAAAGCCAATGCGGATCATCTGCTGGCACAGCAACTGGGGCGTGAGCGCTGGTATGCCGGCTACCGGGTACAGATTGCCCAGGTAATGCGTGACTATGCTTTCCCGGCCAGCACGGGGGAACAGCCATGAGCCTGTACTGCCCTGCGGCGTTTGCTGCCGAAGCCGACTATGCCCGCCAGGTGATGGCCGATAATCCGCTGGCCACGTTGATTACCCAGGCCGCTGGCGAGCCCTGGCTCAGCCATGTGGTGCTGCTGCCTGATCCAACCGAAGCAGATTGCCTGCTCGGTCATCTGGCACGGGCCAACGGCCATGCCGGGGTGCTGTTCGAACAGGATAGTGTGGCGGTGTTTACCGGTGCCCATGGCTATGTTTCGCCGCGCTGGTATGAGTCGGACGGCATGGTGCCTACCTGGAATTACCGGGTGGCGCATGCCCATGGCCGGGCCGAAGCGGTGGAGGGGGAGGCGCTGGCGGCCTTGTTGCAGCAGCTGGCACTGCAGTTTGAAGGCGAGGCCGGCTGGAACAGCAGCGCACTGTCGGCGCAGACCATGGCCGCCATGCAGCGCGGCATTGTCGGCTTCCGGTTGCGGGTGCAACGCTGGGATGTCAAGGCCAAGCTCAGCCAGAACCGCTTGCCGCAGGACCGGCAGGGCGTGATCGCCGCACTGGAGCAGGGCGACGAAGCCGCCCGCCAACTGGCGGCCAGCATGCCACGGCCCTAGTACGCCGGCTGCTGCTTAATGCGGCACTTTCAGCGGCTCTACCTCAACCAGCACGCTGCGGCTTTCGTCGGCCAGCCACAGTTGGCCGTCCTGCACGGTGGCGGTCAGCTGCATGCCGCGCTGGCACAGGCTGGCCAGTTCGGCCAGGGTGGCGGTGCTGATGCGGTAGACGCTGAGCTTGTCCAGCTTCACCAGCTTGTTTTCGATCTGCGGCCACCATACTTCGCTGGAGCGGCCGCCATGGCTGTACAGCACCACCTTGTCGGCACGGCTGCAGGCTTTTTTCAGGCGTTTTTCATCCGGTTCGCCCAGCTCGATCCACAGTTCGATTTCGTCACTGTAATTCTTCTGCCACAGCTCGGCTTCGTCGTCCGAGCTAAGGCCACGGGTGAAGCTCAGGGTTTCGCTGGCGTTCAGCACAAAGGCCACCAGGCGCACCATCAGGCGCTCCACGGTTTCCGATGGGTGCTGGGCCAGGGTCAGGTTGTGGCTGGCATAGTAGCCGCGGTCCATGTCGGAAATCGACAGGCCGGCTTTATAAATGGTGGCAGTAAGCGCCATGGTGATGTTTCCGCAATATTGGGTTGAAGGCCGCTGCACAGGCGGCGGCAGTAGACTGGAACAAACGGGCTGGGACGAGGCAGGCGCTATTGCTCTGGCTGGCTGATGCACAACAGGCTTTCGCCTTTCCAGTTGATGCTGGCTTCCTTGCCCCGGATGGTGAATTCGACATTCTGGCCGGCATAGCGGGCACCGCCGGTCACCAGCTCCTGCTGATGCAGGATGACCTGGCTTTTGCCGCGTACCAGCCGCGCGGTTGCCGGCTTGGTGCGGTAAAAGGTGGCCAGCACATCGTTATTGCCACCACCACCGCACAGATAGTGCAGCGGGGTCAGCGAGGGAGCCAGCCCCCAGCCGGCCTGCAGTTCGGTAATGCGCAGAATATAGGTATCCCCCAGACACATATGGGGATTGTCGTTCTTCATGCATTCCTTGAGATTGTGCGCCCAGCGTCGTTGCTCCTGCTCCAGCTTGTTCTGGCTGGGTGCCCCGGCACTGTTTTGCCTGGCCTTGTCCATGGCCTGGGTGAAGACCTTGTCCAGGCGGTTGCCCAGCCGGATCAGCCCCTCATCCTGGCACAGCATGGTTTCCATGGCATTGGCCGGCTTGTTGCAGTCGAACTCGGTGGCCTGCATGGTCGGGGTGGGAGGCAAGGCCGGTACCACGGGCTGGCGCAGGCCGCCACGGCCGCCGTTCTTGTCCGACCCGGTACCAAGCGAGTGCGATCCGTTCAGGGCATGAGCCTGGCCGGATACGAGCAGTAGCAAAAGGACTGCGAGTGGCACTGGGGGGATCTTGAGCATGCTTTATTGTGCCATGTGCAGCGATGTTACGCTGCACCAATACGCAGGATGATTTCCCTGCCCGGTCAATTGTCTGTAAACTCGCCGACTTCCGCGTCTTGCCAATCGGCGCGCAATGCAAGCCTCATCCCGAGGCCTTCCGCATTTATTTCAACCGTTTATCGTCAGCCTAGATTGGTGTCGCTTACTGCGATCAGGCAGTCGCAGGAGTGCAGTATGTCCGAAATTACCTTTGCTGACCTTGGTCTGGCGCAAGCTTTGTTGCGTGCCGTGGCCGATACCGGTTACACCATTCCCACGCCGATTCAGGCACAAGCCATTCCCCAGGTACTGCAAGGTGGCGATCTGCTGGCTGCCGCACAGACCGGTACCGGCAAGACCGCCGGCTTTACCCTGCCGCTGCTGCAGTTGCTGATGGACAAACCCTCGCGCCAGCCCGGCAAGCCGCGCGCCCTGGTGCTGACCCCCACCCGCGAACTGGCTGCCCAGGTGGAAGAATCGGTGCGCGAGTATGGCAAGCATCTGCCGCTCAAATCCATGGTGATGTTCGGCGGTGTTGGCATCAACCCGCAGATTTCCGCCCTGAAAAAGCCGGTAGACATCCTGGTGGCCACGCCTGGCCGCCTGCTCGACCATGTCAGCCAGCGCACGCTGGATCTGTCCGCCGTGGAAATCCTGGTGTTGGACGAAGCCGACCGCATGCTGGACATGGGTTTCATCCACGATATCCGCAAGGTACTGGCCCTGTTGCCGGCCAAGCGCCAGAACCTGCTGTTCTCGGCCACCTTCTCCGACGAAATCAAGACCCTGGCCGACAAGCTGCTCAACCAGCCCAAGCTGGTGGAAGTGGCGCGCCGCAATACCACCAACGAGCTGGTAGACCAGCGCGTGCACCTGGTGGACCGCGACAAGAAAACCGATCTGTTGATCAAGCTGATCCGTGACCATAACTGGTATCAGGTGCTGGTGTTTACCCGTACCAAGCATGGTGCCAACCGTCTGGCGGAAAAACTGGACAAGATCGGCATCCCGTCGGCAGCCATTCATGGCAACAAGAGCCAGAATGCCCGTACCCGTGCCCTGGCCGATTTCAAGACGTCCAAGCTGCAGGTGCTGGTGGCTACCGATATTGCCGCCCGTGGCCTGGATATCGACCAGCTGCCGCATGTGGTCAACTTCGAATTGCCGAATGTGCCGGAAGACTATGTACACCGTATCGGTCGTACCGGCCGCGCCGGCAGCCCGGGCGAAGCCGTTTCGCTGGTTTGTGTCGACGAGTTCAGCTTCCTGCGTGAAATCGAGAAGCTGACCAAGCAGTCCATCGCCCGCTTCACCATTCCGGGTTTCGAGGCTGATCTGAACGTGAAGCCGGAGCCGATTCCCATGGGTGGCAACAGTGCCGGCCGTGGTCGTGGCCAGGGTGGCGGTGGTCGTCAGGGGCAGGGCGCGCGACAAGGCCAGGGTGCTGGCAAGTCGCGTCACGAACAGCAAAGCAAGCCGACCGGTCATGGCCATCGCCCGGCGGGTAGCGCGCCGCGCAGCAAGGCCGCCGAGCCACGTAGCCAGGGTGGCCAGCCGCAGCCGGCCCGTCAGGCCGCCACGGCCAAGCCGGGCAATGCCCCGCAACAGCGTCGCAGCCAGCCGGCACGCCCGGTGTCGGCCTTGCTGTCGCCCAACAAGCGCTAAGCCGGCTGGTACGGTCGGCTCTTGCCTGGGGTCGATCGCCACGCTTGCTGTCGCTGCTGGCGGCCCGTATGCTGCAGTAAACCGAGTCACTGCCGCGATCGTCACTGCATGACGACACTGTCAGGCAGTGACCGTCGCGGGGAAGTCTGGCGTTACCACGCCAGTGGCTAACGATTCGAATTACGGAGCAGGTCATGAAGCAATGGCTTGCAGGTCATGCCGGTACCGTCCGGCATATTGCCCTGGGCATCATGTTGATGGGCTGGACGCTAGCTGCGCCAGCCGCCGCGCATGGCCAGTCGCCAGCAAGCGGCTGGCTGTCCATTGTGCTGGCGTCTGACGAGTGGCCTCCTTATCTTGGCAATCATCTTCCCGATAACGGCATTCTGTCGCGTGTGGTGACGGCGGCCTTTGCGCGCGCCAATGTCTCGGTGAGTTACCGTTTTCTGCCCAATAACCGCAGCCTGCAATCGGCACGCAATGGCACGGCGGACGGCAGCCTGGGCTGGGCTCCCAGTCCTGAGCGCTTGCAGGATTTGCTCTACAGCCAGCCGGTCATGTCGGCACGCATGGTGTTTTTCCAGCGCAAGTCCGACCAGCGGCGCTGGACGCAACTGGCCGATCTGGCCGGGCTGCGCATCGGCATCACCATCGGCAATTTCTATTCCGCAGAGTTCGACCGCCTGGTGCAGCAGGGCGTGCTGCATACCGATGGCGTCGCCGACGATCTGAGCAATTTCCGCAAATTGCTGGCGCGACGCATCGATCTGTTTCCCATCGAAGAAGACGTTGGCCAGTTCCTGCTGGCGCGCAATTTTTCCGCGGCGCAGGCCAGCGAGCTATCCAGTGGACAGTCATTTTGGTCGGCCCCCCTGCATGTGGTGATCTGGCGGCGGCATCCGCAAGGTGCCGAGCTGATCGCACGCTTCAATCGCGGCCTGCAGGCCTTGCAAAGCAGTGGCGAATTCGAACGCATGGTGCGGGAAACGCGACTGGCCTGCCAGCGCAGCCAGCCCTGACGCCAGCTTCAGCAGGCTGCTGCGGTCTGGCCGGCAAGCAGCGCGGCCGCGTCCTCTAGTAGTTGGGTGGACAGTGCCGGGTCGTTGACGGCACGCGATAACAGCAAGGCACCGACCATCAGGCTTAATTGCACCGTCGGCTTGAGCGGGCTGCCGCCGCTGGCGGCGTCCTGCTGTGCTGCCTCGGCCAGTGTGGTCAGCTGTTGCTCCAGCCCGCTGGTAAACGCCTGACGCGCCTGGCTGCCACGCCGGCTCAGTTCGCCGGCCAGCGCGACCGCCACGCAGCCGGTATCCGGAAAATCGCGATGCTGAATGCTCAGATAGTGTTGCGCTACCGCCGGGCATTGCTGGCCTGGCTCTGCCTGCTGGCGCTGTTGCTGCCACTGCTGTGCCATCTGCTGCATGGCCTGTTGGCAAACCTGGGCGACCAGATCTTCCTTGTCCTTGAAATGCCAGTAAAAGCCACCGTGGGTCAGCCCGAGGTCGGCCATCAGATTGGCAATACCCACCGCCGCAATGCCTTCCGAGCGAAAGCGCAGGCTGGCCATGTCCAGAATGCGCTGGCGGATGGCGGTTTTATGTTGTTTGTCATAACGCATGCGTGCTCCCGCTGCTGACTGGCTGTTTTTTTATGATGTATATCATATAAACAATAGCCAACTTAATCAGCAAGATAGCGTTAATTGATTTTGGTGGTGACGGTCGGCGTTTTTACGGTGTGTTGAGGACAAGACTTGCCGGCCACACGGTTTCGCGCTGCAATGCAGGCATGTCTTCATCATCTGCATTGGCCGGTACGCTGGCCACTTACCATTCGCGCCGGCAGCAAAGAATTGCCCGCGTGCCAATCTGGCAGTCGCAGCTGATTGCCGTGCTGGAAGGCTGCAAGATCATCCACACGCACAGCGGCGAGCTGATCTGCCGCGCCGGGGACTGGCTGCTGCTGCCTGCCGGCCAGGAGCTGGAACTGGTCAACCAGCCGGATGCCGACAGCGGTCACTACCTGGCCCTGGCGCTGACCCAGGACCGGCAATGGCTGCAGCGCTTTCATGCCCTGCATGGCCACTTGCTGCTGCAGGCAGCGCCGGGTAGCCCGGTATTCACCCCCAGTGCCAACAGCCGCCAGGCTTTGCAGCAGCTGGTGAGTATGCTGGAAAACGCGGATGACCCCATGGCGCAGGCCCTGGCCGAGCATGGCTGGCAGGGCCTGATGCTGGCCTTGTTGCAGCAGGGCCAGGGCCGCAGCCTGTTGCTGCTGCCAAGCGAGGATGCCCGCCAGCAATTGCAGGCCTTGTTTGCTTTCGATCCGGCGCATGACTGGACGCCGGCCGTGGTGGCGCAGCAGCTGGCCATGAGCGAGGCCACGCTGCGGCGGCGGCTGGCTGCTGCATCCACTACCTTTTCTGCCCTGCTGACCGAGGCAAGGCTGGCGCATGGGCTGCAGCTAGTGATGACCGGGAGGCAGTCATTGCTGGACGTGGCGCTGGCCAGCGGTTACCAGTCGCCATCGCGCTTTGCCGCGGCTTTCCGGCGCCGTTTTGGCCTGACTCCCAGTGCCCTGCGTGCCACGCGCGAGCTCGCGGAAGGCTGAGCTGTGTGAGCGGCAAAGGCGATGCACTGAGCGGCTGCGGCGCGCTACTGCTGGCTGGCCTGCCTAGAATGATGCTGGCAATGCGGCCATTCCTGCCGCTGAGCATCCCTCATTCTTCGTGGAGTAACACCATGCGTCATTTGTTGCCGACTCTTGTTTTCGGTCTGCTGTGCAGCACCGCACATGCCTTTCAACTGAGCAGTAGCGAGGTAAAAGCCGGCGGCACGCTGTCGCGGGCACAGGAATTCAACAGCTTTGGTTGCAGCGGTGGCAATACCTCGCCTGCGCTCAACTGGAGCGATGTGCCGGCCGGTACCCGCAGCTTTGCGCTGACTGTCTATGACCCGGATGCGCCAACGGGTAGTGGCTGGTGGCACTGGCTGGTATTCAATCTGCCAGCGGCGACCCGCTCGTTGCCGACGGGTGCCGGCAGTGCCGATGGCCAGCATTTGCCGGCCGGCAGCGTGCAGAGCAAGACCGATTATGGCCAGCCCGGCTTTGGCGGTGCTTGCCCGCCGCTGGGCGACAAGCCTCACCGTTACATCTTTACCGTGCATGCTTTGAAGGTAGACAAGCTGGATCTGCCGGCTGATGCCATGCCGGCGCTGGTGGGCTATATGCTTAATGCCAACAGCCTGGGCAAGGCCAGTTTTACTGCCTTTTACGGCCGTCATTGAGGGCAGCAGACCGACGTGACTATGGCATCGTCATCTTGACGTGGGCGGGCTTACACGTTAAACAAGGTTTTATTTCTGTTGTGAGCCATTGTCATGTCGCGCCTGCATACCTTTGTCACCCCCCGGCCCGATGCCGCATTGATGCAGTTTCTGGTGCCGGTCAACCGCTGGCTCAATCTGCATGGCGTACCGCTGCTGCGCGACCTGCCTGTACTGGGGCGGCTGCCCGGGTTTTCCGGCGTGGCCGATATCCGTGAATGGCATCTGCCACCCGAGCACGAGGCGCGCCTGCAGCAGGCACTCAGCCCGCGCAATGTCAGCTTTATCGGGCCCAATCATCCCGAATTCTTTACCGACTGGATGATAGACAAGGAGTTGTCCGCCCGTTATGCCCCGCAACTGGCCAGCTGGGCCACGCATACCGTGGTGAATGGCATGGGGGCAGCCATGCAGCGTTTCTGGCTGCGCAACAACCTGATTGCCCAGATTCCCGGTGCGGCCAGCCAGGCCGCGAAGCAGCATTCGGTGGATTGGGCCCTGCAGGGTCATGGCGTGCTGCTGCATCCGGAAGGTGCAGTCGGCTGGCATGGCGACTGGCTGGCCCCATTGTTTCCGGGGATTGCCGAGCTGGCACTCAGTGCCCATGCCCGTTTGCAGGCCATGGGGCTGGAGCGCCTGCCGCCGGTGCATATCGTGCCGGTGGTGTGGAAGCTACGTTTTTTGCATGATGAAACGCGGGCCATCCGCCACGAACTGTTGTGGACAGCCGCCCGGCTGCGGCTGGATGTCAGTCCGGATGCCGACTTGCCGCAACAGCTGTTCCAGCTGCTGAGCGGCGTACTGGAGCGTGAAGCCACCCAGTGTGATATCAGCCTGCCCCAGCGCCATGAGCAGGCCTATTTCGAACGTCAGCAGCGCCTGCAGCAGCAACTGGCCGCGCGGCTTGATCTGCTGGCCGGTTCCGCGCATGCCGGCCTGAACGCGGGGCGCCGCTGGAGCCGGGTGCTGCGTGAAAGCCAGGACGAGCGCCAGCGCCAGAGCATGAAACCACTGCTGGCGGCCTGGGAGCGTTTGCAGCGGCTGGCGCCTGCCGCCTACAGCCAGCCCTTGCTGGCGCAAGAACACGTGGCCGAATGCATCAAGCGGGTGCGTAACGATTATTGCAAGGGACGTCTGCGCGATACCCTGAACGCCTTCTTCCCACGGCCGGCCGGACCGCGTGCCTTGTACATGCGGGTGGTGGAACCCATCGACATCGGTCGTTGGCTACGTGAACAATCCGACAGCAGCGCTACCGCCCTGGTAGCGCAGATGCGCAGCAGCATGCAACAAGAGCTGGATAGCTTGCTGGAAGGACTGCATCAGCGTGAGCCTTACTGGACCCTGCCCAATCCCTTGATCAGCCGCGCCTGAACACCGTAGATGGGCGGCAGTGGTCGGCGGCCGGTTCTGTTTGTTCGATCAGTACCACAGGCAGGCAGCGTAAATGGATGAATCCGTGGATTTATCCCAAATGCTTAGCTATTCTTGCTGCCCATGTCGCGACACAAATGACGAATCCTGTTTTGTCTGGTCACGGCGCTATGGGGAGTCGCGGTGAGCACATCAGGCAAAACAGTGAAGCCATGGCTGGCCAGCGCCAGCGGGACCTTGATCAGCGCGGCTGCGTTGTGCTTGGCTGCCTTGCTGTCCATGCAGCTGCCGCGCTCGGTGGATTTCGGCGCACTGGCCTTGCCGCTGTGGCTGCCAGCCGGTCTGGCGCTGGCCATTGCCATGCGCTGGGGCTGGCGTAGCGCTGGCGGCCTGTGGCTGGGCATGGCGGTCAGCAATGCGCTGGTATTGCACTATGCCTGGCCTGCGGCCCTGCTCATTGCGCTGGGGCAGAGCGGCGCCCCCTTACTGGCCGCCTCGATGTTGCGCCGGCAACAGGCTTTGCCATTCTATCGGCTGTCCCGTGTGTTGATGTTTCTGTGGTGTGGGGTGCTGGGCAGCGCCTTGCTCTCTGTTGTGTGGCGCGGTTTTTTCCTGGATGCCGGCATCCTGCCGGCTGGCGTTGAGCGCTGGCAATGTCTGCTGGCCCGTGGACTGGGTGAGCTGAGTGGCATGCTGGCGCTCACGCCCTCTGCGCTGTTCCTGCTGCAGGCCGAGCCGACCCGCTATAGCCGCAATCCGGCCAGCTGGCTGGAAAGCATGCTGTTGCTGTGGGCCAGCCTGCTGCTGGCAGTGGTGGAATTCATCGTGGCCGATTACCGCCATGGCGTGGCGGCCAGCCTGTGGCCGCTGTTCTTCATCGCCCTGATGTGGGTGGCCTTCCGCTGCCGGCTGGCACTGGCTTACTGGCTGCATAGCGGCATCGTGTTGCTGGCATTTGGTGGCGTGCTGTTGCATAACGGTGCGGCCTATCAGGACCCCGGCCTCAGTGGCATGGCTGCGGCCGGCATGCTGTTGCTGGTGCAGTCACTGGCCTTGCTGGTGTTTGGGGCGCTGGTGGCCGAGCGGCGCTTTACCGAAGACTGGTTGCGTCGTGCCAACCAGACCCTGGAAGGCAAGGTGGTGGAGCGTACCCGCCAGCTGGCCGAAAGCGAGGCCCGTCTCAAGCTGATGGCCGATGCCTCACCCTTTCCGCTGGCCATGAACAATCTGAACGGCGGTGGCCTGATCTACGCCAATGCCCAGGCGGAAAGCCTGTTCAAGTGCCGGCTGGATGCACAGCAGCGCCGGGTTCAGGATTTCTATGTCGACCCGGCCGAGCGCGAGGGCATCTCCGCCCTGCTGCGCAGCCAGGGGGCGGTGCGGGATCATGAAGTCCAGCTGCACGATGCCGAAGGGCGGCAGTTCTGGGCGCTGGTGTCCTGTGCGGTGGTGCATAGCGATCAGGAGCTGTATGTCATCAGTGGCATCAATGACATCAGCGAACGCAAACGGCTGGAACGCAGCCTGCACGCTGCCAACGATGCCTTGCGCCAGCATGTGGCAGAGATCGAGTCATTGCAGGTTGGCCTGCGCGAACAAGTCCGGCGCGACCCGCTGACCGGCCTGTTCAATCGCCGCTATCTGGATGAAATCCTGCCGCGCCTGCTGGCGCACATGCTGGCTCTGGATGGTACGGTGGCCGTGATGATGGTGGACGCGGACCACTTCAAGCGCATCAATGACAACTATGGCCACCAGTGTGGTGATGCCGTGCTGGCCACGCTGGGGGCCTTTCTGCGTGACCGTTTCCGTAGTGGCGACATCGTCTGCCGCTACGGCGGCGAGGAGTTCTGCATCCTGATGCCGGGCATTGCGCTGGATGCCGCCAGCCACAAGGCGGAACAGCTGTGCGCGGCAGTCAGGCAGCTGCCCATCCAGGCGTTGGAACACCGGCTGCACATTACCCTGTCCATCGGCCTGTCGGTGTGCCCGCTGCATGGCGAAGACCCGGAAAGCCTGATCCATGCCGCCGATGCCGCGCTCTACCAGGCCAAGGCGCTGGGGCGCGATCAGGTGCGGCTGGCCAGCAATGTCCAGAGTGTGCTGTCCTGAGCCTGCCGGGTCGTCGCAGCAAGACCCGGGTGAGGGCTGGCCACGGTGCCGCCCTCCGGGTGGCGTGCTAACATTCCGCCCATGGAACTCTACAGACTCTTGCAACAACAAGGCTTTGGCAGCCGCAAGGAATGCCGCAAGCTGGTGGAATACGGCCTGGTGGAAATCAATGGCGAAGTGGCCGAGGATTACCGGCAGGTGTGCAGCCTGGATGATATCGACGAGCTGGTGGTGGACGGCGAGCCATGGCAGCTGCAATCCGGCCCCATCTACGTGATGCTGCACAAGCCGGACGGCTATGAAACCTCGCACAAGCCCATGCACCATCCCAGTGTGTATACCCTGCTGCCGTGGCAATTCGGCAATCTGGACATTTCGGCGGTAGGCCGGCTGGATGTCGATACCACCGGCTTGCTGCTGCTGACCAATGACGGCCAGTTTGTGCATGCGCTCAGTTCACCCAAGCGCCACGTGCCCAAATGCTATGAGGTCACCCTGAAGCACCCGGTGCAGCCCGAGCTGGTGAAGCACTTGCTGGCAGGGGTTTTCCTCAAGGATGACAACGAGAAAATCGCCGCTGACCAGGTGGAGGTGGCGGATGAGATCACCATCCGCATGACCATTACCCAGGGTAAATATCATCAGGTGAAGCGCATGGTGGCCGCTGCCGGCAACCGGGTGATGGATCTGCACCGGCTGACGGTTGGCGAGCTCAGTCTGGGAGAGCTGGACGAGGGGCAGTGGCGCTATCTGAGCGCCGAGGAACTGGCCAGTTTCGGCTTTGCACCGAAGGGCTGAGTACGCTGTAGTGGCGGTTTACAGCAGCTGATGCAACTTTTGCATGGCTTCGCGCATGCCGCCGATGCTTTCGATATGGGTGTAACCCAGGCTGCGCAGGCGGGCTGCGGCCAGTCTGGCCCGCTCACCGGTGCGGCAGTAAAGCGCCAGCGGCGTGGCGGGATCGGGAATGGTGCTGCTGGCCTGTTGTTCCAGTTGTTCCAGCGGCAAAGAGCGCGCGCCGGGGATATGCTCGGCGCTGAATTCTTCGCTGGAGCTGACATCGATCACCAGCCGGCTCGAGCCGCTTAGTAGTCGCTGTGCAAAGGCGGCTGCGGTAACGCCGCCCAGTAGTGCACCAAAAAGATGTTTCATCGCCGTGTTGCCCTGTCATCAAGTGGGTGGGCCTGCGGGGCAGGCTCTACTCGCATTTAGCAGTCTTGCATGCATTTGCCATGGCGGGCATTGTGGCAATTACCTAGCGTAATGAAAGATTGTGTAAATTGTTTGTTTAACTTCAGCCCGCCCTCGCTGGGCTAAGCATGCTGCCAGCCCAGCCCAGCCCAGCCCAGCCCAGCCCAGCCC
>Ga0187842_1000635_pt1 | contig 17046 bp, 12 predicted proteins | sample SpaLakP09_SKY_41_FD_134514 | JGI IMG/M metagenome (GOLD analysis project Ga0187842, IMG submission 134514) | Oligotrophic lake water microbial communities from Sparkling Lake, Wisconsin, USA - SP09_SKY_41 | ecosystem: Environmental > Aquatic > Freshwater > Lake | place: USA: Sparkling Lake... | reverse complement strand
GTCGTCGTGCACCGCCACACCGCCACGCGCACGGCGCTCATGGACATGAGCCTGATGCGGCTGGCGTTGCGCAACCTGATGTCCAACGCGCTGAAGTACGCGCCCGGCGTCAGCCCGGTCGCCTTGCATGTGATGGACTTCGACGAGCCCGCCGTGCTGCAGTTCGACGTGGCCGACGCCGGCCCGGGCATCCCGCGCGAACTGCTGCCGCGCCTGTTCACGCGTGGTGCGCGCGGGGGCGGCGCGGAGTCGGCCCACGGCCTGGGCCTGTACATCGTGCGCCGCGTGATGGACTTGCATGGCGGCAGTGCCGAGCTGCAGCGCACCAGCCCGCTGGGTACCGTCATGCGGCTGACCTTGCCGCAGGAGTGAGGCCCCTCGCCCGGCCTTGCCGCGCTGAACGCGGGCAAGCCCGGTCGGTCCCCCGAGGGGACGGCGATGCTCGCGGCATTGAGCCGCAAGCACATCGCCAGCGCGGCCGGCTTGGTGAACTGGAGTCGGACACAAGCAGTCCCTGCGGACTGCTTGTGCCTACGGAAGGCCATGGGCCTCTGGCCCATGGCAGGCCCGGCGCTCGGCCGCAACACCCAGGGGAGTGGTCGTCAGATCAGTTGCAGCGGCGCGCGGAACACATAGCCCACGCGCGACTTGCTCTGCAGCGGTACCAGCGTGGGCGTGGCGCGCTCGATGCGGCGACGCAGCCGGTAGATGGTGGCCGACAGGCCGTCGTCCGCCTCGCCCTCGGGCAGCTCGCGGCCGAGCTTGTTGAGCAAGGCCTCGCGCGTGACCGGCTCGCCACCCGCCGCCGCGAAGCATTCCAGCAACTGGCGGTCGGCTTCGCTCAGCTGGATGCGCGTGCCGTCCGGCACGATGAGCTCGCCGCTGACGCGGTCCAGCTTCCAGGCGGCGTCGGCTGCGGAGGGCTTGGCGACGCGTCGCTGCACGGCGGCAATGGCCAGCGCCACCTGCTCGAACTGCACCGGCTTGACGAGGTACATGTCGGCCCCGGCGGTGATGACCTCGCGGAACACCTCGGGCCCCAGGCGCCCGGAGACGACGACGACGCCGGCATCGGTGCGGCGGCGCAGGATCTTGATGAGTTCCACGCCGTTGACGCCCGGCAGCATCAGGTCCACCAGATAGAAGTCGAAGGCAAAGGCCTCGGGCGCGGCAAGCAGCGCATTGCTGTCGTCATAGCGGCTGACGGCAATGCCCTGCTCCTGCAGGAACTGGGTCAGGAACTCCGAGTACTCGGCGTCGTCATCGATCAGGGCGAGGGTCTTGGGTTGCATGGCGGCGGGGGCACGGAAGCAGCGGGCGAGTTTGCCGCATGACTGAGGCGTCAGGGCGCACTCAACTGCCGGTTGCGTGCCGATTTGCGCAGTGTCGTGGGTGATAAATGATTGACATCGGTCGCGCGCCGTGAGAATTCTCGAACACAAGGAGACAAGCGATGGGTGATGCCACGCGAGAAGATGGCGCTGAAGACGCCGACAGTCTGGGCTGGCTGCTGCCCGGCCACCGCCCCGCGCCGGCCGAGGCGCTGCGGCGCATCCAGGCGCTGTGCGCGGCCTGGCCCGACCTGCACGCCACGATGTTTGCCGTGCTGGCCACGCACCAGGAGTTGCCGCGCGACGTGCTGGCCGCCGCCATCAAGCAGTTCCGCCCCGACCTGGACCCCTACACGCGCGAGGACGTCGTCGGCCTGCTGGCGGCGCTGTGGAACGGCGGCAAGAGCGGCTTCGACGCGGTGCTGCGCACGCGGGCGAATTCGCCCAAGAAGGTTGGTGGCTTGTCGTGGGTCAAGGAGTGAGCCCCTCTTCCGGTCTCGCTGCGCTGAACGCGGGCGAGCCCAGCCGGTCTTGCAGACCGCGCTGAGTCCGGCCTCAGCCCCCGAGGGGACGGCGATGCTTGCGGCATTGAGCCGCAAGCACATCGCCAGGCGGGCCGGCTTGGGGGCGGCCCGGCGCTCGGCCCGAACGCGCCATGGCCGAGGGCTTTTCAGCGCTTGAGGCCGAGAGCCGCCCAGCCCTCGTGACCCAGCCGGGTCAGCGTGTCGAGGTTGCCCTCGAAGATGGCCGCCGTGTCCGGCATGGACTCCACCGCTCGGGTGATGCTTTCCTCGCGCAGCAGGTGCAAGGTCGGGTAGGGCGAGCGGTTGCTGTAGTTGGCGATGTCGTCCGGCTCGCTGCCCTCGAACTGGTAGTCGGGGTGGAAGTCGGCGATCTGCAGGATGCCGTCGAGCTTCAACTCATCGACCAGCGCATCGGCGGCGTCGAGGAAGTCGTTGAAGTCCAGGAAGTCGGTCAGCACGCCGGGGTGGATCAGCAGCGTGGTGTCGACCTCGTCGGGGTCGGCCCGGTTCAGCGCCAGCAGCTCGTGTGCCAGGTCCTTCAGCAGCGCCTCGGGGTCGGTCGCGTCGCTGACGACATAACGGATTCGTTCGTTGACATGCACGGCCTTGGCAAACGGGCAGAGGTTGAGGCCGATGACGGCCTTGACGACCCAGTCGCGGGTGTCGGTGATGACTTGTTCGTGGTTCATTTCTGCGGGTTGTTCAACCACTGTTCGACGAGGCGCACCCACATGGAGCCGCCCAGCGGAATCAGTTCGTCGTTGAAGTCATAGGTCGGGTTGTGCAGCATGCACGGCCCCATGCCGTGGCCGCCGACGCGGTGGCTGCCGTCGCCGTTGCCGATGAGGAAATAGCAGCCGGGCTTGTCCAGCAAGTAGTAGCTGAAGTCCTCGGCGCCCATCGTCGGCTCGAACTCCTGCACGTTCTCAGAACCCACCATGTCGGTCAGCACGCGGCGCACGAATTCGGTCTCGGCCGGATGGTTGATGGTGGGCGGATAGTTGCGGCGGAACTCGAACTCGGCCGTCAGTTCGAAGGCGCCGGCCAGTTGCTCCGTCATGGCCTTCATGCGCCGCTCCAGCAGGTCCAGCAGCTCCAGCGTGAAGGTTCGCACCGTGCCTTCCATGACGACCGTGTCGGGCACCACGTTGGTGGCCTCGCCGGCATGGATCATGGTCACGGAGATCACGCCCGGGTCGATGGGCCGCTTGTTGCGGCTGATGATGGTCTGGAAGGCGGTGACGAGCTGGCAGGCGGCCGGCACCGGGTCCACGCCCAGGTGCGGCATGGCCGCGTGCGAGCCCTTGCCCTTGAGCGTGATCTTGAACTCGTTGCTGCTGGCGAACACCGGGCCGGTCTTCAGCGCGAACTGGCCGGCCTGCATGCCGGGCCAGTTGTGGGCGCCGAACATCGCCTCCATCGGGAACTTCTCGAACAGGCCGTCCTTGATCATCTCCCGCGCGCCGCCGCCGCCTTCCTCGGCGGGCTGGAAGACGAGGTAGACCGTGCCGTCGAAGTTGCGGTTGGTCGCCAGGTGCTTGGCGGCGGCCAGCAGCATGGCCGTGTGACCGTCATGGCCACAGGCGTGCATGCGGCCGCGGATGGAGCTGGCGTGCGGGAACTCGTTGCGCTCGGTCATCGGCAGCGCGTCGATGTCGGCACGCAGGCCCACGGCGCGGTCCGAGGTGCCGTTCTTGACGATGCCGACGACGCCGGTCTTGCCCAAACCGCGGTGGATGGGGATGCCCCAGTCGGTCAAGGCCTGGGCGATGACGTCGGCGGTGCGCTCCTCGTGGAAGCAGAGTTCGGGGTGCTTGTGCAGATCGCGGCGGATGGCCGTGATCTCGGCCGCGTCGGCCAGGATGGTGTCGATGAGCTTCATGAGAGGGTGACTTCAGGCTCGGTAGGAACCCGAGTTTAGGATTGCGGCCGTGAACCTCCGTCGCAACGTCCGTGGCTGGCTACTCTGGCTCGCCCTGATCCTGCCCATCGCGCAAGCGATGGCCGGGGTGCACGCGCTCTCTCACTTCGGGGACCGCCAGGACGATGGCGTCGCCCACCTGGTTCACTGCGACCTCTGCCTGACGGCCGCCGACCTTGGCAGCGGCGCCCCGGCCGCCGCGCCGGCCGCGCTGGCTGCAGTGCCGGCCACGCATGCCGCGCCGCTGCTGGCCGAGGCCGCAGCGCCGCGCGGCGCCAGCCTGGGCCTGCCACCCGCCCGAGGCCCCCCCGCTTCCGCCTGAACCTCAAGCCTTCCCGCGCCCGGTGTCTGGGTGCGAGTGTTTGCGTTTTCTCGTGGAAGTACCCTCTCATGCGTTCCTTTGCCCTGGCGCCCGTTGCGGCCGCCTGCCTGTCTGTTTTCGTTGTCTCCGTCTCTCATGCCGCCCCGGCTGAATCCCTCGACAAGGTCGTTGTCACCGGCAATCCGCTGAAGAGCCAGGTGCTGGCCCAGCCCAGCGATTCCCTGTCCGGTGATCAGCTCGTGCTGACCCGCGCCGCCAACCTGGGCGACACCCTGCAGGGCCTGCCCGGCGTGGCGGCCACCAACTTCGGCCCCAACGCCAGCCGGCCCAGCATTCGCGGGCTGGACGGCGACCGCGTGCGCATCCTCAGCAACTCGGGAGCGTCGGTGGACGCGTCCAACCTCAGCTTCGACCACGGCGTGGCCATCGACCCGCTGGTCATCGACAAGGTCGAGGTGCTGCGCGGTGCGGCGGCGCTGCTCTATGGCGGCAACGCGGTCGGCGGCGTCGTCAACACGCTGGACAACCGCATCCCGCGCACGTTGATCCAGGGCTTGAGCGGCGCAGCCGAGGTCAGGTTCGGAGGCGCCAGCAACGACAAGAGTGGCGCCGCCGTGCTGGACGGTGGCAGCGGCACGCCGCAGTCGGGCTGGGGCTGGCATGTGGACCTGGCCGGCCGCGACGCCGGCGACCAGCGCGCGCCACGTTTCTCCAGCCCGACCGACGACGGCGCAGAGAGCCGCAACAGTGTGCGCAACTCCGCCGCGCGCAGCCACGGCGGCGCGGTGGGTGGCTCGGTGTTCTTCCAGGGCGGCTTTGCCGGCGTGTCGGTGGACGACTTCCACACCGACTACGGCACCACCGCCGAGGCCGACGTGACCATCAAGATGCAGCGCCAGCGCCTGGCGACGGCGGGCGAATGGGCGACCAACGAAGGCCCCATCCACCGCATCAGCTGGCAGCTCAGCCGCAACCGCTACGAGCACACCGAGATGGAGGGTGACGCGGTCGGCACGACCTTCAAGAGCACCGGCACGGACGGCCGGCTGGAGGTGGAGCATGCACCGTTCGGGCCGCTGAAGGGCATCGTCGGCGTGCAGACCGAGTCGCTGGACTTTTCGGCGCTGGGCGAGGAAGCCTTCGTGCCCAGCACGCGCACGCGCAGCACCGGCGTCTTCCTGCTGGAGCAGGCGAAGCTGGGAGGCGTGGACTGGTCGGCCGGCGCGCGCACCGAGCGCGTGACGGTCGAGTCTGACGGCGGCGACCGCTTCGGCACCGCGCAGTCGCGGCGCTTCAGCCCGCTGAGCCTGGCGCTGAGTGGCGTGCTGCCGCTGGACAGCGGCTGGAGCCTGAGCGCCAACCTGAACCGCACCCAGCGCGCGCCGGCCTACTACGAGCTGTTCGCCAACGGCTTGCATGTGGCCAGCGCCGCTTTCGAGCGCGGCGACCCGACTTTGGGCCTGGAGCGCTCCAAAGGTGCGGACCTGGGCCTGAAGTGGGAGGGCGAGCAGAGCCATGTTCACCTCAATGTCTACGAGACGCGGTTCACCAACTACATCGCGCTGCAGGCGACCGGCGAGACGGTGGACAACGATGGTGATGCGGTACCGGTCTACGCCTTCCAGGCGGTGCCGGCGCGGCTGCGCGGCATGGAGCTGGAAGGCCGCTGGCAGGCCCACCCGGCCGTGGCGCTGCTGGCCCAGCTAGACACGGTGCGCGGCGACAACCGTGCGACCGGTGAGCCGCTGCCACGGCTGGCGCCGCTGCGCGCCATGTTGGGGCTGGAGGCGCGGCATGGCGACTGGTCGGGCAGGCTGGAGTGGCGCGGCGCCGCCCGCCAGACGCGCGTGGCCGAGTTCGACACCCCCACGGCTGGCTACGGCACGGTGCGTCTGAGCCTTGCCCGCCAGCTCCGCTGGGGCCAGACCGATGCGCTCTGGTACCTCAAGCTGGACAACCTCGGCAACAAGCTGGCCTACAACGCGACGGCCGTGCCGACCATCCGCAGCCTGGCACCGCAGGCGGGCCGTTCCGCGAGCACGGGCCTTCAGATCCGCTTCTGAGCGCCCCCAAACCGGCCGCGTCGCGGCAGGCCCCACGAGGGGGTCAAGGCACTCGGGAGCGGCCCGTGGTTGCCTTGAGACTGTATAACCCTGGTGCCTTGGCGCCTCTGCGGCGGGAAAACTGCACCGTTGCAGTGCCCGCGCGCACCAGGAACCGCAGCCCAAGTGGGCGCGGTTTTTGCGTCGTTGGTTGTGAGAGGAGCAACGATGCAGACCGCCTTTGACGAGATGAACGCCGCGGGGACAGTCACCCGCGCCCACTACGAGGCCTATGCCCGCTGGCTGGCGGAGCAGCCCGAGTCGCTGATGCGCGAACGGCGCGAGCAGGCCGAGCTGATCTTCCGCCGCGTAGGCATCACCTTTGCCGTCTACGGCGACAAGGACAGCGGCGAGGGCACCGAGCGGTTGATCCCGTTCGACCTGATCCCGCGGGTCATTCCAGCCAGTGAATGGACGTCGATGCAGGCCGGCCTGGCCCAGCGGGTCACGGCGCTCAACCGCTTCATCCACGACGTCTATCACGACCAGGAGATCCTCAAGGCCGGCATCGTGCCCGCCGACGAGATCCTGAACAACGCCCAGTTCCGCCCCGAGATGATGGGCGTGGACGTGCCGGGCGGCGTCTACAGCCACATCTCCGGCGTCGACATCGTGCGTGCCGGCAACACCGACGGCACGGGCAGCTACTACGTGCTGGAAGACAACCTGCGCGTGCCCAGCGGCGTGAGCTACATGCTCGAGAACCGCAAGATGATGATGCGGCTCTTCCCCGAGCTGTTCACCGGGCACCGGGTCGCGCCGGTCGCCCACTACCCCGACCTGCTGCTGGATACGCTGCGCAGCGTGGCGCCCCAGGGCGTGTCGGACCCCACCGTCGTCGTGCTGACGCCGGGCATGTACAACTCGGCCTACTTCGAGCACGCCTTCCTGGCCCAGCAGATGGGCGTGGAGCTGGTCGAGGGTCAGGACTTGTTCGTCGACGGCGGCTTTGTGTACATGCGCACCACACGTGGCCCCAAGCGCGTCGACGTCATCTACCGCCGCCTGGACGATGACTTCCTCGACCCCAAGGTCTTCCGCGCTGACTCCACCCTGGGCTGCGCGGGCCTGGTGGATGCCTACAAGGCCGGCAAGGTGACGCTGTCCAACGCCATCGGCACGGGCATCGCGGACGACAAGTCCATCTACCCCTATGTGCCGAAGATGATCGAGTTCTACCTCGGCGAGAAACCCATCCTCCAGAACGTGCCCACCTACGTCTGCCGCGACAAGGACGACCTGGCCTACACGCTGGCTCACCTGAGCGAGCTGGTGGTCAAGGAGGTGCACGGCGCGGGCGGCTACGGCATGCTGGTCGGGCCGGCTGCCACCAAGGACGAGGTCGAGGCCTTCCGCGCCCAGCTCGTCGCCAACCCGGGCAACTACATCGCCCAGCCGACGCTGTCGCTGTCGACATGCCCCACGTTTGTCGAGAGCGGTGTGGCGCCGCGTCACATTGATCTGCGACCCTTCGTGCTGTCCGGCGCCAGCGTGCGCATGGTGCCGGGTGGGCTGACGCGGGTGGCGTTGAAGGAGGGCTCCCTGGTGGTGAACAGCAGCCAGGGCGGCGGCACCAAGGACACCTGGGTGCTGGAAGACTGAGGGAGACGACAAGATGCTTTCAAGAACCGCAGATCACCTCTTCTGGCTCAGCCGCTACATCGAGCGCGCGGAGAACACCGCCCGGATGCTGGACATCGTCTATCAGACCTCGCTGCAGCCGCAGTCGGCGGAAGAGTCCGAGCAGTCCTGGCGCAGCCTGGTGTCCATCTCCGAGCTGAACAGTCTCTACAACGCCAAGTACGCGAGCATCGACAGCCGCAGCGTCATGGACTTCATGGTGGCCGACGAGAACAACCAGTCGTCCATCTTCAACTGCCTGCGTGCCGCCCGTGAGAACGCGCGGGCCGTTCGCGGCGCGTTGACGACCGAGGTTTGGGAGACGATGAACCAGACCTGGCTGGAGTTCCGCCGTCTGCTGCGCGAGGGCGTGCTGACGCGTGACCCCTCGGCGCTGTTCGAGTGGGTCAAGTACCGCAGCCATCTGTCGCGTGGCGTGACGGTGGGCACCATGTTGCAGGACGAGGCCTTCCACTTCATCCGCATCGGCTCCTTCCTGGAGCGGGCCGACAACACGGCGCGGCTGCTGGACGTGAAGTTCTATCGCCAGGAGCAGTCCCAGGGCGAGCATGACGCGGCGCGCGATTTCTATTACTGGTCGGCCGTGCTGCGTTCGGTGTCGGGCTTCGAGATCTACCGCAAGGTCTACAGCAACGTCATCCAGCCCGACAAGGTGGCCGAGTTGCTCATCCTGCGCCCCGACATGCCGCGCTCGATGTCGCACTGCATCACGCGCATGCTGGCCAACTTGAAGCGCGTGGCGAATCCGCAGTCGGGCGAGACGCTTAGGCGCGTCGGGCGCCTGGAGGCCGAGCTGGCCTTCGCGCGCATCGATGAGATCCAGGCGGGGGGGCTGCATCCCTTCCTGGACGGCTTCCTGGCGGAAGTGGCGGATCTGGGGGCGAGCATCAGTCGCGACTTTTTGGTGCCGTCGACTTGAGGGTTTTGGACATGACCAGTCTTTCGCTTTGTTTGTCGAAGGGGTGGTTTATGGCTAGGCCCAGCCGGGATTTGCCTTCGGCGAAACCTTCGGTTTTCGTCCCGGCGGCCGACCTACTTGCCGGGCCTACAAAAAGTAGGCAGGCAACTCCTCCTGCAGAACCGCCGAACAGTCCAACAGCCAAACCCGAAAGCCGTTCGCGCCGAGGTATTTCTCTTACCCCCTTTAGCCCCGCCGAGCAGCGGAAGGCCTTGAAGCCGCGCGCGAAGCGCGCCTCAAGCACTGACTTCGCGCAGTTGTCTGAGCAGAGCGTAGCGGCGCGAGTTCTGCGCGGGGCTTCAAGGCCTGAGCAGCGCAGGGCACCCCGAAGCGCAGCGCAGGGGCGGGGCGGTCGGGGGGAGCTCTTTGCCTACTTTCTGGCGGACCAGAAAGTAGGTCGCCCGCCGGGGCGAAATCCCGGCATGGGCCTCGCCACAAAGCCAAATCAACGAACGAGCAACCCGCACGCGCGGCGGAGTAAATCCACATGAGCATCCACGTCGCCCTCAAACACGTCACCCGCTACAAATACGACCGCCCCGTTGCCCTCGGCCCCCAGGTCGTTCGCCTGCGCCCCGCGCCGCATTGCCGCACATCGATCCTGAGCTACTCGCTGACCATCGAGCCGGCCAAGCACTTCCTGAACTGGCAGCAGGACCCATTCGCCAACTACCTGGCGCGACTGGTGTTCCCCGAGAAGACGACCGAGTTCACCGTCACCGTGGACCTGGTCGCCGAGATGGCGGTCTACAACCCGTTCGACTTCTTCCTGGAGCCGCACGCCGAGACCTTCCCCTTCGGCTATGACGAGGCCCAGCAGATCGAGCTGGCGCCCTACCTGCAGATCGAGCCATTGACGCCGCTGCTGGCCGCCTACCTGTCCGAGATCCCGCTGACCGAGCGAAGGACCATCGACTTCCTCGTCGAGCTCAACCAGAAGGTGCAGAACAGCGTCTCCTACCTGATCCGCATGGAGCCGGGTGTGCAGACGCCCGAGGAGACCCTGCAGAAGGCCTCCGGCTCCTGCCGCGACTCCGGCTGGCTGCTGGTGCAGTTGCTGCGCCACCTGGGCCTGGCCGCGCGCTTCGTGTCGGGCTACCTGATCCAGCTCTCGCCCGACGAGAAGGCGCTGGACGGCCCCAGCGGCACCGAGGTCGACTTCACCGACCTGCACGCCTGGTGCGAGGTCTACCTGCCCGGCGCCGGCTGGCTCGGCCTGGACCCGACCTCGGGCCTGCTGGCCGGCGAAGGCCATGTGCCGCTGGCCGCCACACCCACGCCCGGCAGCGCCGCCCCCATCAGCGGCGCCGTGGACGAGGCCGAGGTCGAGTTCGACCACGAGATGCACATCACCCGCATCTACGAGTCGCCGCGCGTCACCAAGCCCTACACCGAAGAGCAGTGGACCGACGTGCTGACGCTGGGCGAGCAGGTCGACCGCGAACTGCGCCTGGGCGATGTGCGCCTGACCATGGGCGGCGAGCCCACCTTCGTGGCCACCGCCGACCGCGACGCGGCCGAATGGAACACCGACGCGCTGGGCCCCACCAAGCGCCTCTATGCCCAGCAGCTCACGCACCGCCTGCGCGACGAATACGGCCGTGGCGGCTTCCTGCACTTCGGCCAGGGCAAGTGGTACCCGGGCGAGCAGCTGCCGCGCTGGGCGCTGTCCATCTACTGGCGCGCCGACGGCGAGCCCTGCTGGAAGAACCCCGACTGGTTTGCCGATGAGAGCGAGGGGCACGCCTACACGCACGAGCATGCCCAGACCTTCATGGGCGCGCTCACCCGCCACCTCGGCCTGACCGACCGCTACGTGCACCCGGCGTTTGAAGACACCTGGTACTACCTGTGGCGCGAGCGCCGCCTGCCGGTGAACGTCGACCCCTTCGACACGCGGCTGGACGATGAGATGGAGCGCGCCCGGCTGCGCCGCGTCTTCACGCAGGGGCTGGACCAGGTCGTCGGCTACGTGCTGCCGCTGGCGCGCGCGGACGTCGTGCCCGGTCTGGCCGGCCTGCCCTGGCAGACAGGCCCCTGGTTCCTGCGCGACGAGCGCCTGTACCTGATGCCCGGCGACTCGCCGATGGGCTGGCGCCTGCCGCTCGATTCCCTGCCCTGGGTCAGCAAGGGCGACTACCCCTATCTGATCGAGCAGGACCCCTTCGCGCCGCGTGACGCGCTGCCGGCGCTCACCACGCTGAAGATGCAGTTGCAGGGTGTCGTCGGCGACGCGTCCCGACCCGGTCCGCTGGCCGGTGCCGGCGGCAGTGCTGGCAAGGGTGCAGGCGAAGGTGCTGGCAAGGGCGGCACAGGCGGCCCAGGCGGCGCAGCCGCAGCGGCGGGCACCGGCCCGGTCACCGCTGCCGCCCCCGCGCGCTTCCAGAGCGCCGGCGGCATCACCCGCACGGCGCTGTGCGTCGAGGCCCGCGACCCACGCCGGGCCAATGGCCCCAAGGCCGAGGCCCAGGGCAAGGCCAGCGGCGTGCTCTACGTCTTCACGCCGCCGCTCGAGAAGGTCGAGCACTACCTGGAGTTGCTCACCGCCGTCGAGGCGGCCTGCGAGGAGACCGGCTTCAAGATCGTGCTGGAGGGCTACCCGCCGCCGCGCGACCCGCGCCTGAAGCTGCTGCAGGTCACGCCCGATCCCGGCGTCATCGAGGTCAACATCCATCCCGCCAATAACTGGCGCGAGCTGGTCGAGCACACCGAATTCCTCTACGAGGCTGCCCGCCAGACGCGCCTGTCGAGCGAGAAGTTCATGATCGACGGCCGCCACAGCGGCACCGGCGGTGGCAACCACTTCGTGATGGGCGGCGCCACGCCGGCCGACTCGCCCTTCCTGCGCCGGCCGTCTCTCTTGGCTTCGCTGCTGGCCTACTGGCACAACCACCCGTCGCTGAGCTATTTGTTCAGCGGCCTGTTCATCGGCCCCACCAGCCAGGCGCCGCGCGTGGACGAGGCGCGCAACGACCAGCTGCGCGAGCTGGAGATTGCGCTCGGCGAGATCCACAAGGCCGAGGCCACCTACGGCGCCAACGTGCCGCCCTGGCTGATCGACCGCGCGCTGCGCAACGTGCTGGTCGACGTGACAGGCAACACGCACCGCAGCGAGTTCTGCATCGACAAGCTCTACTCGCCCGACTCCGCCACCGGCCGGCTGGGCCTGCTGGAGCTGCGCGCCTTCGAGATGCCGCCGCATGCGCGCATGAGCATCGTGCAGCAGCTGCTGCTGCGTGCGCTGGTGGCGCGCTTCTGGCGCCAGCCCTACCGCGAGAAGCTGGTGCGCTGGGGCACCGAGCTGCACGACCGCTTCCTGCTGCCGCACTTCGTGAGCGAGGATTTCGCCGACGTCATCGAGGACATGAACCGCGCCGGCTACGCGCTGGACGCGGCCTGGTTCGCACCACACCAGGAGTTCCGCTTCCCCAAGTTCGGCGAGTTCGCGGCGCGCGGCGTGCACGTCACGCTGCGCGGCGCGCTGGAGCCCTGGCATGTGATGGGCGAGGAGGGCTCGGCCGGCGGCACGGTGCGCTATGTCGATGCGTCGCTGGAACGGCTGGAGATCCATGTCAGCGGCCTCATCGACCCCCGCCACCGCGTCACCGTCAACGGCCATGCGCTGCCGCTGCAGCCCACCGGGCGCACCGGCGAGTTCGTCGCCAGCGTGCGTTACCGCGCCTGGCTGCCGGGCTCGGCGCTGCACCCCACCATCCCCGTGCATGCGCCGCTGACGGTCGACCTGATCGACACCTGGCAGCAGCGCTCGTTGGGTGGCTGCCGCTACTTCGTGTCGCACCCGGGCGGCCTGAGCTACGAGACCCTGCCGGTCAACGCCTACGAGGCCGAGAGCCGGCGCCTGTCGCGCTTCGTGGCCATGGGCCACACGCCGGGCACGATCAAGGTCGCCGAGCCGCAGCGCAGCCTGGAGTTCCCGTTCACGCTGGACCTGCGCAAGGTGGGGTGATGGACGAGGCCTTGACGGAACGGCGGCGCTCCGGGGCCGCGCGCGGCTGACTTCGACCATGCACATCGAAATCCAACCCGGCATCCGCCTGTTCGTCGACATCGAAGGCCTGGGGCACGTCCCGGACGGCCGCAGCCTGCGCCAGAAGCCGACGCTGGTGCTCATCCACGGCGGGCCGGGCTTCGACCACACCGCCTTCCGGCCGTTCTTCAGCCGCTTCGTCGACCTCTGCCAGGTCGTCTACTTCGACCTGCGCGGCCATGGCCGCAGCGACGCCAGGCCAGCCGAGGAATGGCGGCTGGACGTGTTTGCCGACGACGTCGTGCGGCTTTGCGATGCGCTCGGCATCGTCAAGCCCATCGTGCTGGGCCAGAGCTTCGGTGGCTTCGTCGCACAGCGCTACCTGGCCCGCCACCCGGCGCATCCGGCCAAGGTGGTGCTGTCGAGCACCTCGCACCACTTCGGTCTCGCTCGCAAGATCGAGCGTTTCGGGCGGCTGGGCGGGCCGGACGCGGCGCAGGCCACGCGCGACTTCTGGGAGCGGCCTGGCCCGGACACCTGGGCGGCCTACGAGCGGCTGTGCCGCCACCTCTACAACACCCGGCCCAGGAAGCCCGACGCCGGCGGCTGGATGATCTTCAAACCCGAGATCCTGTTCGAACACACGCGCACCGAACTGCCCGGCATGGACCTGCGGCCAGGTCTTGCGGAGGTGCAGTGCCCGGTGCTCGTCATGGCCGGCGAGCAGGACCCGGTCACGCCGGTCGAGGACGCCGAGGAGATCGTCGCCGCGCTGCCGCCACAGTGGGCCAGCTTCGAACGCTTCCCCGGTGTCGGCCACGGCGCCTGGCGCGACGACCCGCAAGCCGCCGAGCGCGTGCTGCGGCGCTTCCTCGGGCAGTGAGCAAGGCGCGTTGCGCCGGCTTCGGGCCACTTGATAAAAAGGGGCGGTCTGACCCCTGTGCTGCCCGGCGGGGCCTGGACATTGCTTGACAATCCCTTTCCGCCCTCCCCACCGCCCCCATGTCCGAGCTCACACCCAGTCAGTGGAGCCTGCTCCCCGATGAGCCGGATGAGCCCGCCGCGCCCGATCCGCTGGTGCAGGCCGCATCTGCCGCGCTGCGCTGCCGCGATGGCCATTTCTACGAGCTGACCGGCCAGGTCAACCGCGCCGGCGAACCGCAGGCCGGTCTGGCCGAGCGCTGGCAGCGCTTCTTCGCGGCCGGCGGCGCGGCCGGCTGGCAGGAACTGTCGGCCAAGGCCTTGCGGGTGCAGCGCCGCGTGCTGGAAGACGGCGCCAGCTACAACGCCCACAGCGACGGCCCGCCGCTGCCCGGCGAGGGCGGCCTTGAGCGCGCCCCGCTGGCCCGCCACTGGCCGCTGGAACTGCTGCCCATGCTCATCGAGCCCGACGAGTGGCGCGACATCGAGGCCGGCATCATCCAGCGCGCGCGGCTGCTGGACGCGGTCATGGCCGACACCTACGGCGAGCGCCAACTGCTGCGTGACGGCCTGCTGCCGGCCTCCCTCGTGCTGGCACACCCGCAATACCTGCGCGCCATGCACGGTGCCAAGCCGCCGGGCGGCGTGCACCTGCATGTGCTGGCCTTCGACCTGACGCGTTGCGCCGATGGCAAATGGTGGGTGGTCGCCCAGCGCACGCAGGCCCCGTCGGGCCTGGGCTATGTGCTGGAAAACCGCCTCATCATTGCCCAGCAGTTCCCCGAGGCCTTCCGCCAGATGGCCGTGCAGCGCCTGGCCGCCAGTTACCGCGACTTCATCCGCACACTGACCCAGCTGTCTCCTGCCGGCGAGCGCAGCCGCGTTGCGCTGCTGACGCCGGGGCCGCGCAACGAGACCTATTTCGAGCAGGCCTTCCTGGCGCGCTACCTCGGCATCACGCTGGTCGAGGGCGCAGACCTGACCGTGCGCGCCGACAAGGTCTACCTGAAGACCCTGGCCGGCCTGGAGCGCGTGCATGTGTTGCTGCGCCGCGTGGACGACACCTGGCTGGACCCGCTGGAGCTGCGCCCCGACTCCATCCTCGGCGTGCCCGGGCTGCTGCAGGCGGTGCGCGCTGGGGAGGTCATCCTGGCCAACGCGCCCGGCTCGGGCTGGCTGGAAAGCCCGGGTCTCACCGCCTTCTGGCCCGGCGTGGCCGAGACGCTGCTGGGCGAAGACCTGAAGCTGCCGGCCATCCAGAGCTGGTGGTGCGGCGAGGAGAGCGCCTGGCGCACGTTGCGCCCGCGCCTGGCCGAGTTCGTCGTCGTGCCCACCTTCTCGGCCAGCAGCACCACGCAGCACTTCAACCCGGTCGTGGCCGCCGAGCTTGGCGAAGAGGGCCTGCGCGCCCTGGCCGCGCGCATCGATGCCGACCCCACCGCCTTCACGCTGCAGGCCCGCGTCAAACCCACCAAGCAGCCCGTCTGGTTGCGCGGTTCACTGGATCCTCGCGTCGCCGTGCTGCGCGTCTTCGCGATGACCGACGGGCAGGGTGGCTGGACCGTGCTGCCCGGCGGCCTCACCCGCGTGGCGCCCAGGCGCGACCCGCTGGCCGACGCCTGGCTGTCCATCCAGCGCGGCTCCCTGAGCACCGACACCTGGGTCATGACCGACGGCGAGGTCGACCCCACCACGCTGCTAGCCCAGCCGCTGCTGCCGGCCGACCTGGCGCAAGTGCACTGGACCGTGACCAGCCGTGCCGCAGAGAACCTGTTCTGGCTGGGCCGCTACACCGAGCGTGCCGAGAACAGCGCCCGCCTCGCACGCCATGTCATCGAGGCCAGCGGCATGGTGCAGCGCGGCGCCATGCCGCCGACCATGCTGCCGCTGCTGGACGCGCTGGCGCGCCGCCACGGCCTCGTCGGCGTCAATGCGCCGCGAGCGCAGGACGACCCGCGCGGCTTCGAGCGTGCGCTGTTGTCGGCGCTGCTGCCCAGCGCCGCCGTCCACAGCGTCGGCTGGAACCTGCGCGCGCTGCAGGGCTGCGCCCAGTCGCTGCGCGAGCGCCTGTCGCCCGAGGCCTGGCGCCTCATCCACGAGGCTGCCGCGCAGTTCGAGCAGCATCTGCGCGCCGTGCTCGACCGGCCGGGTGCGGCCACGCCGGCGAGCGACGTGCTCAACGTGCTGGCCCGCGCCGACACCCACCTGGCCGCCATCACCGGTGCCCAGACCGACCGCATGACGCGCGACGACGGCTGGCGTCTGCTCTCCATCGGCCGCCAGCTGGAGCGCCTGTCCTTCCACGCCGAGGTGCTGGCCGAGGCTTTCGAACAGGACCTGGCCCTCACCGAGGACGGCTTCGGCCTGCTGCTGGGCGTGTTCGACTCCACCATCACCTACCGCGCCCAGTTTCAGGCGCGCCGCGAGGCGCCGCCGCTGCTGCATCTGCTCGTGCACGACACCGACAACCCGCGCTCCCTCGCCTGGGTCGCGCGCACGCTGCGCGACCGCTTTGCCAAGCTCGCCCGCCACGACCCGGGCTGGGCTGCGGACATCACGGCCGAGTTGCCGGTGCCCGAGGCCTGGCCACTGGCCGAACTGGCCGCGCCCGGCCCGGCCCTGGTCGATCACCTCAAGCGCGCGGCGGCGCAGGTCGGCGAGCTGTCCAGCATCATCAGCCAGCGCTATTTCGCCCACGTCATCGGTGCTGAGCAACGCGTATGGCAGTGAAGCTCGCCGTCCACCACATCACCGAGTACACCTACGACGACTCGGTGGAATGGGCCCACCACGCCGCCTGCCTGGCACCGCAGGACACGCCCTGGCAGGACATTCACGACTGGCGCCTCAACATCGACCCGTTGCCCGACGGCTGGGGCGTGGGCTGGAACGACGTGGGCCTGGAGCTGGGCCCCGCCGAGCTGGCCCGGCGCCTGCGCCGCGACCCCTGGGGCAACCGCCACCTGAGCTTTGGCCATGCACGGGTGCACGAGAAGCTGGTTGTCGACAGCCGCTTCATCGCCGAGCTGCAGGAGCGGCCCGAGCCCGACCCCACGCGCGGCCCTGCCTGGGAGACCGTGGCCCGCAGCCTGCGCTACCGCGCCGGCCGCGCGCTGCAGGCGGCCGACGAGTTCGCGCTGGCCTCCACCTACGCCGCGCCCGACGACGCGCTGGCCGCCTATGGGCGCCGCGCCTTCACGACCGGCCGCACGCTGGCCGCCGGTGGGCTGGCGCTGATGCACCAGATCCACACCGACCTGCGCTACCTGCCGCAGAGCACGACGGTCGCCACGCGTGCGGCCGACGCGCTCGCGCAGCGCAGCGGCGTGTGCCAGGAC
>Ga0187842_1000634_pt1 | contig 17063 bp, 16 predicted proteins | sample SpaLakP09_SKY_41_FD_134514 | JGI IMG/M metagenome (GOLD analysis project Ga0187842, IMG submission 134514) | Oligotrophic lake water microbial communities from Sparkling Lake, Wisconsin, USA - SP09_SKY_41 | ecosystem: Environmental > Aquatic > Freshwater > Lake | place: USA: Sparkling Lake... | reverse complement strand
GTAGCCGATGACGACCGAGGGAATGGCCAGCAGCACCAGCGGCACCCAGACGACAGCGGGCGACTCGTGCGGCGTGTGGTCATGACCATGGCCGTGATCGTCGTCATGATGGTCATGCTCGCCCGGGAAGGGCTTGTGGCGGAAATTCTCCTTGCCGTGGAAGACCAGGAAGTACATCCGGAACGAGTAGAAGGCCGTCACGAACACGCCGGCGATGACGGCGAAGTAGGCAAAGCCCGCAGCCGGCAGCGTGCTGGCGTGCACGGCCTCGATGATCGAGTCCTTGGAATAGAAGCCCGAGAACAGCGGCGTGCCGATCAGCGCGAGCGAACCCAGCAGCGACGTGATCCACGTGATGGGCATGTACTTGCGCAGGCCGCCCATGTTGCGGATGTCCTGGTCATGGTGCATGCCGATGATGACCGAGCCGGCGCCGAGGAAGAGCAGCGCCTTGAAGAAGGCATGCGTCATCAGGTGGAAGACGCCGACCGAGTAGGCCGAAGCACCGAGCGCCACGGTCATGTAGCCGAGCTGAGACAGCGTCGAGTACGCGACGACGCGCTTGATGTCGTTTTGGATGATGCCCAGGAAGCCCATGAACAGCGCCGTGATCGCGCCGATCACCATGACGAAGTTCAGCGCCGTGTCGCTCAGCTCGAACAGCGGCGACATGCGCGCCACCATGAAGATGCCGGCCGTCACCATCGTGGCGGCGTGGATCAGCGCGGAGATGGGCGTCGGGCCTTCCATCGAGTCGGGCAGCCAGACGTGCAGCGGGAACTGCGCCGATTTGCCCATCGCGCCGATGAACAGGCAGATGCAAGCCACGGTCAGCAGCGCCCAATCCGTGCGGGAAGATCATCTTCGACAGGAGCTCGGACTTGGCAAAGACCTCGACGTAGTTCAGCGAGCCCCCAAAGGCCACCAGCAGTCCGATGCCGAGGATGAAGCCGAAGTCGCCGACCCGGTTCACCAGGAAGGCCTTCATGTTGGCGAAGATGGCTGTCGGCTTCTTGTACCAGAAGCCGATCAGCAGGTAAGACACCAGGCCCACCGCCTCCCAGCCGAAAAACAGCTGCAGCATGTTGTTGCTCATGACCAGCATCAGCATGCTGAACGTGAACAGCGAGATGTAGGAGAAGAAGCGCTGGTAGCCGTCGTCCTCTTCCATGTACCCGATGGTGTAGATGTGCACCATCAGCGACACGAAGGTGACGACGCACATCATCATGGCCGTCAGGCCGTCGACGAGAAAGCCGACCTCCATCTTCAGCGGACCAAGATTCATCCACTCGTAGATCGTCGCGTTGAAGCGCGCACCATCGACCGCCACGCTGTAAAGCGTCTGCGCCGACAGGATGAAGGCGATCAGGACGCCGAGGATGGTGACGATGTGCGAGCCGCGACGGCCCACCGTCTTGCCGAAGAAGCCGGCGACGATGGCGCCAACGAGCGGCGCCAGCGGCACCGTCAGCAAAACATTCTGAGAGAGTTGTGCAGACATCTTTTTCTCAACCCTTCAGCGCGTCGAGTTCCTCGACGTTGATGCTGGCGCGGTTGCGGAACAGCACGACGAGGATGGCCAGGCCGATGGCCGACTCGGCTGCCGCGACGGTCAGGATGAAGAACACGAAGACCTGGCCTGCCATGTCGCCCAGGTAGTGCGAGAAGGCGACGAAGTTCATGTTGACCGCCAGCAGCATCAGCTCGATGGCCATCAGCAACACGATCAGGTTCTTGCGGTTCAGGAAGATGCCGATCACCGACAGCGCGAACAGCATCGCGCCCAGGGTCAGGAAATGGCCCAGAGTCAATCCAGCGGCGCCGATCATGCCTTGCCTCCTTCGGTGGGTGCGGCGGGTGGAGCCGGCGGTGCACTGACAGTCGGTGCCATCTTGACGATCTTCAGGCGCTGAGCCTTGGTGACCTTGATCTGCTCGGACGGGTCCATGGCTCGTGAGTCCTTGCGGCGGCGCAGCGTTAGCGCGATGGCCGCGACGATGGCCACCAACAGCAGCACAGCCGCGATCTGCAGCGGGTACAGGTAGGCGGTATAGACCTCAATGCCCAGCAACTTGGTGTTGCCCATCTTGAGCTGTTCGGCGGTCGCCACCGGCGCATCGGACAGCTGGAAGCCGCCCATCAGCACGATGCCCATCTCGAACGCGATCAGCGCACCGACCACGGCCGCGAGCGGCAGATGCTTCCAGAAGCCCTCACGCATGCTGGTCGAATTCAGGTCCAGCATCATGACAACGAACAAGAACAGCACCATGACGGCGCCGATGTAGACGAGCACCAGCGCAATGGCCAGGAACTCGGCCTTCAGCAGCATCCAGAGGCAGGACGCCGTGAAGAACGACAGGATCAGGAACAGCGCCGCATGCACGGTGCTGCGCGCCGTGATGACGCGAAACGAACTCACCAGCAGGATGCCGGAGAAGACGTAGAAGAGGATGGTCGTGATGTCCATACGTATCCAGGCCAGCTGAGCTGGACCGCGGTGCGCCTCACGGCGCGCCAGCGATCAGCGGTACTTGGCGTCGGCCTCCTTCTGGGCTGCGATCTCGGTCTCGTACTTGTCACCGACTGCCAGCAGCATGTCCTTGGTGAAGTACAGGTCGCCGCGCTTCTCGCCGTGGTACTCAAAGATGCTCGTCTCGACAATGGAGTCCACCGGGCAGCTTTCCTCGCAGAAGCCGCAGAAGATGCACTTGGTCAGGTCGATGTCGTAGCGCGTCGTGCGGCGGCTACCGTCGGCGCGCACGTCGCTCTCGATGGTGATGGCCATCGCCGGGCAGACGGCCTCACAGAGCTTGCAGGCGATGCAGCGCTCTTCACCGTTCTCGTAGCGGCGCAGCGCGTGCAGGCCGCGGAAGCGCGGACTAAGCGGCGTCTTCTCTTCAGGGAACTGGATGGTGATGTTGCGCGACAGGAAGTGCCTGCCGGTCAACTTCATCCCCTTGAGCAATTCCCAAAGGAAGAACGTCTTCGCGAAATTCGTGATTGCAGTCATGAGCGCCGCCTCACTTCCAGATGTTGTACGGAGCAGGCAACTGCATCCAGGCACCGACAACGACCAGCCAGATCAGCGTGATGGGAATGAAGATCTTCCAGCCCAGACGCATGATCTGGTCGTAGCGGAAGCGCGGGAACGTGGCACGCACCCACAGGAACATCGTGACGACGAAGAAGGTCTTGCCGAACAGCCAGGCCCAGTTCCAGAACGCCATCGTGTTCTGGATGAACTGCGGCGTCTCCATGCCGAAGAAGGCCCAGGAGATCGGCGCGCTCCAGCCGCCCAGGAACATGACGACGGCCAGTGCCGACACAAGGATCATGTTGGCGTACTCGGCCAGGAAGAACATCGCGAACGACATGCCCGAGTACTCGATCATGTGACCGGCGACGATCTCCGACTCGCCTTCGACAACGTCGAACGGGTGGCGGTTCGTTTCAGCCAGACCGGAGATGAAGTAGACGATGAAGATCGGGAACAACGGCAGCCAGTTCCAGGACAGGAAGGTCAGGCCCATGCTGGCGAAGGTGCCCTTCTCCTGCACCTGCACGATGTCCGTCATGTTCAGGCTGCCGGTCACCATCAGCACGACGACCAGCGCGAAGCCCATCGAGATCTCGTAGGAGACCATCTGCGCCGATGCGCGCAGGGCACCGAGGAAGGCGTACTTCGAGTTCGAAGCCCAGCCCGCGATGATGACGCCGTAGACCTCTAGGGACGTGATCGCCATCAGGAACAGCAGGCCAGCGTTGACATTGGCGACAGCGGCGTCCGGGCCGAAGGGCACAACGGCCCAGGCAGCGAGCGCCGGCATGATGGTCATGATGGGGCCGAGGAAGAACAGGCCCTTGTGTGCGGCGGTCGGCTTGATGATCTCCTTGAAGATCAGCTTGACCGCATCGGCGATGGGCGTCAGCAAGCCGTAGGGGCCGACGCGGTTCGGGCCTGGGCGGATCTGCGACCAGCCGATGGCCTTGCGCTCCCACAAGGTCAGGTAGGCCACGCAGATCATCAGCGGCGCGACGACGGCAATGATCTTGAGCAGACTCCAGACCAGGGGCCACAAGGCCCCCAGCAGCGAGGCGCCGTTTTGGTAGAGGGTGTCGATCATGTGTTCAGGCTCCCTCAGACCTTGCTCAGCGTCAGCGTGCCGAAGGCGGCACCCAGCGCAGCGGTTTGTGCGAGGCCGGCAGGCACGCGGGCCACACCGTCGGGCAGACCGGCTTCGAGGCGCGCAGGCAGTTGCGCGGCGCCGCCATCCTGCACCACACGGACGTGGTCACCATCAACCAGACCGAGCTGTTGCCACAGCCCAGCCGGCAGGCCGACAGTGGCGGCTTCGCGGCCATCGGAGGTCAGTTGCAGCGAAGTCGAATTCCGCACCAGTGCATCGGTCGCGTAGATCGGCAGGTTCGCGAAGCGTTCGATGCCGTCGGCCCTGGCTACAACTTGCGCAGCAGCCGAAGTTGCGTTGCTGAGGCGACTTGCAATGTCACCGCCCACCGCTTGTTCGCGCACCTGCTCGGAGCTGTCCTGGTCGAAACCAGCCAGGCCCAGCAAGTTGCCCAGCACGCGCAGCACCTTCCAGCCCGGGCGCGTCTCGGCCAGCGGCTTGACTACGCCGACAAAGCTTTGCAGACGCCCTTCCGCATTGACGAAAGAGCCCGAGGTTTCGGTGAACGGCGAGATGGGCAGCAGCACGTCAGCGTATTCGATGCCCGACTTGAAGGGGCTCAGCACGACAACCATCTCGGCCGCGTCCAGCGCCTTGGCGGCAGCTGCGGCATTGGCGGAGTCGAGCACCGGGTCGGTGTTCAGCAGCAGCGCCGCTTTCAGCGGTGTGCCGCTCAGCATCTGGCCGGCATTCAGGCCGTCGATCTGCGGCTGCGCTTTGACGAGTTGGGCGCCAACAGTGTTTGCTGCAGCGGTCAGGTAGCCGACGCTCGCGCCGGTCTGTCCGCCGATCCACTGCGCCAGCGCCAGCAGGCTGGTGGCTTGCGGATGCTCAGCGGCGGCATTGCCCAGCAGGATGGCCTTGCGCTGGCCGGAAACGAGACCGGTGGCGATGGCCTTGGCTTCGTCCGTAGCCGTGCCAGCCAGCGGTGCGCCTTCGCCGATCGCTGCGGCCACATCGGCCAGGGCTTGCACCCAGCCCGACGGCGCGACGGATTGCGAAGCAGCCAGCGGCATCAGCCAGTCGTCGTGGCTCACGCCGATGCGAGCCACGGCAGCACCGCGGCGCGCGGCGTGACGCAGGCGGGCGGCAAACAGTGGGTGGTCCTTGCGCAGGTTGGAACCGACGACCAGCGCGCGGTCCAGCTCGGACAGGCTGGCGATGCTTGTGCCCAGCCAGCGCGCCTGACCGGCCGATGCGGCATTGCCGAAGTCGCCGTGGCGCAGGCGGTGGTCGATGTTGTCGCTGCCCAGGCCGCGCACGATCTGCGCCAGCAGATGCAACTCTTCGACAGTGCTGTGGGCCGAACCCAGCGCGCCAATCGACGCCGCACCGTGGTCGGCCTTGATGGACTTCAGGCCGTTGGCAACGTACTCCAGCGCCGTCGTCCAGTCGACCTGCTTCCACGCACCGCCCTGCTTGATCATCGGCGCGGTCAGGCGCGCATCGCTGTTCAGCGCTTCATAGCTGAAGCGGTCGCGGTCGGCGATCCAGCATTCGTTGACGTCTTCGTTCTCGAGCGGAACGACGCGCATGACTTGATGGTTCTTGACCTGGACGACCAGATTGGCGCCGGTCGAATCGTGCGGGCTGACACTCTTGCGGCGCGACAGCTCCCAGGTGCGGGCGCTGTAGCGGAAGGGCTTGCTGGTGAGCGCTCCGACCGGGCAGATGTCGATCATGTTGCCCGACAGCTCCGAGTCCACCGTGCGGCCGACGAAGGTCTGGATCTCGCTGTGCTCGCCACGGTGGGCCATGCCCAGTTCCATCTGGCCGGCGATCTCCTGGCCAAAGCGCACGCAGCGGGTGCAATGGATGCAGCGGCTCATCTCTTCCATTGAGATCAGCGGGCCGACGTTCTTGTGGAAGACGACGCGCTTCTCTTCGGAGTAGCGGCTCTTGCCAGCGCCGTAACCCACGGCCAGGTCCTGCAGCTGGCACTCGCCGCCCTGGTCGCAAATGGGGCAGTCCAGCGGGTGGTTGATCAGCAGGAATTCCATGACGCCCTGCTGGGCCTTGATCGCCTTGTCGCTCTTGGTGCGGACGATCATGCCTTGCGTGACCGGCGTCGCGCAGGCGGGCATGGGCTTGGGCGCCTTCTCCACGTCCACCAGGCACATGCGGCAGTTGGCCGCGATGCTCAGCTTCTTGTGATAGCAGAAGTGCGGAATATAGGTGCCGGCCTTCTCGGCAGCATGCATGACCATGCTGCCTTCCTGCACCGAGACCTTTTGACCGTCGAGTTCGATTTCAACCATGATGGTGTTTACCTAGGGCAGCTCAGGTCGGAGCCACCAGGGGCTTCTTGTGTTCAATCAGGTGCACGAACTCGTGCTTGAAGTGCTTGATCATGGCGCGCACGGGCATCGCGGCGGCGTCGCCCAGCGCGCAGATCGTGCGGCCCTGGATGTTGTCGGCCACCGAGTTCAGCAGGTCGATGTCCTCTGCCCTGCCCTCGCCGTGATAGATGCGCTCCAGCACGCGGTGCATCCAGCCCGTGCCTTCGCGGCAAGGCGTGCACTGGCCGCAGGACTCGTGGGCGTAGAAGTAGGACAGGCGGAGCAGGCTCTGCACCGCGCAGCGCGTGTCGTCCATGACGATGACGGCGCCCGAACCCAGCATGGAGCCAGCCTTGGCGATGGAGTCATAGTCCATCGTGCAGTTCATCATCACTTCGGCCGGCAGCACCGGGGCGGACGATCCGCCGGGGATCACGGCCTTCAGCGTGCGGCCCTTGCGGACACCACCGGCCAGCTCCAGCAGCTTGCTGAATTGCGTGCCCAGCGGGATCTCGTAATTGCCCGGGCGCTCCACGTCGCCGGACACCGAGAACAGCTTGGTGCCGCCGTTGTTGGGCTTGCCGATCTCCAGGTAGGCCTGGCCGCCGTTGCGGATGATCCAGGGCACCGCCGCGAAGGTCTCGGTGTTGTTGATGGTGGTCGGCCGGCCGTACAACCCGAAGCTCGCAGGGAACGGCGGCTTGAAGCGCGGCTGGCCCTTCTTCCCTTCCAGCGATTCCAGCAGCGCGGTTTCCTCGCCGCAGATGTAGGCACCGAAGCCATGGTGGCCGTGCAGCTGGAAGCTGAATCCCGAGCCCATGATCTTGTCGCCGAGATAGCCGGCAGCACGAGCTTCTTCCAGGGCCGCTTCGAAACGCTCGTAGACCTCGAAGATCTCGCCGTGGATGTAGTTGTAGCCGACCGTGATACCCATCGCGTAGGCGGCGATGGCCATGCCCTCGATGACCTGATGCGGGTTGAACATCAGCAGGTCGCGGTCCTTGCAGGTGCCCGGCTCGCCTTCGTCCGAATTGCAAACGAGGTACTTCTGGCCCGGGAACTGGCGGGGCATGAAGCTCCACTTCAGGCCGGTCGGAAAGCCCGCGCCACCACGGCCGCGCAGGGCCGAGGTCTTGACCTCGGCGATGACCTGGTCAGGGGTCAGACCTTCACCGCCGTCCTTGCCAAGGATCTTGCGCAGGGCCGCATAGCCGCCGCGGGCTTCATAGTCCTTGATCGACCAGTTCTTGCCGTCCAGGTCCGCGTAGATCTGCGGAACGATGTGACGGCCGTGGAAGCAGGTCTCGGCGCCGGTGCTTTGGAATTTGGAGAGGTCCAGCATCGTCTTCCTCAGGCCTTGGCAGCTTGATTGCCGGCTTCAGCGCGCAGCACATCGACCAGCTCGTCGAGGCGGTCGTTCGTCATGAAGCTGCACATCTGGCGATCGTTGACCAGCATTACCGGCGAGTCGGCGCAGGCGCCCAGGCACTCGCTCTTCTGCACGGTGAACAGGCCGTCGGCCGTCGTGCCGCCCTGCTCGATGCCGAGCTTGCTGCACAGGTGGTCCAGCGCCTTCTGGCCGTCGCGCAGCTGGCAGGGCAGGTTCGCGCAGACGTTCAGCTTGAACTTGCCCGTCGGGCGCTGGTTGAACATGTTGTAGAAGGTCGTCACCTCGTACACGGCGATGGGCGCCATGCCGAGATGAGCAGCGATCGCATCCTCGGCGGCGCGGGGCACATAGCCCTCTTCCTGCTGAACGATGGCCAGGCAGGCCATGACGGCAGACTGGCGCAGTGCGTAGGGGTACTTGGCGACCTCGCGGTCGAAGCGCGCGCGGGTGGCGTCAGAGAGTTGGTAGCTCATCGATCAATCTCGCCGAACACGATGTCCATGGTGCCGATGATGGCGACGGCGTCCGCGATCATGTGGCCGCGACCCATCTCGTCCAGCGCAGCCAAGTGGGCGAAACCAGGCGCGCGGATTTTCAGGCGGTAAGGCTTGTTGGCGCCGTCGCTGACCATGTAGATGCCAAACTCGCCCTTCGGGTGCTCGACGGCCGCATAGGCCTCGCCCTCGGGCACGTGAAAGCCCTCAGTGAAGAGCTTGAAGTGGTGGATCAGCTCTTCCATGTTGGACTTCATGTCCACGCGCGAAGGCGGCGCCACCTTGTGGTTGTCGGTGATGACCGGGCCGGGGTTGGCACGCAGCCAGGCCGAGCACTGCTGGATGATGCGGTTGGACTGGCGCATCTCTTCGACACGCACGACGTAACGGTCGTAGGTGTCGCCGTTGGTGCCGACAGGGATGTCGAAATCCAGCTTGTCGTAGGCGTCGTAGGGCTGCTTCTTCCGCAGGTCCCAGGCGATGCCGGAGCCGCGCAGCATCGGGCCGGTAAAGCCCAGGTTCATCGCACGCTCGGGCGACACGACGCCGATGCCGACCGTGCGCTGTTTCCAGATGCGGTTGTCGGTCAGCAGCGTTTCGTAGTCATCGACGTTCTTCGGGAAGCGCGCGGTGAAGTCATCGATGAAGTCCAGCAGCGAGCCTTGGCGGTTCTCGTTGAGGCGTTCGATGGCCTTGGCATTGCGAATCTTGCTGGCCTTGTGCTTGGGCATCGTATCAGGCAGGTCGCGGTACACGCCACCTGGCCGGAAGTAGGCCGCGTGCATGCGCGCACCCGACACCGCCTCGTACATGTCGAACAGGTCTTCGCGCTCGCGAAACGCATAGATGAGCACATTCATCGCGCCGCAGTCCAAGCCGTGCGCACCCAGCCACATCAGGTGGTTCAGCAGGCGCGTGATCTCGGCAAACATCACGCGGATGTATTGCGCGCGGATCGGCACCTCAATGCCCATCATCTTCTCGATGGCCAGGCAATAGGCCTGTTCGTTGGCCATCATCGACACATAGTCGAGACGGTCCATATAGGGCAGCGACTGGATGTAGGTCTTGCTCTCGGCAAGCTTCTCGGTCGCGCGATGCAGCAAGCCGATGTGCGGGTCGGCGCGCTGGATGACTTCGCCGTCCAGTTCAAGGACCAGGCGCAGCACGCCGTGGGCGGCCGGGTGCTGGGGACCGAAGTTGAGGGTGTAGTTCTTGATCTCGGCCATGTTCAGATTCCGCCGTACTTGTCTTCGCGGATGATGCGCGGCGTGATCTCGCGCGGCTCGATGCTCACCGGCTGGTAGATGACGCGCTTTTGCTCGGCGTCATAGCGCATCTCGACGTGACCCGAGACCGGGAAGTCCTTGCGCATCGGATGGCCGATGAAACCGTAGTCCGTGAGGATCCGGCGCAGGTCGTCATGACCGTCGAAGATGACGCCGTACATGTCGAAGGCTTCGCGCTCGAACCAGTCGGCCGAGTTCCACACGCCGGTGACAGAGGCCACCGCAGGGAAGTCGTCATCAGCGGCAAACACCTTCAGGCGCAGGCGCCAGTTCTTGCTGATCGAGAGCAAGTGACCGACGACGGCGTAGCGGGGGCCCTCGTAGCCCCCATTGCCGTAGTCGCTGTAATCGACGCCGCAAAGGTCGATCAGTTGCTCAAACTTCAGCTCGGGATGGTCACGCAGCGTAGTAGCGACTTCGAGATAGTCGGCCGCACGAACGGTCAGCGTCAGTTCACCCAGGGCGGACTGAAGGGCGACGACGCGCTCACCAAGGATGGCACCAACTTGCTGGGCCAGGGTTTCGAGATTCAGGCTCATACCTTGGCGCTCAACGGGCAATGGTGTTTTCGCGGCGGATCTTGGCCTGCAGTTGCAGGATGCCGTAGAGGAGCGCCTCGGCCGTCGGCGGGCAGCCGGGCACATAGACGTCCACCGGCACGATGCGGTCGCAGCCACGCACCACCGAGTAGCTGTAGTGGTAGTAGCCGCCGCCGTTGGCGCAGGAGCCCATCGACAGCACCCAGCGCGGCTCTGCCATCTGGTCGTAGACCTTGCGCAGTGCAGGCGCCATCTTGTTGCACAGCGTGCCGGCCACGATCATCAGGTCGGACTGGCGCGGGCTGGGGCGAAACAGCATGCCGAAACGGTCGATGTCGTAGCGCGCGGCACCCGCGTGCATCATCTCGACAGCGCAACAGGCCAAGCCAAACGTCATCGGCCAAAGTGAGCCGGTCTTGGACCAATTGATGAGCTTGTCGACCGATGTGGTGACAAAGCCTTCTTTGAGGACGCCTTCAATACCCATGTCGAATTCCCAGCGTGTTTGGCGAGGCGTTCATTCCCAGTCCAGGGCGCCCTTTTTCCATTCGTAGGCGAAGCCGACGACCAGAATGCCGAGGAAGATCATCATCGCCCAGAAGCCCGTGTGACCGATTTCCTTGAGCGCCACAGCCCAGGGAAAGAGGAAGGCAATTTCCAGGTCGAAAAGAATGAACAGAATTGCGACGAGGTAGTAGCGCACATCGAATTTCATGCGCGCGTCTTCAAAGGCCTCGAAGCCGCATTCGTAGGGGGAGTTCTTGGCCGCATCGGGCCGATTCGGGCCGAGCAGCGCGCCGAGCACCTGGGGAGCGATCCCGACCACCGTGCCGACCAAAATGAAGAGGATGACGGGCAGGTATTGATCGAGATTCATCTGGGCTTTCTCGGGTCGACTTCAGTGTCTTCGTCAACGTGGCACGCAAGGAGCGGGCCACAAAAGCAAACAGGCGCGCCACCAGCGAATCGAAAGGAACTCGCTCGCGGATCGCGCCCGCCTCAAACCGTGCTTTGACCAACCCGTGCCGGGCGATCTCAGCGACAGGTCGCTTTGGCTGACTCCCGCTTCAAGACCAGCGGGAATCCTAGCCGATGTTCTGGTGCCGTCGGCGAGACTCGAACTCGCACAGCTTTCGCCACTACCCCCTCAAGATAGCGTGTCTACCAATTTCACCACGACGGCAGGTATTCAAATATGCCTGGCAACTAGCGAGGGTTTGCTTGCCAGACAGCCTCGCATTCTATACCGAAAAGTTGGAGCTTCCCGGTAAGGAGGCGAGGGTTTTAGTCGGGATTCAGTTCGCTGCAGACGAAGCCGCGACCGAGGCTGGCGCAGCGGGTGCCACGATGGCGCCCGGGATGGCTGCAGCACCCGAAGCGGCCTGGGCCGGCGCGACCACGGGCGCGCGATCCAGCGCGCTATCGCCGCCGGACGTGGTCGTGCGACCGTTGGACAAGAAGGCCAGGCCCAGCGTGCAACCGAAGAACAGCGTCGCCGCAACAGCTGTGGTGCGCGAGAGGAAATTGGCGCTGCCGGTGGCACCAAAGAGGCTGCCCGAGGCCCCACTGCCGAACGAGGCCCCCATGTCGGCACCCTTGCCGTGCTGCACCAGCACCAAACCGATGATCGCCAGGGCAGACAGCAACTGAACGATCAACACCAAATTTGCAAAGAACTGCATTCCAAACACTCCATCAAAACTCTTGTGACGCGCTCCGTCATGGCGCGCGCCGGGAAAACTCAGTGGGCAGCCGCCCGGCAGATGGCAGCGAAATCGGCCACCTTCAAGGACGCGCCACCAATCAGGCCGCCATCGATGTCTGCTTGAGCGAACAATTCAACCGCGTTGTCGGCCTTGACGCTGCCGCCGTAGAGGATGCGCATGACGCCGGAACGGTCCGTCGCCGCGTGCAACTGGGCGCGCAGCACGGCATGCACCGCCTGCGCTTCGCCGGGCGAGGCGGTCAGGCCGGTGCCGATGGCCCAGACAGGCTCGTAGGCGACGACCATCTCGCCGCAGCAATGGCCCAGCGTGTGAATGACTGCAGCGAGCTGGCGCTTGACGACGGCTTCGGTCTGGCCGGCTTCGCGCTCGGCGCGAGTCTCGCCGACACAAACGATGGGCGTCACGCCATGGGCCAGTGCGGCCTTGGCCTTGTCGGCAACGAGCTGATCGCTCTCCGTGTGATAGGCGCGGCGCTCAGAGTGACCAACGATGACGTAGCGGCAGCCTACGTCGGCCAGCATCGCGCTCGAGATCTCGCCGGTGTAGGCGCCCTGCTCGTGCGAGGAGCAGTCCTGCGCGCCGTAAACGATGGCGTTGCCGGTCAGCGCCAGCGCCGTCTCGGCGATGTAGACGGAAGGCACGCAGACGGCGACGTCGGCGTTCCAAGGGCCCGCCTCCTTGAGGCCGGCCAGCAGCTGGGCATTGGCAGCGCGGCTGCCATGCATCTTCCAGTTGCCCACGACAAGTTTTCTTCTCATGTCAGCTCTCCTCACCAGGTCAGCACGATCTTGCCGATGTGCTGGTTCGATTCCATCAACGCATGCGCCTCGGCCGCCTGGGCGGCAGGCAGCTCACGGCAAACGACCGGCTTGATGCGACCGGCTTCGATCAACGGCCAGACCTTGTCGCGCAGTGAACGCGCTAGGCCCGCCTTGAACGCCGCCGAGCGAGGGCGAAGCGTCGAACCGGTGATCGTCAGACGCTTGCGCAGCACGAGTCCGGCATCGATCTCCGCCTTCACACCGCCCTGCACCGCGATCAACGCCAGGCGCCCATCGTCGGCCAGCGCTTGCACGCCACGGCCGATGTAGTCGCCGGCCACCATGTCCAGGATCACGTCGACACCTCGGCCGCCCGTGGCGGCCTTGGCTTCGGCGACGAAATCCTGTTCGCGGTAGTTGATCGCGACCTCGGCACCCAGCGCCTTGCAGGCCTCGGCCTTGTCAGCGGAACCTACTGTGACCAGCACGCGGGCGCCCAGCGCCTTGGCGATCTGGATGGCCGTCACGCCGATACCGCTGGAGCCACCGTGGATCAGCAGCGTCTCGCCGGCTTGCAAGCCCGCACGGTCGAACACGTTGGCCCAGACCGTGAAGCAGGTTTCCGGCAGCGTCGCGGCTTCCGTCAGCGTCCAGCCCTTTGGCACAGGCAGGCACTGGCCGACCGGCGCCGTGCATAGCTCGGCATAGCCGCCGCCGTTGACGAGCGCACAGACCTTGTCACCCAGCTTGAAGCCGTGAGTGGCAAGGGAATCAGCGTCACCAGCGACGATCTCGCCAGCAACTTCCAGCCCTGGCAGATCACTCGCGCCCGGCGGTGGCGGGTAGGCGCCCTTGCGCTGCAGCACGTCCGGCCGATTGATGCCGGAAGCTGCAACACGGATCAGGCACTCAGCCGGGCCCGCGACTGGATCCGGCCGTTCGGCCAGCTCCAGCACTTCGGGCCCGCCGGGGCGGGTGATCGCGATGGCCTTCATCGCTGCGAGGCTTACTCCGCAGCCGGTGCGTCAGCAGCCGGAGCGACCGGAGCCGGTGCAGCTTCGCGGTCGATCAGCGCCTTCATGGACAGCTTGATGCGACCCTTCTCGTCGGTCTCAAGCACCTTGACCTTGACCACTTGGCCTTCCTGCAGGAAGTCGGTCACCTTCTCGACGCGCTGGTGGGCGATCTGGCTGATGTGCAGCAGGCCATCCTTGCCGGGCAGCAGGTTCACGAGGGCGCCGAAGTCCAGGATCTTGACGATGGGGCCTTCGTAGACCTTGCCGACTTCGACTTCGGCCGTGATTTCCTGGATGCGCTTCTTGGCCAGCTCGGCCTTGTCGGCGTCCGTGGAGGCGATGGTGATGGTGCCGTCTTCGCCGATGTCGATGGTCGTGCCGGTCTCTTCGGTCAGCGCGCGGATCGTGGCGCCGCCCTTGCCGATGACGTCACGGATCTTCTCCGGGTTGATCTTCATCGTGTACAGGCGCGGTGCGAACTGCGACACCTCGGTGTTGGCCGTGCCCATGGCTTCGACCATCTTGCCCAGGATGTGCAGGCGGGCTTCCTTGGCCTGAGCCAGCGCGACCTGCATGATTTCCTTGGTGATGCCCTGGATCTTGATGTCCATCTGCAGGGCGGTGATGCCGGTCGTCGTGCCGGCCACCTTGAAGTCCATGTCGCCCAGGTGATCTTCGTCACCCAGGATGTCGGTCAGCACGGCGAAGCGGTTGGCGTCCTTGATCAGGCCCATGGCGATGCCGGCCACGTGGGCCTTCATCGGCACGCCGGCGTCCATCAGTGCCAGGCAGCCGCCGCAGACCGAAGCCATCGACGAGGAGCCGTTGGACTCGGTGATTTCGGAGACGACGCGCAGCGAGTACGGGAAGTCTTCCTTGCTCGGCAGTGCGGCGATCAGTGCGCGCTTGGCGAGGCGGCCGTGGCCGATTTCGCGGCGCTTGGGGCTGCCGACACGACCCGTCTCGCCGGTGGCGAAGGGGGGCATGTTGTAGTGCATCATGAAGCGGTCTTCGAACTCGCCGTCCAGCGCGTCGATGCGCTGCGCGTCACGGTCCGTGCCCAGCGTGGCGATGACCAGCGCTTGCGTTTCGCCGCGCGTGAACAGTGCCGAACCATGGGTGCGCGGCAGGATGCCGTTGCGGATCTCGATGGGGCGCACGGTGCGGGTGTCGCGGCCGTCGATGCGCGGCTCGCCGGCCAGGATCTGGCTGCGCACGATGCGGGCTTCGATCTCGAACAACAGGCCTTCGACCTCAACCTTGTCGAACGCAACGCCTTCGTCCTTCAGCGAAGCGAAGACGCTGGAGGTCACGGCGCGGCAGGCTTGCGTGCGGGCTTGCTTGGAGCGGATCTGGTAAGCCTCGCGCAGCGGAGCTTCGGCCAGGCCGTTGACCTTGGCAATGAAGGCTTCGTCCTTGGCCGGAGCGGTCCAGTTCCAGGCCGGCTTGCCGGCGTCACGCACCAGATCATTGATGGCAGCAATAGCGACATTACCCTGCTCGTGGCCGTAGACGACGGCGCCGAGCATGACTTCTTCCGACAGGCCAGAAGCCTCGGACTCGACCATCAACACGGCGGCTTGCGTGCCAGCAACGACGAGGTCCATCTGACTGTTGACCAACTCCGACTTGCTCGGATTCAGCACGTATTCGCCGTTGACGTAACCAACGCGGGCAGCGCCAACGGGGCCGCTGAAGGGGATGCCGGAGATGGCCAGCGCGGCGGACGAGCCGATCAGCGCGGCGATGTCGGCCTGCACTTCGGGGTTCAGGCTCACTACATGGACGACGACCTGGACTTCGTTGAAGAAGCCTTCCGGGAACAGCGGGCGGATCGGGCGGTCGATCAGGCGGCTGGTCAGCGTCTCGTGCTCGCTCGGGCGGCCTTCACGCTTGAAGAAGCTGCCGGGGATCTTGCCGGCGGCGTAGGTCTTTTCGAGGTAGTCGACGGTCAGCGGGAAGAAGTCCTGGCCGGCCTTGGCTTCGGTCTTGGCGACCACGGTGGCCAGCACGACGGTGCCTTCGATGTTGACGAGGACGGCGCCGCTGGACTGACGGGCGACCTCACCCGTTTCCAGCACGACGTTGTGGCGGCCCCATTGGAAGGACTTCGTGACCTTGTTGAAAATGGACATGCTCATCTCCTGGTTGTTGTGGACGCGCTCATGGCGCCCGGGGAACCGGGAACGAGACTGGGTTTGGTCCAGATGCCATTCCAGGGCGGTTCAGGGAAGAACCGTCTTGGAATGATCCGACACCACGTCAGCTCGGTTCCGGCAGATAAATGGACAAAGAGCCTGTACTGGGCTTGAGGACCAGACAGGCTCCGTGCGGATTTCAGCGAATTACTTGCGCAGGCCCAGCTTGGCGATCAGCGCGACATAACGGCTGGAGTCAACGCGCTTGAGGTAGGCCAGCAGGCTCTTGCGGGTGTTGACCATCTTCAGCAGACCGCGACGACCGTGGTGGTCCTTGGCGTGGGTCTTGAAGTGCGGCGTCAGATCGTTGATGCGGGCGGTCAGCAGGGCGACTTGGACTTCCGGCGAGCCGGTGTCGTTGGCGCTGCGTGCGTTGGCCTTGACGATTTCGGCCTTGTTCAGATCGGCGACGGACATTTTGTTTTCCAAAAGGTTTCGGAAGTCCGGCCGGGCAAGACGCACTCGAGGCGCTGCCGCAGACGGTTTCCGGGGTTGACTTGCGGACAAGGGGGAAACCGCCCCTAGCCGTGCTTGTTCCACCCAACTCGCGTTGGGTGTCTTGATTCTGCTTGCGCAAAACCTGCGGATTCTAGCCCAAAGCGGCAAGCGCACTCACGGCACTCAAAGCCAGGCACGCGAACATGCTGCCGGCCGCAGCGGTTTCAAGAGGCCGAACCACGCTGCCCCGCGATTGCGTGACTTCTCTGTCAGCCGCCGAAAACTGCTCTTGAAGCGCCAGCGCCCTGCCCTATCTCTCGGTCATCGGGTGCTGCTCCCGACCCTTTCGAAGCAGCGTCAACCGCCACGGAGTTTTGCCATGTTCTACCTGACCCATCCCCGCCATGTCGCCCGTGTACTACGCCAGTTCGACGCCGAAGCGGACGCGGCCCGGACCCCTGCCCTCGACGTCAGCGAGGACGACAAGGGCTACCACGTCACCGTGGACATGCCTGGAGTGGCCAAGGACGCGGTGAAGGTCCGCGTCGAAGGCCGGCGCGTGCAGGTCGAGACCGTCGCCGAAGAGGCCACTGCGCCGACCGACGGCTCCCGCGTGCTCTACCGCGAGCGTCGTGCCGCCCGCTATGCCCGCAGCTTCTCGCTGCCGGTCGAGATCGACCAGGGGCAATCGCAAGCTCGCTTCGAGAACGGCGTACTGACGCTGAATCTCGTCAAGCGC
>Ga0187842_1000633_pt1 | contig 17069 bp, 19 predicted proteins | sample SpaLakP09_SKY_41_FD_134514 | JGI IMG/M metagenome (GOLD analysis project Ga0187842, IMG submission 134514) | Oligotrophic lake water microbial communities from Sparkling Lake, Wisconsin, USA - SP09_SKY_41 | ecosystem: Environmental > Aquatic > Freshwater > Lake | place: USA: Sparkling Lake... | reverse complement strand
CCTTTTGAGGAATGGAAAAATAAAACAGACAAGATTTTATATTAGAAAAAACTCTTCATAACAAAAATAGTTAACAAACCAATAAATAATGAAAATATATAACTGCATATAATGTTTAAATTTAGTTGGCTTTTGACTTGTTCTGTTTTAGCAAGTTGATTTGCGGTTCGTAACATGTTGGTCTGATGAATATTTAAGTATAATGTATAAGCCAATAATGCTAAAGAGACGCTTTTCATTAATGCGGATGTTTTAAAGAAGTTGCTTAATGGACTAATGATAAAAAGGATTATAATAAAAATAGATGTAGCAGAGCATATACATACCTTTTTTGTTGCATCGGTGAATAGTATTAAATTGAATGGGGTTTCTGAATCCATATATATTGACTTATTATATTATATTTTGTGCAATATTTTATATATTATTATTGTATAGTAATAATATATGACACAAACACGTAAAAATAGAAATACCCATAATAAAACAAAAAAAGCGTTTGGAAAAAAAGATTTTTTATCAGGTGATGGCATGCTTGTAAGTGTATGGGGACCCCCATTATGGCACTATTTGCACACGATGAGTTTCAATTATCCTGTAAAACCAACCGCTGCGAACAAAAAACATTATCGCGATTTTATTGTAAATCTTCAACATGTGTTGCCATGTAAATATTGTAGAATGAATTTAACAAATAACTTTAAGAAGAAACCGTTGAAAATGTGTCATATGGCTAGTAGGGATACCTTCTCGCGTTATATTTATGAGCTTCATGAAACAGTAAATAAGATGTTGCATAAAAAATCCCATTTAACGTATTGTGATGTGAGAGAAAGATACGAACATTTTCGGTCGCGTTGCACGGAAGAAAAACCAAAAGTGTTTACGTTTAAAAAGACGACCACCAGAAGGAAGAAGGAGAAGGGATGTACAGAGCCGTTGTATGGAAAGAAGTCGAAATGCGTGATTAGTATTGTCCCTCAAGAAGATAAAAGCGCAACCTTTCAAATGGATAAAAAATGTATCAAGACGAGAGAATAATGCCACCTTTCACTACGTAGTAGAAACCAATGGTGCTTCGCTGAAGTAAGCAGCAAACTATTATTTACTTATAATAAAATATATTGGATATTTTATTATGTATTATCATAACGGAAATGAAAACCGCATTGTAATTTTTTCGCCCTACCAGTACAATTACTACTTATGCAGCTAGCAGATATTCCCAATAACCTAGAAGCTTCAACTATAGAGTTAAATTTATTTATAATATTCATATTTGTGTCATATTGTATAATTTTATGCATTCCTTTATATAATCCTGTTTTTACCTTATGAATTTGATTTTCTTGATTAGTAACCCATTCTAAATTTTCAACACTATTATTTATTTTATTTCCATCAATATGGTTCACTTGTTCTTTATTTTCTGGATTTGGAATAAAAGTCAAAGCAACTAATCTGTGTAGTAAATATTTAACATCGCCTATTCTTACTCGTTTATATCCTGATGAATATTTAACATTTATGATTTGACCTTTATTATTTTTATATCTACCTAATGATGATACGTAATAGTTTGGTCTATTGCTTGTTAATTCTAATGGTATTTCTTTCCAAACCTCATTTTCTAACACAGATTGTTCTTGTATTTTAGGTTTTATTATATTTTTACATTTATTTTTATTTATTTCTGCGTGATTAACATAGTTCCATTTATAACCATATGCTACATTTCTTTTATTTTTAGCTACTGCACATATTTTGGAACTTATAATAGATGAAGTCAATCTATTTAATTCATTAACTCTTGTTAATTTGTTGTCAAATAACCATTTTGCAGCATCTTTAATAGAACTATACTCTTCTAGTATATTATTTGTATTATTTTCAATTCTAATGATGGATTTACATATTGGTTGTTTGTATATTTTTTGTGGCGGCGGTTTTAATTGTAAATTTTTATTTATAGCTAAATTTTGTTCGGACATTGTAGCCCATTCTAGATTTTCAATTCTATTATCGTTTCTAATTTTATTTTTATGATGAACTGTCGGTTTGTTTTCAGGATTTGGAATAAAACATATAGCAATTAACCGATGTAATCTAAATGATTTAATTTTTTTATTATTGCATAAACTAATTTTTGAGTATCCTTGAATATCTAAATATGGATGTAAATATTTGTTAGTTTTTGTATTTTTAACTCTCCCAAAATTACTTATTTGATAGTCTGTATAGCCTTCAATATTTCCCCATATTTCTGTTTCCATTCTATATAATTACTAAATATAATATTTTTAAGTCATTATTCGCATTTAGTATTATTAACTTCATTTTTAGCTTTTCGTCTTAAATATGAAATTCTATTATATTCTTTTCGTTTTTCACTTGATGTAGGTTTTTGTTTTGCAATAATTTCTTTTTTATGTTCATTGTAATATTTTTTATTTCTTTCAGGAGAAGTATATTTTTTTAAATGTTCTTTTGTTTCTTCTAATTCTTTTATTAGTTTTGCATTCTCCAATTTTAATAACATATTTTCTTCTTCTAAATTCATTAATATAAGATAGTAATTATTATTTATATTAAATTTTTTATGTATTTGGCTCAACCTTCAGCGAAGCAACCTTGGTTTCTTAAAGGTGGATTATATTTGGCTCCACCTTTCTTAAAGGTGGATTACATTCCAAAAGTGCTAAAATCATTTAATATTGGTTGGGGTAAGTATTGATTATCTATTGCACTGTAGTTAGGGACCTTTTTGCATTCAAACGATGGTTCAGCGCACCTTCCACATGGTTCACATGGGGGACACTTGTCTTCTTTATTAGGGTCATTCGAGTATGACGATATTGTAGGGCAAACTGGGCAGACGGGTGGAACAACTTGCGATTTCAAAATATATAAATCTTCGTGTCCAGGTTGGATTTGGCTGGCAGGAATTCCAGGAGGCAATGAATTATAGTAAGCGGTATTACTCGTTGTTCCTGCAACGGTATTTCCATTGGGTCCTTGAGCATAGTATGCAGTGTTGCCTTGGGGACCGGTGACTGCACCTGCCGACCCGCCATAAGGACCGTAATATTGACTGGCGGAACTGGTACTATTAGGAGGATAATATTGACTGCTTGTATTAGTAGTTCCTGCAACGGTATTTCCATTGGGTCCTTGAGCATAATAAGCAGTGTTGCCTTGAGGACCGGTGACTGCACCTGCCGAACCGCCATAAGGGCCGTAATATTGACTGCTTGAACTGGTATTACTTGTGGTTCCTGCAACGGTATTTCCATTGGGTCCTTGAGCATAATAAGCAGAATTGCCTTGTGGCCCAGTGACTGCACCAGCCGAACCACCATAAGCGCCTTGATAGGTATCTACATGGTATCCAGTGCTACCGTAGTATTGAGTGGATGAGGTATTATCAGGGTTGTAATAACTACCAGATTGGGTAAAGGTGTAAGACCCATTTGGAGTTTGAACATTAATCGCTTGTTGGCCGTTATTTGCACTCGCTACTGTAGCGGTTGAACCATTTGGACCATAGTACGTAGTAGCGGTTCCGTTGTTTCCATAATAGTTGGTATAACTTTCGGTGGTCGTGGTCGATGATTGTGGTGGTTGTGATGTAGAAGGAGACGATGATGGCGGTTGGACGGTAAACGTCATGGGTTGTTGACCATTGGCTAATGTCACTTGTAAACTTTGTGTTCCATCGCTATTGGTTTTAACAACAACGGAACCGCCATTTTGTCCATAAAATGTGGTGCCACTTGCTAATTGGGTCGAAGAACCGCTATAATGATTATAGTTATCATAATTTACTGGAGAGCTCGTAGAAGCACCATTGGTAGATGTACCACTCGTAGATGTAGCGTTCGTAGATGTAGCGTTCGTAGATGTAGTACTATTCGTTGGTTGATTTATGGTAAATGTTCCTGAGAAGTCCGTAGTAAACCCTTCATTGCCACATTTACCTCCTAAAAAGGAACATAAAAGTAGGCCTAATAATAAAATTAAGAAAACAAATAATGCTTCAGTATTCATTGTATAATTTATAGTGTGAAAAAAGTTTGTAACTATATTATATTTAAAATTGAATGAATAATAACGTGCTACATTATTTTATATCAAAATATGAAAACAGACTACGAATGTGCAGAGATTATAGATGATTCCGATGAAGAATATGTCCTTTTGCCAAAAATAAAAACCAGAAAACCCAGAGCACCTGAACCTATATTAAAAAAAAGTTACAATAAAGATGAAAACGTATATGAAATTGGGGTTGATGAAGTGGGTAGAGGCCCCCTGTTTGGCAGAGTTTATACCGCTGCGGTAATTTTACCTAAAGATGACACTTTTGATTGTTCAAAAGTAAAAGACAGTAAAAAATTTCATTCAAAAAAGAAAATAGAAGAAGCGGCGAAATATATAAAAGAAAATGCTTTGGCGTGGTATATCAGTTTTGAAGACGAAAAAACGATTGACGAAATTAATATTTTACAAGCAACTCAAACGTCCATGCATACCTCCATATTAGAGGTTGTAAAGCAATACAAAAAAGTTCTTAAAGACAAGGGAAAAGAGGAGAAAACTGATTATTCGTTTAGCCTGTTAATTGACGGTAATTATTTTAAGCCAATTTCTTATTTAAACAAGAAAACAAACAAGATAGAGACTATACCACACGTAACAGTTGAAGGCGGTGATAATAAATACGCGTCTATTGCAGCAGCATCTATCTTGGCAAAAGTAGAAAGGGATAAATATATAGACGAATTGTGTCAGCAAAACCCTACATTAGCGGAACATTATGGAATTGATTCTAACAAAGGGTATGGCGCAAAACGGCATTTAGACGGAATCAAAGAACACGGCATAACCATATGGCACCGCAGAAGTTTTGGTATTTGTAAAAATTATGTGTAACAAATAAAATTGATAATAAAATTATTTTTATTTGTATAGTAAATTTAGAAACAAAGGACTTATTAATATGCGCGTTTTAGTTTTTGATACGGAGACCAGTGGACTTCCAGAATCAAAAATAATTAGCCCGGATACATTACATTTATGGCCACACATCGTACAATTTAGTTATATAATTTATGACACAGAAAAAAACGAAATTGTCATGACTATGGATGATGTAATAAAAGTAGAAGACAATGTTACCATTTCTCAAGAATCAATCAATCTTCACGGTATAACAAAAGAAATATCTCAAGAAAAAGGTGTAAAATTGAGTAAAATATTGCATATATTCTGTAATTATCTTAAAACCACAGACGTATTAGTTGGACATAACGTAACATTTGATATTCAAATGGTGAAGGTTGAATTATTAAGGCTCATTTATTCGAATATGACTCCAGAAGATAAAATTAAAAAATATAAAAACAATTTGTCTAAATTGTCAAATTTCACAAATATATATTGTACCATGCAAAACACAATAGAATTATGTAGTATAAAAAAAACCGACAAGTACGGCAAAGAATATAATAAATACCCCAAATTAATAGAATTACACCAAAAATTATTCAATACGATTCCGAATCATTTACACAATTCGTTTAACGATATTTTAGTCACGTTGCGTTGTTTTGTGCAGTTGAAATATGATGTAGATTTAAATAAAACGTGCGGACAATTTATAGAGAAAACAAAACAAATTTTCCACCTTTATCCACCTTTGGGAAAGGTGGAGCCAAATACATTTAATCCACCTTTGGGAAAGGTAGAGCCAAATGTGGTTCGCTGAAAGTCGATACAAACATTCACTGAAAGCATCAAAACAATTTCTAAATACTTTTGGTTACGGTTTTTTGGCTCCACCTTTCTTAAAGGTGGATTAAGCAGAGCAACTCTCACATATTTCATCTCTTTCGTTGCTATCATCTTTTTTTTGTTCTGGCTCAATCGTAAATTGTTGTGCTTGATGTTTAGCCTTTCTACGCAAATAGTAAATTCCTGTCTTCAGTCCTTGTTTCCAAGAATAAAAATGCATAGAGGTCAATGAGTTATACGTTGGGTCTTCTAACCACAAATTTAAACTTTGACTCTGACAAATATACGCACCTCTATCAACCGCCATATCGATTAAATGTTTCATAGGCATTTCCCAAACAATCTTGTATTTATTTCTAATTTCTTCTGATAACATCGACAATTGTTGGACAGAACCCTTATTTGCTATAATATTATTTTTAATTTGTTCGTTCCACAGACCAAGTTGGTTGAGTTCCTTCATTAAATATTTATTTACCACCACAAATTCACCTGCCAAGGTGCGGCGACTATATAAATTACTTGTAATGGGCTCAAAACACTCATTGTATCCGAGAATTTGCGACGTAGATGCAGTGGGCATAGGCGCAATTAATAGCGAATTTCTTATTCCATGTTGAATAATTGACTCTTTCAAAAGGCTCCAATCATAACGGCCCGGTACTGGTTCTTTATCCCATAAATCAAACTGTAAAAGTCCTTGTGAAGCTGGTGAGCCGACAAATGAACTATATGGTCCGTCTTGTATTGCCAATTCATTACTTTTTTCTAAAGCGGCGTGGTAAATAGTTTCAAAAATTAGTTTATTCACTTCCTTTGCTTCGTCTGAATGAAAGGACAAATTCATTAAAATAAATGTATCGGCTAATCCTTGTACACCAATACCAATAGGACGGTGTCTAAAATTACTTGTTTTCGTTTTTTCAGTAGGATAAAAATTAATGTCAATGACGCGATTTAAATTATTGGTTATCACTTTGGTCACGTAATGCAGTTTCTCGTAATCAAATTCTTTGGTGGCTTCATTTACAAAAGCTGGTAGCGCAATACTAGCCAAATTACAAACGGCCGTCTCTTTATCGTCTGAGTACTGCACAATTTCGGTGCATTGTCCAGTGATTATTCCATTAAAAATCCCCATATGTTTTTTGGGTTCATTGAAACAATAAGTATCATCCATACGATTATTATTTTCAACCTTTAATATTTTAATGAATTGTTTTGCATTTCTAGCTGGTTTATTACCACTCATTTTTAGTCTTTTTGGAGAAAAACCCAACTGTATCAAATCATATAAATCAAAAGAGGTTATTAATAAACGGTAAATAGGTTTAACATTAAAATATTTATGACCACCTTTACCATCTGGTAAATAGCTTTTTTCTCGATTTTGCGATAATTTAATTTTTGGATTTATTCCGCAAGTTTGTAGTAGTAATTTAACGTTTTGTAAAAACTCGTAATTTATTGACGATACTTGTAATTGTTCATTTTCACCGTTTTTACAAATAGAACCATCTGCGTCACAATAACCAGCAAACCAATCTAGTTTATCTTTTGTCGAACAATTATGTGAAGGTGTTTCAAATTTTTCGGCAATATCAAGTGGTAAATTTAACACATATCGGCCAGTGTTTTCAGTATATGTTCTGTAATTCATATGTGACAGTAATGCCTTTTTATCTCCATATAAATAACTCATAGGTTTTTTGCAATAAGACTTTGCTTGGCAAGGTATTCCATCTTCTAAATCCACATTATTATTTAATAAATAATCTTCTGTTTCATAATCTATATGTCGTTTACAAAAGAAATGGCCGTTTAATGCTTTAAATTTACATGGGGATTCTTGATTTTCACTAATATTCCCATATGTACCATCGCCGCAAAAAAACCCATGTGTATAAGGATGTAAAAATGTATCGCACCCATCGACGCAAGGATAATCACATTTAATTAATTTGTCGTCAGGACGTAAATCTTTTGCTTCGACCATTTTAACTGAATTTTCTGAATACGTTTCCTGAATATAAAATTTATGATATGGAGTGCAACTTAGTTTTGACCCATCGTCTGTGTATACATCAATTAATTCTTGGTCTTCGCCTGTTTTTACAATTTCAACAGTTGAAAACTCTTCTCCATTCCAAACGTCTACTGTTTGACCAACCATATCTTGTATTGCGATATGTCCAGTTTTGGTAAGAACTAGCGTTTCAGGGGCAACACATAAATTTGAACTTTTAATAGTTCCAATGTTTTTTTGGTTCGATTTTTCATTGCAAGCATCTTTATATAAAAGATAAGGTGTACCTGTTTCCATTTGAGCGTCCAAAATTTTAAACCATAAATCACGTGCATTTACTGTTTTTCTTGCTTTACCATCTCGTTCATATGTTTCATAAAGATCTTTAAATTTGTCACCATAATTGTCCGACAATCCAGGACATTCATGCGGACAAAATAGAGCCCATTTGGCGTTATTCTTTACACGTTCCATAAAAAGGTCTGGAACCCATAAAGCGTAAAAAGGTCGCGCGCTTTTAATTCTTCGTCTCCGTGATTCTTCTTCATTTCTAAAAAGTCTTCTACGTCTGCGTGCCAAGGTTCCAAATAAATAGCAAAGGAACCATTGCGTTTTCCAGATTGATTTACATAACGCGCCGTGCTATTATACACACGAAGCATAGGAACAATACCATCCGTTTTACCATTGGTGCCTTGAATATGCGAATCTTTTGCTCGAATATTGTGAATATGCAGACCTATTCCGCCAGAATATTTCGATATTTGTGCGCAATCATTTAAAGTATTATATATGCCTTCGATACTATCGTCTTCCATGGCAATCAAATAGCAACTAGATAATTGTGGTCTAGGTGTTCCTGCATTGAAAAGGGTGGGAGTCGCATGCGTAAAGAATTTTTGCGACATTAAATCATAGGTTTCCTTTACGAAAAATAACGTCTCTTGTGGGTTTTTTGCAGGTGAATTGCCATGAATACCCACCGCAACGCGCATCCACATATGCTGAGGGCGTTCAACGATTTTATTATTAATTTTAAACAAATATGCGCGCTCTAATGTTTTAAATCCAAAATAATCAATATAATAGTCTCTATTATGGTCAATCATTGCATTCAGCTCTTCTGCGTAGCGATTGGTAAATTCCCATAATTCTTGGGATACCAGTGGTTTATTTTCGCCTTTATAATTTGTAAAATTATATAAATCCCTCATGACACTTGAGAAATCATTATCCGTATTTTTTTGGTGATTTGAAATAATAATACGTGCGGCTAATATGGAATAATCTGGATGGTTTGCCGAAAGTGCGGCGCATTGTTCGGCAGCTAATTCGTCTATTTTTGCAGTAGGTATTTTATCGTATAACTGGTCAATCACTTTCATTACAAGGGAAGAATAATTAATATGTATATTTGCTTCCTGACCTAGTTTTTTTACGCGTTCTAATATTTTATCAAATGCCACATCCTGCAATTCACCATCACGTTTCGTTACACGCATTTCTGTAGAAGTTTCCATTATTATATTACTTCGATGTTTATTTTTAAATCTCTTTTACACAAAATATGCAAAAATGTTATATTCAAAATATGCAAAAATATTATATAAAATATAATATATATGAATCAAATTGTATTTTTATCACTTATTTTAGTATTAGCTATAGGATTACCATTATTTTTAAAAATTTCAGAATCATTTAAGAAAATAGAAAATTTTTCAAATTATACTTTAGATAATGCAAATGGTAATTATCCAGCAGCTCAAACGGAAGTATTAGTGCAAGACATTTATCCTGCCACTGGTAAAAATGCGATTTCCGAGAACGATGCAAGTGATATATGGTGGCAATATCCAATATTCGAATTAGGCTCTTATAAACAAATCACAAATAATATTAGGTATCCAAATAAACCTGACGAAGGAACATGTATGCCTGCTTCCATGTGTGGTGCTTTATATCATATGAAAAAAATCAAGAGTAACTATGTAGAGCCATTACCACAAGTCAACCCTGAATGCGGAACACGTATAGGTTATTTCGACACCAGTGTCAATTTACTACCATTTAGAACCAATATGCAAAATATATTATACTAGGCAACTTTTGAGAAAAGTTGCGCAAAAAACAGTGTTACTTTTATTCTTACATATTCCATTTTTCTTTTTACTCGGCGTAACGAACAAATAAAATTATATATATATATATATATATAAATTATAATGGAGGACAACAGTATTCAAATTTTTATTGTTTTTCATAAAAAGATTTTCGATGATTGTTATGAAAATATACCAGACGATATCCTTTATAAATACTTTACATTTTTTGCAGTGAATAAAAATATAGAAAAACACTACACACAAAATAAGTATAAAATTATTAATGAATGGGAATTACCTATTTATGATAAAACATTTCAAGAGAGAGGGTATAATGAAAATTCAGCAATATACCATGTGTACACTAATAATTTACACAAAGATTACAAATATATAGGTTTTTTTCAATATGATATGAAATTTAATGATAATATAATAGAGTTTTTTAAAAAAAATATAACTCAAACACCAACCTTATTTAGTGTTGGTTGTCATGATTTTAATTTTTGTAGTTATAGAACATGGAATGAGCCCAATACACTTAATTATATAATTAAAGATTATGAAAGTTTTTATAAAAAATCATTCAATAGGAATTATCAATATCCATTGTATAATAGTTATATTATTTCAAATAAAATTTATGAAAAAATAATGCAATGGATTATGCAATTATACGACAAAATATATCCTTGGTGTATTGAAAGACCTAATCGTTCTCATTTTGGTCATATTGGAGGAATATATGAAAGAATTATGGCTTATGCTATCGGAGAAGAAAATTTACAAAATATAAATCTAAATATATCACATGACCATAAATATAAAAAATTATCATATTAAAATAAAACCGAAGTTAGAACGAGTAAAATACCCGTTGCTATAAATTCTCATTACTCGCTAGTGTCTACCTTAATTATATTTGTAAATTTAAGTAGACAACCTTGTTCTTTTTCGATAACAGGTTTCAACGCGTCTTTCCTCTGTTTTTTGGCAGGTGCTCTGTGTTCGTAACCTGATACTCTTTCTTCTTCGATTATTTTCCACACTTTTTCCAATTGATCAACATTATTTTTAAACCATTCTTTATTTCGCAATACCAATACACAACTGAGTTTCTCAAGCTTCCAATAAATAAATTTAAAAAAGGTATAATTATATGGTGCGGACTCGTATTTTTCCAATTCGGTTTCCTCCCATAGTTTAATATCTTGCTCACTTGTTATATCAAGCGGTTTATATTTATAAAATGGTTTACCTTCTTTGGTATGAAAATATAATATAATTCCCTTTGTTTTATTATCCAAAGAAATACACAATTCTTGTTTCAAATCATTTATTTTTGTATCATTCATAAATGATTGCTCGTCTGGATATTCGGTAAATTTCGTTTCTAGAAAGTCGCATTCATCCAAATCACACACTTCCATTTGCAATTGCATTTGTATCCAATATTCTTTCTTTGGAATACCATTGATATCACGACTTACTACATTTTTAATTTCCAGCATGCGCCCATAACGTTCTGATTCTTTATTCACGATAATACCATCAGGCGATGCACCTATAAATTTATATTTAGGGTGTTGAATGCAGCCGAAATCCTCCACTTTTGTCTTAAAATCGTGTTCATACATCATTACTGTTAATGGCTCGTATTTTTGCCCCCAATGTAAAGGCGTATTTGTATTCACCATTTTAATATCCTCTTCTTCGTCATTTACAACTTTTAATGGTTGACATTTTTCGTAAATTAATTGGTTGATTGCTGGTTGGGATTCAAATGCTTTCCAGGCGTTACTTGCTGTTATTAAATTCCATCGAAATTGATACCATGCGTCGGTTCTTTGAACTGGTTGATGAATATCCCTTAGCGCTTGTATTTTCTTTTCAATCATAGCTAGTTCTGCATCGTCATATTTAATTTCTAATGGTTGATATTTACTATTATCTATAGAATCGTTACAACATCTATCAGGATAAAAAACGGTAATAAAAATCTGAAAAGCGTCTTCCAAGAGTTCATCCATATCATCTACAATATCGTCACTGTTTATCCATATTACGCTTTCCATATAATGTTCTATTTGAATATAGAAAATCTCCTTTATTTCTTCTAGTAAAATGTCATGAAAGTCAGGTTCAGAAATAACGTGCGGATTACATGATATATATTCATCCATCAAATGTAAGGCTGTTTCCACCAATTCAACCGCATACTCTTCGGTAAATATAGATGGATGATCTTCAAAATCTAATAGATTGGTAATATCTTCCAAATCTTCTAAATCAGAAAGCAACATAGTTTATTAATATAACTATATATAATAGACATATGTGTTTAATATTATTATCATATTTAATAATATCAAATAGTATCTAATAGTATCTAATAGTATCTAATAGTATCTAATAGTATCAAATTATATTTCGTCATCGGTATCGGAATCATTCATTGTTTCCACTTGATTTATTAATTTATTTTTTATGCTTCCATGACCCTTTTTTGGAGCCAATGATTTTAGTGTGGATATTCTTTTATCTACATTTTTTAGTGTGAAATGTTTTTTAGATTTAGTGTATAATAATGCTGGAATGTCTTTTATGATGCCTGTCACTTTATCATAAATAACATCCTTCACTCTTGATAATTTTTTTTTGTCAAGACTATCCTTTAAAAATATAGTTAATAATTTCGCTTCATCTTCATCTAATGTTTTCTCCTTACGATACGTTTCGGCAAAGTCTAATAATTTTTTTGTCTTGATTGTTTTATTTAATTTGCACCACGGTTCATTGCTATTATTATTTTTTTCATCTTCTAAAAATTTTTCAAGATTAGAAAGGTCGTTTGATGATTTCGTTTCATGTAATGGCGCTCCATTTAATAATAATGTTTTATATTTAATATTTTTAAGCTCTTGACATTCATCCACTTCTATCATATTTACTTCCATTTATATATGAATATATAAAGTTAAGTTTAACTCAATTTCACAAAATATATATTTATTATGGAACTTTTATGTAGGTTTACAAAATATACAGTTAAAATAGTAAATTTAACTATATGTATATTGTATATGGACGATCATTCAAAAAAAATAAATATAACAGGCACGAACAACAAATATAAAATGAAACAGTTAGCAAATGCAGGACAAGAAAAAGAGGTTAAAAAGAGGGTGTCAACGGATAATTGGGACTTTGACGTTCAACACTACACTTATGTAAATCAAATGAAAATGATAATAGACATTTCAAACAATCATTTATATTCTCTCGACAATGTATCAAAAATTGCCATACAAGAAATAAATAAAAAAATATCGAGTTATAAACAACAGGATAAATTGAAAAAAAAAGTGTGTGTGGAAGAATTTATAACATTCGAATCTATCATACATAAAATGATAGAATGTGAATTGAAATGTAGATATTGCAATTCAGAAATGACCGTGTTATACGACATTTCGAGAGAAATGAAACAATGGTCGGTGGATAGGGTTGATAACGATAAAGGACATAATATTAATAATTACCACTTGGCATGTTTAGAATGTAATCTAAAAAGACGAAGAAGAACGGATGAAAAATTTTTATTTACCAAACAATTAAACATTATAAAACAAGATTAACCAACAAATGAAGACAAGAACAAAAGAAGACAAGAACAAAAGAATAAAAGAATAAAAGAATAAATAAGTTTGTTCAACATATTTTTAACATATTGTATTATTATTGATATGGAATGGAAATGGACAAAAGGAGAACCGTATGAAAGGTCTAGAAGATTAAAACATGTACAAGAATTAGAGAATAAGCAATTTAGCAAAGAAATGGATTCATCAGCATACACATCGTCTTTAAACTACGATGAAAATACGTGGGAAATATTGAATCAAACTATCGCAAACCCAGGGTTTAAAGTTTCAAACAAGAGAGAAGAATTAGATACGAAAATATCTGATAGAGATATGGTGCAACAAATAGGATTTAATCCGTTTTTAGGTGAGACGAATTATGTAAATGACGTATCCATTAGAGACCAATTTTTGAAACCAATGAATACTACACAGGGGTCAACCAGAGCAACTGCAAATGTAGGTGAATAAATATATATAAATTTATAAATAAATATACAAATTTATAAATATATAAATATATACACTATTTATGCTAATGATTTAGAACACATTGTGTACAATAATCTATTCACAAAATATGCCATAAATGAATTAAACAATAATAAAACACCGCTTACAAATACTCTAAAATTTAATTTACTGTAATTTTTAAAGATGAATAATATTTCAACAAATATGGTAAACATTAAAACAAAGAAGAAAAGCACTGTAAAAATTTTAAAATAAACACAGGCTTCTTTTGTCAAAGGACCAAAAAATCTTGTCATTAAGTCTGACATTATATATATTATATAGGTTAAAAAGTTATATAATAGATAATAAAATAACAAGTAAAATTAAAAATAAAATAACAATAAGGTATATAAATATTTATCATATAATTACTTAAAAAATTTTCAGTATTTAAACATAATGAGTGTTGCGGCTAATTATACTACACAAAATGAATTGTTGCTAAATAATTTAATGGATTTTTATAAAAATGAAAATTATTTAACTAAGATGCTTAAAATAATTACGGGAGAATCAAAAATTTCGCTCCGTATTGTAGATTGGTTTGCGACGAATTATGCCAAAAAAAACTACACCCTGTATCCAATTTCTACAACAAACGGTGACACCATAAGATTTAAAGTATATTTCGATTACAAGCTCAAATTGAAAGCATACAGCAAAAAAAGATTCGACCCGTTTTGCCGCTGGGATAGGATCAGCATTCCGTATAAGAACGGAACAAGTATTGAGACCACAATCGGCCAATTGAATTTTTTTAAATGGGCCCTTGAAAATAAGGTGATTGATTATATCGAAGAAAATTATGAAACCATCGAAAAGGACATGAATAATCGTAACAGTACTTCCAAAAGAAAGGAAACCGTGGTAGATAATTCCAAGACACGAAAAAAGAGGGAAGAATTATCTATTTCCGCTACTAAAAGCATCAAAAAAGAAGAGGTCGAAATCGTGGTCCAGTTTCATTAGGCGGTTGCTTTTGGTTGTTAAAAACTAAACCATTTTATAAATAATAACTTAAAGACAATTATTATTTATATGGAAGAAATAGATATAGTTTCTTTAATTGAGAATAATCCTGTAACAAAGTTGTCAAAGGATTATAATGTAAAATTGCTTGTTAAAATAAAAGAAACTTTTTCTGATTTTGAACAACAGTTGTTTTTATCCAGTTTTTATTGTTACTTAAACTGTGACCCACTAAACGATTTTGTGATTGATTTAGATAATATTTGGAAATGGTTAGGGTTCAGTCAAAAAGTAAATGCAAAAATGTTATTAGAAAAACAATTTATTATTGATAAGCATTATACCAAATCGCTTTTGTCACAACAAAAGCAACAATCTCACTCAAAAGGAGGTCACAATAAAGAAATATTTATGTTGAATATAGATACGTTTAAAAAATTTTGTCTTAAAGCTGGAACAAAAAAAGCAGATGAAATCCACGATTACTATATGAAGTTAGAAAAAATTATTCAAAATATTTTGCAAGAAGAATGTAGTGATATAAAAATCCAATTAGAACAAAAAAATAAAGTAATCGAAAATCAAATCATACAATCTGAAAAAGAGAAGGAAAAATTAAAAGAAGATGTTCTTCTGGAGCAATTTCCGTTGAATACACAATGTATTTATATCGGATTAATTGATAATAAGACATTAGGAAAACCAAATAGTAAAATGTATCACGAAAGTTTAATTAAATTTGGTCAAAGTAATAATTTGACGGAGAGAGTAAAATGTCACAAGAACACCTACGATAATTTTAGATTATATGCGGCGTTTAAGGTAAAAAACAAAATAGAAATTGAAAATGCTATTAAAAAACACGCAGAATTAAAAAATAGGTTACGTTCCATAATAATAAATGATATTTGTTATAGAGAACTCATTGCACTTGATGACGAAAAATTCAAAATTGAAAAAGTGGAAGAATACATAAAAGATATCATTAAAGAGAATGAATATAATATTGAAAACTACAATTTATTACTCAAAAAAAATGATGAATTGCAAAATGAAATATATAAATTAAAGGATGAATTGGAAGAAAAGGATAAAATAATAAAAAATAGCAATACTAAAATTCAAAATTTAGAACACGATGTTACTGATGAAATAAAACTTAAAATTGCAAGTAATTATACAATATGTAAATACGGATATTACTTATATGCGTACCAATATGAAAACATGAGATTTATTTGCTCTATTTCACGGCAAAAAGATTTTAATATATTGAATAATACATTAGCTGGGTTACATGCCACAGGAGAAATGAAATATTTTGTTAAAACGTCGTATCCACTGAGTGAAAAAATAATGATGTTTCTTTTGAAACAACACAGTATATGTTTAGGTAACAATAAATTTGAATCTTCCTTGGAACATGTGAAACAAATCATAGATATTACAGTTCAATTAGAAAAACTACTATGTGAAAATGCAAATGATTTATCTAAGTTACAAATTATTTTTAATAATGAAATACCGGTAAACGTCGAAATATGTAATCCAGAGGTTCCTATCGTAAGAAAAGCGAAACGCCCTATTGACCAAATAAATAAAGACACTGGAGAAATTATTGCTACATATGAAAGTATAGAAGCCGCTGGTAGAGCGCTAGGGCTAACTACAGGAACGGCAATTGGAATTTCCGTGAGAGAAAAAAGAATTTGTCAAGGATTTCTATGGAGATATTCTGGTATTTCCAAAGAAGAACAATTTAACGAACAACCTGTTATTAAAATTTGCTGTAGCACTGGAGAGAGAAAATCATTCAAAACGATTGCGGATGCCGCGAAAGATTGTAACATATCCGCACCTGCACTAAGACAACGAATTATTACTCAAGTTCATACAAATAACCATCATTGGGTTTTTCATAAAGAAGCAAGTCATTACAATAGTTAACAATAATTTTAACTACTACGTCCTATATTTTGTATATTTTGTATATTTTGTATATTTTGTATATTTTGT
>Ga0187842_1000631_pt1 | contig 17108 bp, 16 predicted proteins | sample SpaLakP09_SKY_41_FD_134514 | JGI IMG/M metagenome (GOLD analysis project Ga0187842, IMG submission 134514) | Oligotrophic lake water microbial communities from Sparkling Lake, Wisconsin, USA - SP09_SKY_41 | ecosystem: Environmental > Aquatic > Freshwater > Lake | place: USA: Sparkling Lake... | reverse complement strand
GGCGAGTGCATGGGCGCCTGCGGCGACGCACCGGTGCTGCTGGTGAACAACCACCGCATGTGCAGCAAAATGAGCAATGAGAAAATCGACGCACTGGTGGAGGAGCTGAAGAAATGACCTCCCTGCATAACCGTCACATCGATCCTGTCATTCTCGCCGGCCTGGACGGCAAGAACTGGCATCTGGAAGACTACGTCAAGCGCGGTGGCTACAGCGCGCTGCGCCGCATTCTGGAAGAGAAAATCACCCCTGAGCAGATCATCGCCGACCTGAAAGCCTCGTCGCTGCGCGGCCGTGGTGGTGCAGGCTTCCCGACCGGCCTGAAGTGGAGCTTCATGCCACGCCAGTTCCCGGGCCAGAAATACCTCGTCTGCAACTCGGACGAAGGCGAGCCGGGTACGTTCAAAGACCGCGACATTCTGCGCTACAACCCCCATGCACTGATCGAAGGCATGGCCATAGGCGCTTACGCCATGGGCATCACCGTAGGCTACAACTACATCCACGGTGAAATCTTCGAGGTGTACAGCCTGTTCGAAGACGCACTGGAAGAAGCCCGCGCGGCCGGCTTCCTGGGCGACAAGATCATGGGCAGCGATTTCAGCTTCCAGCTGCACGCCCACCATGGTTATGGCGCTTACATCTGCGGCGAAGAAACCGCGCTGCTGGAATCGCTGGAAGGCAAAAAAGGCCAGCCGCGCTTCAAGCCGCCTTTCCCAGCGTCGTTCGGCCTGTATGGCAAGCCAACCACGATTAACAACACAGAGACCTTTGCTGCCGTTCCGTTCATCCTGAATATGGGGCCGGAAAAATATCTGGGCATGGGTAGGCCAAACAACGGCGGTTCCAAGATCTTCTCGATCTCGGGCGACGTTGAGCTGCCGGGCAACTACGAGGTACCACTGGGTACGCCGTTTGCCAAACTGCTGGAACTGGCAGGCGGTATGCGCGGCGGTAAAAAGATCAAAGCCGTTATTCCGGGTGGTTCGTCCGCTCCGGTGATCCGCGGCGAAGTGATGATGAACACCGACCTTGATTACGATTCGATCTCCAAAGCGGGTTCGATGCTGGGTTCGGGTGCGGTCATCGTCATGGACGAAACGCGCTGCATGGTCAAGGCGATGGAACGTCTGGCTTATTTCTACTTCGAAGAATCGTGCGGTCAGTGCACTCCATGCCGTGAAGGTACGGGCTGGATGTATCGCATGATCCACCGGATTGAAAACGGTCAGGGTCGTCCTTCGGATCTGGATGTGCTGAACTCGATCTGCGACAACATTCAGGGCCGCACCATTTGCGCTCTGGGTGATGCGGCAGCAATGCCTATGCGCGCGTTCATCAAGCAATTCCGCGAAGAATTTGAATATCACGTCGAGCACAAGCGCTGCTTAGTGCCCGCTTACATTTAAGCTGCGTCAGGTAACGATCACCATGGTTGAAATCGAAATAGACGGCAAAAAAGTCGAAGTCCCTGCTGGTAGCATGGTGATGGACGCCGCCAACAAACTGGGAACCTACATTCCGCACTTCTGCTATCACAAGAAATTGTCGATCGCTGCGAACTGCCGTATGTGCCTCGTCGAAGTAGAGAAGGCGCCTAAGCCTTTGCCAGCATGCGCCACGCCTGTGGCCGCCGGCATGGTAGTGCGCTCTGCTTCCGACAAGGCCGTACAGGCTCAGAAGTCGGTGATGGAGTTCCTGCTGATTAACCACCCGCTGGACTGCCCGATCTGCGATCAGGGCGGCGAATGCCAGCTGCAGGATCTGGCCGTAGGCTACGGCAAGACCACTTCGCGCTACGAAGAAGACAAGCGCGTCGTGGCGCCGAAAGACGGCGGCCCGCTGGTCTCCATGCAGGAGATGTCGCGCTGCATCCAGTGCACCCGTTGCGTACGTTTCGGTCAGGAAGTGGCCGGCGTGATGGAATTGGGCATGATAGGTCGCGGCGAACATTCCGAAATTACCGCTTTCGTTGGTCAGACCGTGACCTCGGAAATGTCGGGCAATATGATCGATCTGTGCCCGGTGGGCGCACTGACCTCCAAGCCATTCCGTTACAGCGCCCGTTCGTGGGAACTGTCGCGTCGTAAATCGGTATCGCCACACGACGGCCTGGGCGCCAACCTGATCGTTCAGGTTAAAGCCGGCAAGGTCAAGCGCGTGCTGCCGCTGGAAAACGACGCCGTCAACGAATGCTGGATCTCCGATAAAGACCGCTTCTCCTACGAAGGTCTGGACAGCGCCGAGCGCCTGACCCAGCCTATGCTCAAGCAGGGCAACGAGTGGAAAGAAGTGGACTGGCAGACCGCGCTGGAATACGTCGCGCACGGCCTGAAAAACATCCGCCACGAACACGGCGCACAGTCGCTGGCCTCGCTGGCCACGCCGCACTCGACGCTGGAAGAACTGCACCTGCTGCAGAAGCTGACCCGCGCCATGGGGTCGGACAGCGTTGACACCCGTCTGCGTCATGCTGACGTCGCAGTTAATGGCGCCTTGCAAGGCGTTGCGCCTTGGCTGGGCATGTCGATCGCCGAATTCGGTCAGCTGAACCGCGCTTTCGTGATCGGCTCCTTCCTGCGTAAAGATCATCCGCAACTGGCTACGCGTCTGCGTCTGGCAGTGAAGGGCGGCGCCAAGCTGTCCATCCTGCACGCCACCGACGACGACCTGCTGATGAACGTCGCTAACAAGATGATCACTGCACCGTCGGACTGGCTGGCTGCGCTGTCCCAAGTTGTGGTCGCTGTGGCTACCGCCAAAGGCGTGGCCGCTCCGGCCGGCTTCGAAGGCGTACAGGCGGATGCTGCTGCGACCGCCATCGCTGCTTCGCTGCTGTCGGGCGACGCTGCACTGAACCGCGGTGTATTCCTCGGTAACGCTGCGGCCCAGCACCCACAGGCTGGCGCGCTGCACGCTGCCGCCCAGTGGATTGCCGAGCAGACCGGCGCCAAGTTCGGCTACCTGACCGAAGCTGCCAACACCGTGGGTGCTTACGTGGCGAACGCCAACGGCGCCTCGGCACCAGCTTTCAGCGAACAGAAAAAAGCTTACCTGCTGCTCAACGCCGAACCAGCGTTCGATGCACACAACCCGCAAGTGGCCGCCAGCGCACTGCAGAACGCCGACATGGTGGTTGTCATGTCGCCGTACAAGCACGGCATGGAATACGCCGACGTGCTGCTGCCGGTGTCGCCATTCAGCGAAACCTCGGGCACCTTCGTCAACTGCGAAGGCCGTGCACAGAGCTTCAACGGCACCGTCAAGCCGCTGCTGGAAACCCGCCCTGCATGGAAAGTGCTGCGCGTACTGGGTAACATCCTCGGCCTGTCGGGCTTCGAGTATGAAACCTCGGAAGCGATCCGCGACGAAGTGCTGGGCGCCGGCGTGACCGACGTAACGTCCAAGCTGAACAACCGCAGCGCTGCTGCACCGGTGGCCGCGCAAATCGGCAACGGTGGCACCGAGCGTATCGCTGATGTACCGATCTACTTCGCCGACGCCATCGTGCGCCGTTCCGAGCCGCTGCAACAGACCGCCGACGCGGCTGCGCCAAAAGCGCATCTGTCGGCAGTGCTGGCCCAGCAACTGGGTGTGGCTGCGGGCGATCTGGTGAAAGTGACCCAGGGTGCCGGTAGCGCCACGCTGGTCGCTGCCATTGACGCAGCTCTGCCAGCCCGCACCGTCCGCGTCGCGGCAGCCCATGCATCGACCGCCGCACTGGGTAGCATGTTCGGTTCTATCACTGTTGAAAAAGCAGGAGAGGGTAAATAATGGCTCTGCCTGAATTCGTAACGACTATTAATGCCATGGGCGCCAGCAGTGTGCTGGCTCCGGCATGGCCGCTGATCTGGGCCATGATCCGTATCGTGGTGGTACTGCTGCCGCTGATGGGTCTGGTGGCTTACCTGACCCTGTGGGAACGTAAGTTCATCGGCTGGACCCAGATCCGTGTGGGTCCTAACCGTGTCGGTCCTGCCGGTCTGCTGCAGCCTATCGCCGACGCGCTGAAACTGCTGTTCAAAGAGATCATCACCCCGGCCAAGGCTAACCCTGGCCTGTTCGTGATCGGTCCTATCATGACCATCATGCCGGCGCTGGCCGCATGGTCGGTGGTGCCGTTCGGTCCTGAAGCGGTGCTGGCCAATGTGAACGCCGGTCTGCTGCTGCTGATGGCGATCACCTCGATGGAAGTGTACGGCATCATCATCGCCGGCTGGGCTTCGAACTCGAAGTACTCCTTCCTCGGCGCGATGCGTGCTTCGGCACAGATGATTTCCTACGAAATCCCGATGGGCTTCGTACTGGTGGTGATACTGATGGTGTCCGGTTCGCTGAACTTCGGCGAAATCGTCGCCAGCCAGCAGCGCGGCATGATGGCGGCGCAAGGCCTGAATCTGCTGTCGTGGAACTGGCTGCCACTGCTGCCACTGTTCGTGGTGTACCTGACTTCCGGTCTGGCCGAATGTAACCGTCACCCGTTCGACGTGGTGGAAGGCGAGTCGGAGATCGTTGCAGGTCACATGGTGGAATACTCGGGTATGGCCTACGCCATGTTCATGCTGGCCGAATACGCCAACATGATCCTGATCGCCACGCTGGCTTCGATCATGTTCCTCGGTGGCTGGTCGGCACCGCTGGCTGCACTGGAATTCTGGGGCGGTTTCGGTGGCTTCTTCTGGCTGTTTGCTAAGGTCTTCTTCCTGGTCTCGGTGTTCATCTGGGTGCGCGGTACCTTCCCACGCTACCGCTACGACCAGATCATGCGTCTGGGCTGGAAAGTGTTCATCCCTCTGACGCTGGTGTATCTGGTACTGGTGGCAGGCGTGATGCAGACCTCCTGGAATATCTGGAAGTAAGGATTAGAGAATATGGAACGTTTAAAAGATTTCATCGGCAGCTTCATGCTGACCGAACTGATCAAAGGGATGGCGCTGACGGGCAAGTATATGTTCTCGCGCAAAATCACCGTGCAGTATCCGGAAGAGAAGACGCCGATGTCGCCACGTTTCCGTGGCCTGCATGCACTGCGTCGTTATCCTAACGGTGAAGAGCGCTGCATCGCCTGCAAACTGTGCGAAGCAGTGTGCCCGGCGATGGCCATCAGCATCGAGTCGGAACAGCGTGCTGACGGTTCGCGCCGCACCACCCGTTACGACATCGATCTGACCAAGTGCATCTTCTGCGGCTTCTGCGAAGAATCCTGCCCGGTCGATTCCATCGTTGAAACGCATGTACTGGAATACCACGGCGAAAAACGCGGCGATCTGTACTACACGAAAGAGATGCTGCTGGCAGTTGGTGATCGCTACGAATCAGAGATCGCCGAAGCGCGCGCAGCCGACGCTCCTTACCGCTGATGCTGCACCGGCTTACGGGCCGGTGTGACAGTGTCGCAGTGTGACTGTGTTCTTCAATTATGTACGTCTCTTGGGTTAGTTATGGAATTTAAAACTGCTTTGTTCTACGCCTTCTCAGCCATCATGATTCTGGCTGCGACGCGCGTTATCACGGCCCGCAACCCGGTGCACGCAGCACTGTTCCTGGTGCTGGCGTTCTTCTCGGCAGCCGGTATCTGGATGCTGCTGGAAGCGGAGTTCCTCGCCATCGTGCTGGTACTCGTCTACGTGGGCGCCGTGATGGTGCTGTTCCTGTTCGTGGTGATGATGCTCGATCTGGATACCGACAAGATGCGCCAGGGCTTCTGGAGCTATCTGCCGCTGGCCTCGGCCATTGGCGCGCTGATCGTGCTGGAAATGGCTGCCGTGCTGTGGCGCTCGTTCTACGCGATGGAACAGCAACCGGTTAACGCCGGCAATATCGGCGGCACCAAAGAATTGGGCCTGCTGATCTACACCAAATACATCTACGGCTTCGAAGTCGCTGCAGCAGTGCTGCTGGTGGCCATCATCGCTGCCGTGGCGCTGACCCTGCGCAAGCGCAAGGACATCAAATATCTCGACCCGTCGGAAGCGGTACGCGTCAAGCGTAACGACCGTCTGCGCATCGTCAAAGTCGATGCAGTCAGCACCCGCGGCGCGGCCGAAGCAGAAGTTAAGGAGGCACCATGACTTTATCGCTGGCTCACTACCTCGTTCTTGGCGCGATACTGTTCGCGATCTCGATCGTCGGTATTTTCCTCAATCGCAAAAATATCATCGTCCTGCTGATGGCCATCGAGCTGATGCTGCTGGCAGTGAACATGAACTTTATCGCGTTCTCCCATTATCTGGGTGACGCGGCCGGGCAGATCTTCGTGTTCTTCATTCTGACCGTCGCCGCTGCCGAATCGGCAATCGGCCTCGCGATTCTGGTGGTGATGTTCCGTAATCTGGACACCATCAATGTAGAAGACCTGGATAGCTTGAAGGGTTAATCCTTCGTGGCTAAGTTCAATTTCGAATAATAACGATTAAGGTTCATCATGGCGGTTACTCTTAACCCTAATCTCCTACTGGCCGTACCACTGGCGCCGCTGGCCGGCTCCGCGATTGCCGGCCTGTTAGGAACTAAGTTTTTCGGCAACGTAGTGGGGCGCAAGGTCTCGCATACGGCGACCATTCTGGGCGTGCTGATAGCATTCATCCTGTCGGCGATGACGTTGAACGACGTGATCGGCGGCGCCAGCTACAACGCTACCGTGTACAACTGGATGACCGTGGCCGGCGTGAAGCTGGTGGTCGGTTTCCAGATCGACGCGCTGTCGGCGATGATGATGTGCGTAGTGACCTTCGTGTCGCTGATGGTGCACATCTACACCATCGGCTATATGGCAGAAGATGAAGGCTACAACCGCTTCTTCGCCTACATCTCGCTGTTCACCTTCTCGATGCTGATGCTGGTTATGTCCAACAACTTCCTGCAGCTGTTCTTCGGCTGGGAAGCTGTGGGTCTGGTGTCCTACCTGCTGATCGGCTTCTGGTACACCCGCCCGACCGCCATCGTGGCCAACATGAAAGCCTTCCTGGTCAACCGTGTGGGTGACTTCGGCTTCATCCTCGGTATCGGTCTGCTGCTGGCTTACGCCGGTTCGATGGACTATCAGGAAGTGTTCGCCAAGAAGCAGCAACTGGTTGCGCTGACCCTGCCGGGCACCGACTGGGCACTGCTGACCGTGGCCTGTATCTGCCTGTTCATCGGCGCCATGGGTAAATCGGCCCAGTTCCCGCTGCACGTCTGGCTGCCGGACTCGATGGAAGGCCCGACCCCGATTTCGGCTCTGATTCACGCGGCAACCATGGTTACCGCCGGTATCTTCATGGTGACCCGTATGTCGCCACTGTTCGAACTGTCGGATACGGCACTGTCCTTCATCCTCGTGATCGGTTCGATTACGGCGCTGTTCATGGGCATCCTCGGCATCATCCAGAACGACATCAAGCGCGTGGTCGCTTACTCGACACTGTCGCAGCTGGGCTACATGACTGTGGCACTGGGCGCATCGGCCTACTCGGTGGCTGTGTTCCACCTGATGACCCACGCCTTCTTCAAAGCGCTGCTGTTCCTGGGCGCCGGTTCGGTAATCATCGGCATGCACCACGATCAGGACATCCGCAACATGGGTGGTCTGCGTAAATACATGCCTATTACCTGGATCACTTCGCTGCTGGGTTCGCTGGCACTGATCGGTACTCCGTTCTTCTCCGGCTTCTACTCGAAAGATTCGATCATCGAAGCAGTAGGGGAGAGCCACCTGTGGGGCGCAGGCTTCGCCAACTTCGCCGTACTGGCTGGCGTGTTCGTGACCGCGTTCTACTCGTTCCGTATGTACTTCCTGGTGTTCCACGGTGAAGAGCGCTTCGGCAAAGCTCACCATGACGATCATCACCACGCTCCGGCAGCTGCCGCTGCGCACAAGGATGACCATGGCCACGGCCATGACGATCATGGTCACGATGACCACGACGACCACGCGCACCACGGTCTGGCTCCGGGCCAGAAACCGCACGAGTCGCCATTCGTGGTGTGGTTCCCGCTGGCGATGCTGGCCATCCCTTCGGTCATCATCGGCTATCTGGCCATCGGCCCTATGCTGTACGGCGATTTCTTCAAAGGCGTGATCACCTTCGGTGAGAACCACCCTGTGATGGAAGAGCTGGCACACGAGTTCCACGGCCCTGTGGCCATGGCCATGCACGCACTGACCTCGCTGCCTCTGTGGCTGGCGATCTCCGGTGTGGCAACCTCGTACTACTGCTACATGATCAACCCGCGCGTTCCAGCCTGGTTCTACAACAAGTTCAAGTTCCTGCACACCCTGCTGGAGAACAAGTACTACATGGACAAGTTCAACGAGACCGTGTTTGCCGGCGGCGCACGCCTGCTGGGCAATGGTCTGTGGACTGTGGGCGACCGCACCCTGATCGACGGCCTGCTGGTCAACGGCAGCGCCAAAGTGGTGGGCTGGTTCTCGACGCTGACCCGTTTGGCGCAGACTGGTTATATCTACCACTACGCGTTTGTCATGATCCTCGGCATTCTGGGGTTCCTGATCTACTTCCTGCCGTTTTGGCACGCTTAATTAGCTGATACGCAAAGAGATAAAGATAACCATGATGCAGTCAACTATATCTACCTTACCTCCGTACCTGAGCCTTGCGATCTGGCTCCCGATTATCTTCGGCCTGATCGTGCTGGCCATCGGTCGCGATACCAACGCCGCGCTGGTGCGCGTTGGTTCGCTGATCGGCGCACTGGTGAGCTTAGCCGCTACCATTCCGCTGATTACCAACTTTGACAACGCCGCGCACGGCATGCAGTTCGTCGAGCGCTCGCCCTGGATCGAACGCTTCAACATCTTCTACTCGCTCGGTATCGACGGCCTGTCGCTGTGGTTCGTACCGCTGACCGCCTTCATCACCGTGATCGTGGTGATCTCGGCTTGGCAGGTGATCCAGAAACGCGTCGCCCAGTACATGGGCGCCTTCCTGATCCTGTCGGGTCTGATGATCGGCGTGTTCGCCGCCATGGACGGTCTGCTGTTCTACTTCTTCTTCGAAGCGACGCTGATCCCGATGTACATCATCATCGGTATCTGGGGTGGTGAAAACCGCGTGTACGCCTCGTTCAAGTTCTTCCTGTACACCTTCTTCGGCTCGCTGCTGACGCTGGTTGCCATCATCTACCTGTACAAAGTGTCGGGCGGCAGCTTCGACATCCTGATGTGGCATAAGATTGCCCTGACGATGAAAGAGCAGATCTTCATCTTCCTGGCCTTCTTCATGGCCTTCGCTGTCAAAGTGCCGATGTTCCCGGTGCACACCTGGCTGCCAGACGTGCACGTGGAAGCGCCTACCGGTGGTTCCGCCGTGCTGGCTGCCATCATGCTGAAACTCGGTGCTTACGGCTTCCTGCGTTTCTCGCTGCCGATCACTCCTGACGCATCGAAATATCTGGCTGGTTTCGTCATCACCCTGTCGCTGATCGCCGTGATCTACATCGGTCTGGTGGCACTGGTACAGAAAGACATGAAAAAGCTGGTGGCCTACTCGTCGATCGCGCACATGGGCTTCGTGACGCTGGGCTTCTTCATCTTCAACAACATGGCAGTGCAGGGCGCTATCGTGCAGATGATTTCGCACGGTTTCATCTCGGGCGCCATGTTCCTGTGTATCGGTGTGCTGTACGACCAGGCGCACTCGCGCCAGATCGCCGACTACGGTGGTGTGGTCAACAAGATGCCGAAGTTCGCAGCCCTGTTCATCTTCTTCTCGATGGCTAACTGCGGTCTGCCAGCGACTTCCGGCTTCGTCGGCGAGTTCATGGTGATCCTCGGTGCTACCCAGTACAACTTCGTTATCGGCCTGCTGGCTGCTACCGCGCTGATCTTCGGCGCCGCCTACTCGCTGTGGATGGCCAAGCGCGTTATCTTCGGCAAAGTGGCGAATCACCACGTAGCCGAACTGGTTGATGTGAACGGTCGTGAATTCTTCATGCTGGGCATCCTGGCGATTGCTGTGCTGGCGATGGGCCTGTACCCAGCCCCATTCACTGACACCATGCAAACCTCGGTTGCAGACCTGCTGGCGCACGTCGCCAAGAGCAAGCTGCCGTTCTGATAACGGAAACACAACAATGACTACTCCAATTCCACAAGCTGTTATCGACATGGTGCCGGTGTACCCAGAAATGGTGGTACTGATCGGTGCCTCGGCGATCCTGTTGATCGACATGTTCCTCAAAGAGGGACAGCGCTCGCTGACCTATCTGCTGTCGCTGGCGACGCTGCTGGTTGCCGGCGTGTTGAGCTACAACGACTACATGACGGGCCACACGGTCTACACCTTCAACGGTATGTTCGTGTCCGACCCTATGGCCAACCTGCTCAAGGTATTCACCTACCTGACCGCGGGCCTGACGCTGGTGTATTCGCGCCAGTACGCCGATGACCGCGGTATGCTGAGCGGTAATCTGGGCGGCGAGTTCTACGTGCTGGCACTGTTCACCGTGCTGGGCCAGATGGTGATGATCTCCGGTTCCAACTTCCTGTCCGTGTATCTGGGCGTGGAACTGATGTCGCTGTCGCTGTATGCACTGGTGGCGCTGCGCCGCGACAACCACAAGGCGACCGAAGCTGCGATGAAGTACTTCGTACTGGGCGCACTGGCTTCCGGCTTCCTGCTGTACGGTATCTCGATGCTGTACGGCGCTACCGGCACGCTGGACATCCGTAGCGTTTCGGCCATGGTCGCCGGCGGCACCGTGAACAAGACTGTACTGATCTTCGGCGTGGTATTCCTGGTGGCCGGTCTGGCCTTCAAACTGGGCGCCGTACCATTCCATATGTGGGTACCGGACGTGTACGAAGGTTCGCCAACGGCAGTGACCCTGCTGCTGGGCGGCGCACCGAAAATCGCTACCTTTGCGATCTGCATCCGCCTGCTGGTGGAAGGCCTGATGCCGCTGGCATTCGACTGGCAGCAGATGCTGATGATCCTGGCCGTGCTGTCGCTGGCCATCGGTAACATCACTGCTATCGCCCAGACCAACATCAAGCGTATGCTGGCTTACTCGACCATCGCGCAGATGGGTTTCGTTCTGCTCGGCCTGCTGGCTGGCGTGGCCGGTACCACCGACCGCACCGGTGCATCGGCTGCCTACAGCGCCGCCATGTACTACGTGATCACCTACGTGCTGACCACCATCGGCAGCTTCGGCATGCTGATGCTGCTGTCGCGCTCCGGTTTCGAAGCTGAAAATCTGGCCGACCTGAAAGGCCTGAGCAAGCGTAACGGCTGGTTCGCCGTGGTGATGTCGGCCCTGATGTTCTCGCTGGCTGGTGTGCCGCCGATGATGGGCTTTGCCGCCAAGTTCTCCGTGCTGACCGCCGTGCTGGGCACCGGCCAGATCTGGCTGACCGTGCTGGCTGTAATGTTCTCGCTGATCGGTGCGTTCTACTACCTGCGCGTGGTGAAAGTGATGTGGTTCGACGAAGCTGCCGACGAGTCGCCTATCGTCGTCAAGGCTGACATGAGCGTGGCCCTGAGCCTGAACGCCATCGCTATCGTGCTGCTGGGTGTACTGCCAGGTCCGCTGCTGGCAGCCTGCCTGAAAGCCATGACCATCACCCTGAACACCTGATGGACATTTCCGTAGCAAGCTGGTTGGTCATCGTCATCGCGATTGCGGCGGCCAACCTGCCATTCTTCAACGAGCGCGTATTCGCGCTCGTGCCCAGCCGCTGGGAGAGCAAGCCGCTGTTGGTGCGGCTGATCGAAATGGTCGTGCTCTTCTTCGCGGTCGGTGTCATCGGTTTCGGCCTCGAAGCCCATCTCGGCAACCGCTTCCCGCAAACGTGGGAGTTCTACGCCATCTCCGCCTGCCTGTTCATTGTGCTGGCTTTCCCCGGATTTATCCTGCGTTACCTGCGCAAGCGCCACGGCTGATACACTATCGTTCTTCAACGACGTGGAGCAGGCATGGACAAACATCTGGTAGAAACCCGTATCGACGGTGAACTGGTCTACGACGGCCATTTCCTCAAAGTCCAGCGCGATACTATCGAACTGCCGGACGGCCAGCATACCCAGCGCGAATATGTGCTGCATCCAGGCGCGGTGGTGATATTGCCACTGCTCGATGACGGCAGCGTGCTAATGGAGCGCCAGTTCCGCTATCCGCTGGATCGCGTATTCATTGAATTCCCGGCTGGTAAAATCGACCATAACGAAGATCCTCTGGCCAGCGCCAAGCGCGAGCTGGAAGAAGAAACCGGCTACACCGCCAGCGAGTGGCAGTTTGTCACGCGCATCCATAATGCGATTGCCTATTCGGACGAACATCTGGACCTGTATCTGGCGCGCGGCCTGAAAGCCGGCCAGCAGAAGCTGGACGACGGCGAATTCCTGGAAACCTATACCGCCACCATCGACGAGCTGCTGCAAGGCGTGCGCGAAGGCGCGATCACCGATGTGAAAACCGTGATCGGTATTTTCTGGCTCGACAAGCTGCGTTCGGGCGACTGGAAGCTGTAATGAATACGCTGGCGCGGCTGCCACGATTTGCGCTGTTTGCGGCTTGCGCTAGCTCGCTGCCGTTGTCTGCCGCAGCCGCCGCTGCAACGGCCAGTCGTACGCCATTTCAGGTGCGCTGCGAGGACACTATCGCCAAAACTGTCTCGGTGCTGTCTTCGCGTAGCAACGGCTACACCATCAATAACCAGCTGCCGTTCAACAAGCTGACGGAGCGTAGTGGCAGCGCCGCAAGCGGTATGGCGACGTTAGGCCTGACGGTAACCAATGGCCAGTACGGTGTAAAACTGGGCGGCGCCATCCTGCAGGATGCGGCTAGCGGCTACGAATGCATCGCGCCGCGCGTGGACCTGACGCTCAACTATTCGCCCGTGCTGATCTATGTGAGTAACGAATTCGCGCCCGGCTCCTGCGGCTATCAGGTTATCCTCGAACACGAGCAGCGTCATCTACATGCGTATATGGAAAATCTGGCGCGGGTGGAAAAAGTGGTGCGCGATGCGCTCAACAAGCGCTTTGACGCCAAGCCGCTGTATGCGCCATCGGGCACGGCGATGTCCGCGCTTGAACATGAAATCAATACGGTGTGGTTCCCGTTTATTCGCGACGAATTCGACAAGGGGCGCGACAAGCAGGCGCAGATCGACACGCCGGAAGAATATGCCCGCATGGGCAAGGTATGTAACGGCGAAATTGCCGCCATCATCCTGAAACGCTTACATAGACAATAAATACGATGACCGAAAAAAATCCCAACCGGCGCTACCTCGCCTTGCTGCCTGCCGCTGGCGTGGGCGCACGCATGGCAGCCGGTTGCCCCAAGCAGTATCTGACGGTGGCAGGACTGCCCATGCTGCGCCATGCTGTTGCAGCGTTCTGCACCAGCCCGCTGATCAGCCACACCTATGTAGTGGTCAGCGCGGAAGATGGCTACATCGATGAAGTGCTGCCTGCTGGTATGGCTGGCGTCACGGTGCTACGCTGTGGCGGCGCCACCCGTATGGATAGTGTGCTGAACGGCCTGCGCGCTTTGCAGGACCAGATTGCCGATAGCGATATGGTGCTGGTGCATGATGCGGCGCGCCCCGGCCTGACGCCCGCGCTGATTGCCCGCCTGATCGAAGGCGTGGGCGATGATCCTGCGGGCGGCCTGCTGGCACTGCCCGTGGTGGACACGGTCAAGCGCAGCGCGCCTTCAGCGCAGGGCGTCTGTGCCGCTGCCACCATTTCGCGCGAAGGCATGTGGCTGGCACAAACGCCGCAGATGTTCAGCTTCCACCTGCTGCTGCGCGCGCTGGCAGCGCCACTGATCCCAACGCCATCACCGATGATGCCAGCGCGGTCGAGCTACTCGGTTTGACGCCGCGCCTGATCGAAGGCCATCCACGCAATCTTAAAGTCACGCTGCCGGCCGATATCCGCATCGCGGAAATGTATCTGGCGGCGGGCGAATAACACAGGACAGACTATGCTCAAACTTCCATTCCGCATCGGCCAGGGCTACGACTGCCACAAACTGGTCGAGGGCCGCAAACTCATCATCGGCGGCGTCGAGATTCCTCACCATCTGGGCCTGCTCGGCCACTCCGATGCCGACGTGCTGCTGCACGCGATTACCGATGCCTTGCTGGGCGCGGCAGCGCTGGGCGACATCGGCAAGCATTTCCCTGATACCGACCCGCAGTTCAAAGGCGCCGATTCGTGCACCTTGCTGAAGGAAGCGGCGCGGCGTGTGGCCGCTACCGGCTACCGTATCGGCAATATCGACGCCACCATCATTGCGCAGCAGCCGAAGATGGCCCCGCATATTGGCGCCATGTGCGCCAATCTGGCGCAGGATCTGGGACTCGATATCAGCCAGGTCAACATCAAGGCCAAGACCAACGAGAAGATGGGCTATCTGGGACGCGAAGAAGGCATCAACGCCGAAGCCGTAGCCTTGCTGCTGGCGGCAGATTGAGTTGCGCGTCGTATTGAGGATGGGAGTTTAGCGTGGCACGAGATATTTATGCGTACCGGCAGGTGGCCGTGCAGTCGGTTTCGGACGGCCAGCAGGTCTGGATACAGCCGGTGCCGGGGCAGGCGTTTGTGCCCAGCCTGCGCGTGCACTGTGCGCGCGCGCTGTGCGATACGGCGCGCTATCCGCTCGGCACCTGCTTTCTGCTCGATGCCAAACTGACCGACCGGCAGGGCGGCACGCCCTATCTCTATGCCTGGCACGGCGATGCCGTGCGGGTGCTGACGCCCGCGCAGACGCGGGCTTTTCTGGCCGAGTTCAAACGCGGCCGCATCTGATCTGCCGGCGCAACGCCGTGCCAGCCAGCTTGTCGCGGCGCGGCCTGCGCTATTCGTTGTCCTCGTCGCTGTCTTCGTCGCTGGTGGTACTACCGCGGCTGCGCGCCGCATCGGCGGCGTCGCGCAGCGTAGCAGCATCGGCGATGAACTGGTCAACACTGCGGTCCGCGCTCAGGTGCCACTGCGGCGGCAGCAGGGCCGACATATACAGCTCGTCGCTGGCGCGGCCGCTGCCCTGCAGATTGAGCAGCAGGAGCAGCATGGCGCTGGCGGTAAAGGTGATGCCGCTGCCGATGGCGTAGCGGTACGGGGGGTGCGGCTTGATGGTGCGCAGGTGGAAATACAGCATGGTGCAGGCAAGCGCCAGTATCACCAGATTGCCATAGCGCGTCAGCACAGTGGCATCCCACGCATAGGCCATGGCCGTGCTGGCAAGCCGCCAGATGCCCATCACGCATAGCCCGCTGCCGAGTATGAACAGATGGCGGCCCAAGCGGGCATGGCTGCCGAACAGCCGGTTGGCCAGCGCCCACGCGCCGCTCCACAACAGGCCTGCGCCAAGGCAGGAGGCCAGCGCCAGTATGTAGCGCACCAGCGCAAAGCTTTCGATGTCGTTGAACCACGTTTCGACGATGGCAAAAGCGGTGATCAGCACCAGACCGGTGATGGCTGGCGCCGCGCCTTCCCAGCTATGCATGGTGGTGTCGGCCAGTTCCGGCGCGACGACAAAATCGGCGCTGCGCACGCGCAGCCGGGTGTGGCCCAGACGGATCACGCGGTGACCGTCGAGCGCTATCGCCGCGCAGCGTTTGCCGCCGTAGTAGCTGCTGTTGACACTGCCCAGATCGCGCAGCAGCAACTGGCCATGCTCGTCCAGATCGATGCTGGCATGACTGGCGGCGCTGTGGGCGTCATCGAGTATCACGTCGTTATCGTAACCGCGCCCTATACGGATAGGCAGCTGAGTGAGCCGGTGGCGATGCAGCACGTCGCCGTTGCGGGCGAGGATTTCAACGAAGTAGGGCGCGTTCATTTGGCACCGCCTTTCGCGGCCGGTGCGCGCGTCAGCGCCGCAAGGAAGGCGCGCGTCAGGCGCAGCCCGTTGTCATACGAGACGCCGCGTGCATCGATGCGGCTCTGTAAGCTCATCAGGCCATGGTCGGTGCTGGCGGTGAGCAGGGCAAAGTCGTACAGGCCGGCGAACTTGCGGTAGGCGCGCACGCACAGCACGGCGCGCAGGGGCAGCTTGCCGTTGTTGACGAAATCTTCCGTGCACTGGGGCGCTGTCAGGCGGCCATCCTTGTTGGTGCCGAAGTTTTCGTTCTTGAACGAGGCGCTGGCCAGCTGGGCGAAGCGGTACTGGTCCAGCCCCGCGCTGCGCAGGAACTGGTGGCGGATGGCGATCTGGCCCGTCTGCAGGCTGCCGCTGACGAAGATGGCGGACTCCATGGCGCAGCTGGCGTCGTCCACCGTGAATGGCTTGTCGGCCTTGACGTTGGAACGCCCCCAGCAGCGCATCTGTTCGGATTCGCGCACCGGCACCTGATACGGGCCCATGGTTTTCAGGCTCAGTGGCGTGGCCAGCAACTGGTCGACCATGGCACTCTGGTGGCGCAACAGCTGGGCGGCGACGATGCCGCTAAAGCTGGCCGGTGGCTTGGCCTGCTGGTCGACCTGGCGCAACAGGTCCTGGGCATAGCGCGCCGGCACCAGGAAGCTGACCAGCTCACCATCAAGCCGCTTGGAGACATTGATGCCGGCCACTGCACCATCGACGGTGACGCTGGGACCGCCGCTCATGCCGGAGTTGATCGGGCCGGTGAACATCAGCTGGTCGTAGAAACTGCGCGCAATGACGCCGTTGTAGGCGCCTTCCGAAATGGCGAAGCCCAGATCGAGTGGATTGCCCAGCGCATACAGATACTGGCCCTGGGTCAGCCGCGCCAGCTTTTCCGGCATCTTGAAGAAGCCGGTGCCGCTGCGGCTCACGCGCAGCACGGCCAGATCATGCAGCACATCGACCGCCAGCAGTTCCACATTGCCGCGCTGGCCGCTGGTATCGACCCATTCGCCCACATAGGTGTCGGGGTCGAGCGCGAACTGCGACACCACGTGATAGTTGGTAATGACCAGATTGCTGGTGCCAATCAGGAAACCGGAGCCCACCGAGGACTGGGTGCGGCCGCTTTTGAGCAGGGTGCGTACCTGCAGCAGATCATTGCGGGCTGCGCCATACAGATGCTGGGCCGCGCTCGATGGCGGCGGCAGCGGCGCGCTGTCGGCGCTTTCGTCAGCTTCGCCTGCGTCTGGCATGGCGTTGCGGGATGGTGCCGCTGCAGCGGC
>Ga0187842_1000630_pt1 | contig 17122 bp, 23 predicted proteins | sample SpaLakP09_SKY_41_FD_134514 | JGI IMG/M metagenome (GOLD analysis project Ga0187842, IMG submission 134514) | Oligotrophic lake water microbial communities from Sparkling Lake, Wisconsin, USA - SP09_SKY_41 | ecosystem: Environmental > Aquatic > Freshwater > Lake | place: USA: Sparkling Lake... | reverse complement strand
GCAGCTGAACGAGAAGCCCAACTGGCAGAAAGACCTGGGCGAGCCCGCGCTTTCGCCCGACGGCAAATACCTCTACTACTCGCAAGACACCACGCCGGGCCGCAGCTTCGAGTACAACAAGAATTCCAACGGCGAGATCTTCAAGATCTTCCGACAGGACCTCAGCGACGGCACGGTCGAGGCCTTTGTTGAGAGGGGCTGAGATATCCACAGGGGGCCGGGCGAGATAAATCCGGGATTTGGCGGTACACCATGGAATCCGGCGCAATGAACGAGGAAAAAAGCTTTCGCCTCAGGAAATTCAGAGCTTCGCTTTCAGTTTCAGAATAAACGAGGCAATTGCTTCAGCCTCGACCGCTGTAGCTAGCACTGTGACCCGACCTGTTGCGCGTTCAACAATGGTAACGACGGTGGCGTCATCCTGGGCCATCTGAAAGCCGTCGGACATCCTGAGCCCCTTCATGTATCGGTGCAACGCCGAACGGCCAATCAGGATGCCTGATTCTTCCAACTCCGCTTTGACGACATCAAGCCGAGCGAACCTGTATTTTCGAATGCAAGCGTCCGCGATGGCGTTCTGCTCTGGTGTCAAGTATTGGAAGGTCTGAAGTCGGCCCATGTCGGTTGTGTCCTCAGATGTCGCCGGTCAAGAAGGTGTCAAGAATGCTCAGCACGGCCACCTCGTCGTTGGGCGCAAGTGTGCCCGCATCTGGGTCGTCGGTGAGCAAGCCGCGCCTCGGCATCCTGACGGTCCCCCATTCATGGAAAGTGGCGATCGGCGAACCGAAGCCGATACGGACACTGTCGCTGTCTGCTCGGTGGTTCAAGCTGCTGAGCATGTCGCCGTACCGATCCAAGAGCCGGCGGTTGCCGTCCGCCGGATAGTTGGCGGCTGTCGAAGGCGCCCAGGGCGCCCACGGTCGACCGAGCGGGTCAGTCTCTGTCTCGAATCGGGCGCTGACCCGGCTTTCCAACTCTTGGCCGATGCCGGCCATCGCCGGCTTGAGGTCACCCATGCGCTTCAGCAGCGTGGACAGCAGATCGGTGACGGCCTTGCTCTCGACGGTGACAGTCAGCACATCAAGCTCCTACAATTGCTGCGAGCGGTTGTTTCCAATGGGAACGGTTAGAGGCCTTCTCGGCACCTATTATCCGGTTCGAGTCCGGCGCCGCTCGCCACAGATCACTTGAGCCGCACGTAGTGTGTCGCGCCCAAATTCGAGGCCTCAATCAGCCCGCCTGTCACTACATGGTTGGCTGTCAGCTTGGCTCGCGACCCGTCGAACTGCCCCTTCTCCGCGTAGTTCACACGCACCACTACTTTTCCGACTTGACCCGGCAACGACACCACATAGAGCAGCGTGTCGTTGGTCGTATCGAGGTAGACCGGTGCCCCTGGGAGCAAGGTCGGCAGATCCGCGAACACCGACTCAGGCAATGCAGCACCACGGGCCGCCTTCGAGTCGCGCAGAGCATGCATGACCTCGGTGTCGCGCATCAGCACTGCGGCGCTGCTCAGCTGAACACCTTGGGTGGACAGTGCGGCCTGCGTTGCGTCGTCGATCACATGAACCAATAGCATTTGACCGCTGGCTCGCTTGTTGGTGGCAACCGTGCGGACCATGGCCTGGCACTCGGTCAATTGGGTGGACTGCAGCTCCGCTTTGACGGTGTCCCAGAGAGCTGCGCCCAAAGGTGCGCTCAAGTTCACCAGCTTGTCGCGCACCACACGCTGCAAAGCCAGCTCTCGCGCCTTGCCGGCATTGAAGCCAAACCCCGGGTCAATGCCCACGGGCACACGCACGACTTCTCCAGTCCGTCGGTTCAGCCAATCCTTCAGCATCACCTCGGGCGGCTGCTTCACCATCGGCTCGCTGTTCGGCGTGGTTCCCTTTTCGAAGTCGACCTGGTTCACAGCCACCACCCGGCATCGGCAATGCCATCCGTTCGGTGGGCTGTGGCTGTTCCAGAACGCATCGTCGACGGGCAACGTCACGTTGTCCCAGGCCCGGTGTGCGGCCCGCACCCGCTCGTCTCGCTTGGTGATGTAGCGCAAGTAGGGATGCGTCCGCTTCGATGCCTGGAAGCGTTCCCACTGGCCGGCGGCGTGGGCCTGGCGAGTGTTGGTGTCGAAGATCAGCTTCAGACGCTTCGCGTCGAAGGTCGTCTTCAGAATCTCACCGGTGGCCGGGTCGACCACCTCAGAAGTTCCCCACCAGCCAGCGTCGGCCAGCAGCTGCTTGGCATCACGGCCAAAGTCACGCCGGCTCAGGTCACCCTGCACGCTCTTGGTGATCATGTCCTGCAGGCTGGCCAGCAGATCCGCGCTGGTCAGGCGGCTGATCGTGAACTGCTGCGTGTGCTCTTCCTGCCACAGGTCCTGCCAGCCAAAGGTCGGCGAGATTTTCTTGCGAGCCTGCAGATAGGCAACAGCGCCTTCAGGCGTGAGCTTTTGAATCTGCGCGAAAGCTTGGGCTTCTGTGGTCATGGCTTGAGCAAAAGAATGTCGTCTCGGCGCGAGCTCCTCAGGCGAGGCGCGTGCGGCCGTGGCATCGTGAAGGCGACCCCCATCAGACGACCACCAGACCGGTTCGGATGCACTGGCGGCGCGACCTGGTCGTCTGAATGAAGAAGGCCCTGAGCGGCCATCTGCCTCGGGCCGAACCCGACCCCTTGCAGCGCAACCGCACGAACATCAAACTCGGGTGACCGTCGTGTTTCCAGCCGCATCGGCCGAGATGGACTGCACCACGGCCCCCGCGCTGCGGCTGCTGGCCGTCACGGTGAGAGGCGCCGCTGCGATCAGGCCATGCAGCGCTGCCAGCTCCATCAGCCGCACCAGTTCGGCCGACAGCTCCGATCGCACTGCCGCTGCAATGTCTGCCGTCGAAGGGCCGCTGCCGCCCACAGCGGTTGTGACGAACGCGGCGCTGGTCTTGCGCTCTACATACACGCCCGGCACCGGCTGGATCACACCGTTCAGGTTGCCCACGATCTGATAGTTCCCAACGACTGGAAACTTCAGCACCCAACCGTTGACCAGGTCGCACTGATAGAAGGAAGCCCCGCCGCCTAGGTCCAAGGCCTTCCAGCTGTGCGTGACTGGGTAGACCGCAGCTTGCTCGCTGTCCTCCCAATCGCGGAGTGCTGCATGAAAGGCCGGCAGGTCCAGGATCGAGCTGTCCGACTCGATCACCAGGGATCCCGGAAGAAAGGTCAGAGCCATCGTCAGGCGTCAGCGTTGCGCACCGCGGTGCCTGAGCCGCCGTTGCTGGTCACAGACAGCGTGGACTCGAACGGCACGATGGGCGAGCCGCCGCCGTTGCGCACCCGGTAGCGGCACGTGAAGTTGCTGCCGAACTGGAAGTTGGCCGACTGGATCGAGCTGCCGGCCGACACCGCGTCAATGAAGGGGATGAACACGCCCACGCCGGCTGCATACCCACCAGCCGGGACCGCTGGCGAGAGGCCGCTCACTGTGTTGCCGGTGCGTGCCGTGTAGGTGTGGCGGTTGCCGTTGATGCGGATGTAGCAGGCCTGGCTGCCGGGTCCCGTGGGCGAGTCGGCAGGGGCTGCGGTCAGCGTCACGCTCGTGGCGCCGGCCGTGGCTGTGGAGGCCACCGTCGTGTCCTGCACAAAGCCGCCGCTGCCGTTGTCGCGGGCCACCAACACGTAGTCACCGGACACCACACCCGACACCTGGATGGCAATAGAGGTCGGCGGCGTCTCGGTCGTGCCGTCGTGGCTGACCAGCTGGTAGTTCTTTGAATCCGAAGCCTGCACGCCCGTGAGCCACCAGCCTTGAGCCACGCACCACCGGCCACCGGCGAAGGTGCCGAACGGCGCAGCAATGTTCTCGGGGTAGGCCTGACCGGGCAGCACGCGGTAGCGCCAGCCAGGGACCGAGTTGAAGGTGATGCTGCTTGACTCGCTGCACGCCCACATGAGCGCTTGATAGGCCTGGGCCAGCGTGACGGTACCGTCAAGCGTGATCGTGCCCTTGTGCAGCTTGCTGCCCTGCCCGCCGCCCAGGTCTTGCGAGGTATCACCGTAGGCAATGGCGATCTTGGGCGATGAACCACCCGTGCCGCCGATGGCCGTGGCGAAGTAGCCCGCGGCCACTGCTGGCGTCATCACGCCTGAGTCCACATTGGTGTCCAGCGCAGTCGAAAGCGCGGCCGACTGCTCGCCACCGGCCGCCAGGCTGGCGTCAAAGTGGCTGTAGGTCTGCCCGTACTTGCGGCTGAAGACCACGACATTGCCGCCGTCGATCAGCGCACCTGCGGCCTTGGCTTTGACCAGGATCTGAAACGACGTGTTCACATCCGCGTCAGCCCAATACTTCGTGAGCTTGGCATTGGACTGCGTGATGTAGACCGGGCTGCTGGGCACCAGCGAACCGATGATCTTCAGGCCGGTGTAGAGGTCATTGCCGCCGCCTTGCTCGACGGAGCCGAACTTGAACCACTGGCTCGTCGCGTCATTGATGTTGAGCGTCGGCAGGAGGGTCAAGGCCATGGGCCGCGAGGCATCGCGCTTACCCGCCAGCTCCGAGGGGTTGGCGCCCAGGATGCTCACGAGGTCGTCGCCGGACGCGGCTGGGTTGTCCGCCAGGTCTTGCAGCCAGGCGTGCAGTTCGAGTGTGGTGTAGCGGGCGCTGGTGCCGGGCACGAACGCGGCCACCTGGCGCAAGTTGCCGCTGGAATCGACGGAGAAGTCTGTTGCGATAGGCATGGTTCAGTCCGGTATTTGGGCCACGAAAATAGACTGGGCGCCGACCGTGGCCACGGCCTGCGTCTCCCAGGGTTGATAGAAAGGCGCAGCGCTGCCCTTGCGGACCTTGATGCGCAGGCTGTTGGCTGGGTTCCCGCTTACGTAGGCCGGTATGGCAAACACGTAGGTGGAGGCCACCGCGGTTCGGTTCTCAATGACGGCGCCGCTCTGCGTCTCCACATTGATGGCGCTACCGATGACGCAATTGGTCAACGTCAGCATGAACACGCCGATGCTCTCTGATGGCAAGCGCTCAATGCTGAGCGTCATGCCCGCCATCGCGGCGTTGTAGTCGGGCACATCAATGTCCCGGCTGCACATCATTGGGCTATCGAACAGAGCCACGAGCGATGTCATGCAACCCCCAGCTCAGGCGACACGTAAAAGGTCAACGGCGTTGCACGAGGCTTGCAGAGCGTGAGTCGAGCGACGATCTCGGAGTTCTGCTTGACCGGGTAAGCCGTCACGAACTCGATCTGCTTGGCGCTGAAACCGGCCACGCCGTTGGCAGTCCAACTTGCCGGGCTGGCCGGCAATGCAATCCGACTGCTTGCGAATTGCTGGGTGCGAGCGCCTCCGACGATCTCGGTGCGCCACACGTCAGACGAATCCATGTAGCTGACCGCAAACTCCATCTCGTCAAGGTAGAACGTCGTTGCATCGGGCACATAGAGCTTCGCCGTCACCGTCTTCGTGCTCGCCGCCGAGCGATTGAAGCGGCTGAGTCGCAGCGGCGTGATGCCGAGTTGCGCAGAAGGCACCGAATTCCAAGTAATGCGATGCGACCAGTTGAAGCCGCGCAGATCGGCGGCAGCCCCTTCAAAGGGGAAGGTGCCGTCGCCCTTCCAGTCCACGACGAACTGCGGGCTCTCGTAGCGGAATCCTTTGGTCGGGCCTTCAGGCTGGTTCCAGCGCAAACGACTGCGACGCACCGTGCTCGCCGCGAAGCCGATTGAGGGGTCGGTCACGCCGATCACACCGTCGATCAGCACGTCGATGTCGATCGCAGTGTTGGCGGAGATCGGATTGGCGCAGCGATAGACGGCCAGAGAGTCTCGAATCTCGCCGCCGACCCATTCGATGGTCGGGCTGATGGCGCCAGCGCCGCTGATCGCGATGGTCGAACCGAGCGCATTGCTCGCTGCCACGACTTCCGTCTCATGCCCGTTCAGCACAATACGCAAGCCTGTTGGGTTCAAGCCAGAGCTGAACAGGCTTCGCATCTGCCCGCGCCACTGAGTAAGCGAGTTGCCGAGATCAAGTGTTGAGTTGACTGAAGAGCCTGATTCAGCGCTGACGTTGATGTTTCGCAAGTTGTCGCTGGCCTCAACCAGTCGGCAGTTGTTGAAAGCGAAGAAAGCGCCAGACGATGAGGGAAAGACAGCCAGCTGAAACGTTCCGTTTGTCGAGGCCGTGACAGCAAGCTGCAACTCGAAGTTGTATTTCTCGCGCGAGCACAACGTAACCCCGCTCGATGCCGGTACTGCAAAAGAAGAAATGACTGTCGAGCCGTTCGTGTTCTTGAATGCGGTAGTCAGCCGGCCGTTGTCGCCCGCCCAGACGGTTCCGTTGTCGAAGAGATAGTTGCGTGCTTTCCACGTGGCCGAAGCCGCTCCGTTTGTTGACCAGGTTGCCGCGGTGAGGTTTGAGCCACTGCGCCTGGTGCGGACATGCACCACATCATTGACGCCAGGGTCGCCAACGCTGCCAGTAGCAACGAAGAACAGGCCGTAGCCTGGGCCGGCTGTGCCTGTTGTTCCAGCGGCCCGTCCGAACACCGTTGTCGTGTTGTAGAGGTAGGCAAACGGGCCGTCTGCACCGCCCGCAAAGGCTCCCATCGTCGGTGTTGTTGCCCAGGTTCCTGCCGTGGTGTGCGTAAAGCCATTCCAATCACTTCCGGCGATGCGCAACATGATCTGCACCATCGTCGCTGTGCCGGGCTGCTGTCGCGCGAACACCAGTCGATTCAACGGCAGCAGCAACGCGCTGTAGGTGCTACCTGCCGCACCTGATGCTGCGTTGATGGCGGTAACGATGTTGGCCGCAAGGGTCGCGCCTGCGCCCGTCAAGGTGCTCGATACGGTGACACCCAGGATGGCCAGTGTTCCGGCCCCCGAAGCTGAAGCAGCCGCGAAGTTGATCGTGCCGATGGCGACAGCTGCGGCGTGGCCTGGACCTGCCCGGCCGTTGCCGTCCTGTGGCTTGGCCCATGTGGTCGGGGTGTCCGAGTAGGCCTCGTATTCAGCGCCAATGGCCGAGATATCGCAATAGAACTCAGCCATTCAGAATCTCCTGCAACCGGCCGCCAGCCAAGATGCCAACTGCCGTCAAGTAGGTCAGCGCGCGGATCAAGTCCGGGTCATCGCTGCGGATCACTCCTGCGTTGCGCTGCAGGTCCACGATGTCTTCCACCACCAGGTCGGTGCGGGCCGCCTCCCGGATCGCGATGCGTTCTTCAGCCGTCAACAGGCGCAAGTACTCAATACGGTCCCACACCTTCGCCACAGCGGGCGCCGGCTGCTCGGGCACCTCGGGCAAAGGCGTGTGGTCGTGCGTGGCGAAAGCCATGCCATGCCACTCAATCGCGACGTCAGCGCTGTAGCGGTACACCTCCGCGCCTGTACTCTTATCGGTGACGATGAACGTCCTCATGGTGCTGCGCTGTCCTTGATGTAGGTCGTGATCGTCTTGGTGATCTCGTCGTTGGCGTCCCGCTCCACCACCTGCTCGGCGCGGGTCGGGTGGTTGTCGATCACGGTCACACCGGCCGGGTGCACTTGGTTGGCCACGGTGACCGGCGTGGGTTCGACCTGCACGTGCACCTGCGGTGCCGCCTGTTCTGGCAACTGGATGGTGTTGTTCACTACGGGCACGGCCTGCTGCGGCAGATAGATGTTCGGATGCACATGCACCACCATCTGTGGCGGCGAGGCCTGCGCTTCCGAGAAGGCCGGCACAGCGGCCGGCTGATCTGTGTCGCCCGCCTCGCCCGGCTCCAGCGGCAGGTTCGCTACGCCGCCCAGCCGCGCCAGAAAGGCCGTCGTGGCCAGCGCCTCCTGCAGTGCGTTGCTCTCCATCAGGTCCAGGACCGCGGGCAGGCGGGCCAACAACTCGGCGGCGGTCTCGTTCTGCGCTATGGCCTGGTCGAGCGCAGCTTGCAAGGGGGCCAGCATGGGTTAAACCAATGGCTCCCAGTCCTCCAGCGAAGCGTCGACCAGGTCGTCCAACGCATCCGGCACAGGCGCGGGCGCCGGCGCTTCTGCAAACTCGGGCGCTGCAAGCTGAACAGCAGGCGCAGGTAGCGGCGGTGATGCAAGCACGCCGACTTCCACTGTCGGTGGCACCACCTCCGGCGCCAGGTCCTCGTCGTCCAGGTTGTAGGTCTTCTTGAAGTAGGCCGATGTGAACTTCACGCCTGCCTTGACCAGGATCTCGTCGCGCTCCGCCTGCAGCTTGTCGACTTCCTCTTGCTCGTACAGCTCGAAGCGCGGCGCCGGTGCAGCCTCGCCCTCGTTCAAGTCGACCAACCAGCGCAGCACCTGGTTCACTGCGGCTTCCAGCAGCCGCGCATCGGCGTCGCGCAAGTCGTCGGTCACCATCAGGCCGGCGGTCGCGCTGGCCCGGTTCGAGTTCGACTCGGTTGTCTGGTTCTGGCCCAGCAGAGCAATCGAGATCTCGCTGCGGCAGAACATCAGCAGCCGCTCGTACAGGTCCGCATTGGCGTTCACCGCGCCGGCTTCGACCGTGTCCACCGAGGCGTCATCCGGGATCACCGCCACCGCGTCCTGCACCATCGCTTCGAGCTGGTCGAGCAGCTTGTCCTGCTCGGTGCTCGGTGTGCCGCGGGGCACCTTGCCCACCAGCCAGGGCGTGCCGTACTTCTCGGTGAAGGTCACCCAGAATTTCAGTCCGCCGCGCTTGAACACGGTCGGCCAGAAGCACATGCTCAGGTCAGCAAAGCCGTAAGGGTTGGCATAGCTGGCGTCCTGCGCCGGCACCAGGAATTTGCGAGGCTGCAGCAGCTCACCCAGCATGGGCGCTTCTCGTGACCGAAAGCGCAACTGCGACTCGCTGTCATACAAGAACCAGCCGGCTGGCTTGGCCACAATGTCCAGCGGCACCACAGGGCCACCGCCTGCCGACCACACCAGCTCCATCGGCTGCCAGCCGAACAAGGGCGCATCCAGCATTTCCCGCATCACGCGGCGCAGGTCCAGCTTCTGCAGGGTGGCCTCGGCCAGCTTGGCCATGCGGCTGCTCGCCTTGTCGCGCTCAATGCGCCACTCCATCTTCACCACGCCCGCCTTGCGCCGCCGGATGCTGCCGCCGACCAAGGCGTCGGAGCGCAGATCGCTGTACACCGAGATGTCTTTGCCCTGCTTCTTCAGGATCGGGTCCGGGTTGGGCAGGAACATGCCCAGCGCCGTGAAGTCCGGCGAACGCTGGCGCGTGGCAATGTGGTCCGTGAGCGTCTTCCGAGTCTGCCCTTCGGAGAAGCGCACAAACTCGGTCGGGCTCACAAAGAGGCCATGGGGTTTCATCGTGGGTTTCCTCAGTAGCCCTGCAGGCTCAGCCCCAGGCCAGAGCGGCGCGGCCGGCTCTTGGCCGTGACCGGCCCTTTGTTGATTTCTCGGCTGGCAAAGTAGGCCAATGCCGTGGCAACCGCCGCGTCGCCGTGGCGCTTGCCCTTGTCCTCGCCGGTGCTGCGCACATCAGGGATCCGAGGCACACCGCGCACCATCTGGATCGCACGCAGGTCTGCCAGCACATCAGCATCCTTGGGCAAGTCGGTCAGCGTTCCGTCCTCCAGCGCAGCCTTCACCGGCGGCATGTGCTCTCGGTACCAAGCTTCGGACAGCATCACCTGCTGCACCCGACTGGCGCCATAGCGCTGCATGGCGAACTCGGCCAGGAACTGCCCGTTGCCCCGGGCATCAAAAGCCGCGCCATCAGCCGCGGCAAGCGGTCGAGCAAGTAGAAGGCGACCTGCTCTTGCTGGCGGAACGGCACATTGCGCAGCTCCACCATGAAGGGCACGCGTCGCACCAGGTTCTGATGCTGCAGCAGGGGCACATGCACGCTCAGGTCTCCCGAGCGGCCGAAGTCCTCGCCATTGAAGCTCAGCACATCGGTTGGCAGAGTCTCCAGCAAGGGCTGCATCTGGGCCTCAAGCCAGTCTCTACACTCAGCGGCCCGAAAGCCATCGGGGAGTACTTCAAAGCCTGGCTTGCATTCCCACCGCAAGACTGGGGTGAACTGGCTCATGCGTGACTCGATCAGTGCACGAGACAACCAGGCACCCGACGAGTTCGCCGGCACGCAGTCCAACTCTTCCGCTGCGCCATCGCCGTAGAAGGAATACACACCGGCCATCCAGGTGGCTTGCTCAGGGGCAGACCATTCCTTGCCCAGGCGCATGCACACGCGCCGGTACAGGCCATCGGCTACCGCTTCCTGGAAGGTGACACGGTGCACGGTGCCTGCGCGACGGCCGGCGCGAATGTCGGTGACCAGTTCGTTGAACGGGTTTTCAGCGCCGTTGTGAGTGCTGATCACGCGCACTTTGCCGCCCCAGATCAACATGGCCAGGGCCGCCTTCAGCAGCTCAGCCAGCTGGTCGTGGAACGCCGCTTCGTCGATCACGATGGTGCCTTGTCGGCCGCGCAGGTTCGATGGGCGGCTGGACAGCGCCACGATCCGAAAGCCCGAGCCCGGGAACTTGATCGTGTAGGTCTTGATGTTCTTGTCGGCCTCGGACTCGCCGTCCCAGAACCCATCTTCGATCTCGCCGGCCGCATAGTTGAACACCCGGGCCCACATCGCGCAGGCCTGGATGTACTCGATGGTCATGTCCTGGTTGTAGGCGATGTAGTAGACGTTCTGCCCGCCCGCGCTGCGCGCCGCGGCGGCTGACAGCACGTTGTCCGAGGCCTCGCCCCAGGTCAGGCCCGTGCGCCGGCTCTTCTCGATCACCTTCAACGGCGACGGGTCGGCCACCCACCGCTGCTGATAGGCCATGAGCGCCGCCGGCACGGCGCTCGTGGCCGTGTTCGGCAGCTCGAAGGGGACGGCCGAAAGCTCCATCAGCCGGCAGCCAGCTTGCTGCGCAGTTCGTAGCCCATCAGGGGCCAGAGTGCAGCCTTGGCGTTCTGAATCGCCGTGCGTTCGCCGATCTCGACGTTGTCGTTCTCGGGCGAAACGGCGCAAGACGGAGTGCCTGCCACTGCGAAGCCATTGCGAGTCGTCAGAACTGCCCAGCGCAACACTTGCCCATGCGGAGAGACATGCTTGACGATCTCGCTGTGCACGATGTTGGATTCGAGATCGTCGCTGGTCACTCGCGGCCCAGCAAGACCCTTGGCCTGAATCTCGGCCTCCAACTCGGCACCGCTGATGGCCTGGGTCTTCTGCGCCTTGGTTGGCTTCGCGATGGTCGGCCACTCGACATAGCCGCCCACCTCGGCGCCATCCTGATCCTTGTACATCTCGTCGCCGTCCTGCTTCAGCGTGACCGAGGTCTTGGTGAAGGCGCGGCCGTTGCCGTCCAGGATCTGCACATTGACCATGCGGTCGCCGTGCACGGCCACGATGGTGGCGTCAAGCGGTTTGCCGAAAGCGAAGGACATAGGAACGGGGCCCAACGCGTCGGCCTTGGCCGGGCGGTACCAGACCTTGCGGCCGACGGTGGGACTGATCACTTGGTTCATGGGTTTCCTCTGGGTGGTGGTCAAACAAACAACTCAGGCAGCAATGCCCAAGATCTCGCGGCGCAGCTGGTCGACCGACTCAGCCGACAGCCCGCCTTTCTTGGCGATCTTTTCGACGTTGGCCGCAGCCGCCTCGGTGCGCTGGCGAACCTCGGTCTGAAACTTCTTCAGGCCCACACTGCTGCGCGTCAGCGTGGCGATGTTCTTGGCCGCGGCGCTGAGCATGGATACGCGGTCCGCTGGGTCCGCGTCCGGGTCGTCGGCTTCCTGCAGGTTCAGGATGGCTTCGAACAGCTCCGTCTGAACCAGGGCTGTCAGCGCTTCGCTGCGTGCGTCTTCGTCGTCGCCGGCCTGGGCCCGGATCATCTTGGCCGCCTCGGTACTGGCTCGAATGGCCGACAGCCGCCGCTCCAGCTTCTGCCCGTATCGGTGCACGGCCGTTCGGCTGGGCAACACGCCCGCCTGCTCATGCCCAGGGAAGCGCTCGCGCAGGTCGGCGATCAGCTCATCCAGCGTGCACCGGCCCGCAGCCAGCTGGCCCTCGATTTAGGCCTTGACCTCGGCTGGCAGCCTGGCGATCGTGCTCTTGCGGCCCATCAGCCCACCCAGTACTTGGCAGGGCGGGCAATGCCGGGCTCACAGGCCACCGTGTACTCGGCCACGTCTACGCCGTGGCGGGTCAGCTCGGCAAACCATTTGCCACTGGGCTGCTTGTCCAGCTTCACCAGCTCGCGGTCTGCCAGGTAGTCCAACTCCCGCCGCAGCTCCATGGCTGTGGCGTCCGGGTATTCGCTTTGCGCCACCGCCAACACCGTGCCCTCGAAAGCGCCGATCGGGCGGGCGTTGTTCAGGGTCAGCAGGATCAGCCAGCGCAAGGATTCGCGCCGGGTCCGGGCCATGTCAATCTGCATGAGTTCGTCCTCCATTCAGAACGCCACGAAGCTGGGCGTTTTCGATCTTGGTGGCCAGGCCGTCGAGCTTCGACTCGATCACGCTCTGGCCGCGTATGTAGTCCTCGCGCCGCACGTAGTGCATGGGCAGCTCGGCCTTCAGGTTCAGCATCTCGCGCTCCACGCGCAGCCACTGCCCCGCGTCCTTCTCGGCATTGGCTTCGATCGCATCGAAGCGCCTGTCCTGGTGCCGCTGGTGCTGGCTCAGCATCAGCTTGCCCAGCGTGCCAAAGGCACTGATCAGCGTCACCGCCAGCGTCACCAGGTGCCACACCTCAATCTGAACGGTCATTGCTCGGGTCCCCTATCCGCCGGCCACCAGGCGATCAAAGCGCTGAGCCGCTTGCGGCACTGCTCGTACTGCGCGCCGGCGTCGAGCGTCCAGGCGCCGATGGCGCTGTCGCTGATCCAGCGCTCGGCATCGTCGGTATCGGCGGCAGTGGTGCCATCGGCTGCAGCAGCGCTGCTGGCGGGCGCGGGCACTGCAGCGACTCGGATCCCCGGCGCACCGTCGAGCACGCGCTCAGCAGCAGGGCCGAGGCAAGGGCGGTCAAACGTGGTGGTCTTGAGCGCATCGCGCCTCTCCTTGGTGGTTTGATCAATCAGCTGTTGGGCCGTAGCCAGCTGGGTGCTGAGCATGTCGCCGCGGTCCTGAGCGGCCTGCATGCGTTGCTCGCTGCTGCGTGCAGCCAGGCGGTCGGTTTCGGCGTGCGCCTGGCGCAGTTCGGCCAGCTCCACCTGCAGCGGCGCCTGTCCCAGCGCCCGGCCGGCCAAGCAGCCGGCACCGAACACCAGGAACATCACGATCGCGGTCTGGCGCGGCGTCATGCCTGCGCCCCCCAGCCCGCATAGATCCGCTGCAGCGGGCCCAGGATCCGGGCCGGGTAGCCCAGGTTTTCTGCACAGTGCAGCGGGTGGCGCTTCGCCAGGCCACACGCAGCGTCTACAGCCTCACGGCTGCTGCCAGCGGCCTTCCTGGCCTCGGCCTGCCAATGCCCCAAGCCGCCGTTGTAGGCGCGCAGCGCCACCCACATGCGGTCGCGTCGGCTGTAGGCGGCCGGTGTGCGGTCAAACAGCCACTTGTCGTAGCCCACCATGGCCCGCAGCGCCCAGCTCGGGTTGCGTGGCTGGCAGTCCAGCGGCTCCAGCTTGTTCAGCTCGCACCACCAGCGCGCCGTCGCCGGCATGAACTGGGCCAGCCCCACCGCACCACTGCGGCTCAGCGCCTCCGGCTTCCAGCTGCTTTCCTGGTGCACCTGTGCGGCCAGGGCTGCGATCGGGGCATCCAGGCCCCAGCTCAGGTGAGCGGCGCGGGTCAATGCTGCGCGGTGGGCTTGGGCAGCTGCAGGCATGGCCTGCACATCAGCGCCCAGGCACACCCAGGCCCAGGCCACCAACAGCACGCTCAGCACCAGGCGGCACAGCCGCGCACGGCGACAGCCACGCCAGTTCAAGCGTTCCGGGTTGCGCACCGGGTTCATGGTCAGGCACCCAAGCCCATGGCCAGCATGGTGGCCGCCACAATCACTGCGCGGCGCAGCATGGCCATGCCTGCCAGCTGCACCAGCTTGGCGTCGAGGTCGAGGCTCAGCTCGATCGCGCACTCGACCTGGTCGTCCCCGACCCGAAACGTGTCGTCAATCTCGGTGGCCGGCAAGAAGCGATCCGGCCGCGCATAGGGGAACATGCTCCGGTCCAGCCAGTAGCCCACCACGCCGGCCAACGTGACCAGGCTGAGCTTGTACAGGCTAACCGGCAGCTGCTGCGGCGCGATCAGCCAGACCAGCAAGGCCAGCAGCAGGGTGGCGATCGCCCAGCCGGTCAGGCGTGGGCGGCGGGCCAGGCGTGCCGCGCAGCGTGCGGCGAAGGGCTTGTTGTGGGGCTGTGTGGAGTGCATGCATCCACTGTGCCCAGTGGAGTGCTGCGAGGATCAATAAGGCGCTTTACTACTGGGTGCAGCTCGCGTGCGCGAGGCTGCGAACTGTAGTCAGCCGCGCTGCTCTGCCTTTTGTTGTCTACCAAGTGGCTGTAAGCCTTTGGCAATTTGCATGTATCGCTCCGACCGTTCCTGGTGCTGAGCTGCTAAATCAAGACGACCTTCGCGCTTGCAGATTAAAGCAGAGGCTTTCAAGACAAGGCCACAGTGCGTGGCGTGCTGGCCTTGTCGCACGATAACCGGCTGATGTCCAAAAAGCCGAGCGGCCCGTGACTGGCTGTTCTTCAACAGCCACTCGATTTCAGCCATGGACTCATCAAACCGTCCAGCAGCCTGCAAATACTTGGCAAGCCTGGTGTCGCTCCACTCGACACCGAAGATCGCCTTCCTGCGCTGAAGGACCAAAACAGCACCAGAAACATCTCCGGACTTTTTGAGTTCGGCTGCCTGTCTGTCCAGCTGATATTCCGGGCTTCCAAACGCCCCCTTGAACTCCAAAAACATAGGCTCATCCTCTATGCCTGAAAGAACGCGACGGTCAGGTTCACGACACGCAGAGGAATTCAGCGGGTGCCCCATCCAGCACGCTTCGCGTGAATCTTCGTCCAGTCCTCGTCGATGCTGCCGTACTTCAGCTCGCACACGCCTTCCTGCTTCACATAGCCGCCGTAGCCATTGGTCGCGTGGATCATCATCTTGAGCACGCGCCCTTCCTTGCTGGGTGCAGTGAAGTAGGCGCCCGCCGGGTCACGAAGCATTGGCCTGTACCAGGCGAGGCAAACGTCGGCTTCCAACTCCAGCGGTGACCGGGTCGGCTGGGTCGGCGGGGCCGCTTGCAAAGCCGGAGCCGGGGCGACTGTCGGAGGCGCCGGTGCTGTCGTCGCTTGGGGCCTCGCACGTGCGGCAGCTGCTGCATCAGCATCGATCAACGGCTGACTGTTCACCGTGACCTTCTCAGCCCGACCAGCCGCGCAGGGCCCGTCCTGAAAGCTGACCCTGCCATCGGGTCCCGTGCATTTGTTGACTGCAAATGCTTCCGGAGAAGCCAGCAGGGCCAGCAGCGCGGCCGCCCTACAGAAACTCGTGGTTGACATGGCTCTGAACCCCTGCTTTGGCCGGCTCAAGGGCCCGCCGCTGGATTGTTTCGACATAGCGCCGAGTCCGGTGCAACTGGGCGTCTTGGAGGTCGATCACCTTGCGGGTGCCGAACTCACGCTCCATGAAGTCCAGCACAGCCGTCTCCTTCGTGCCAATCGACACGAGCATCCGCAGAACTTCGCGCTGCGCTTCATTGGCATAGCGCCCAAGCTTGGAAGGCTGCGGGGATGCCGATTGCCCGTTGGGGTGCGCCCCGCAAATGTCCAAGACAGAAGCGGAGCGTCGCACAGGTGATGCCGCAGGCGGCCCATACACGATGTGCTGCGTCAGGTGCACATGGGTCACCTCGTGCCGCGTCGTGTTGCCGATATGGACCGAGCCACCTGCCTTGCCAATCTGAACTGCCCCTGCGCCTGTATTTTTGAATTTTGGCTGCAGGGACTTGAGTGCCTTGAGCACCCTCCCTAGTACTTCTAACAAACCTCACCCGCCTTTCTTGATCACCACTTTTCCACCGGCGCTGCCGACTTGAACCGCGCCGGCTCCCGAATTGCTCATCCCGCCCAGCTGTGCGGCTAATGGAGCGCCCAAAAGTGCACCCAGGGCAGCACGCTTTGCCTCTCTGCTCGCATGCTTGAAGTAAGCAAGCAACGTCTGTTCTTCTGCGGTCAGTGCAGACGTGACACGCGGATCCCGCTTTCCAGTCAACACGAAGAGCACGTCGCCGCCTATCTCCGCGAGCGCGGCTAAGTACTCCGCATCAGGCGATCGCTCACCTGTCTCGTAGTTCCTCTGAGACCGGGCCGTGACGCCGCACCGCTCTGCCAGCGCTGTCTGCCCGAGGCCGAGCGCTTCGCGTTCGTCCCGCAGGCGGCTTCCAAAGTCAGGCACAAATATTCCTGTTCAAGTATTGCAATGCGGCACAAACGTGCCGCATAATCACACCCACGGAATCTAAGAAAGACCAAACGCCACCGACCAGGGCACACGAATGGACTGACTAGTTCCCGTACCAACCGCTCTCAGAACAAGCCCACCAGCAAAGGCAAGGCGATTTTTGTTAGCGGACCAATTCAATAGGTTACCAACACTTACCCACACCATTCTATGAAGAAGCTGCGCACTCATGAAGAAGCCCGCGCTTGGCTCAGCTATCAGGGCATCTCCGTTGCCCAGTGGGCCCGTGAGCACAAGGTCGGTCACAGCCTGGTGCGCGAGATCCTGGCTGGCCGCAAGAAGTGCCTGCGCGGCACCAGCCACAACATAGCCGTGCTCCTGGGCATGAAGGCTGGCGAGATCACCACTCGCCCGGGTCGTGTTCCATCGGCCAGCAAGGCCAACGCCACAAACCACGCCTCGGTGTCCGCATGAGCCAGGGCGCTACACCTCTGTCGTCGGCTGAGGCGCGCCAGCTGGCCCAGCAGCTCATGGCCGCCCACCGAGCCCGAGCAGCTCAGCTGCAAAGCATTCGAGCGCTGCGCGTGGCCGCGTCGCATCCGGCGTCTTCAGTACTGAGGCCAGCATGAGCAAATCGACTCGCACATCGTCTTGCAGGCCCAACCGCCGCAGCAGCAGCTTGATGGCATTGCGCAGCGCCAGACGCTCTGCGTCCATCGTGAGCAGCTGGTCGTGTATCTCTTTAAGTGCTTGCGCCAGGG
>Ga0187842_1000629_pt1 | contig 17122 bp, 17 predicted proteins | sample SpaLakP09_SKY_41_FD_134514 | JGI IMG/M metagenome (GOLD analysis project Ga0187842, IMG submission 134514) | Oligotrophic lake water microbial communities from Sparkling Lake, Wisconsin, USA - SP09_SKY_41 | ecosystem: Environmental > Aquatic > Freshwater > Lake | place: USA: Sparkling Lake... | reverse complement strand
GGCCAGCCATGTGATTCCCACATCAGACCGCTAAGCGAGCCCACCACACTGGAGCCGAAATAATAGAAGAACAGATACAGCGCCGAGGCCAGCGCGCGATTCCCCTGTGCACGCCGCCCCACCCAGCTGCTGGCAACCGAATGGGCCGCAAAGAAACCGAAGGTGTACAGCGCCACGCCGGCCACGATCAGCGGCAGCCAGTTCGACAGTGTCAGCAGCAGGCCCAGCGGCGGGATGGCAATCAGCGCCCACAGCACGTGGCGGCGACCGTAACGGTCGGCCAGACGGCCCGCCCACACCGAACTGTAGATGCCCAGCAAATACAGCAGCGACAGCGCACCCACCACACTCTGGCTCAGCGACAACGGCGCAGCCAGCAGGCGGTAGCCGAGGTAGTTGTACAGGCTGACAAATGAACCCATCAGGAGAAACGCCAGCGCGAACAGCCACGGCATACCGGCATCCGACAAATGGTCACGGAAAGCAGCCGGCATGGCACGCCACGCCGTACGCTGCGGGCGGAAGTGGCGCGAAGCAGGCAGTGAACGCCAGAACTCCACGGCGGCCAGCACGCCCGCAGTACCGACGGCGGCCAGCGCCAGCCGCCATGAAAAATGATCGCTGAGCAGCGAAGCAATTACCCGCCCTGCCATGCCGCCCAGCGCACTGCCGCTGATATACAGCCCCATCGACAGACCCAGCGAATTCGGCTCGATTTCTTCGCCCAGATAGGCCATGGCGATAGCCGGCATGCCACCCAGCGCGATGCCCAGCAGCGTGCGCAGCACCAGCAGTTGGGCGTAGTTGTGGGCGCCGGCACAGGCCACCGTCAACAGGGCCGCCAACGCCATCGCCCCCACCATCAGCGGCTTGCGCCCCAGCCGCTCCGACACCACGCTGGACGCCAGCAGCGACAACGCCAGCGCCGCCGTCGAACTAGACAGCACCATGCTGCTCTGCGCGGCACTCAAGGAAAATTCGTGCGACAGCAGCGGCATCAGCGGCTGCACGCAGTACAGCAGCGCGAAAGTGGAGAAGCCGCCAAAGAACAGCGCACGGTTGCTGCGTTTGAACGCCGCAGTGCCGGCCGCAATGCGCGCGGAGCCGCTGCTAGCGCGGCTGGCACGCAGGGCATTGGAATCAAGACTGGCGACGGGTGGCGGCATGGACTTACTCTCGGTCAGGCAGGGAATCTGCATCTTAGGATTGCCTCTGCTAGGTGTCCAATATATATTTAAGTCGATTCTTATATTTTTTACAGATAACAACTATGGAATTACGCCACCTGCGCTACTTTGTCGCCGTTGCTGAAGAACTCAGTTTTACCCGTGCAGCAGCCCGCCTGCACATAGGCCAGCCGCCTCTGAGCCACCAGATTCAGCAGCTTGAGAGCGAAGTGGGCGCTCAGTTACTGGAGCGCAGCAAACGCTGGGTAAGGCTGACGGAAGCCGGCAAACTGTTTCTGGAAGATGCGCGCCGCGTGCTGGCATTGTCCGAGCAGGCCATGCAAACTGCGCGCCGCGCCGAGCGTGGCGAGGCGGGCGAATTACGGGTCGGGTTTACCTATTCCACGCCGCTGACACCGCTATTTGCCAGCGTGGTCAACCGCTACCGCCAGCAGTATCCGGGCGTGACGCTAACCCTGCACGAGTTGCCGACCGTACCGCAGATTGGCGCCATCGCCGAACGCAAGCTCGATCTGGGGCTGGTACGCCCGCCCGATATCAGCATTCCCGACAGTGTCAGCCTGACCGCCTTGCGCCACGATCCGCTGGCACTGGTGCTGCCCACCGGCCACCCGCTGGCCAGCAAAGCCAGCGTCAGCATCAGCGATTTACGCGACCAGCCGCTGGTGATGTATCCGGGCACTACCGGCACGGGCATCTATCCGCAGATCTTCCGCCTGTGCCGTGCCGCCGGTTTCCAGCCCAGCATCGCCATGGAAGCGGGCGAAGCCTCCACCATCATCGGTCTGGTTGCGGCAGGCTGCGGCATTTCCATCCTGCCCGCGTCGTTCGAGATTATCCGCTTGGCCGGCGTGTGCTACCGCCCGCTCAGCGACGCAGCCGCCACCACGGCGCTGATGCTGGCACAACGGAAAGAGGAAAGTTCGCCGCTAGTTGCAGCGTTTGTGGAAATCGCCATGGCGATAGCCCGCAAAAGCGCAGTAGAAGAAAGGTGAATTGACGGGTGCGGCAACCGTGGCAGCACAGACCGCCACGGTGCGCGAAAACGCTCAGGCGTAGTCGGCGTCGAGTTCGGAACCGGCGTAGTTTTCCAGTTCGGCGAACAGCGTCTTCATGGCCGTGCGGCCGGGGATGTTTTGCAGCACGCTGCAGGAGCGGCGATAGCTGTCGATGCGTTCGACCAGCACCGGATGGTGCTGCGCCGGTACCACGGCCAGCAACTCGGCCCAGCCCTGTTCGAAGTCGGGCTTGTTCTTGCGTACCGCCTTGACGAAACGCTCGAACTCTTTTTGCCCAGTACGGGCAACGATACGGCCGCCGCCTTCCACGGCAAAGATCACGGCCAGCGCGATCACGCCTTCCGCATTCAGGTCGGTATCGCTGACGGCGCCCTCGCTGTTGTGGCGGCGCAGCCAGTTGGCCAGCCGCACCACCGCCTGTACTTCCTTGCGCTGCTTGAGCATGACCTGATAGCGCTCCATGCCGTTCCAGTTCTGGTTAGGATCGGTCTGGCACAGCTCCACGAACAGATCGCGCAGACGCCGCGCCGCATACAGCGGATCGGTATCGTACTCGCCCACCAGCGCATCCTGCGGCATGGCCGAGAGTTCCTTGACCAGCCGGAAGCCCTGCTGGAAAGCATGCTCGGCACCGTGCTCGATCAGGTATTCCAGAGCGGCCAGATCGGTGTCGTCGCCCAGCGCGTGATCGAGCCCCAGCGACACCCCGCCCACCGTCAGCAGCAAGGCTTTCTGTATGCCTTCGGCGGTGCGGTCGTTGGTGAACTTCTCGGCCACCATGGCGGTGATGCCGGTCAGCTCGTCGGCCAGCGCGTAGGCCGCGTCGTCGTCCGGATGGCTGGCCAGTTGCTGGATGGCGCGCGTCAGGCGCGGCAAACGTTCTATGACTAATGCAGGCAGCATAACAACCCTTACGAGAAGATCTTGGTGCCCATGCTGCGGCGCGAGCCCGGCTTGGCTGCACTGCGCGTGGACGGCACCTGCTTGCGCAAGCGGTACAGCAGTTCGCGGGTGGAACGCTGCAGGATGCTAGGCTCGGCATCGGGATCGTCGTCGTATTCGGCATCGGCCAGATCGGCGCTGTGGCGGAATTCCGGGAACAGTTCGAACAGCGCGCGGTCCCAGCCATCTTCCGAAGCCTGCGCCAGCGCGATCGCCAGCGGCACGACGTCGTTGTCGGACGAAGTCTGGCCGGTCAGGTAAGGGCCTTTGGAAATGATCTCGCCAGCCACTTCCAGTATCTCTTTCGGCGCCATCGAGAACAGGATGGCGAACGCGGTGGCACCATGGTCGGTGGCCGAAGCGGCGGCCAGCAGTTCATTGCGGCGCTCTTCGTCGTCGGTCGAGAACACCACGCCGTGGATGTGGGCGAACAGCGATTCAGCGATGCGCTCGGGATCATCCTCGATCAGGTCGTCCTGCCAGGTGGCCGCAATAAAGGCCAGACTGTCGGCCCAGGCCTTGGGTGGCACCAGCAGGGTCGCCAGCGACATCTTGCCGCCGTCGAAGCCGGCCATGTGCAGCGCCGTGACCTGCGGCGGAATGTTGTTGAGCACTTCCACCACGGCCAGGTCACCGAACTGGTCGGCTGCTTCGGCGAAGGCTTCTTCGGCGTGTTCGAGGGAACCGGCCAGTACCAGCTCGGTCACCTGCTTGCTCAACGCCGGCAGATTGCTGTTGTCACTCATGCTTACTCTCCATCCTGATCGAACATCTGGGCGAAGTCGTCGCTCGCCTGATCTTCGTCTTCGATATCATCGCCATCATCGTTGGCCGACAGCTGTTCCAGCGACTGGTCGTCGTCGTCCCAGCGGCGCGGGTTGAGGTGCAGGAAGGCCGTAATAATGGCCTGACGGCCCAGTTCCGGCATGTTTTCTTCCAGCGCCGCGTACATGCGCGCAGCCGCCTCGCCCTTGCAGCTGGCCATGGCAAACACCCGGCCGGCATCGCCGAACTCATAGTCAGCGGCCTCGGCCAGCAGCCCTTTCGGGTCCTTGAATTCCAGATGATCCACCAGCGCGAAGGCCAGCATATTGACATCTTCGATACCGCCACCGCTGGCATACTCTTCCACCAGCGCGTCTATCATGCGCTGGTAATTCTTGCGGTCAGGCGGGTCGCCCAGTATGCCCTCGATCTGGCCTTCCAGTTCGCGCGACTGATAGGCGAACTCCGGGTGTACTTTTCTCATTGCGTATTTCTTTCTTTTTCTTGTAGGTTAGTGCTGAACGTCAGTGCTGACGGAAGCACAGCGCCATCAGGCCGGCGGCAGCTGGGTACCGTGCAGATTGAACACGGAGCGCCACAACTGATAGGCTTCCGCCTCCGCATCGATAATGATGCGGTGATTCAGACTCTGGTTATATTCTTCGCGCTTGGCGGGATCGGACAGGATCTCGTAGGCCTTGGTGATGCTCTTGAAGCGGGCTTCCGCGCCGGGGGCCTGGTTACGGTCCGGATGGAAGCGCATCGCCAGGGAGCGATACACCTTTTTAATCTCATCTTCGCTGGCGTTAGGCGCGATACCCAGTGTGTTGTAATAATTTTCCATTTTGGAAACTCCGGGCCTTGTTGCCGAAACAGGTAAAGGCGAATTATACCTGTCCCACGCGGCCAGATCCCGCTTGCGCTGCTGTTTGCCAGCATTTCCACTCTGGATGAGTTGGGGATACGGTAGAATGCCTGCCATACGAACTTTTTCCAAGCGACATTAGTCCTACTGGTTACCTAACAAGATGAGCAACGATAAAAACAGCCCAGCGCCAGCGCTGCCCTCGAATTTCCTGCGCGCCATCGTCGAATCGGATCTGGCGGCCGGCACCCACGTGCGCGAAGGCATGCCTAGCGTAATTACCCGCTTCCCGCCCGAGCCGAACGGCTACCTGCACGTCGGCCACGCCAAGTCGATCTGCCTGAACTTCGGTCTGGCCCGCGACTACCAGGGCCGCTGCAACCTGCGTTTCGACGACACCAATCCGGCCAAGGAAGAACAGGAATACGTCGACACCATCATCGACAGCGTGAAATGGCTGGGCTTTAACTACGACTACCCCAACACCCAGGGCGGCGTGGACCATCACCTGCACTACGCCAGCGACTACTTCGACCAGCTGTACGCCATGGCCGAATACCTGATCGAGCAGGGCTATGCCTATGTGGACAGCCAGTCGGCCGAAGACATGGCTGCCAATCGCGGCAACTTCAGCACGCCGGGCAAGAATTCGCCGTTCCGCAACCGTCCGGCAGCCGAATCGCTGCAACTGTTCCGCGACATGAAGGCCGGCAAATACGCCGATGGCGAACACATCCTGCGCGCCAAGATCAGCGAAGATGCCATGGCTGCGCCCAACATGAATATGCGCGATCCGGCCATCTATCGTATCCGCCACGCCCACCACGTGCGCACGGGCGACGCCTGGTGTATCTACCCGATGTACGACTACACCCATCCGATTTCGGATGCGCTGGAAAACATCACCCATTCGATCTGCACGCTGGAATTCCAGGATCACCGTCCGTTCTACGACTGGCTGCTGGAAACCCTGTAGAAAGGCGGCTTCTTCAAGCTGCCGGTGCCGCGCCAGTACGAATTCTCGCGCCTCAACCTGACCTATGTGGTGACCAGCAAGCGCAAGCTGCGCCAGCTGGTGGAAGAGAAGATCGTCGACGGCTGGGACGACCCGCGCATGCCCACCATCGTCGGCCTGCGCCGCCGTGGCTACACGCCGGAAGCCATCCACCTGTTCTGCGAGCGCATCGGCGTGACCAAGGCTGACGGCTGGATCGACATGAGCACGCTGGAAGGTTGCGTACGCGAAGATCTGGACCCGAAAGCACCGCGCGCCACCGCCGTGCTGCGTCCACTGAAACTAATCATCGACAACTATCCTGAAGGCCAGACGGAAGAATGCAGCTCGCCGGTGCACCCGCACCATCCGGAAATGGGCGTGCGCACTTTCCCGATCTCGCGCGAACTGTGGATAGAAGAAGAAGACTTCATGGAAGTGCCGAGCAAAGGCTATTTCCGCTACTATCCGCCAATCGACGACAAACCGGGTTCGCGCGTGCGTCTGCGCCACGGCTACGTGACCGAGTGCACCGGCTACGACAAGGATGAAAGCGGCAAAGTCATCGCCGTCCACGTCAACTACTTCCCGGATTCGAAATCGGGCACACCCGGTTCGGACAACTACAAAGTCAAAGGCAACATCCACTGGGTTTCCGCAGCCAGCGCGCTGCTGGCCGAAGTACGCCTGTATGACCGCCTGTTCACCGATGCCCAGCCTGACGCCGGCGGCAAGGACTTCATCGCCCTGCTCAACCCGAATGCCAAGGAAATCGTCACCGCCTATCTGGAGCCGGGCATGAGCGCGGCTCAGCCGGACCAGCGCTACCAGTTCGAGCGCCATGGTTATTTCGTTGCCGATCGCGTCGACAGCCAGCCGGGCAAGCCGGTGTTCAACCGCATCGTCACGCTGAAAGATAACTGGAGCGCCAAGTAATAGCGCACTACCAGACTGGTTTAGACAGAACTAGCGCACTTCAGACTGTTCTAGACCATACTAGACTGTTCTAGACTGGGACTTTATTTTCGAGGCCGGCCACTCCGCGCGGAGCAGCCGGCCTTTTTCATTCTCGCTACAACACTTCGTGCTGGACAAATATCAAAGAGGCAAAATTAATCAAGTCACCATAAACGACTTCCGCTATAGTTGGCCGCACCTTCCCCAGCCCGCTGCACTATGTACTCCCTGCTCCGTCAACAAAACTGGTTTGAACTGGACCGCCCCGTCTGGTGGACCGGCATACTGCTGTCCATGCTGGTCGGCACCTGCCTGCAGATACTGGTACGCCACACCATCGAACACGATGCCTACGGCCGTTTCACCCAGCAAGCCTTCAATGCCCGCTACAGCATCGATGCGCGTCTTGGCTCCTACACCGACGTGCTACGCGGCACAGCCAGCTTTCTGGCGGCCAGCGAGCACATCGACCGGGGCGGCTTTCACCGCTACGTCAGCGGCCTGATGCTGCAGAAGCAGTTCCCGGCGCTCGACAATATCAATTACGCACAGGCCGTCAGCGCCGCGCAACGGCCCGCCTTCGAACGCTGGAGCGCTGCCAGCGGCGACACCCAGACCGACGGCTATCCCGGTTTTATCATCCGCCCGCCAGGCCAGCGCGAGTCCCATACCGTGCTGACCATGATAGAGCCGACCGCCCGCTTCCGCGATCGCATCGGCCTGGATATCGGCGTGCGTGCCAGCGCAGCGGCGGCGCTGGCCACGGCACGCGATACGGGCCAGATGATGACCACCGGTATGCCGATCGAAAATACCCTCCACGCGCATGGCTGGGCGCTGGCTTTGCGTATGCCCATCTACCGCAAGGACATGCCGCTCAACGACGTGGTGCAGCGGCGCGCCGCCTACATCGGCTCGGTGGGCATAGGCTTCAGCGTGCCCCGCCTGGTGCAGGGCGCCATGGAAGGCAGCCAGTTGCAGGCAGTCCATCTGCGCCTGTATGACGATGGCAGGAATAGCGACGGCAGCCAGTCTGCGCCTACCCTGCTGTTCGACAATCTGAGCATGCTGCCTGCGGCCCAGCGCGACGGGCGCAACTTCAGCGTCACTCTGCCGCTCGACTTTAACGGGCGCACCTGGAATGCCGAATTCAGCGCGCCCAACGCCATCTGGCTGTCGCGCTTCGATGCTTTCCTGCCATGGGTGGCCATGGCCTCCGGTTTCATCGGCGCCCTGCTGATCTATCTGCTGTTCCATACGCTGGCCTCGTCGCGCCGGCGCGCCATCGAAATGGCACGGGCCATGACGCAGGAATTGCGCGACAGCCAGGACCGCCTGCAACAGTCACACCATACGCTGCGCCAGCTGGGCGCGCATGCCGACCAGATCAAGGAGCTGGAGCGCAAACGCATCGCCCGCGAAATTCACGACGATCTGGGCCAGAATCTGCTGGCCCTGCGCATCGAAACCGATATGCTGGCCACCCGCACCCGCCTGCGTCACCCGCGTCTGCATGCGCGCGCCTGCCACACGCTGGCGCAGATCGACAGCACCATCAAGAGCGTACGCCACATCATCAACGACTTGCGCCCCACCGTGCTCGATCTGGGCCTGACCCCTGCCGTGGAATGGCAGATCGCCCAGTTCCGCCAGCGCTCGGGCATCATGTGTGAACTGATAGAGCAGCAGAGCGACATCCAGATCGACGACCATTGCGCCACCGCCATCTTCCGCATTCTGCAGGAATCGCTCAGCAACATCATGCAGCACGCGCGCGCCAGCCTGGTAAGGGTGGAACTGCGCCACAGCGACGGCATGCTCAATATGACCATCAGCGATAACGGCATCGGCATGGGTGAAGGCAGCCGCAACAAGGTTGGCTCGTTCGGGCTGGTGGGGATGGAGGAACGCATCCACCTGCTGGGCGGTAAGTGCACCATTACGGCGGGCCACCACGCCGGCACCACGGTGTCGATTTCCGTTCCGGTGGACTATGTCGCGCCTCCCACAATGGAAAAACTCCATGTCAGCGCCAGACTGGCCGCCGAAGCCAGCGTGTGATCAGGACATAGAGTCGGAAGTTTCCTGCGTGCCTAGGGAAATTCTGGTGAGAAATTCAGAGATTGCCGAGGAAGTTTGCGCAATATCAAAGGGAAGTTTTGCTCAGCGGACAGAATTGCTTCTGCTCCAGCTGTTTTCTCTGAATTTTGCCCAACCAACGCAAAGGATGAAGCCAATGAAAGACATCAACGCGCTCGATCTGGACCCAATCAAAGTCAAACTCATGCACAAGGAATCTGGCGAAGGCTGGACGCTGGAACATGCCAACGCTGTGGAGCGCGAATACCGCCGCTTCCTGTATCTAATGAAAACCTTCCCACAGGAACAGGCTGCTCCGCTGGTCGATGTCGACACCTTCTGGCACTACCACATCCTCGATACGCTCAAATACGCGGCAGATTGCCAGGCCGTGTTTGGCCATTTCCTGCACCACTTCCCCTACATCGGCCTGCGCGGCGAGGACGATTTGGCTGCGCACGAACGGCTGGGAGTACGCATGCAGCAGCTGTACGAAGAAACTTTCGGCACGCCCTATCCGCTACTGCTCGGCGCCGCCGAATCGCAGGCCCGAGGCAGCGCCTATTCGGCCGTGGCCAGCCAGACCGCGTATTCGGCAGTAGCGGGCAAAACGGCGTACTCGGCTGTAGCACAGAAAACCGCGTACTCGGCAGTTGCTGCTGGCACAGCCTATTCGGCAGTTGCCGCCCAAACCGCCTACTCAGCCGTCGCAGCCCAGACGGCCTACTCGGCAGCTGGCCAGCGTAGTGCCTATTCGGCGGCAGCAGGCAATGCAGCGTTCAGCCAGAACGCCAGCAGCGGCCTGTTTACGGTACGGCCACGGCTGCCGCAGCCAGCCTGAGTCAAAATAATGCTGGATGGAAATTTTTTGGTATTCTGCCCAAAAAAGTGGCATACTGACGGTATTCGAACAACTCTGGGAGTCCGTCATGGCCATCCAGCCAGCAGCCCAATCGCCGACCGTGCAGGTCCAGCCTACGCAATTGAAGCCTTCGACGGCCAGTAAAGCCGTCGACAAGCCTGCCGAGCAGGTCAAGCAGCCAGCGCCGCCGCCCCCTCCGCAGGCAGCGGTGGCGCCCACTGTCAATACCAGTGGCCAGCGTATCGGCACAACCATCAGCACTTCGGCCTGAATCCAGGCAAGACCATAAATAACGACGGCGCGTAACCGCAAGGTGCGCGCCGTTGTCGTATCCGCTGTTCGCCCGAATCAGGCAGCCATCAGCTCGCGCAGTTCGCGAATGCTGAAATCGCTGATCTCATGCATGCGTATCAGGATGGTGGCGCCGATAGGCAGGGTGTTGTGGCGGATCTTGCTGATGACAGGCGGCGCTACTTCCAGGGCACGCGACAGCGCTGCATCGTTTTTCAGTTGCAATTTCTCGATGATGGCGTCCAGCACGCGATTAGGGTTGTAGGTCGGCGAGGAAGTGATTTCTTTGAGAGACATGATGATTTTTCAATAATTTCGGTCGTTTTTAGGTAAAAAACGACACATGGGTAAAAAAAATTTTTGCTCTATTACCGATGTAGCACTATGAATTTCAGAAATTTATGCTGATTTTTAGTGCCATATCGAAATAATACACGCTTTCGTTAGCGATCATCTAACAGACCACTTGGTATCGTGAGATTTTGATAGATTCTACCCCTAAAACTTATGTTAGACATTCATCTGTTGTAAGAAAAGGTATAAATTTTTGTAAAGTGAGCTGAACCGCTCAAGTCCGGCACTGTCAGGAATGCCGTATGATGTGGGTCGAATTTGATGTTCGACAGCCAATTGAGGTTGTTATTTTGACACAATATAGCCGAGCATGTGCCGCCCGCACACTCTGGCTAGCCATCTTTACAAGTTTTTACATCACCATGACCTACGAAGAATTCCTCGATGAAGTAACCACCCTGCTCTACGAAATGTACGAGCTCGACGACGCCGCCGCCATCAAGCTGGTGATGGATGCCCAGGCCAACGACTACTTCGTCAAACATGATGACGTTGCAGAAATGCGCACGCCCGAGCAGGCGCGCAGTGACGCCAAGGCGCTCTACAAGGCCAGGCAGGATAAAAACCAGACCCAGAAAAAACAGCAGCAGCGCGTGCAGCAGCAGCGCAAGCGCCAGCCCTGATAGCGCGCAGGCTGCGCCGTTTGTGCTTGCACGGGCGGGCGTCTCAGGACCGGCGCGCCGCTTCAGGCGCGCACAGCGACCTGCTGTAAAAAGGCCTGCACCGTGGGATAACGCAGACGTACACCTAGTTCGCGCCGCAGGCGACGGTTGTCCAGCTGGCGCGATTCCGACATGAACGACAGCAGCGCCGGCGTCACCACCTGGCGCAGTTCCGCCCGTGGCAGGCGCGGCGGCCGGGGCAGCCCATAAGCATCGGCCACGGCATCGAAATACTCGCCCATTTTCATGGCACTATTATCAACCGCATGATAGATACGCTGCGCACGGCCACGCAACAGCGCCGCCACCACGATGCGCGCCAGATCATCGGCATGGATATGGTTGGTGTGCACATCCTCTTCTGTGCAAAGGGCCGGCGTACCGGCCTGCAGACGGGCCAGCGGCAGCCGCTCTGACGCATAAATGCCGGGCACACGCAGGATGGCCAGCTTGCCGCCCGCGTGCAGCGCCCACCGGCGCAGCACCTGTTCCGCATCAACCCGGCGCTGGGCGCGCGGCGTGGACGGCGCCACGGCACGGGTTTCATCGAAGCGGGCGCCGCCGCAATCGCCGTAGACGCCAGTGGTGCTGACATAAACCACTTGCGCCCGCTCAGGTAAAATGGCGGTCAGGTGGCGCGTACGCACATCCTGCGCACCTTGCGCAGCCGGTGGCGCCAGATGCAGTACCGTATGCGCCAGCCCGCGCAGGCGGCGCAGGCTGGCCGGCTGGTCCAGATCGGCCACCACCGGCTGCGCGCCCAGTGCCCGCAGTTGGGCGCAGCGGCCCGGCTGGCTGGTGACGGCAAACACGCGGAAATGCGGTGTCAGCAGAGGCAGCATGCGCATGCCCACATCGCCGCAGCCGAGTATCAGCAGGCGCGGGCGAGCGAATTTTTGTAGTGAGATTTTATTCATCGAAGGATTGTATGACGTTTCAAGTTACTGTACAGCCTAGCGGCCACCAATTCAGCTGCGAGGAAGACGAAACCATTCTGGCCGCCGCGGTGCGCGCCGGCATCGGCCTGCCGTATGGCTGCAAGAACGGCGCCTGCAGTTCGTGCAAGGGCAAGGTCATCAGCGGCACGGTCAGCCACAAAGCCTATCAGGAACGTGCCCTGCCGCCGGAAGAAGCGGCCGCCGGCATGTCGCTGTTCTGCTGCGCCACCGCGCACAGCGATCTGGTGATCGAAGCGCGCGAAGTGGCCGGCAGCGAAGACTACCCGCTGCGCAAGATGCCATCGCGCGTGGCCACGCTGGAACGGGTGGCGCCGGACGTGGTGGTGATGACGCTGCAGCTGCCGGCCAATGAAACGCTGAAATTCCGCGCCGGCCAGTACATCGAATTCCTGCTGCGCGACGGCAAACGCCGCAGCTACAGTCTGGCCACGGCGCCGGACCAGAACCAGCCACTGAGCCTGCACATCCGCCACATGCCGGGCGGGGTGTTCACCGATCAGGTGTTCTCCACCATGAAGGAACGCGACATCCTGCGCTTCGAAGGCCCGCTCGGCACCTTCTTCGTGCGCGAAGACAGCGAGAAGCCGATGGTGCTGCTGGCTTCCGGCACCGGCTTTGCCCCCATCAAGGCCATCGTCGAACATCTGCAGGCGCAGGGCTCGCAGCGCGCCATGACGCTGTACTGGGGCGGCCGCCGCCCGCAGGATCTATACATGGATGCGCTGTGCCGCCAGTGGGAAACCACCCTGCCCAACTTCCGCTACGTGCCGGTGGTCTCCGATGCCCAGCCCGAAGACGGCTGGCAAGGCCGCAGCGGCTTTGTGCATGCGGCCGTGATGGCCGATCTGCCCGACCTGTCCGGCCATCAGGTGTATGCCTGCGGCGCACCGATCGTGGTGGAATCGGCCAAGCGTGATTTTGTCGCCCGCTGCCAGCTGCCGGAAGACGAGTTCTACGCCGACGCCTTCACCAGCGAAGCAGACCTCAACCAGCCTTAAATTATCACCCTAGCGGGCGCCGTAACGGATGCCGCGCCATCCGGCGCGGCGCCCAGAAAGTGCCCATGTCAGACAGTAGCTCCAATTCCGCCAATTCGGCCACCGCCAGCCCCGCCTCGCGCAACGGTTTCAGCGTTCTGCGCCACCGCAATTTTGCCTTCTACCTTTCAGCCCGCACCCTCGGCACACTGGCCGTGCAGATGCAAAATGTCGCCATCGGCTGGCAGGTGTATGCCATGACGCACGAGCTGTTTGATCTGGGCCTGATCGGGCTGGCCCAGTTTGCCCCCTTCCTGCTGCTGATCCTGCTGGCCGGCCACGCGGCCGACCGCTACAACCGGCGCAATCTGGTGGCGCTGGCACTGGCGGCGCAGCTGCTGTGCGGCCTGCTGCTGCTGGCCTTTACGCTGGCCGGGCTGAGCACCGTGTGGCCGGTATTCGCCGTGCTGGTATTGTTCGGCAGCGCGCGTGCTTTCATGGGGCCCGCCACCCAGGCCATGCTGGTCAATCTGGTGCCGCCGGAGAGCTTCAGCAAGGCGGTGGCGCTGAGTTCTTCCAGCTTCCATCTGGCCATCATACTCGGCCCCACGCTGGGCGGCCTGCTGTATCTGGCCGGACCGAAAACGGTTTACCTGATTTCCTCGGCCTTGCTGCTGGCTGCCGTGCTGCTGATGTGCCTGACCAAACCGGCGCCGCAGGCCAGCCACCGCGAACCGGCGACCTGGCACACCGTGCTGGAGGGCCTGCGCTTCGTCTGGTCCAAGCCGGTGATTCTCGGTGCCATTTCGCTCGACCTGTTTGCCGTGCTGTTCGGCGGTGCCACGGCCCTGCTGCCGGCACTGGCGCACGACGTGCTGCAGGTGGGCCCCACCGGGCTGGGCATGCTGCGCACCGCCCCCGGCATAGGCGCAGCCGTGTGCTCGGTCACGCTGACCTTTTTCCCCATCACGCGCCGTGTGGGCGCGTGGATGCTGGGCGGCGTGGCCGTGTTCGGCGTCTGCACGCTGGTACTGGGTTCCACCACCACCTTCATCGTCGCGCTGCTTGCGCTGTTCCTGATGGGGGCCGGCGATATGATCAGCGTATATGTGCGCCACCTGCTGGTTCAGTACGAAACCCCGGACGCCATCCGTGGCCGCGTCAGCGCCGTCAACTCCGTCTTCATCGGCGCCTCCAATGAACTGGGCGAATTCGAATCAGGCCTGACAGCCGGCTGGATGGGCCTGACCCGCGCCGTGCTGTTCGGCGGCGCCGCCACGCTGGTAGTGACGGGCCTGTGGAGCGTGCTGTTCCCCGTCCTGTCGCGCATGGACCGCTTCCCGCACGAGGAGAGAACATGAGATTGCCGCTGCCGCGCATCCTCCACACCCGCCCGCATCTGAGCGCTGCGCTGGCACTCGGCATCGCTAGCGGCCTGCTGCTGCCGGCCGGCTGGCCGCTGGCGACCTGTTTGCTGACGGCCTGGAACGTCACAGTTTGGAGCTATCTGCTGCTGATGGCGCTGATGATGGCGCGCGCCGACCATCACGATATCCGCCGCACGGCCTGCCGCCAGGATGAAAAAGGACCAGTCATTTTGTCCATGCTGTCGCTGCTGATACTGGCCAGTCTGGCCGCCATCGTGTCGCAGCTGTCAGTGCTGAAAAATCTGCCGCCCGCCGATATGGCCTACCACTACGGCTTTGTGGTGCTGACGCTGACCGGCTCGTGGTTCATGATAGGCACCATGTTCTGCTCGCATTACGCGCATCTGTTTTACATCAATCGCAGCGGCGACGGCACGGACCAGCCGGTACTGCAATTTCCCGACCAGAATCAGGCGCCCAACTACTGGGACTTTCTCTACTTCTCGTTCACCATCTGCGTGGCCGCGCAGACCGCCGATGTCAGCGTGCATAGCCGCGCGCTGCGTAAAGTCGTGCTGGGCCAGTCGGTGCTGTGCTTCTTCTACAACCTCGCCGTGCTGGGCCTGTCGATCAATATCGGCGCCTCGCTGATCAACGGCTAGACCGTTCAGCCCAGGGTCTGTCCTGCTTAAGTCTTACCTAAGCGCTTATGGTTGCGCCTAGGCGCCCGCCTGAGCAAAAAAGGAGTAAGATGAAATCGCAGTTCAACAACAAGGAGCAAGCATATGCAAATCATTATCCATGCCGACAAAACCATCGAACGTCATGCCGGTCTCGATGAGCACGTACAAACTGTCGTGAAGAATGCGCTCCAACGATTCGGCGAACAAATCAATCGCGTCGAAGTGCATCTGAGCGACAATCTGGTCCAGAAATCGGCAGACGGCGACAACCGCTGCATGCTGGAAGCCCGCGTCACGGGCCTGCAAGCTATCGCTGTCAGCGACCACGCTGGCACCCTGCATCAGGCCATTGGCGGTGCCGCCGAAAAACTCAAACGTGCAGTCGATAGCGCACTGGGTCGCCTGCAGGATAAACGCCACACCGGCGTAGCCATCGAAGCCGACGCCGAGTAAGTCTGCATCCGCCTGAGTCAAGCTCAGGCTGCAGCACGGAGCTAGCGCCCTGCTAGCTCCTGCAAATACCGCAAGCCCAGCAGCGCCCTGCTGCCATACCACGACAACATCTCCCCATCCACCAGTTGTACCGGCTTGCCTATCTGCTGTTCCAGCACGGCCGCATGCGCTTCCGTGAAGCGGTACGGCTCGCTCGACAGCAGCACGCCATCGATCTGCGCCAGCAGTTCCGGCGCCCAGCTAAATTCCGGATAGCGGATTTCATAGCCCTGCAATTGAGCCGGCAGCTGCCAGCCGATTTCCGCCAGCATGCGGGCGATATAGGTATCGCCCGATACCGTCATCCACGGGTCCTGCCAGATACAGTACAGCACTGTGCGTGCAGCCGCCGGCGCCATGGCACGCAGGCGTGCATATTCAGCTTCGAAATCGGCACACCATGCCGCCGCCGCCCGCTCGCGGCAGAACACGCCGCCCAGCAGACGTGCCAGCGCCAGATTGTCGCGCGGCGCCACCGGGTGCGTCACCACCACATGGGGAATGAACTCGGCCAGCTGTTCAACGGTGGGCTTTTCGTTTTCATCGATATTCACCACCAGATGGGTAGGCGCCAGCTGGCGGATCTTGTCGATATTGACATCCTTGGTGCCGCCCACCTTGGGAATATCCTGCACGATTTCACTGGGGTGTATGCAGAAGCCGGTGCGCCCCACCAGCTGGCTGGCCAGCCCGAAGTCGCACAGCATTTCCGTAATCGAGGGTACCAGCGAAACGATGCGCGCATCGGCAGCAGCACGATGCACGCTTCCCACAGCGTCTGTCCATTCCATGGCGGGCTTTCCCTAAGGCTTAAAGGCGGTATTGGAGCATCGCCCGATAGATCATGCAACAACTTACTGAACAAAATTTACACAGGCTTACAAGCAGTTCAGCTATGATAATCGGGCGACTCAACCAGCATTCTGAAAGACCACATTGAAACACATCAGCACCTTCGGCACATCGTCCTACCAGATCAGCGATCTGCAGCTGCTGCGCAATTCCACCGACGCTGACGCCATGGCCAGATTGCTGGCCCCCTGCCCCATCATGCGGCTGGCTGCCGATGAGCACATCGCCGAATCGCAGATTGCCCACCTGTACATCGTGCTGCAAGGAGCGCTGGCGGTCGCCACCGACACCCGTACCGGCATGGCCGACGGCACCATCAGCAAGATACTGCCGGGCGAAAGTGTGGGCGAACAGGCGGTACTGGACGAGGAAGCCAATCTGAATGCCATCACGGCGCTGGAAGAAACCGATGTGCTGATGATTAATGCTGAACTGGTGTGGCAGTTGATCGACGAATCGCATGTGCTGGCGCGTAATCTGCTGCGCCTGCTGTCGTTCCGCATCCGCGCCGCCAATGCGCAGCTGCGGCGGCGCCAGAAACTGGGCGAATTCTACCGCCAGCTGTCCATGATCGACGGCCTGACCGATCTGTACAACCGCTCCTGGCTCAACGACCTGCTGCCCACCATGGTGGCCACGGCACAGGGTTCGCACGCGCCGCTGGCCCTGATCATGCTCGATCTCGACCACTTCAAGCGCTTCAATGATACCCATGGCCATCTGGCCGGCGATCAGGCCCTGCGCACTGCCGCCGGGATACTGGGCAGCGCGCTGCGCCCGACTGATTTTGCGGTGCGCTACGGTGGCGAGGAAAT
>Ga0187842_1000628_pt1 | contig 17219 bp, 14 predicted proteins | sample SpaLakP09_SKY_41_FD_134514 | JGI IMG/M metagenome (GOLD analysis project Ga0187842, IMG submission 134514) | Oligotrophic lake water microbial communities from Sparkling Lake, Wisconsin, USA - SP09_SKY_41 | ecosystem: Environmental > Aquatic > Freshwater > Lake | place: USA: Sparkling Lake... | reverse complement strand
GTCGCCGAACGAGGTCATTTGCCAGCGCTGGAAGGCTGGCTGGGGTGTTTTTACCGTACTGTTCATCAGATGAAGGAATCGTCGCCTTTACCACCGAGCACAATCTGGCCTTCGTCGGACAGACGGCGCACGATCTGCAATATGCCTTTTTGCTGGGCTTCCACTTCGGACAGCCGCACCGGACCCTTGGATTCCAGATCCTCGCGCATCATCTCGGCCGCACGGGCCGACATATTCTTGAAGATTTTCTCGCGCAGCTCGGGCGAAGCGCCTTTCAGCGCAATCACCAGCATGTCGGACTGGACTTCGCGCAGCAGCAGCTGGATGCCGCGGTCGTCGATATCGATCACGTTGTCGAACACGAACATCTCGTCCATGATCTTCTGCGCCATATCGTTGTCGTAGTTCTTGATGTTGTCCATCACCGAACCTTCCTGCTCGCCGCTCATGAAGTTGAGGATCTCGGCGGCTGTGCGTACCCCGCCCAGCGAGGATTTCTTGATATTTTCATTACCCGACAACAGCTTGGTCAGCACGTCGTTGAGTTCGCGCAGCGCAGCCGGCTGCACGCCGTCCAGCGTGGCAATCCGCAGCACCACGTCGTTGCGCAGACGGTCGGTGAAGTGGCCGAGAATTTCGCAAGCCTGGTCGCGCTCCAGGTGGACCAGGATGGTGGCGATGATCTGCGGGTGTTCGTTGCGGATCAGTTCGGCTACGGACTGTGAATCCATCCACTTCAGCGATTCGATGCCGGAAGCATCCTTGCCGCCCAGAATACGCGACAGCAGCACCGAGGCCTTGTCGTCGCCCAGCGCCTTGGTCAGCACCTGGCGGATGTATTCGTCCGAATCGAGGCCCACGGTGGAGGCCGCCGCGACCATGTCGCGGAAGTTGTCGAGCGTGCCCACCACGTCTTCGTGCGGCACGTTTTTCATGGTGGCCATGGCGGCGCCCAGCTTGAGCACTTCGCGCGGGCCGAGAAATTTCATCACTTCGGCCGCTTCCGTTTCGCCCATGCACAGCATCAGAATTGCCGCTTTCTGCAGTCCGGTATTCTCAGTCATTTGCGCCTATCCATTCCTTGATGATGTTGGCTACGATCCGCGGGTCTTCGGTCGCCAGTTTCTTCGCCATGGCCAGGTTTTCGCGGTAGCTGCGTACCGTGTTTTCTTCCATGAGGCGCAGCTCTTCTTCGGCGATGAGCGCTTCGTTCGGACTGTCGTCCATGGCTTCTTCCTCTTCCGGTTCCGGCTCTTCCGGCTCCGGCTCGACGGCATTGAACTCGTCGATTTTCTTGAATACCGGGCGCATCATCGGCTTGACGATACGCAGTACGATGTACAGCAGTATCATGGCGGTGATGAGGAATTTGGCAAAGTCCTTGGCCAGCGGCAGGTTGGCTGGATCACGCCACCATTCGGGCGGCTGCTCGTACGGTCGGTCCACCCCTTCGAACGGTGCATTGGCCACGCTGACGGCGTCGCCGCGGTCCTGGTTGTAGCCCATGGCCTGCTTGACCAGATCGTTGATCTTGGCCATTTCTTCCGGCGTATAGGCTTTGACGGTGACTTTGCCATCCTTGCCGACGATGCGCTTGTGGTTGACCACCACCGCCACCGTCAGGCGGCGCAGGCCGCCCATGCCGCGCTGCTCGTAGCGCACGGTCTTGTCAACTTCGTAGTTGGTGGTCGATTCCTTGTGGGTAGGACCGGCCGTGCCGCTGCTGCCGGTGGCGGCGCCCGGCGGCGTGCCCGGTGCCGGTGCGGTGCTGCCGGTGGCGGCGCTCTGGTTGAGCGGTGCCGTGGCCGTGCCGGGCGGCTGGTTGGACAGGGCGCCCGGGATGCCGTTCGGATTGTTGCTGCCGGCGCTGCCGCTGGTTTCGCTGCTCTGCTGGCTGCGGATAGCGGACGCGGCCGGCGGCGAATTGGGTTTATAGGTTTCGGCCGCCTGCTCGATCTGGGAAAAGTCTACATCGGCCGTGGCTTCGGCCCGTACATTGCCTTCGCCGACGATAGGAATGATGATCGATTCGACCTGACGGATCACCTGCTGCTGCATGTCCTTGACATACTTGAGCTGGGTCTCGTTCATGTTCTTGGCGTTCTGGCTGGCGTTGCCATTCTTGTTCAGCTCTGAAATCAGATTGCCGGCCTGATCTACCACGGTGACGTTGGCGGGTATCAGTTCCGGTACGCTGGAGGCGACCAGATGGACAATCGCGGCAGTCTGCTCCACATTGATCATGCTGTTCGGGCGTAACGTCAGCAGTACGGAAGCGGTGGGTTTCTGCTGGTCGCGCACGAACACCGATGGTTTAGGCAGGGCCAGATGGACGCGCGCGGTCTCCACTGCCGCCAGCGACTGGATGGAACGGGCCAGCTCGCCTTCCAGGGCACGCTGGTAATTGACCTGTTCGAGGAATTGCGACACCCCCAGCTTCTGGTTTTCCATCAGCTCGAAGCCGACGCTGCCGCCTTTGGGCAGACCCTGTGCCGCCAGTTTCAGGCGCACATCGTGTACCTGGTCGATGGGCACCAGTATGGCCGTGCCGTTGTCGGAAAACTTGTGTTTGACGTTGAGCTTGTCCAGTTCGGCCGTGATGGCGCCGCCGTCGCGGTCCGAATAGTTGGAGAACAGCACGCCATAGTCGGGCGGCTTGTTCCACAGGTAGAGCCCGAACAGCACGGCGATCACTGCCGCCGCCGCCGCAGCGCGGGCGAAATTGCGGCCCAGCGGGGTCTGGAAGAACGAGAGCTGTTCGCTGACTTCTTCGTCGCCAGTCTCGCTAGTGCTTTCGGTGGCTAGGTTTTCGGCTACGGCCATGGTGATGGTTTTCCGGTACGGGGTTGGTGTGAGGATGAACGATTATTGCCTGAACGGTGACATTTCAAACCGGCAAATAGAGCCTCGTTTAGGCCTCTGCTCGCAACTGTCGCTGGACTAGTGCCCTGATATTCTGCTAGCACTGAAAGAGCCGTGACGTATTGTAACGCTGCGGCCCGCCATGTCGTGGAATTTGTTCCATGGCAGCAACAAGACGGAGTGAGCAATGAGAACCGGTGGCATCGACAGTACGCAGATCCAGAATATGATTGCGCAGTTGAAGGCGCATGCGGCCCGTCCGGGGCTGACCCCGCCTGTCATCAAGACTGAGCCGGAAGCGGCGGCGCCGCGCGTGCAGTTTGCCGATGCGCTCAAATCGGCGCTGGACGGGGTCAATGCCAGCCAGGTGAAGGCCGACGACATGAGCCAGAAATTCGCCCTCGGCGATGACAGTGTCAGCCTGTCGGACATGATGATCGCCACCCAGAAAGCCAGTATCAACTTCCAGGCCACCATTCAGGTGCGCAACAAGCTGGTGTCGGCCTACCACGACATCATGAATATGCAGGTCTGAGTCCGAAAAGCCCGCAGCTGCATTGCGGCGCCTCGCCGTCCGCCTGCACAGCCTTCGCCGCCGCGCTTCGCTGCACGCTTTTTGAAACAGTCGCTAAGTCCGGGCTGGCCCGGTTGATCTAGTTCAGGCCGGCAATGCGGGCATTGCGCTCGCGTTCGAGGCGGGTGATGTAGCGCTGCACAGCCGCCAGATTGCCACGCGAAATATTGACGAATTCACAGCCCAGCCGGCGGTTGCTCTTGTTGTTGAGCAGCGTCAGGTCGAGCGAGTTGCGTACTTGCAGATCGGTAGTGACGGGGCCGATTTCAGGTAATTCCAGTTTGCAATCCTTGAATTCACGTCCTATGGCTTCGCCCAGCACCATCTTGTTATCGAGGATGGCAATGCCGCCGCAGCTGATATCGGCCAGCGGGAAGCTGGTCGGACCGCCCAGTTCTTCCGGCAGCTTGAGCAGCACTCGCACGGGATTGCTGACCGGGGTTGCTATGCGGTAGTACTCGCGCCGCTGCAGGCGGATCAGGGTGGCGGGTACGGGAATGCGGTAGGCCGGGCTGCCGCCGTAGGTAGTAGTGGTGGCGCTATCGGCGGCAAACAGGATGCGCACCTTGTCGAGCGAGGTTTCGAACGACAGGCGGCTGGCCGACAGGATGCGCTTGTTCTGTGCCGTGTCGATGGCGGTATCGAGGATGACGGTGTTGCTGGCTTCATCGACATCCAGTATCGAGGTGACGCAGACGTCGCTCTCGCCCTGGATCAGCATGCGGATCAGCTGTTTCTTGCTGCCTATGCCGCGCAGCAGGGAAATGATTTCTCGGCGCGATTCGACTTCGAAATCGTGCCAGTTTTCTAGAGCCGTATCCTGAAAATGTGGGTACATCAGTTCTGCTTATCGGTGAGAGTGGCGGTAAGTGACGCGAGCGGGTCGGGCGGCGCCGGAACGGGCAGGCCAGACTTTTGCGCTGATTCAATATGATATAGCCACGCTAGTAGTTCCGCAATCGTCCTATAGAGGGTGGGCGGAATTTGTTGGTCCAAGTCAATATCCATGAGCAAAGACACCAGATCGCGCGACTCGTGCACGAACACGCCCGCTTCGAGTGCGATATCGATAATCTGCTCGGCGATCAGGCCGCGTCCCTTGGCCACCACTTTCGGCGCAGCGTCGTTGGTGCTGTAGGCCAGTGCCACGGCACGGGGCACGGGCGGGGGCTGTGTTCATCCGTCATGCGCTGGACCATCCTGAATGTGGCATGAGCTTAAGGGAATGCCGGCGGCGGCCAGCGACTGCTGCAGCAGCTCCGCCTGCGCGCGCAGGGTGGCGCCGCTGGCGGCATCGCTGGTTTGCAACTGCAGGTGGACTTGCTGTCCCACCATGGTAATCGTGGCCGCCAGCTCGCCCAGCGCGGCAAAGCGCAGCTTCAGGCTGCTGCGCCACACCGGCGTGGGGTCGTGCCCGGCATTGCTCTGGCCACCGGACTGGCGCTCGCTCTGGCGCTGGATTTCCCACTGCATGGGCTGGCCGGGCCAGGCTTCGCCCTGCCACTGGATGCGGCCCTGTTCGTGAGTCAGCAACTGCTGGTTGATCTGCTGGGCAGCGCTGCGGTCGGGCAGGACAGCGGTCTCCGCGCGGGCGTCTGATGGCGTGCGCGCCGCTTGCATCTGCGGCTCGCGCTGCAACTGCTCGAGCGTGCGTTCGCCGCGGCTCCAGGCCGCCACATGGGATTCGTAGAACAGGCCACTGTCCTCGACGGTGTTCTGCAGCGTCCTGGCCAGCTGGGCGGGTTCCGGTGCTCCCTGGCTGAACAGCGCGGTCTTGCCCAGCAGGGGCAGGGCGCTGGCCGCGGCCGGCTGGCTCAGTACGGAACCGAGGATGCGGGCGGCATTGCTCAGTTCCGGCTGGCTGGTGCCGCCATCGAGTGCCGGCAGTTCCGCCAGCGGCGTCAGCGGGGCTTTGCCCAGCAGGCTGGCGGCTGCACTGTGGGCACGGCCCGTCTGGCTGGCGCTATTGCCGGCATAGGCAGCATGGCTGGCGCTGCCAGCATTGGCGCCCGCCGCCGCTGGCCGGGGCGCGTCCGTGCCTGCCGACTCATCGTCGCTGGCGCTCGGCAAAACGTTGCCGGCGGGATTGCTGCGGGGACTGTTCAGGCCGGCCAGTGCCGGATAGCCCGCGGCAGCGGCGAGCTGGGTAGCCATGCTGGCGGCACCAGCGAGGCTGGCTGCGGCCGCCGCCGCGCTATTGGCTGTGGCGGGCTGGCCAGCTGCAGCGCGCTCGGTTGCCGCCCCAGCCAGCGCGCCGGCTGCGCTGCTGCTACTGCTGGTGACGCCGATGCTGCCAGCACTGCCAGCATTGCCAGCAACACTTGCGGCGGCGCCATTGCCGGCGCCGCCAGCTGCGCCTGTAGCGGCGGCACTGCTGGCAGCCGTGCCAGCTGGCGGGCTATACAGATCGCCAGTGCCGGCCGGCGTATGGGCTTCGCCATACAGCACCACGCTGCTGCTGGGCTGGTTGAGTTCGAAAGTCGCGCGCGGTTCGGCGCTGAGGACGGTGAGGGGCAGGCGGCTGCCCACGCCGGCATCGGCCGGTAACTGCATGCGCACGGCATGCTCGGCCACATTGACCATGAAACTGCCGTCGCTGAAACGCGACAGCACTTCGCCCGTAACGGACTGGCCGACCAGGCCCTGCAGGGCACGCTGGAAGGCTGCCTGGCGGCCATCGCCGATGGCGACGACCGGCCCCGCGGCTGGCACTGCGCCGACAGGAGTGATGGGCAGTGTGCGGGGCAGCATGATGGTTTATGCCGTCAGACGTTACCGTAGGCGTTGAGGACGCGGCGTTCGGTGCCGGTGGCGCTGATCAGTTTCGACAGCTGGGCCATCCACGGCATGGTCAGATCGCGGATCTGGCGGTCGGCATTGAGCATCTGGCGAATCAGTTCGATTTTGCGTTCGCGCTCGGCGCCGCGCATGGGCTGGCCCTGATCCTGTTCGTGCAGGGTCTGCACGTGGGCCGCGCAGCGCTGTTCCAGCAGCACCAGCTGCTCCCAGTCGCTGCGCTGGGCGGCCAGTACCATCTGCTCGGTCAGGTCCGCCATGGCGGCATACACCGTTAAAACTTGTTGGTGGTTCATCATGTATCAGGCGCTCGCAAGAGATGGGGTTGGAACCGGCTGGCCAGTGACGGCCGGGGTGTCGGCGATGGCGTTCCAGGCATCGCGCAATTCTGTCAGCAGACGCTGGACTTCTTCCAGTATGCCGGGATCGTTGTTGAGATTGGCCGTGAGCAGGCGGCCGCTCATATATTCGTACAGTGCATCGAGGCCTTCGGCAATTTCCCCGCCAGCCTTCTTGTCGAGCGCGGCACGCAGGCCGCTATCGATGATCATGATGGCCTTGGAGATCGCCTTGCCTTTTTCGCCGATATTGCCGTCGCGCATGCTGTGCAGCGCAGTGCCGAGCGCCACTAGCGCACCGTCGAACAGCATGACGATCAGCTTGTGGGGGCTGGCGGCTGCTACGCCGGTTTCCATACCTACTTTGGCATAGGCATGCACGCCAGTTTGTCGGGATCCGAACATACTCACTCTCCTGTTAAAGCGTTCGCGCCTAGCCTTTGCTGAGGGCTGCAAACTGTTGCGTCAGGAATGACGCGGTTTTATTCATGCTGGCAATCGACGTGTCGAGTGCCGTGTACTGAGCACGGTAGCGTGCTTCGATATCGGTTAGGCGTGAGCTAAACGCATCTTTTTGTTTGGCCACATCCTTGACTGAGTTATTCAGGCCGGTGGTGCGGTTGGCGATGGCGCCGGTCGAGCCCAGATAGCCGCCCACAAAGGTGTTGAGCTGGTAAGCATAGCCTTGCGAGAAGCCGAAGCTGCCGCGGCTGCCGGTGGTATCGCCGGCTACCGTCAGTTTCAGGCCGTCGACGGGCGCGCCCGGGGCCCCCGTCAGCGTCTGGCCGTCGCCCGTGGCCGTATAGCCGCCTATGCTGCCGGCCACATCGACCCCGTCGACCGAACTGCCGGTGCCGAACACGGCGCTGGTATCGGTGCCGCTGGCAGCCAGAATGTGGATGTTGGACTTGCTGCCGTAGCGGGTCGACTGCAGCTTGAGCGTGCCGTCATCGCCCACCGATGCGGTGATGGTGGCTCCGGCATTGGAAAAAGCGCTGACGCCGTTGATCGACGACTGCAGCAGGGTAGCCAGCTGGCTGGGGTTATAGGTGCCGGCCGGCAGCGAAATGGTTGCCGTATTGGCCAGCGTGGACGGCGTGGTGTCGTTCAGCGTCACAGTCCAGCTGGTGTCGCTGTCGATGGTGGTTTCCGCCGGCAGTTTCAGGTTGCCCTGCAACGTGCCCTGGGTGGCCAGCTGGGTAATATTCAGCGCATAGTTGCCGGCCTGGGTATTGGCGGTCGAGCTGACAAACTTGATGTCGGGATCGGTGGCATGGCCGACGGCGGCAAACAGGCCGGAAATATCGTTGAAATTGGTATTGATGGCTTTTTGCAGCTTGGCATTGTCGAGCGTCAGGCTGCCATCTTTTTGGAAAGAGATTCCGATCTGCGAGAGATTGGTCAGCGAGCTGCCCTGCAAGCCCGTGATCGAGGTCGACAACTGGCGCCGCAAGCCGGCCTGCAGATTGCGCAAGGTGGTATCGCCCAGCAGGGGGCCGCCCGTCTTGGTATCGGCGTTGTAGCTGCCCAGCGAGCTGATCTGAGTATTCAGATCGTTATAGGCTTTGACAAAACCGTTGACGTTGGTGGTCAGCGTGCTGCTGTCCTTGGAGATGGTCAGATTCGAATTGCCGGTCGCCAGCGCACTGATATTAACACCGGTAATGGCACCGCTGATGCTGGTCCCCGAGCTGGTCACGGCGATCCCGTTGACGGTTGCGCGGGTATCGGCGGCAGCCGCCTTCTGGCTCAGGTTCTGGGTGCCGGCCGGGTCATAGCCCAGCAGCGCAACTAGGCTGGGGTCGGGGGCATCGCCGCCCGAGCCGGCCAGGGTGATTTTCATGGTGGAGCTGGCACCGGTGGCACTCGAGGTCAGGATCAGGTGGTTGGGCGTGGCATCGGTGCCGGTCGAACCATCGGAAACGATGCTGGCGGTGACGCCGAAATTGCCTTTGTTAATCGCGTCCAGTATGCCTTGCAGGGTGTTGTTGGTGCTGTCGATGACGATGTTGCCGCTGGTACGGGTCGCATCGGCACTGAAGCTGGCGCCGATATACGCGCCGCCGGTGCCGGCCGTGAAACCGGCGCCGGCCGGATTGGTGCCGCCGACCGTGATCGGGCTGCCATCGTTGGAGATCAGCGACAGGCTACCGACGGCCGTGGTGCTGGAACCGATGTTGGCGCTGCCGCTATTGCCCAGCCCGCCCGTGACATTGCCGGTGACGGTTTCGGTAATGGCGATATTGCTGCCGTCGGCATTGCTGAATTGCAGGGTGCCATCAGCAGCCGTGCCGCTGAAGGTGATGTTGGCATCGGCCAGCGCCCGGCTCACGGCGCTGCCCTTGAGGGCGGTGTCGATGCCGGCTGCCGTCAGGCCGCTGCTGCCGGCCACGCCGGTGGCCTGGGCGGCGATTTCCACTCCGCCCACGCTGAGGGTGTAAGTGCCGCCGGCGCTGGTGTCGACGGCGCCGAAGCTGCTGCTGCCGGCGCTGCCAAACAGGCTGGCGTCGGTGAGCGTGGTGCTGGGCTTGGCCGATACGCCGGTGGTCGTGCTCTTGGCATTGATCGCGTCTGCCAGCAGCCGGGCACTGCGGGTTGAGCCGTCGGTAGCGATGGCTGTGTTATTCAGCGTAAGCGAGCCCGGCGTCAGACCGCCGCTGCTGAGGCTGGCGCCCAGCGCCGTGCCGGTCAGGCCGAAGGTGCCGCCGGCAACCGTGCCCAGGGAAAAATTGATGGTGGTCTTGTTGCCCAGCCCGATGGCCGCCGTGGTGCTCTTGTAGCCGGCCGAGGCCAGCGTCTGCGCCTGTGCTACCTGGCTGATATTGATGCGGTAGCTGCCCGGCTGGGCGTTGCTGGAAGCGGTCGCGCTAATCACGCTGGAGTCGCTGGGCGTGCTGACCAGCGACTGGAAACTGGAAACCGAGGAAAGGCCGGACAGTGCGCCTTGAAAAGTACCGAGAGCGCCGGACAAATTGCCGAAAGCCGACACCTCCGCCAGATAGCTGGCGGACTTTTTGTCGTAGTCTGCCAGCGGGGCAGACTCCACCGCCATCAGCTTGCTGACGATGGTGTTGACGTCTAGGCCGGAACCTATGCCGGGTGATGAGATGCCCACGTTGCGCTCCTAAGTAAAGTCATAATATAAGACAATATCGGCTGAATCAAATGTGACTTGAGAGGGGGGATTACCCGCCAGTTCGACGCAAGCAGAACAAGAGAGTGGGGGGAGGGGACACGACCACGGCCAGACGTCCGCAGGACGCCGCCGTGACAGCGGGGCCAGGGCAGCCTGGCGGGAAAAGTGTCTGCGCACCAGGCGCAGACACTTTAGGCGGTTTGTTTGATCAGCAAACCGGTGCTGGCTTTCGACTCCAGCGATTTGGCAATTTCCAGCGCTTCAGGCGAAGGAATCTGGCGCAGCACTTCACCGGTGCCGGAATCGACCACTTTGACCACCGTACGCTTGGTGTCATTGTCAACGGAAAATTCCAGTCCCTGCGATTTGGCTTGCGGCGATTTGTTCAGCTGCGACACGGCATTTTTCACCTGATCCAGCGTCGGCACATTGGCCGAAGCGGTCACTGCGGCAGCCGTTTCCACGGCAGTGGCAGGGGCCTTGGCAGCGCCTTGCGGAGCGGCCGTATCGCTGGCGGCAGGACGGTCCACCGTGCGGGCCGTCGTGCTGTTGCCGATAGTATCGATAGTCATGATGCTTCCTTTGTGAAAAATCCCCGACTGACTGAATCAGCCGGGGAACCTAGTCAGAGTGACAATACTACGTCAGCTCGTCCCCGGATTGTAGCCACGCAGCAGCGACAGTACACCGTTAGGCAGCGAGTTCGCCTGGGCCAGGATGGCGGTACCAGCTTGTTGCAGGATCTGACCGCGGGTGAGGTTGGCGGTCTCTGCAGCGAAGTCGGTATCCTGAATCCGGCTACGCGATGCCGACAGATTCTCGGTCGCGATGTTCAGGTTGGAAATGGTCGAAGCAAAGCGGTTCTGGATGGCACCGAGCGAAGCGCGGTTGGCATTGATCTGGTTCAGTGCAGCGTCCAGGGTTTTCAGGGCTTTGTTCGAACCGTCCACGGTGCTGACGTCGATTTTGGCAACCGATTGCAGATCCGAACCGGTCGAGCCGCTAACGATGTCAGTGGTGGTCGAGTTGATGGTGAAGCCGCTTTCGGACGAGAAGTCCAGGTGGCCACCTACCGTGCTCGAGCTACCGGAAGCACCGATTACCTGCTGGGTACCTTCCACCGCAGCCACCGAACCATTGGCTGGCTGGTCTGGGCCGCGCAGAGCGGCAGCAGCCAGCGAGTCATCGGCAGCGCCGTTGGTGTTGGTGATCTGGATGTCAGCGCCCGAAGCGTTGGTCAGTTTGATCTCTTTGTTGTGGGTGGTGCCGTTGGTCTGGATCGTTGCGCTGATGCCGGTGGTGCCGACTTGCGCATTGATGGCCTGGGCTACTGCCGACAGGTCGCCGCCTTTGATTTTGGCCGAGATGGTTACGGCAGTCGAGTTGGCATCCGACTCGATCGAGTTGTCGCCGCGCAGGGTGAATTGCAGCGAACCATCAGCGAAACCGGTGGCGGCTGGGCCGGACAGGGTGGCGGTGGTGCTGGCAGTAGCGGTGACGCCCGAAGTGGCGCTCAGTGCATTGACGGCAGCGGCGATTTTTTTCGAGCTGTCGCCCACTTTCACGTCGACGCTGGTGCTGGTGCCGGTACCGGAAGTCACGGTCAGGGTCTGTGCCAGTACGCCGTTGGAGGTGGTGGCGGTGGCAGCATTGGCGCTACCGGCCGCATTGCCGTACACGGCAGCCAGCGTGTTGTTGCCGATGTCGGTGGCTTTGGCCGACTGCACGCCCACGTTAATGGTTTGGTTGGCATTGGCGCCGACCTGGAACTGGGCCGAGGTGAGCGAGCCGTCCAGTACGTTCTGGCCGTTGAACTGGGTGGTGTTGGCCACACGGTTCAGTTCGTTCGACAGAGCGGAAACCTCACCCTGGATCGATTTACGGTCGGAATCGGAGTTGGTGCCGTTGGCCGATTGAACAGCCAGTTCGCGAATACGTTGCAGCAGATCGCCGGCGGTGCTCAAGCCACCCTCGGCCGTTTGCGCCAGCGAGATACCGTCGTTGGCGTTGCGCGCAGCCGTCGTATTACCGCGAATTTGCGAAGTGAAACGCTCCGAAATGGCCAGACCGGCAGCGTCGTCTTTAGCGCTGTTAATACGCAGGCCCGAGGACAGGCGTTGCAGCGAGGTGGACAGAGATGCTTGCGAGGTGGTCAGGTTACGTTGCGAGTTCAGCGATGCAAGGTTGGTATTGATGACTTGTGCCATGATGTTTCTCCAGACTTAATACTTCGATTGGGCTATTTGCTCATTCCCATTGGTCTGTCTCCTTGTTTTGAGACAATCAAACCGCTGTTGTGATGACTAACGGTTGCCGTGTGGGAAAAATTTAGGGTAAAAAAGCCGCAAAATTTTGTCGAAAACGCCTCAAGTTCCCGCTTGCTGGGCGTCTAAACGACAATAAAACGGGAATCTTTAGGGTGAAATTATTTATTTTTCGCCCATGTTTTCATGCAAAAAAAAGCCCGGCATGGGCCGGGCTCTCTGGAGAAACAGCACTTTTATTGATTAATCAGCAACCACCACGCGGTTTTTGCCGGTCTGCTTGGCCGTGTACATGGCCTTGTCGGCACGCTTGACCAGTTCAGTCTGGTCCTCATTGGGGCGGCGCAGGGCGACACCGGCCGAGAAAGTGATCAGCACTTTTTCGTTATCGTGCAGGAAGAAGTGTTTGGTCAGCTCGCGCTGCAGCCGGGTCATAGTGCTGGTGGCCGCATCGACGGTGGTTTCCGGCATCAGGATGAGGAATTCCTCGCCGCCGAAGCGGGCAATCACATCCATCGAGCGCAGCGTGTCCTTGACGATCTTGACCAGATGCTTGAGCGCGCCATCGCCGGCAATGTGGCCGTAGGTGTCGTTGAGCTTCTTGAAATCGTCCAGATCGAGGATGGCGATGCATAACGGCGTGCCGCGCCGGTCGGAGCGTGCCGTTTCGCGCTCGAACACATCATCGAGACCGCGCCGGTTGAGGCTGCCCGTCAGCTGGTCTTCGCGTACCAGTTCGCTCAAGTGCTGGAGCTTGGCTTCTAACTGATGGATGCGCTGTTCGGCATCGTGCACTTCCTGCTGGGCCAGCACCATCTTGTCGCGCGCTTTCAGCGCTTCGCTTTGCACCAGGCGGGTTTCGCGCAGCACTTCGTCGAGGATAGTGTTGAGCTCGGCGATATTGTCGGCCTTGCTGATCTTTTCCGAATAGCCGCCTATCTTCTCGTGGAAGTCGCCGGTCGAGGCCGCTACCTGGCCGAGCCGGTCGATAAAGGTCATCATCATATTCTTGACGGTGAGCTTGACGTCCGACAGGCTGTGCTTGAGCTGGCCCTGTTTATAGATGACTTCTTTCAGGCTGCGCGTGGCTTCTTCCAGCGCACGCACATCGAGTGGGCCGGCGATCAGGTTCTGTACGGCTTCGATCTGGCCGCGCAGCCAGCTGTCGTCGTCGAGCAGTTCGCCCACGTTTTCCAGCAGCAGGCGGAACAGGCGCAGCAGCAGTTCCTGCTGTTCCGCGCTGTCGCCACCGCGCAATTCGATCTGGTAGCACAGCTGCTTGAGGCGCACGGCGATGTCGGCCAGCGCTTCCTCGCTGTGGGCCAGCTTGGTGGCAGCGCCCAGCGATTCCGCTTCGGCCACCAGCACCGGCGTACCGCTGAGCAGCGAGGCAACGGCGTAAGTGAGGGTGCGGCTGAGCAGATCGCGCAGGGTGCGGCTCTGCTCGTCGTCGCCCAGTCCGGCTATTTCGATGCCGCGTTTGGGCTGCAGATGTTTTTCTGCCAGCTGGGTGAGGGCGCGGCCATAGCCATCCCAGTCGCGGGTTTTGAGGGCGCGCTGGCAGCGCCGGCCAAAATCGGCCAGATCGCCATGGCTTTGTTCGCCCAGACGGTTGGCAAACTGGCTCAGTACGGATTCGGGGCCGGGGTCCACTGCACCCAGCGGGGTAGCGGGGGCCACGGCCTGGGTGCCGGCGATTTCATGGTAGATGTCGCGGTAGGCCTCCGGCGTGGGCGCAACGCGCCGCAGGGCCAGTCGGCGGAAAGCTTCGCGCGCGATCTCGGCCGGATTCTGCTCGGGAGTGTTCGGTTTGCTGGACATGTGAAGCGCGACCTCTTGAAGATAGACTCGTTCTTAACATCTTAAGTGTCAGCCGAGCTCGTCATTCCCCCGAGTAGAGGGTAGAAAGCCTATTTCTTTTTGGCATTAATAAACGGCAAGCTGTCGGCAGCGCGGCCCGCCGTATGCCTGTTTATTCTACCAAGCGGTTGCGGATCGCGTAGTGCGTTAGTTCCGCGCTATTTTTCAGCTGCATCTTGACCAGCAGGCGGGCGCGGTATTCGCTCACCGTCTTGACCGAGAGCGACAGTTCGCGCGCGATGCTGCTGACGGTCTTGCCGGAAGCAATCATGGTCAGGGTCTGGTATTCGCGGTCGGATAGGCTTTCGTGCGGCGGCGCCAGATGGTCTTCGCCCACGTGGTTGGCCAGTTGCTGGGCCAGCGAGGCGCTCACATATTTAAGGCCGCCCGCCACCTGGCGGATGGCATCCAGCAGTTCGGCTGGTGCGCACTGCTTGCTCAGATAGCCGGCCGCCCCCGCTTTGAGCGCGCGCAGCGCATACTGTTCCTCGCGCTGCTGGGAAAATATCAGCACCGCCAGTTCGGGGTGGTCTTTACGGATCTGTTTCAGTACTTCGATGCCGCTGCGGTCGGGCAGGGCGATTTCCAGCAGCAGTACCTGGCAGCGGGCTTTGCGCAGCAGGCGGATGGCGTCGAGGCCGTTATCGGCTTCGCCGCCGAATTGCAGGTCCAGGGTGCCGGCCAGTACATGTTTCAAGCCTTCGCGCACGATGGCGTGTTCGTCGGCGATAAAGATTTTGATGCGGTTCTTTTCAGACATGAAACTAGGTCTTCCTGAGTTGCTACGCCAGAGTTACTTCGGCTGTCGCCTGCATCATACGTGAAACCATGTTCACTGCGGGGAAAATCGGGCTGGGCTGCAACAGTGCGCGCCCTGCACGGATACGCTGTAAATGGCTACAATAGGCTTATGAATAAAGCCTTTGTGAAAGAATCTGATGGCGACGACGATGACGAAGCAGCCGCACTGGCGCTCGCCATTCCGCCCGGTTCGAAAAATTACATTACCCCTGCGGGCTACCAGCGCATCAAGGATGAGCTGCTGCAGCTGATCGACGTCGACCGGCCGGAAGTGGTGCGCATTGTCCACTGGGCCGCCTCGAATGGCGACCGCTCGGAAAACGGCGACTATATCTATGGCAAGCGGCGCTTGCGCGAGATCGACCGGCGTATCCGCTTCTTGACCAAGCGCATGGATCTGGCGGCCGTGGTCGATCCCAGCGTGCACCATGGCTCCGACCAGATCTACTTCGGCGCCACGGTCACCTATTGCGACCAGCACGGGCAGGAGCGCACCATTACCATCGTCGGCAACGATGAACTCGACCCCCTCAACGGCAAGATCAGCTGGGTAGCGCCGGTGGCGCGTGCGCTCACCAAGGCGCGCGAAGGCGATGTCATCACCTTCCATGCACCGCATGGCGTGGATGAACTGGAGATTCTGGAAGTAAGCTATCCGGCGCCGGCGGTCGACTAGGCGCAGTACGCGCTGCCGGCTGCGCATCACTTTGCGGGCAGGCAGCGCAGCGTTGTGATGTGGCTAGCTGCGCTCGCGCAGTACGCGGTTGACGCCGGCCACACGGCGCACATTGCGCAGCAGGGCCGCCAGATGCACGCGGTCTTTCACCTGGATGGTGAAGCGCAGCTGGTGCAGCACGTGTTCCTTGTCCTCGTCCATGCCCACATAAGTGATGTTGGCGTCGGACTCGCCGATTTCGGCAGCCACGCGGGCCAGGATGCCCTTCTCGTTATTGATCAGCAGCTTGATGCGGCTATCGAAGCGGCGGTTCAGTTCCGTGCCCCACTTGACGGCGATCCAGCGTTCCGGCTCCTTGGCTTTTTGGCGCTTGGCCAGCACGCAATCGAAGGTGTGCACCAGCAGGCCCTGATCACGGCGCAGCTGGCCGATGATGGAGTCGCCTGGAATCGGCATGCAGCACTGGGCCAGCTGGACCGAGACGCCTTCGCTGCCGCAGATGGTGACAGGGTCGAGTTCGGCGGCATTGTTGTGGTCGACGGGGCCGCTGGTCGATTCGCCGCCGCGCAGGCCGAGGATGTGGCGCGCCACCAGCGCCGCCATGCGCTTGCCGATGCCGATGTCGGCATACAGCTGGTCGAGCGACTTGGCGCTCGATTCGTTGAGCAGACGTTCCACCAGTCCTTCTTCGAGTTCCTGCTGCAGGCCCAGCGAGGACAGCGCGTGCGCCAGCAGCTGGCGCCCCAGCGTGATCGATTCCGGCAGGTTGATGGTGCGCAGATGGTGGCGGATGGCCGAGCGGGCTTTACCCGTGCGCACGAACGACAGCCAGCTGGGGCTGGGGCGCGAGTTCGGATCGGTGACGATTTCCACGATGTCGCCGTTGCGCAGCTCGGTGCGCAGCGATGCCGCTTCGTTGTTGATGGTGACCGATACCGTATGGTCGCCGATGCCGGTGTGGATGGAATAGGCAAAGTCGATGGCCGTGGCGCCGCGCGGCAGCGCAATGATTTTCGACTTGGGCGTGAACACATACACGGAATCGGGGAACAGGTCGACCTTGACGTGTTCGAGGAACTCGGCCGAATCGCCGGTCTGCTGCTGGATGTCGAGCAGCGACTGCAGCCAGGCGTGGGTGCGCTGCTGCAGGTCGGACAGATTGGCGTCGCCATTCTTGTACAGCCAGTGCGCGGCCACGCCCGATTCGGCGGTGCGGTGCATTTCCTGGGTACGGATCTGGAATTCTACCGGCGTGCCGTAGGGGCCGATCAAGGTGGTGTGCAGCGACTGGTAGCCATTCAGCTTGCGGATGGCGATGTAGTCCTTGAACTTGCCCGGCATGGGCTTGTACAGCGAGTGCAGCGTGCCCAGTGCCACGTAGCAGTTGGGGAAGCTGTCGACCACCACGCGGAAGCCGTACACGTCCAGCACTTGCGAGAACGACAGGTGCTTGCTGCGCATCTTCTTGTAGATGCCGTACAGGGTTTTTTCGCGCCCGTACACTTCAGCCGGAATATTCGCCAGCGCCAGCGTGTTGGTGACGGAGTCGAGGATTTTCTTGACTACCTCGCGGCGGTTGCCGCGCGCTGCCTTGACGGCTTTGGCCAGGGTGCGGTAGCGCATCGGGTGCAGGTGCGAGAACGACAGGTCCTGCAGCTCGCGGTAGATATTGTTCAGGCCGAGGCGGTGGGCAATCGGCACATACACATCCATCGTCTCGGACGAGATGCGCGCCTTTTTGGCCGGCGCCATCACTTCCATGGTGCGCATATTGTGCAGGCGGTCGGCCAGCTTGATCAGGATGACGCGCACGTCGCGCGCCATGGCCAGCAGCATCTTGCGGAAGTTTTCCGCCTGCATCTCGACCTGGCTCTGGAATTCGATCTTGTCGAGCTTGGACAGGCCGTCGACC